>Ga0073928_10009556_pt1 | contig 11778 bp, 7 predicted proteins | sample PaiPotPPA55metaG_FD_76969 | JGI IMG/M metagenome (GOLD analysis project Ga0073928, IMG submission 76969) | Iron sulfur acid spring bacterial and archeal communities from Banff, Canada, to study Microbial Dark Matter (Phase II) - Paint Pots PPA... ...
CTCGAAGTTTCTGAACGCACTCCGCGCCCATGTCTTCGTAGAGATGGACGATAACCTCGGTGTCACAATTGGTATAGAAGCGATGGCCCCGGCTTTCAAGGTCGCGGCGTAATTCCGGGAAGTTGTAAATCTCTCCATTGAAAACGACCCAGACAGTCCGGTCCTCGTTGAAAACCGGCTGATGGCCGCCGGATATGTCGATGATGCTCAGCCGTCGCATGCCCAAGCCGACGCCATTTTTGACGAAAATACCTTCGTCGTCAGGGCCGCGGTGCACAATCGCGTGACACATCTGGCGGATAGTCTCCTCGTCCACCGGACCCCGCCGTTGCTCATCGACAATTCCGGCGATTCCACACATGCGCTAGCCTTTCACCACGGTACGAGAGTCTGCCACTCGAGAACCAGCCAAGGCACGGCTCTTTGTCAGGCGATAATCCCGGTAATCGCCGGGATTGCCCTCACGGCCATCGCATGCGGCAAGAATTATATTTACCATCTCGCGCGCGCACACGAAGTGAAGTGTCTCGCCTCTTTCCGGCGCGCCTTCCACTAATTCGCGCAGGAAATGTCTCATGGAAGTACCGATCACGGCGTCGTCCTGCGTGGGGTCCATACTGTGGCAATGTAACTTTATGAACAGCCAGTCGGGACGGCCTTGAACGCAAATTGCAGCGTGCTTCCACAGCGACAGGCGGTGCAGGCTCGGAGGATTTGAGTTTGTCAACGCGGCGTTCTCGATTCCGAATCGCCGGGCGCGATTGGGGGAACCGATATCCGGCAGCAGCGGTCCCTGAACCATGAGTGGAAAAATCTCTGGCCGTCGGCCTCGTTCGAGATCGCGTCCCTTACGATGGGGAGCTCTCTCGTTCAGTGGCAAGCCGCACTCGTACAGGGAGTTTACCTTCTCGATCTGCGCCGGATGAAAAGTTGCGGTTGGAAGCGTCAGGTCGGCATAGCATCCTGTTTCCGCCAGCACCTGCATTTCAGAATCGACGCCGCAGTAGGTTCCCCGTGCTGAGTTCGCCAATGCAAAGTTACCGTGGACAAATGCATAGCGCGGCTCGCCTAAACCATCCATGCAGCAGAGGCCCCCGTGCTCAGAGGCCAGCTTGTCACGGAACTCCAAGAGCTGCCGCCGCGTATTTTCAGCAGTATCGGATGCGCCCACGCCATGATGCAAATGGATCTCAATTTCCCCCCATCCCGCTGCGCAATGCTCCGCCAACCGGCCGACCAGACTTTTATCGTACTGTTCCGCGGGATAGAAATAAGTGTGGTTGAAGGCGCAGCCCTCTGCGTCACGCCATTCCGCAACCGCCCGCGGATAGTCTCGACACCAGCGCTCCAGCCGTCTCTCTTGATCCGCATAGGGGGCGCGAGCGAGTCCGTTACCCGGCACGATCGACGGTTCGAAGTGGTCGGCCAAGGCAACCACCAAGTGCACCGTACCGGGATGCCGGCGCCGAACCAGCATCTGCCAAAAATAATTGGGAAGCCATCGCCCCAGGTAGGACGCGCGCGCGGCAAAACTCATTCGTTTCCGGATGAAAAGGGGCCTGGCTCCAGGAGATTTGGTGGGCACGCCTGTAGTCGATCCCGGATTGGTCATGAGACGATTAGCTGAGGCGCGTTTCGCTGAATCGCCGAGCCTGTTCTTGCAATCGGGAGAGCGCAGCTGCTCAGTTTCGCGAAGCAAGGGAGCCCGATCCTGGGTCAATTGCATAAATCTCTAAAGCACGGGATGTTCGAGTAACCGTTCGATCAAGCGGCCCAGTCGTGACCGGGGCAGACGAATCGCGTTCTCCGACAATGGCTAAAAGCACCGCGGTAAACGCGACCGCGAAATAGGGGAAAAACTGATAAGCTTCCGGGGCAAAAAGCGCTCCCACGACAAAACCGATCAATGCGCTATGCAGGGCTCCAACAAACAGAGTCGTTTCCACATCGAGATCGCGTCTGCGTCTCAATTGCCGCAGGTTGGCAAACCCTCTACCAAAAAACAACAAATAAAGAATAAAAGCTGGAATGCCTCCCTCGACCGTGATCTGGAGGTAGGTCATGTGGACTTCCTGCCAGTCACCGGATAGGGTGACGAAATTGTCCACTCCCACACCCAGTATAGGATAATGCGCAAGCGCTTCCAAAGCTGTGCGTATCAGTTGCGCGCGCGCTTCGTAAGAACTGTATGCCTGCGTATCATCCTTCGTCGTCATATCCTCGCCTGAAATTGCTTCGAATCGTTCCTTGAGCAGCCCGCCCGCCAGCAGCATCACGAGAGTTCCAGACACCAGCGCTGCGACAATCAGGTTGTAGCGGCGGCCTTTGACACCCATGTGCCACAGGCAAACTGCTCCGGCGACCACCAGGTCGATGAAACCTGCTCGCGAAGCTGTGAGGAATAGCGCGGCCGCCATGACCAACATCCCAATACCCCACGCCAGTTTCTTTAACCCGCTTTTGGCGCTCAGCAGGAAAGCAAGGCAGAAAGGAAGCGAAAGAACAATGGCGAATGCGAGATCGTTGGGATTCGAATAAATTCCTCCCAGCACACCAAAAAGCCGGGGCGTGTTGTGCCCCTTGATGATCGATACAATCGCGATCACTGCCACCGATCCCGCCTGTATATAAATAATTCGCCTCAGCTGTTTAAAATCGGTTACAACCATGTACGTCAGCATCCACGCCACGACTACTTTCGAAAAATCCAGAGTGTGAGACAGAGCGCCAAGCTTCCACACCGGCGAAAGCATCGCCGATATGAATAACAGTCCAATTAGAGCCAGAAGGTAATTGGCTTCTCTCGGCCGGTTTCGGAATTTTCTCTTGGTTCTGCCGCTGGAGGATATCAGCGCTATCAGGGCGAAAACGGCGGTGATTTTCGCCAGAGGAAGAGCCACGAGACCGGGAATCCAATCCTCTGGACGCGCGCAGTAAACCAAATAGAAGGCGCTGAGCCAGAAGAAGGCGGCGCTCGCCGATCCGACGGTTGCGGTCCCCGCCCGGCCAAGGAACTCGCGTGTCTTTCCCACTGTACGATCTTCTTTTACTACCAAGTCTGACGGCATCATTCAGAAAGCTTCAAAGCTAAGATTTTCGCCGGCTGCTGGGAAATTATCGAGCGCCGCTAAAGTCCCCGCTTGCCCTCCCCGCTCGCGCCTCGCCACAAACCGTAGACTTTAATCTTACATGCGCTCAGGCGAGCCAATAAACATTTCCAACCGTTGGTAACCCCGGATTTCGACAGGCGTTTGCTTGAAAAGATCGCGGCTGGTTCGATTACTTATGTAACGTTACTTCGATCGCACTCCCGGCTCCAATTTTTTCTCTCGAACGGAAAAGCGTTTCTCCCGCAGTTCCCTTCTTCGCCGGCATGCGAGCGACTGCATTCCTCTCAGGGAGTTCAATCTAAAAGGTTTGGCAATTGGCTGCTGTCTTGCTTGGTAGTAATCAACTCCCGGCACCGTGGCAAGAATTTTAAGCATGAAAAGACGAATACGGGGATTCCGAAAAATTGATCTGGCTTCCGGCGTTGTTTCTACGGAGATGCCGTTGCCTGAAAACGAGTTTCCATTTTGATTTGGAGTGAGGAAAAATTCTATGACCAAGTTTTTGCGCTGCTTTCCATTGATCGTTTTGGCAGTGTTGGCAGGCTGCGGCGGTGGGAGCATCACCACCAACAGTGGCGGCTCCCATCCTGCTGTAGTTCTGCAGTCAATCAGGGTCGGCATGAGCAACCCTTCACTGCCAGCTGGAGCAACCGGCCAGCTCACCGCCACCGGTTCCTACAGTGATGGCAGCAGCCAAGACCTGACTACTTCCGCCACGTGGTCTTCGTCGAATCCTGCGGTCGCAACTGTCAGCAGCACCGGCCTGGCTACCGGAAAATCAAATGGCTCAGCGACTATCACGGCCGCTTCTGGATCGGTGACCGGCGCCGCTCCGATCACCGTCACAATCGCTCTCGTCTCAATCTCGGTCAGTCCCGCGGTTCGTACTATTGCCATTAGCACCGACCAACAATTCAAAGCTACTGGCACCTATAGCGACGGAAGCACTCAGGATGTAACCGGCGCCGTCAGCTGGGCTTCAGCCAAAAGCACGATTGCGACGGTGAGCAATACGGTCCCAACCAAGGGTCTGGCTCAAGCTGTGGCGGCAGGCTCTTCAGTCATCACGGCATCCTCGGGCAGCGTTTCTGGCACGGCTACTCTCACCGTTAGCAGCGCAGCGCTCACTTCGATTGCGGTAACGCCAGCAAACAGCACCGTTCCAATTGGACTGATCCAGCAGCTGACCGCAACCGGAACATTTGCGGATGGCACAACGCAAGACATCACCAACACCGTTGCCTGGAGTTCCTCGCCAAGTAACATCGCTTCGATAACGGTCAGCGGCGCCGCCACAGCCCTCAAATCGGGGGTAGCAACAATTACCGCGACCTCCGGTGCGATAAGCGGAAACACCCAGGTTACGGTAAATACGGGTAATCTGGTTTCGATAACGATTCGGCAGGGCAACATCTCTATCGCGCAGGGTACCTCGACAACATTGAACGCGGTAGGCTTGTTTAACGATGGCAGTACTCGGGATATCAGCAATCAGGTAACCTGGAGTTCGTCCAACCCGAGCTTTGCCACAGTTCAATCTACCGGGCGAGCGCAAAGCGTAAGCCCCGGCGTCACTACTATTACAGCCGCGCTCGGCGTTCGGAGCGCTTCGATTAGCTTAACCGTCACCAACGCGACCATCGTGTCAATTTCGGTAGCTCCTTCGATTACGTCGATTGCACTCGGAACACAGCTGTCTTTTACCGCCACTGGATCGTTCAGCGATTCGAGCACTCAAACCATTACCAGCAACGTGACGTGGACGTCGAGCGACTCTACGGTAGCGACGATGAGTACCTCTGGGGCGAAAGGAATTGCGACGACAACCGGAACAGGTACAGCCACCATCAGCGCGGCATTGGGCGCAGTGACAGGCACCGCGCAACTGAACGTTACGTCGGCGTCGCTAGCGAGTATTTCTCTTACTCCTGCTACAAGTATCCTGGCGCCGGCATCCACCATTCAGTGGACCGCCGTCGGAACCTTTAGCGATGGGACGACTCAAAACGTGAGTACGATCGCGAATTGGAGTACTTCTTCAAGTTCAATCGCCACGGTGACTTCCTACGGCGCGGTAACCGGCCAGTCGGCGGGAACCGCAGTCATCACCGCCTCTCTTCAAGGAATCAGCGGAACCGCCAATATCGTGGTGGAGTCAGCGACCTTGACTTCAATATCTGTCCTTCCGTCAAACCCGAGCGTTCCTGAGTCGATATCAACAGGCTTATCGGCGATCGGCACATTCAGTGACGGTACCACCCAAGACCTAACTTCCGCAGTCAACTGGACATCTTCCGCGGCTTCGGTGGCTACAGTCAGCAACGCTGGCGGCACAAAAGGGGACGCTACCGGGGTTGCGCCCGGCAGTTCGACAATAACAGCTCTATTTGCGGCACCGGGAGGTGCAACAACCGTAGGCACAACGACACTGCAAGTGACGAATGCCACACTCAATGCTCTGGATGTGTTGCCGAGTTCCGCAAGCATTACGCTCGGCTCTCCGCAAAGTTTCGCGGTCAAGGGCATATTCAGCGACGGAAGCGTAATAGACCTTTCCACACAGGCCACGTGGACTTCCTCGAACGTGAATGTCGCGGTAATCAATGCTCAGGGGTTGGCGAGCAGCGTCAGCTCTGGGACCACGACCATCACAGCGGCGTTGAATGGCGTGACCGGCGCTGCGGTACTTACGGTACAGTAAAAACAGAGGGCCCAAGCTCTGCTCACAAGCTTGGGCCCTCATATTTTTCGAATGTTGCAACGGCTGATAAACCTCAGCGAAGCTCTCAGTACTCCGCCAGTTGTTTCATAGCAGCAAACAAATCGGAAACCTGAGGTAGGATCGCATTCTCCAAAATCGGTTGATAAGCAACATAAGTATCCTTGGCAGCCACGCGACGCACGGGCGCATCCAGGTGTTCAAACATCTCATCCGCGATCCTAGCGGCGATTTCTGCCCCGTAACCCCAACTCAAAGTGTCTTCATACGCCACTAACACCCGGTTCGTCTTTTTTGCGGAGGAGGAAATCGTTTCCCAATCATAGGGATTCAGGCATCGCAAATCGATCAGATCAACTTTGATGCCGTGCTCGCGTTCGAGTTTCTGAGCCGCCTGAAGGGCTCGCGGCACCACTGCGCCGTAAGTAATCACGGTCAAGTCTGTACCTTCCTGCACGACCTTCGCTTTTCCGAACGGAATCATGTAGTCCGGTCCGGGATTCGCGGCGCGGCCATAAGTTTCTCGGTAAAGACGCTTGTGCTCCAGGAATAGGACTGGATCATCACAGCGAATCGCGGTCCGTAGCAAGCCAGCTGCGTCCAAAGCATTGGAAGGAAAGACTACTCGCAATCCGGGAATATGAGTAAATGCACTCTCACCGCATTGCGAGTGATAAATTGCGCCTCCCGTGAGATATCCGCCAATTGCAACGCGGATTACCAGTGGAGCCGAAAATCCGTTGTTCGATCGCCACCGAATTACCGGCAGCTCATTTCGCAGTTGCATCATGGCCGGCCATATATAGTCGAAAAATTGGATTTCAACTACCGGCTTCAACCCGCGGGTTGCCATGCCAGTGGCGCGCCCCACGATGTTCGCTTCGGCGAGCGGAGAGTTGAACACCCGGTCAGATCCGAAATCGCACTGCAGACCCGCCGTAAGTTTGAATACTCCGCCCTTCCCTTTCACCATTTTCTGTTTCAAATATTGTTCCCGGCTGCAATCGGCCACGTCTTCGCCGAAGACAACGACACGTTCATCCCGCTTCATCTCATCACGCAGCGTGGAATTGATTAAATCTGCCATCGTCTTTGGCGCGGCCTTCTTTCCATCGGCGCCAAGAGCCTCGGACTCGGCTGCCTTCACAGTATCGAATGCCGAAGAGGTTGGATCCAGGTCCGGAGAGTAGACAAATCTCTCGACGCTATCTGGTGAAGGGAAGCTGGCAGCCAGGGCGCGATCCACGGCGATCTGGAGTTCGTCGTCCACCTTCTTCTCAAGATCGTTTATTCCCTTCTCATCAAGGATGCCTTCGCGCATCAGAAACATTTGCATTTGCGGAACAGGATCTCGAGCGGCGTCCCTTTGGCGCTCAGCATCCGCCCGGTACAGGCGCTCGTCGTCCGAAAGCGAGTGGGAATATGGTCGAATGACGTGAGCATGGACAAACGCGGGACCTTCGCCTGATCGACAATGAGCGACTGAACGCACGAAGGCCGCATAAGAGACAATGGGATCAGTCCCGTCAATTTCCTCGAAATGGAAATTAGGAAAGTTTGCCACCAGCCGGGAAATATTTCCGCCGGGGGTCTGCACCTCGACAGGAACTGAAATTGCGTATCCGTTGTCCTCGACCAGAAACACAATAGGCAGCCGCTGGTTTGACGATGTATTCAGCGCCTCCCAGAATTCCCCCTCACTCGTGGTTCCGTCTCCCAGCGAGACCAGCGTCACCTCATCGCCATGAAAGCGGACATCCTTAAACTGCCGGTAGTCTCCTGAGACCTTTTTGGTGGCGTCCGGATGGGCCGCGAGATAGCGCCCGACCTCGGCGCAGCCAACCGCTTGCAGAATTTGAGTTCCGGTGGGAGACGAGCCGGTAACAATGTTTAAGGCAGGATAGCTCCAGTGGGAGGGCATCTGACGGCCACCAGAACTGGGATCGTCAGCGGCTCCAACGCCCTGCAGCAGCATGTCGTAAGGAGTCGCCCCTAAGGCCAAACAAAGCGCGCGGTCCCGATAGTAGGGATAAAACCAGTCGTAACCGGCTTTCATTGCGAAAGCCGCTGCAACACCGACAGCCTCATGCCCAGCACCCGAAATCTGGAAAAATATCTTTTGCTGCCGCTTCAGCATGATCTCCCGGTCATCGATGCGCCGGGAGCTGTACATAATCCGGTAAGCGTCGATCAGCTGCTCACGGGTCAGACCTTCGTAATTTCTAGTAATTCGCCGCACGTGATCATTAATTGCGGTGGGCTTTGGATTTACTTTCGTGGTCGCCATTCAGGCTTCCCCCAACAAGCGGTGCGGTCCTGTTGCTTGGTAACGCAAGACTAGTGCATTGTAAATCTTTAAGGACGGTTCCGAATATACTGGATTAGCGGTAGAAGGCAAACCACCCTGTCGTAAGAATGATAAAGTTCAACTGCAAGTTCGATCCCCTCCATCTCAAGCTTCTGATTTTCGATTTGGACGGCACCCTGATCGACTCCCGCCTCGACCTGGTCCACTCGGTCAATGCCATGCTACGGCACCTCGCAAGGACCGAACTACCTGACGACGTGATCGCATCCTACGTGGGAGACGGAGCTCCGATGCTGGTCCGGCGGGCTTTAGGCGACCCGAGCGATGAAGCCTTCTTCAAACGAGGACTCGAATATTTCCTGTCCTACTATCGGGAACACAAGCTTGACCACACCACCGTTTACGACGGAATCAAGCAGGCGTTGGGCCGGATTGAAGGCTCAAACGGAAATGGAACCAAGCGTCAAATGGCCGTCCTGTCGAATAAGCCGGTGCATCCCTCACGGGCGATTGTGAAGGCTCTAGGACTCGACGACTACTTCGTCAACGTGTACGGCGGCAACAGCTTCTCAACCAAGAAACCGGATCCTCTAGGCGTAAACACTTTGCTCGCGGAGACGAACACTAGCCCCGAGGAGTCGATAATTATTGGCGATTCTTCAGTTGATATTGTGACCGGCCGTAATGCCGGCATCTGGAGTTGCGGAGTGACTTATGGCTTCGCTCCGCAAACTTTGACCATCGCGCCGCCCGACGTTTTGATAGACCGCCCAGAAGAGCTCGCAGAGTTGTTTGAGTCGCATTGAGCCGGGACTGCACCATCCCAAGCATTACACCCGAAACCCGCTTCCGATACACTGCCTTCAAACATGACGAAACCCGAGGGCGGCTTCACTCCCATCGAATTGCGCAAACTTCGCAGCCTGAAAGAACCGTACGGTATCCAACGCTTTTTGGACGACATGCCTTATCACCTGGCAAATACTGCATGGTCGCCAAGACGCGTGCTCAGGGAAAATACTTCGCATTGCTTCGAGGGAGCGACATTCGCCGCAGCCGCCCTTCGCGCCAACGGATATCCACCGCTTGTACTCGATCTTGAAGCTGAAAAAGACACCGACCACGTAATCGCGATCTATCGTGTGAAAGGACACTGGGGTGCAATCGCCAAATCCAATTACACGGGCTGCCGCTACAGAGAACCTGTTTACCGCTCGTTGCGCGAGTTGGCGCTAAGTTATTTCGATGTGTATTTCAATCTTCGCCGCGAGCGTTCCCTGCGAACGTTCTCGCGCCCCGTGAATCTTTCGCGGTTCGATAAATGCGCGTGGATGACGACGGGCGAGCCGCTGTGGTTTATCGCCGAATATCTATTCGATATCCATCACTACCGACTGCTGCCCGCCAGGATGGAGAAAAGACTACACAGATTAGACGACCGGTCCTTCCGCGCCGGATGTTTAGGAAGAGCGGAGAAGAAGTAGGAGGCTGGGGAACCCCATATGGATTTTGTTTTGAAGGGGCACGCCTTCAGGGATGCCGTAAAAACGCTAAAAAAAATTAAGGCGCGGCTGAAAGCCCGCGTCCCTTCAAATCGACTCCGAAACGTCCGGGCGGTTACTTCAACACCCGATTCTTCAAATCCACCAAAACAACTTTGCCTTCGCGCGCTGATGCCTCATCAACCCACCCAAACGCCGTGACAATCACCAGATCGCCAACTTGCACCAGCCGCGCGGCAGCGCCATTTACGCAGATCTCCCCTGATCCACGAGCCAAAGGCAGCGCGTAGGTCTCAAACCGCTCGCCATTATTCACATTCCAAACGTAAACCGCCTCTCCGGGATGTAGCCCAGCCGCTTCCAGGAGGTCAACATCAACCGCTATACTGCCCTCATAGTTGAGGTCCGCGCGAGTCACGGTGGCGCGGTGTATCTTCGACTTCATCAGCTTGATTAACATTCTGTAGTTTCCCAGAAGATTGGATGCCGGCCAGTTAGTTCGGTCGCTTACGCTGTCATGCTGCAGCAAGAGGACGAGGATGCGCCCCCATTGTTTACGTTGCGAGTGAGGAACATCGACGTCAAGCGACCAGGGATCTCTAACCAGGGTGAACAAGAACGAAACTAGAGCTAGAAGCTAAAAGCCAGTCCTCCACGAACTGCACGGGCTGATTGCACGAGATAAACCGTTTTGCCATCGTTCCCAAGAACAGGAACATATCCCTGGGCCAGCAGGTTGCGGACTTCGATCAAAGCCTCGACATGTGCAGGGATGAACCCGCTGCCCGGCAGTGGCTGGCGGAACAACAAATTCAGGAAAGGATCCGCGCGGCCCGCCGAGGTATTGAAGATATCGACCGGGGTAAGCGCCCGCCCACTCACCCACCCATAAGAGGCAGTCCAATGAGATTTGGCTCCCGGAATCGTGCCGCTTACCTTGCCTGCCGCACTGTGTCGGCCGCGAACCACGCTCAATTCTCGCGCATCTGCGAGACTGACGCCCTCTCTGTCCAAATCGAGCACGCCGCCGTAACTGTAATCCATGGTAGCGGTGATATCGGCACTCAGTTTGCGCTGGAACACAACGCGAGTGCCATGTGTTTCCAGATTCTTGCCTCGATAGGTAAATGTCCCGGAATAAGCATCAGCCAACACCTGTCCAGGGTCTCCCGGAAACGCACCGACGCCGGTAAGGGCCGGATCGGATATGCGGTCTGAATAAACAGCGAACTGCATACTGTTTTTTCCGGCGCGATGAGACACCGAAACTTCCTGATGATGCGCATGTTCCAGGGCCGGGGAAAATCCAACAACGCTCATGCGCGGTCCAGACTCGCTTAAGTCCGAAGGAGCCGGTTCGAAGTCTTGCTCCATTCGGGCGTGGGGCTCCGAAGTGGCATAGCGATATTCCACAACCGTATCGGAAGAAACGTGAAAATCCGCTGTCCCGAACGGACGAAGTGCGCTTACGCGGCCCATAAACTGCACCGTCTGTAGCTCGCTCCCAAAATTCAGTTCGAGACTGCCTAAGGTGAGACTGTCCGAAGCCGTCAAAGCTAAGGCCTGTAAACCGCTGTCCTTCGGGTAAAACTCGGGTGAAGCAGAGTTGCGGAAGGTTACTGCCAGGAGTGGTTCTGATCCATTTTCCATCGTCCGCCGGTAAGAGCCTTGGACCACCGTGGCCGGAGCGGCTTCACCATATCCCACATTGCCGCTGAGTGCAACGGTTCCCTCGGAGAATAGCGATCTTTCGACCGAGAAATCTGTGCTCATGTCGGGCTGGCTTCCAAAACCCTGGGACGGAGACCCAGCAACAAATGACAGCGAACCCTTAAAATTATGATTCGTCTTACCAGACTGTTCGCCAGAATTCGAAGTACCGGCAGTAAGCACCCGCAGAATCGGCCGATTTGCCGCCGAACGCAAAACCCATTTCCAATCATCCTCGTCGGTAGCGCTTCGCGCCGGGGACAAGCGCACGGAATCGAACAATGTGCTCAACGTTACATTCAGGATCATGATTGCGCCGGCGTGCAGTCCCACCCTTTCGTGCTCTGCCGTGAGGAACGACGGGGCGGAGACCCGAACACTATAGAAACCCGGTAACAACCCGCTGGCGGAGTAAAAACCCCGCTCGTC
>Ga0073928_10009557_pt1 | contig 11777 bp, 11 predicted proteins | sample PaiPotPPA55metaG_FD_76969 | JGI IMG/M metagenome (GOLD analysis project Ga0073928, IMG submission 76969) | Iron sulfur acid spring bacterial and archeal communities from Banff, Canada, to study Microbial Dark Matter (Phase II) - Paint Pots PPA... ...
GATGGTCGGCGCTGCGTGAGCGCCCGCGGTGCAGCGATGGGCGTCGGCGCGTGCGTAGGTTTCTTCTATGCCCCCGAGCGTCACTGCAATGATCTTTCCGCAGATGGAATCGTCGCGGCCCGTGATCTTCGCGGGATTGCCCGCCTCCACGACAACCCGGTCGCCAAGCTTCAGGTACGGGACGAAGTCAACTTGCGCCGCCCTTGCGGGCGTCATGTACATCGCCGAATTGATGATGTCGGTGCGCCCCCCCTGCAACGCCGGGATCAGTCCGCTGAACTGTGTGTTGCTTGGGTCCGGCTTGAGGTTCATCTGCTTGGCAATGGCGTTGATCAGGTCAATGTCGAAGCCGACCAGCGTGCCGTCCTTCATATATTCGAATGGCGCGAACGTAGCGGCGGTGCCATAGGTCAACTGACCCGCCTCGACCGTCTTCAGGGGCTCGGCCGCGTTGGCCGCGTTGCAGCCGAATGAAACCGCGACCGTGGCAAGCAGCGAGCACAACATGTTGCGTGAAAGCATGGGAAGGTCCTCGACGGGTTAGGATTGCTCGTGTTGTGTAAATTTATACAAACACGAAATTCACCGGTCAAGCGGAAATAAATCATGTAAGAGGACTATTTGCGTTTGTATTTGATGTACACCTCGCGCATAGATTGTCTATAGATTGTATTATTTGTATATAATTACGCACATCGAGACAGGGAGTTGGAACAATGCCGCGTGGACCAGGCAAAACCTCGCATCAGTTGGCCAAGCAGATTCTTGAGTTCGTTCAGGAGGCGCGATTCGACGTCGGCCATCATCTGCGCGAACAGCAGTTCGCCGACGTGCTGGGTGTGTCGCGTACGCCGGTGCATGCCGCAATGAAGGTGCTCGAGACGCTTGGGGTTATCGAAGCGCGCAGGAATCAGGGTTTCTTTTTGCTACAGCCGGCTGAGGGGCTGCATAAGGTGGAGCTGGACGTACCCATAGCGGGTGACCAGGCGCTCTACGACCAGATGGTGAAGGACCGGCTGACGGGTCTGGTGCCGGCGTCGCTGACGCAGACGGATATTGCGAAACGGTATGGAGTGGATCGCGTGACCATGATGCGGGCGTTGTCGCGGCTCTCGGAGGACGGGCTGATTGTGCGTAACAAGGGGCACGGGTGGACCTTCCAGCCGTCACTCGACAATGCGTCGACCTTGAAGGGGAGTTACGACTTCAGGCTTGCGCTGGAGCCGTCCGGCATGTTGTTTTCAACATTCAACGTTGACCGGTCGCTGCTCGAGCGGTGCCGGCGGCAGCATCTTTACCTGACGTCGCATCCCGACATTGAGACCGTCAGCCCTGCGCAACTGTTCGAGACCGATGCCAGTTTTCATGAAATGCTGGCTGAGTTCAGCGGCAATACGTTCCTGGCCCAGGCAATCCAGCAGCAGAACCGCCTGCGGCGACTGCTGGAGTTTGGCGGATACGCAAATCGGCGGCGCATACGTGAATGGTGTAGTGAGCACCTGGCGATCATGGATGCTGTGGTCGAGGGGGATATGACGCGTAGCGCCGAGTTGATGCGTACGCATTTGGCCCATGCGTATGGAGCCGCCAGCAAGGGCCGCCAGCAAGGGGCGCTCGCATTGGGGAGGTGAGGGTGGTTCTGAGCCCATGGCCAGGTCAACGCCAGGGTGCTGCCTTCACGCTTCGCGGTCTGCTTGAATTGGATTTTCTCATTAAGCGATATAGAGGAAATCCGGCTCAGGCAGACCGCTGAAGGCAGCAGCGGCCCCAATCCCTCAGGGGCGAACGATCAGAACCTGTGTGTCATCGCCAACCGGGCCATCATCTGATTTCCGGTTGAAGAGATCCCTGATGAACCCGGGATATCCGCATTGTCGAACTGCGTTCCCGTGTTGCCGTTCACATGTTGATACGCACCTTGAATATAGACCGACGTACGCGTGCTAAGGTCATAGTCAAGCATCAGGGAGAATTGATTGTACTTGGGCATTGAACGCCCGGTCGTAGCGGAAATGTGAGCGAACGTATAGGTGTAAGCCGCCGCCATCCAGAAATCAGGCTTGAAGAAGTACTGGCCATTGACTTCGAAGTTGTCGAACTTCCACGAGTTCTGCGTACCCGCCACAGGCTGATCCGTAAAGTACAGATTGCCCGTCGGATTGTAGACATCCACATGTGAATACGCGAACGCCAGCATCGCCTTGTTCGAGAACGTGTACGACACGCCAGCGTCAATATTCTGTTGCGAGTTGGCCGTAAAGACCGTCGTATCGTTCGACACGGCGCCCGAGGCATTGGCTCCGCCGCTATTGATCTTCATATACGCGAGAGCCGCAGCAAAGCCACCCATCTTGTAGGTGCCGGCCGCACTGTACATGCGGTTCGTCGCGAATCCGCCCGCCTGGTTGCTGAAGCCATACATGGCTTCGCCAGTAAAGCCGCTATAGGTCGGCGACACATACTTGACCGAGTTCTGGATACGAAAATCCCAGTCGGCGTTATCGTTGTCGAACGGATGCGCCGCGAGATCGCCAATGGTGTTGCCCGCAGCAGTGAACCCGCTCCACATGTCGATGGTCGGATCGTACTGGCGACCCATGGTGAACGTACCATACTGAGCTGACGATAAGCCAACGTAAGCCTGGCGGCCAAACTCAAGACCGCCTTGACCCAGTTGCCCATTATTCGTATTAAAGCCATTCTCCAACAGGAAGATTCCCTTCAGGCCGTTACCCAGGTCCTCGCTGCCTTTCAAGCCCCAACGGCTACCCACGGTGTCGCCGCTGACCATTTCATAACCGCGATGGCCTTGACCATTACTCGTAAAGTCAAACCCTTCGTCGATCAGGCCATAGAGCGTGACGCTGCTTTGCGCATGCGCGACGGTGCTCAGGAAAATTGCCGGAATCGCAGCGGCTAGCAAGGTTTTCTTCATAATTTTCAAATCCCAATATATAGATTCAGACGCGTGTGTGTGTCGCTTGATGTCGGTTCCTGCCGCGCGAACTTGACGACGAACTTAAGACTTCATGAAAGCGCCCACGAAGGTTAATGAGCCGTTATTCGCAGCTGCGCCGACTAACTGAAATTCAGACTTTCAGGCGCTGCAAGAGATGCGCTCAAGGAGCGTTGCGGCTTGCTGGCGAGGGAGCGGGGAACTGTGCGGGCCATCAGGCAGGGACGAACGAGGAAGGCGTGTGTCGTGAATCCGATACAGCCAACTTCCAAACAATTTGAATTGATGCGTTGGGACGTTCCTCGAACGCTTCGCAGCGTTCGCATCCTGTGCGTTAAGGGAATGATGTGAAAGCACGGCCGCCCCGGCGGGCAGGGGGGGTGATAGGTGCAACGCCGCTTGTAAGCGAAACGAGCCTTTACGCAAGCGGCGTGTAGCTCCGCGCTGTCATTGATAAGCCCGTTAATAAGCCCATTGTTTCCGGACGCGGCGTTCTGTCGCGCTCATGCCGGTTCGTTCAACACACACCCAGCGGAAGACCATCCCGACCTTGCGTCGGCACCTCTGCGTTTACCTCACCAAACCTTAAATTACTCTTCATGTTACAGCGGGCTTTCCGTCGAAATCAGTTCGCTATCCTGAATCTCGTCAGCCGTCGCTAAACAAAACCAGTCAGGCGCAGGCGACTACTCAAGATCGAATCTTTACGGAGAACACCCATGAAACGCCTTTCCGCTGCATTGATTACGTTTTCACTCGCCCTTACCAGCGCATCGGCCCTGGCCGCCCCAGTCCTCACGCAAGCCGAGTGTCATGACTATCCGTTCACGCCGCTCAAGCACACGGTCACGCATAAGCAACTGATGCAGGAGTTGAGCGAGCTGGAAGCGGTCGGGTATCAGCCGACCGCCGACGACAACGAATATCCGGACGATCTGCAAGCAGCCGAGGCCAAGCTGCAGCAGGAGTTCCGTCACGACTGCATGCCGGCGCAGGTCGCGGGCGATCCGGCCAGTCCGTCCGCGAACTAGGTCTTGAGCGCTACTCGTGGACGACCTGTACGAAGCAAACCGGCAATTCCTGTACGAAGCAAACGGGCAATTCGACAGGTCGTGCCACGCAATGGTTCACAAGATTTCGATGTTGTCTTAGAGGCTTTTCCCTAGGCGCATTTCAGTAAATATCTTTTCATGAAGCAGATGACGGGCCGTTAAGGGTCACCGCGTAGTCTCAACATTGTCGTAACGCCATTCGCGGACAGCGACGCTTAATTCACCAGGATCACCAGGAGTCGTGACATGAAAAAACTTTTTTTCGCAGCCAGCCTTCTCTCATGCGCAGTGTGTTCTTCGGCATTTGCCCAGTCACCGGCGAAGCCCGCTCAGGACCAGTCGTGGCAGCCGCCGGTCTCGACGCTCACCCGCGCGCAGGTTGAGCGCTCGCTCGTTCACGCTGAAAAAGACGGTCAGCTCAATTACCTCGATACAGTGGTTTATCGCGGTAGCCGCTAAGGTCAGGCAGTTTTCCGATGCCTGTCCGTCAATTCCATTCGCCGATCTCTTCGAGTCGGTTGTGGCATCATTTACCCTCTGGAAGTGCAGACGGTACCCGGTTTTCTGCCGGTGCCGACTTGGGATTGGGAACAATGACGACACGAGTGCTCACGGTAGAGGACGATCCGCTGGCAGCGAATGAGATCGTGGCAGAGCTTGAAAAATGCGGATTCGAGGTGGACTGGGTAGACAACGGACCGGACGGTCTGGCCCGGGCGATGAGCGGCGAGTATGACGTGATCACGCTCGACCGCATGCTGCCGGGACTCGACGGCCTGACTATCCTCACCACCTTGCGAACAGTCGGCGTACAGGCGCCGGTGTTAATGCTAAGCGCGCTTGGCGACGTAGACGAACGTATTCGCGGCCTGCGTGCGGGCGGTGACGACTACCTGACCAAGCCGTTTAATTCAGACGAACTCACCGCACGTCTTGAAGTATTGCTGCGACGCCGGCGCGAGACTCCCGCACGCAATGAAACAACGCTTAACGCAGGGCCGCTCTTCGTCGATCTGATTTCGCGCAAGGTAACGCGCGACGGCGTTGAAGTGTCGCTGCTGCCGACCGAGTACCGCATCCTTGAGTTCATGATGCGGCACGCCGGTCAAACCATCACACGCACCATGCTGTTCGAGGCGGTGTGGGGTTATCACTTTGACCCCGGCACCAATCTGATCGACGTTCACATGGGACGCTTGCGCAAGAAGATCGATCCCCCCGGTGCCAAAGCAACGATTCAGACCGTGCGTGGTTCGGGCTACATACTGACGTGATCCATCTCCTATAAGAACACCTTGGCAGACTCAACGAATCGACCGCATCCCACAGACATGGGGCGCCGCTGGCATAACACGACCTTCAGGTGGCTGTCGGTCTACGCCGTCATCTTCGCGCTGTCGGTCATGGTGCTGATTGGATTTATCGGCTGGTCGGCGACCACGCGCATGGAGTTCGACGCGGACTCGGTGCTCCATTGGCAGCTCTTCTACTTCGGGTCCATAGACGACCCGGAACTGCCTGCGACAGTTTACCGCCGCACCGAAGGCGAGCATCTGAATACCAATTACTTCGGGCTGTTCGCCGCCGACGGAACACATCTTGCGGGCGATATCCGCGTCTTGCCCGCGGACCTGCCGCTCGATCGTCAAGGCCATACGCTCAACGGCAGCCTGATTGTCGCGAACCAGACGAAGCCGCCGGTCGTCCGCGCAATGGGCGTGCGCCGGCACAGCGGCGAACAGATCGTGGTGGCCCGCGACCTGACGCACGTGCTGGCCGTTCGCGAGACGATGATCAACGCGCTTGTTGGAGGCGGTCTGTTCTGCTTGCTGGTGAGCATAGCCAGCGGCTTGCTGCTCAATCTGCGACAGATGCGGCGAGTGCGTGATATCCGCAACGTGACCCTGCGGATCGCAGAGGGCGACCTGAACCGGCGTTTGCCGATCGGCGGGCGCGACGAGCTGGATATGCTCGCGCATCTGGTGAATCATATGCTCGCGGAAATTGAACGGCTCATGACGGAGGTCAAGAGCGCATGCGACGGAATAGCGCATGACTTGCGTACTCCGGCCGCGCATATTCGCACCTTGCTTGCCAACGTGGCCGAACGCATGCATGTGATCCAGGACGACGGCGTTGCGCAAATGCTCGACCGCGCGCGAGTCGAAGCAGACGTATTGCTGGATCGTTTTGGTGCAATGCTCCGCATTTCGGAAATTGGCGCCTTGAAGCGGCGTGGCGGCTTCTCGTCGGTCGATCTCACTACTCTGGTGCATGAATTAAGCGAACTGTATGAACCGCTCGCCGAGGACCGTGGAATCAGCTGGGCGGTTGCGGTCGAACAGGTTCCCGCGGTGCATGGCGATCGAGCGTTGCTGTTCGAAGCATTCAGCAATCTGCTCGATAACGCGATCAAGTTCGCGCCGGATAACGGTGCGGTACGGATCGAACTGACGGATCACGCACAGGGCGCGCTCCTGGTTATTTCGGACAACGGCCCAGGCATTCCCGAGCGTGAGCGAGAAGCGGTCATGCAGCGCTTCTACAGAGCCGACCAGACGCGTCATCTGGCGGGTTCGGGGCTTGGCCTGAGTATCGTCTCGGCCGTGATGCGGCTGCATGATTTCGCGCTTCGTGTGGGCGCCAATGGTACCGGTAGCAACCCCGGCACGACAATGACGGTTGAATGCTGGCCGCACGCGCTCGAATGATGCGCGTGCTGATTGTCGGGTCTCCCTGATTGACTGATTACCTGATTAAGCGAGTAAGAGCCACCCCTATGCGAGTTCTGCTCATTTCCACTATCTGCACTGAAGGCGCTTATCTGCACAAGGCTTTACGCGAAAGCGCGCACAGCCTGCAAATGACCGACGACCTGCGCGACGGACTCCATCTCGGGTCGCAAGACAACTTCGACGCGGTGCTGATCGTAGCCGTCGATACCGAGTCCATCTGCAACCTGGCTACTCTGTTGTCAGAGTTCGCGCGTTTGCCGGGTTCACCCGCGATCCTGGTCGTGCTCGGACGCGCGACGCCGGTAGAGAGAGCGCGCATGCTGCGTGCCGGCGCCGACGCCTGTTTCGTGCAGCCGTACTCGTTCATTGAAATGCAGGAGCGCATGCTGGCGTTGTATCGATCGTCGGTGCATGGCCTGGGCGACTCCATGCTTGATCTTTCGCTGAGACTGGATCCGCTTACGCGGGAGCTGGTGGAAGGGGACAAGCGTTTCCCCCTGACCAAGCGCGAGTTCCTGTTGGTGGAGTCGCTGCTGCGCCAGCCTGATGCCCCTGTTGCACGCGACCAGTTGATTCGGTATGCGTGGCCTGACAAGGACGTCGTGGATCCGTCCAGCGTGAATCTGGTTGTTTCGCGGTTGCGCCGCAAGCTCGAGTTGCATGACTTCGGTGCGCGTCTCGAAACCGTCAGCCGATTCGGTTATCAGATCAGCACGACACAACTGCCGCCTGTTCCCGCCTTTTCCGTTTCTCGACCGAACCTTGAAAACGTGTAAGCGCGGACGCCGGCCGGACCGGCGCGCAATGTTATCGGCGAATTGTTTTTGCGGCGACTTTTGCTTTTGATTTCGGGGTTGCTGCTTCGGCCTTTTTAGCCGGCCGTTTCCTGGCGACGACGGCGCCGCTGTTGTCGTCGAACAGTTTCAGTGTGCCGATCGAGATGAGATCTGCCGGCGTTTCCCCTATGTTGGCGAGACGGTGCTGCCGGTGTCCGTCGAAGTGGAACGAGTCGCCGGTCGTGAGCGGATACTCTTTCTTGCCGATGGTATAGCGCACATGCCCCGACAGCACGTACACGAATTCGTCTCCTTCATGCGAGACCCATTCCGAGCGGTATCCGACCGGCAGCCATACCTTGACCGCATTGATCAGACTGCCGGGGAATGACGTGGACAGACGCTCGTAGCGTTGCTGGTCGTCTGCTATGACGTATTCACGGCGTTGACCCTGGCGAGAATCAGGATGTTCCTGTTTCGGTTGGTCGAGCAGCGCGCCCAGCGGCACCTTGAGTGCGTTCGCGAGATTGGCCAGCGACGAGAGCGACACGCCGGTCAGGTTTCTCTCCACTTGAGACAGGAACCCGACCGACAGGTGAGCCTCGGTCGCTACCTCTAGCAGCGTTTTCTTCGATTCACGCCGGTAGCGACGGATGCGTTCTCCGATCTGCTGGATGTCCATTGCTCTCTTGTCCTTGGCTGGAAAACGTTCGAATGCAAAAAATGTCTGTGAGGGCATTCGTTCGGGCGACCGCCGGCACCAACTCATAACGCCACTTCTACCGGCCCTCATTGTACCGTGGGGCTGGAAGTCATAATTTTAGTGTGACTAAAATCTGCTCTTGACCTGATTTTGCGCCCGTACTAAATTTGCGCTGCGGAGAAATTTTAGTGGGACTTAAATATTGCGGTGAAATCCGATGATCGACCGGTGATCAGGGCAAGGCTTGGTCACGGCCGGGTGGACATGGAAGAAAACAGGGCGGGGCGGTCGTGATCTCTTATTTGCGTACCGCCTGGTGCGCAGATTTCGCAGATTCAATTAACGCGAGTCGAATGAAAATGCGGATGCCCTTGCCTCAACTGATCTTTGAGAGGAAGTGAATATCATGATGGTCAAGGGAAAAAACGTCGGATTGGGCATCGGCGGATCTGACGCGGAGTCCGAGCTGGCGAAGCTTGATGACATGACTGCAGGTGTCGAGCCGGTCCAGCCCGCGGAATACGCTGCACGGATCGCGAAGGCGCAGACATTGATGAAGCAGCAGGGCCTGGACGCCATTTACGTGGATGCGGGAATCAACCTGCTTTATTTCACCGGTGTGCCGTGGCGGCGCAGCGAGCGGCTGTGCGGCGCCTTGATTCCCGCCTCGGGTGCTGTGGAATATATCTTGCCGGCGTTCGAACGAGGCACCTTCACGGGCCTGCTTGAGATCGACGGACCCATGACGTGCTGGGAAGAAGACGAAGATCCTTATTGCGCGTTTGCCAGCGTGATCGATCGTCTCGGTGTGTCGTCGGGTACGGTGGGCCTGGACGAATCCGCGCCGTATTTTCTGTTCGAGGGGATCCGTGATCGTAACGAGAAGCTGCGCATAGCCAGCGCCGCGGCAGTGACGGGCGCCTGTCGTCTTCGCAAGTCGGCAACCGAACTGGCATTGATGCAGCGTGCAAACGACATGACGCTGGTGGTCCAGCAAGCGGCCGCGAGAATCCTGAGAGAGGGCATCAGTACCGGTGAGGTTCTTGATTTCATCGACAAAGCGCACCGTGCTGTCGGTGCGCCTCGAAGGTCGACCTTCTGCATTGTGCTGTTCGGCGAGGACACGGCGTTTCCGCATGGCGTCAAGACGCCGAAGGCGCTCGATCGAGATGACATGGTGCTGATCGACACAGGATGTCAATTGCACGACTACCACTCGGACATCACGCGAACCTACGTATATGGAACCGCCAGCGCACGACAGCGCGAGGTGTGGGTCCACGAGCAAATAGCACAGAAGACTGCGTTTGATACGGTCAGGCGCGGCGTTCCCTCCGGCGAGGCGGATAGGGCGGTACGTGAGTATCTGCAGAGCGCCGGTTACGGGCCGGGTTATGCGCAGCCCGGATTGCCGCACCGGACGGGGCACGGCATCGGCCTGGAGATTCACGAAGGCCCGTACCTTGTGGGCGGGGCAGAAACGGTGCTGGATGACGGCATGTGTTTCAGCATCGAACCCATGATCTGCGTGCCCGGCGAGTTTGGCATCCGGCACGAAGACCATGCCTACATCACTGCTGGCGGACCGCGCTGGTTCACGCAACCCATGCCGAGCATCGACGACCCGTTTGGCGTGGGTTGAGGTAATGGCCGTTCCGGAAGCAAACCTTCCCGATTAACCCCAGGCGCGATGCTCCCGTCCCGGGAGCGCGCGCTCACTTGAGTCCTGGATCAGGAACCGAAGAAGGGCTGGCAGTAATCCACCGGACCCACGCAAGCATTCGGATCGGTCGATGCGCCTTGCATCGACGCGCAACCGGCCAGTGAAATGCCCAACGCCAGCGCGCACAGCGGCAATCGTAAGGCGGAGAGTATGCGTCTTAAGCGGCTCATGGCATTACCTTGGGCGATTACGCCTGTCACTTGAATCCATGGGTTGAACGTTCGCCTTGCAGCGAACCGGATGTGTGCCGGAGTGCGGTGACGGAAGGCGTGAAGCCGCGGTGGCGCAACCCGGAACGGTCGTCGCACACAAGCTCATCCCCTCCGTCACGGCACGCGGCGATTGACGCTTCATGCCTAGTGATGCCAGTACAACGTGCGGTTCAGATAATCCAGCTGGCCATCCTGCTCAGACTTCACGAGGTCCTGATAAACCTCCGCGCGCGTTTTAGGCGCGATGGCTTGTCCATCCGGCGGTACCCATTGACCGGCCTGCGCGACGGTGATGGGGTCGGGTGCCTGGGCAGGCGCTTGAGTGGATGCCTGCGGGGATACCTGAGCGGGTGCCGTGCTCTGGGCAAAGGCTGAGCCCGTGGCGGCCAGGCCGGCAAAAGCGAGGGCAATCATCATGGTCTTCATGGCGCTTTCCTAAAAGTCCGTTTAACGAGTGACCGGGCTTCGATGCAGAGGTGTGATCGTTGTCCGGTGAAAGCAGATTAACGAGTCGGCCCTGTCGGGAAAGACGCTCAAACGTGAAGAGTTGTTCATGTAGAGCGGTTCACGAAGCGTGATAAAAGGCCAGTCAAATAACATCGGATAACTAAGTTAAATATTTTGTATCTGCTTCATAAATTATTCTTCATGAAGCAGCGCGATTCAGACACGCCCACGTCATGCCGGCCGCCTAAATTTTCCCCGGTCCGCATGGCGAGTCGGGCGGCTGCACTTCGCCATCCTGTCTCCGCCATGCCGGGGAGCGGAACAGCAGCCGCATCATCCTGGAATTGCACACATGAACAAAGCGTTGATTGCCTCCTTGAGCCTGATCGCGGCCGCGGTCTCTCAAGCCGCAAACGCACAAAGCAGCGTTACCCTGTACGGCACACTTGATACGGGTATCGACTATATTTCCAACCAGAAAGCCGCAACGGGTGGCAATGCCGCGTGGGGCTTGCAAAGCGGCAACGTGAGCACGGATCGCTGGGGCCTGAGAGGCACGGAGGACCTCGGCGGTGGTCTGGCGGCCGTGTTCGACCTCGAGAACGGTTTTAACATCGACAATGGCAAGTTCTCGAACGGCGGCGACGAATTCGGGCGTCAGGCATGGGTCGGTATTTCAAGCTCCGCTTACGGAACCGTTACGCTGGGACGCCAGTACGACTCCATGGTGGACTTCGTGGCGCCGCTGTCGGCAACGGGCTCGGGTTTCGGCGGCAACATAGCCGATCACCCGTTCGACAACGACAACCTGAACAACGACTTCCGCATGAACAATGCGGTCAAGTTCCGCAGCGTGAACTACGGCGGTCTCGTGTTCGGTGGCGCCTATGCGTTCAGCAATTCATCGAATGGCTTCAGTAACAACAACGCCTATACGGCGGGCGCGTCGTATAACAACGGTCCTTTGAGTCTTGCTGCAGCATACTTCCAGGCTAACAATCCGGGCGGTGTCACGGCGCCGGCCAACACGGGTGGCGCGCTCTCGAGCGGTGACGGCAATGCGACGCTGGTCGGCGGCCGCCAGCGCATCATGGGCGCCGGCGCGCGTTACGTCATTGGCGCCGCGACCATTGGCGCCGTGTTCACGCGCACGACGCTCGACGACCCGAGCGA
>Ga0073928_10009558_pt1 | contig 11777 bp, 13 predicted proteins | sample PaiPotPPA55metaG_FD_76969 | JGI IMG/M metagenome (GOLD analysis project Ga0073928, IMG submission 76969) | Iron sulfur acid spring bacterial and archeal communities from Banff, Canada, to study Microbial Dark Matter (Phase II) - Paint Pots PPA... ...
TCGCTGCTTTATCGCAAAGGATATTTTTCTCAGCGCCTGGCCGAGGACGGCACGCAAACCGAGGAACACGTGGAATGGCGTGTAGAGGATTTTCTGCACGAAGAATCGCCGCGCGTAACCATCCCTCTTGAGGACCGCCGCGTGGAACTTCGCTGCTGGCGCTACGCAGCGGTTGGTGTGCGAGGATATGAAGTCCCGATTTATTTTCTGGATGCCGATTTGCCTTCCAATGCGCCCGCGGATCGCGCTCTCACCGGAACTTTGTATGGCGGCGATCCCTACTACAGACTTTGTCAGGAAGTTATTCTGGGCATCGGCGGCGTTCGCATGCTGCGAGCCTTGGGGCATGACGGACTTACTCGTTATCACATGAACGAAGGCCACGCCGCGTTGCTGTCTCTGGAACTTCTTGAAGCCGAGGCGGCCAAAGCGGGACGCACCACCATTCGTGCCGAGGACATTGAAAAAGTTCGCTGCAAATGTGTTTTCACCACCCACACTCCTGTTCCCGCTGGTCACGATCGATTCCCAATGGAGTACCTCACTCGGGCATTTCCTAGCCAGACTAACCTTTTTGATTTGAAAGATGCTTCGGCGGCCGATCTGGTGAAGCGCGTACTTCAGGCGGAACAGGCTTTTCCAGACTTGCAGCAGGCCGCGCGCGCGGGCGCCTCCCTGAACATGACGTATCTCGCGCTCAGCCTGAGCAAATACGTCAACGGCGTCGCCAAGCAACATGGTGAGACTTCGCGCCAAATGTTTCCGGGCGTGCCCATAGAAGCCATTACCAATGGCGTTCACGCTGGTACCTGGACCGCTCCGGCCTTCCGCGAAATTTTCGATCGCTACATTCCCACGTGGCGGGAAGACAACTACAGTCTCCGTGGCGCGCTCGGCCTTCCCCCAGAAGAAATCTGGACCGCCCACCTGATCGCCAAGCACGACTTGTTGGAGGTAGTGCGGCAGAAAACCGGCATCAAGTTCGATCCGGGAAAATTCACCATCGGATTCGCTCGTCGAGCCACCGGTTACAAGCGCGCCGATCTGATTCTCGCCGACTTGGATCGTCTCCGTCAGATCGCCAAAAATTCCGGGGCCTTTCAAATTGTTTACGCCGGCAAAGCGCATCCCCACGACGCAGGCGGCAAATCCATTATCAAACATATTTTTCAGGCCAAGAAAGCGTTGCGCAAAGCCGTCCCGGTCGTTTTTCTCGATGACTACAACATGGATTTGGGTGGAAAGATAACCGCTGGAGTGGACTTGTGGCTCAACACTCCACAATTTCCTCTGGAAGCGTCCGGAACCAGCGGCATGAAGGCCGCCTTAAATGGCGTGCCCAGCTTGAGCATTCTGGATGGCTGGTGGTCGGAAGGTCACATCGAGGGCGTAACCGGTTGGTCCATCGGGGAAGCGCGTCGCGCCACGCCCGATTTGGTCACCGACAACAAAGCCGACGCCGAATCACTTTACTCCAAGTTGGACAGCATAATTATTCCCATGTTTTATAACGAGCGCTATCGTTATCTCGGTGTTATGCAACATGCCATCGCGATCAACGGATCCTTCTTCAATACCCAGCGCATGGTCCAGCAATATATTACTGACGCGTACATGCGCTAATTTTTTCTCAAGAACAATTCGGCGAGCTTCAGCTTTGTAGGTCGCGGCTTTAGCTGCGACATCAACAGCAAACAAGCCAGGGCTTTTAAGCCCTGAAGGCTTCAAGGTGCTGGACGCGTTCGCCCAAAAATCCCTTCCACTAAAACTGAACAACAATATGTCTTCCGTCGTTTGCGGCAAGAAGAACAACTGCGCTTTACCGCAATATATTTTTGTACATCGCCATACCCACCGCCGCGTCCATGCCCATTTTTTCCAGCGCCAAAACTTCCCGTTGAGTTTTAATTCCGCCCGCTGCAATCACCGGATGGTCGGTGGCGTTTCGCAAACTCCGAAACCATTTCAAATTGGCTCCGCTCAGGGTCCCTTCCCGATCCACGTCGGTACAAAGAAACGCCGCACAATAAGGCTGCAACTGAACCATAACGTCTTCAGCGCGAAATTTCAGCGTGCGCCGCCAACCTTGAATTGTTATGTGACCCTTAGCTGTATCCAAAGCGATCACGATCCTGCCAGGGTCGACTTGTTTCACTAACCGCTTGAGAAACGGCAAATTCAATTTTCCATCACGAAACGTCGCGCTGCCGATGATGATTTGTTCTGGCTTCCACCCTCTGACCTTCACAGCGCGTGCTACAGTCCGAATTCCTCCTCCGATCCGAACTTTCATTCCGTACGTAGAGCGAGCGGTAAAACACAATTCCTGCGCCAGCTTTGCGTTGGAGGTTTTCCCCATCGCCGCGTCCAGATCGATAATGTGCAGCCACTCATAGTTTTTGAATTTCTCCAGCACCCCAAGCACATCGGTTATCGCCAATTCGCGTTTGCGTCCATGAACCAATTGCACGGCTTTCCCATTTTGCAGGTCAATGCAGGGAATTAGCACGGCAGACGAACCTGAATTTTCTCGCTGGCCAGAAATTCCTTAAGCGACCGTATGCTTTGAATCCCGTCGTGAAAAATCGACGCTGCCAACGCTGCATCTGCTGCCCCTTCGCGAAAAATCTCCGCAAAATGTTGCGGCCATCTGGCCCCGCCGGAAGCAATCACCGGCACCATAACCTGTTTTGATATCGCCGCGGTCAGAGCCACGTCGAAACCGCTTTGTGTTCCGTCGCGGTCCACGGAAGTCAGCAGAATTTCGCCCGCGCCAAGTTCCGCTCCTTTCGTGGCCCAAGTGACGGCCTCTAAATCCGTTGACACTCGCCCGCCTGTCGTCATTACACGCCAGCACTCGCCATCCCGTTTTGCATCAATTGCCAAAACCACCGCTTGCGATCCAAATTCCTCCGACAATTCTGAAATCAATCCCGGCCGCAAAACCGCGGCAGTGTTCACCGTGACTTTGTCCGCTCCGGCGCGAACTACTGCGCGCGCGTCGTCCAGCGTTCGAATCCCGCCTCCAGCCGTCAGCGGGATAGCCAATTCGGCGGCAACCTTGCGAATCGTTTCGAGAAACGTAGGGCGTCGATCGCGCGATGCGGCTATGTCCAGAACCACCAGCTCGTCTGCGCACTCGGCATTGTAGCGTCGCGCCAGCGCCACCGGATCACCGGCATCACGCAATGCCACAAAGTTCACGCCCTTCACGACGCGCCCTCCATCGGTATCCAGGCAGGGAATAATCCGGTGCGCCAGGCTCATGCCGCGATCCGCAGAAAATTCTCGAGTACCCGCTGGCCGGCGTCACCACTCTTTTCTGGATGGAATTGCACTGCAAAGATGTTCTCTTTTTCCGCCACCGCCACGAATTCGCCGCCATACGAACACGTTGCACGAGTTTCCAGTGCCTGCTCGTCGCCCGTATACGGCGCCGCGTAAGAGTGAGCAAAATAAAAATAAGCCCCCGAATCAATTCCTTCCAACAGCCGCGATTCACATTTCGTCTGAACCTGATTCCATCCCATATGCGGCAACTTTACCGCTCCACTCATGACACGCACGGAGCCCGGCAGAATTTGCAATCCGCGCAAGTCGGGCGCTTCTTCGCTTTTTTGAAACAGCGCTTGCAAACCCAAACAAATTCCCAGGAACGGAACGCCACGTTCTATGGCGGCAATGAGCGATTCGCGCAGCCCATCCCGATCAAGCGCGCGTATCAGCGCGCCATAGTGGCCCACGCCCGGAAGTATCAGCGCAGAAGCATTTGCCACCCCGGCAGACGTAGAGACTCTTTCGCTCCGAGCGCCAAGTCGCTGCAAAGCGCGCTCCACGGAAGGCAGATTACCCGCACCGTAATCGAGCAGAGAAACATTCATAACAACCCTTTGGTGCTGGGCAACACGCCGCGCAGCCGCTTGTCCCGCGCCACGGCAAACCGCAAAGCGCGCGCGAATGCCTTGAACACCACCTCCACCTGGTGATGTGAAGAGCGTCCATACAGCGCCCGCAAATGCACATTTGCGCGCGCTGCCTGCGCGAATCCCTGGAAGAAATCTTCGATCAGCTCGGTTTGCAGATCCCCCACCAGCGAAACTTTAATTGTCATATCCACCACGCAATACGGCCGGCCGCTAAGATCGATCGCCCCGATTGCCAACGACTCATCCATCGGCATCACAAAATATCCGGCGCGAAGAATCCCGCGTTTGTTCCCGAGCGCTTTCTGGACCGCCTCTCCAAGAGCGATGCCCACATCTTCGACTGTGTGATGTTGATCGACGTCCAGATCGCCGTTGGCCACAAGCTGCAAATCAAATCCGCCATGGCGCGCCACCAGCTCCAGCATGTGGTCGAAAAAACGGATGCCCGTTGAAATTCGTGCTTTGCCTCGGCCGTCCAGATTCAACTTCAACCGCACCTCAGTTTCGTTCGTCCTGCGATGAATGGTAGCTGTGCGAGACATCACCAATGTCTTTCTCGCCGAGACGTGGGCTCTATTTCTTTTTGAATTGCTTTGACGAGCCGTCTCATTTCGGATCCCGTTCCAATGCTGATGCGCACGAATCCCGAGCCGATATCTTTCGATCGCTCGCGCACTAAAATTCCCTGAGTGGCTAGTCTTTTGAAGAGCGGCGGCCCTTGAGAGCCAAAATCAGCAAGAATAAAGTTTCCAGCACTCGGAAAAGTCCTGACTCCGAGCCGCGCCAATTCCCCCGCAAACCACTCGCGAATTTCTCGCGTTTGTTTCACATAATTTCGTATCGAGCTGCGCTCCTGCAGCGCGGCTTCTGCCGCAACCAACGCTCCTATGTTGACGGGAAACGGCGGCATGGCGCGCCGAAGCAGGGCAAGCGATTCGCGACAAGCCATTGCGGCGCCCAATCTCAGTCCAGCCAGACCCGCCGCTTTCGAAAATGTGCGCGTCACAAACAAGTTCGTGTACTTACGAATCCAAGGAAGCACCGTCACTCCAGAAAACTCCGCGTATGCTTCATCGATGACAACCGCGGTGCTGGTTGCCTCAAGTAAAATTCTTTTGATCGCGGCCGGCGGCAACAGCGTCCCCGTCGGATTATTGGGGTTAGCAATAAAAACCACCGCCGGCTTCTTTCGCAACGCGGAGACGAATTCATCCAGTGGAAACTCCATTTCGCTGCCGTAGCGCAAAGTTTCAACCCGGGCCCCGGCAATCTCCGCGTAGTACCGATACATTGGAAATGTCGGCTCGCATATCAAAATGTGATTGCCAGGTTCAACGAACGCATCAAAAAATACCCGTAATGCATCGTCTCCACCGTTGGTGAGCAACAGTTCATGCTCCGAAATTCCGAAGTACGTGGCGATCCGTCGCGTCGGCGCGGCATATTCCGGATACATGGCCACTTGCTGCGCCGTAAGTTTTCTGAGCGCGCATAGCACCGCGAGCCCACACCCGGAAGTATTCTCGTTGAAGTCCAGCCGCATTTTATTCAGCCGGCCTTCCGCGGGACCCTCATACGTCTTGCGCTGCAAGATGGCTTTGCGTACCGGCAACTGTGCCTTCATCGTCGGACCTCGACAGCATTTGCGTGCGCAATTAATCCTTCGGCTCGCGCCAGAATTTGAACGTCTTGCGCCAGACGCGCAAATCCCTTCTCGCTGATGTGCTGCACGCTAATACATTTCACGAAGTCCGCGGTGCTAAGGGCGCCGCGGGCCCGCGCCCATCCGGCGGTAGGCAAAACGTGATTGCTCCCGCTGGCATAATCGCCGAATGGCTGCGCGCTCCACGGACCAAGAAAAATAGTTCCGGCGGCTTGAATCCTCTCCAGCAAGTCATCGCTCTCTTGCGGCAAGCTCAAATGTTCCGGCGCAAACCGATTAACGAACTCACACGCTGTTTCCATCGAAGACGCCAGCAAAATCGCGCCGCTCCGCACAGCAGATCGGTGCGCAGGATTCAATTTCGGCAGCCTGCGCAGTTGCTTGCGAATCTCAACTTGAATTCGACTGGCAAAATCGCGAGAAGAGGTGACCATGAAACTTCCCGCGTCAGGTGCATGCTCCGCTTGAGCCAATAAATCAGCCGCGATCCACGCCGGGTCGCCGTCATCTGCAAGCACAATTGCCTCCGTCGGCCCCGCTGGAAGATCAATCGCGCAATCGCCGCTCACCAATTGCTTCGCCGCAGTTACGAAGCGATTTCCCGGCCCGAAGATCTTGTCCACCGCCGCAATGCTCTTCGTACCGTAAGCGAGCGCAGCAATCGCTTGCGCGCCGCCAATCCGGGCAATGCGGGTAACAGCTAACATCGCCGCTGCGGCCAACAACTCTGCATTTGGTTTTGGAGAAACGACTACAATGCGCTTCACCCCGGCCACCTGAGCCGGAATGACCGTCATCAGCAGTGTCGACAGCAGCGAAAAGCGTCCGCCAGGCACGTAACAACCGACAGCTTCAATAGGCCGAACAACCTGGCTGATCTTTACTCCTGGCACGGCCTCCAGTGACCATCCGTGTGGTAATTGACGCTCGGCAACAGCGCGAATGTTCCGAGCCGCATGCTCAATCGCGAGGCGCAACTCTTTGGCAATATTGTTCCCCGCTTTTTCGATCTCGCGAGAGGAAACCCACATCCCCGCGCGCAAGTCCACGCCATCGAATTTTTTAGTCCACTCGCGAATCGCCACATCACCACGCTTGCGCACATCCGCAATAATCCGTGCCGCAACGCGGTGCGCTTTTTCATCACGCTCGCGCCGCCCACGCAACAGCACGCATTCCACATTCTTCGTGAGTCTGACGATTCTCATCAAAGCACGATCTTATTCAAGGGATACTCGACGATCCCTTGAGCTTTCGCAGCCTTAAGCTTTGGCAAAATCTGCCGCACCACCGCTTCTTCAATAATGGTGTTAACCGCCACCCACTCAGAATCGCTCAACGTCGAAATCGTCGGGTTCTTTAGTGCCGGCAGCACGGCCAGCACAGCATCCAGATGTTCTCGCCGAACGTTCAGCATCAACCCCACTTTGTTGGTGGCATCGATCGCTCCCTGCAGCATAAGAATCAGGTTCTCCGCTTTTTCGCGTTTCCACGAAGCCCCCGCCGCTTCGCGATTCATAATAAAAACGGTAGCCGATTCCAAAACGGTGTCCACGATTCGCAGGCGATTAGCCCTCAGCGACGCGCCCGTTTCCGTCACCTCCACGATGGCGTCGGCGAGTCGCGGCACTTTTACTTCTGTTGCTCCCCACGAGAATTCCACCCGCGCCTTCACGCCATGACGCGCCAGATATTTTTCCGTGGTCTTCACCACTTCGGTAGCGATGATCTTGCCTGACAGATCGGATGGCTGCCGTATCGCCGAATCCTCCGGCACAGCCAGCACCCAGCGGACGCGCGCGAGCCGCTGCTTGGCATAAACCAACTCCGCCAATTCATCGACGTTGGCTTCCGTTTCCACCACCCAGTCATGCCCGGTGATTCCCGCATCCAGCGCGCCGGTTTCCACGTACCGCGCCATCTCTTGCGCGCGCACCATCAGGCATTCAATTTCCGGATCATCTATGGACGGCACATAACTTCTCGCACTCAGCGAAATTCTCCAACCAGCCCGCGCAAATAAATCGATCGTGGCATCCTGCAGGCTTCCTTTCGGAATTCCAAGCTTTAGCTGGTTCATGATTGCGAACTCGAGCCATAGATTTCCGAAGGGTCGAACGCACGTTCTTCCGTCACCGTTGCCGTGCCGTCATTTTCCAACCTGCGAAAAAAACAGCTTCTGTAGCCTTCATGGCACGCGCCCGGACCGATAGCTTGTACGCGAAGCAGCAGCGTGTCCGAATCGCAATCGACACGCAATTCCAGCACTCTCAAGAAGTGTCCGCTGGATTCGCCCTTTCTCCACAGCCTGTTCCGGGAACGGCTGAAGAAAACAGCCTGCCGCGTCCGTTGTGTCTCCGCGAGAGCTTCTTCATTCATAAAGCCGAGCATCAGCACGTCCCCGCTGGCATGGTCCTGAACAATCGCCGGTACCAGTCCGTTGTACTTTTCAAATGCGATCTTCACCGTCCCGCCTTTCCAAAACTGATCCTAAAAACAAAAAACCCGCTGGGCTTTTCTGCGCCAGCGGGCCGATGAGTGCTTTGTTTAGCGAATCGCTATACGCACCACAGCAGACGCGGCGTTAGGCCATGATGATGGTGCCGATGCGTCTGGGAAGTGAGCGTCGTGTTCATGTATGAAATCAACGATAAGGAATCTCTAACGGCGTGTCAATGTATAGTTTCAGCGATGGAACCACTATTGTCGGCCTTTCATCCTAAGAATGAACCATTAACCTCATCACATGAATCAAATAAGAATCCGCTTACGACTTCAGGAGATTTTCATGGAAGAGAAAATACGCAAAGACGAAAAAGACTGGAAGAAACAGCTAACCCAAAACCAATATTACGTAACCCGCCAGAAGGGTACGGAACCACCTTTTACTGGTCAGTACGCCGACACCGAAGACCCCGGCACTTACAAGTGTGTCTGTTGCGGGCAGCCATTATTCACCTCCGAGACCAAGTTTCACTCCGGCTCTGGATGGCCCAGCTTTTACTCCCCGGTAGATAAACAAGCCGTGGAGGAGGAAACCGATCGTACCCATGGCATGTCTCGCACCGAAGTAAAGTGCAGCAAGTGCGAAGCCCATCTCGGACACGTCTTCGATGATGGTCCAACTCCGACTGGCTTGCGCTACTGCATTAACTCAGCAGCTTTGAAACTCGACGCCAAATAAAAAAGAGCCGCAAACAATATGCGGCTCTGGCACAAATTTTACGAAAATTTTACGCGGAACAGCAGCAGTTGGCGTCCACCATTTCCGCGACCGGATCGCGCTCCCATACGCCGAGCAAAAGAACCTTGGCGCCGGTGGGGTATTTGAAGACGTAAAAGATATTTTGCAGCCCTTGCAGTTCGTAAAAACCAGGGCGGCGCGGATCGGCCTTTGTCGGCGCGCCATGCTCCAACAGCAGGCGCAATTCGGTTACTTGCTCCGCGGAATGATTCCGCAAGTCTTGCACTAACGGGGGTCTTTTCGTTGTTGAGATCATGTTCTTATCCACCGATTCAGCTTACCGTGCCACTCACCTAGTAAGACGTAAAAACTCTTGGAATGTTTCAAGGTTCACAACTTTTCACATTCTTTTGACATGCTGCTTACAGCTATACCAAGGTCCAGCGGGCCACGAATTGCCTCCATCATTTGATGTCTAGGCTGACCGTAAAGTTAGAAGATAGAGAAAGTTTGCCGATGTCCGGTGGGCGAGCCATAAGTAGTGACGCGACAAAATTTTTGACTGACAGCGGGGCCGCGACTGTTTCGGAAAGCGTTCCCCTTTCCAGTTGCGCTTCCATAGCCAGAAATTTGATCGGTCCCACATTAATATTTTTTAATAAAAAGCCCGTTACTACCTCACGCGGCACTTGCGCGTGCACCTTTAGTTTGCGATAGTTCGCATCACTGACGTCAAGAACAGGAAAGCACCGTGACAAAAAGCACGCCCAAAAACTCAGCAAAAACAGACAAAGCCGGCTTTAATAAAGACCGCCGCCGCAAGCATCATCACTGGCTGGTCACCGTGTCTTACGCCGACGGCGAAAATTTTGGCCGCGTCTACACCGACAAGGACAAAGCTTCGCGCTTCGCCGACCGCCAGAAGCGTTCTCCGGTGGTAAAGTCAGCGCGTATCACGCAGGTTTCCTGACTCGTCGGAAATTCTTTGGAATGGATGTTGTATGGAAGCGCGACTGGCGGGAACACTTGTCGCGCTTACCCCGCCATGTTATATAAAGAAGAGTCCTTGAGCGGCCTTAGTATAGTGGTAGTACGGAACCTTGCCAAGGTTCAGGTGTCGGTTCGATTCCGATAGGCCGCTCCATACTTTCCTTATTTCCCAATTAACACGAATATGGATTCAGGAGGACAACTGTGACGACCCGACCGGGTGTGCGTCCAACGTATTGGCGTTTCCTCACCGGACTCTTCGTCGCAGCGCTCCTTCTGATGATAATTTTATGGAATTTCGTTTCGCATTGGCCGTCAGATCCCCGCTGCGCCGGCTGGCTGGCAATTTCGGATCAAGACGTGGCGGTTCCTCTCCCGCCGAATTGTGTCGAAAGTTCGGAGGCAACGCCGGACGCCTTGGTGAAATATCTAGACATTGAACGGAAGCAACGAGGCCTGGTTTTCTAGAAGTGGATTATTTGTGAGTCGTCTGGCGCGGCATCCAAGCCCGCGCTTGATTTTGAACACGATCCACGCTGGATGCCGAGTTATAGGCCGCTTACCTACCAGTTTAGGCGCACCATGGTTATCCTTCCTTACGGGCAGTCGGCGCTTGGGGAATCTCCAGTCGCCGCTGAGGTCTGTTTGATCCCCAAGCAGGGATATGCTTCGCAGATCGCGGGGCAGTGCGATGGTAAATTTGCCCTTTGGAAGTGAGGCCGCTCAATACTTTCCATTTTCCATTAACTACTATAAGTACGGGCCATCGCGATTTCCGTCAATTCGCTCGTGTAACGCTCGAGTTTTTACCTGCGCAGTCATTTTTTTCCTCAGGGCAGCATTCGCGAAGCTTACAGAAATCGCTTACTATACAGCCGACAAAATAAATGAGTAAGAACCTTATTGCTGTCGGCAGCATGCGCGGACCTAAGTTGGATGCCGTGTACGACGTGCTGAAACTGTGTGCTGCGCAGCTTAATCTCGACGCTCAGTTTGAAGTAATGGGTTTTGATGTTGACAGCGGCGTTGGACACACGCCGTTGTCCTCAGCGGAATCCATGCGAGGTGCGCGCCAACGGACAGAGGCATTGATCCAAATGGCTTCCGCGAAAGGCGACAGCTATCAATACTTCGTTGGCCTGGAGGGCGGGCTCGAAGTTATGGAAGGCAACGAAAGCCTCCGAAGCAAAAGGGACGATTCAGACTCGGCTGGAGATAATGGCCGTTGTGTTTTCCTGGAGAGCTGGGCGTATGTAAGCGATGGCGTGCGCGGACACTTTGGGCGCAGCGGAGGAATCGAGTTGCCGCCCGCGCTTGCTCATGAAGTACTGGATAAAGGGGTCGAGCTGGCCTCCGCGATCGATAAGTTTGCGGGCATGGCGGGCATTCGAGATAACCAGGGCGCGTGGGGCGTGCTTTCTAACAATTTGATTACTCGGCGCGAAGCATTTCGGGTAGCTTTAGTCGCGGCGTTCGCGCCGTTTTACAACGTGAATTTGTTTCGTGTCGCGCGAGCCGCCAGCTAAGAGTAGTTAGTTAAATTTTAATGAAATAAGTTTGGTGAGATAATTAGTTCAAGGACTGAACGGAAGGATTAACCGGCGTGGACATCGTCAAAGGCAACATGGGTTGGATCGAGGTAGTCGTGGGTCCGATGTTCTCGGGGAAGAGTGAAGAGCTCATTCGCCGCTTGCGCCGCGCGGAATTTGCACGCCAGCGTGTGCAGATCTTCAAGCCCTCCATCGACCAGCGCTACGCAGCAAACGAAATCGTGTCGCATTCCGGACTGGGCATTGCCTCGGACAACGTCACCAGGGCAACGGAAATCATGGACAAGGTGCAGCCTCGCACCGAAGTCATCGGCATCGATGAAGCGCAATTTCTGGGAGAAGAAGTGGTCGACGTTTGCACCAAGCTCGCGAATCTCGGCAAACGTGTAATCGTCGCGGGCCTGGACACCGATTATCTTGGCCGGCCGTTTGAACCCATGCCGCGGCTGCTGGCGATTGCGGAA
>Ga0073928_10009559_pt1 | contig 11777 bp, 11 predicted proteins | sample PaiPotPPA55metaG_FD_76969 | JGI IMG/M metagenome (GOLD analysis project Ga0073928, IMG submission 76969) | Iron sulfur acid spring bacterial and archeal communities from Banff, Canada, to study Microbial Dark Matter (Phase II) - Paint Pots PPA... ...
CCGCGAATCCCGCCGGAGTATTTCATAATCGCCGAGAGCGGCATTCGGCGGCATGAGGATATGCTGATGCTGGCCGAGACCGGAGTGCGCGCGTTCCTCGTCGGCGAGTGGCTGATGCGCCAGCCGGACGTCGCCGCCGCGACGCGGGCGCTGCTCGGCGCGGCGGCCGAACAGCCACAGCCGGTGGCCGCGCGGGCGCCGGCGCCATGAGCGAGGGGCTGACGCATTTCGACGCCGCCGGCAACGCCGTTATGGTCGATGTTTCGGCCAAGCCGATCAGCGAGCGTGCCGCCACCGCCAGGGCGCGCATCGTGATGCAGGAATCGACGCTGCGCATGATCCTCGAGGGAAGCGCCCGGAAGGGGGACGTGCTGGGCGTCGCACGGCTCGCCGGCATCATGGGCGCCAAGCGCACGGCGGAGCTGATCCCGCTCTGCCATCCGCTGCCGATCACGGCGGTTTCCGTGGCGCTCGCGCCGGCCCCGCCGGATGCCGTCGAGATCGAGGCCACGGTCCGCACCACGGGGCGGACCGGCGTCGAGATGGAGGCGCTCACCGCCGCGAGCGTCGCCGCGCTGACCGTCTACGATATGTGCAAGGCGGCCGATCGCGGCATGCGCATCGAGGCACTGCGCCTGGTGCACAAATCCGGCGGCAAGTCGGGTGACTTCGCCCAGCCGTGATGGCGCGGAACCGGCCATGATCGGTGCGCCATGATCAGCGTGGCCGAGGCGCGGGCGCGCATCCTGGATGGCCTGAACCCGACGGGGCCGGAGACGGTCGCGCTGGCGGAGGCGCACGGCCGCGTCACGGCGCGCCCGGTCATTGCCCGCCTGACGCAGCCGCCGGCGGATGTCTCGGCGATGGACGGCTACGCGGTGCCGAGCGCCGATGCTCCCGCCGGGGCGGCGCTCAGGGTGATCGGCAGCGCGCCCGCCGGCCGCCCGTTCGCGGGCCGGGTCGGCCCCGGCGAGGCGGTGCGCATCTTCACCGGCAGCGTGGTGCCGGAGGGCGCCGACGCCGTCGCGCTGCAAGAGGACACATCGCGCGAGGACGATCGCGTGATTCTCCGCGAATCGGCGATCACGGGCCGACATATCCGCCGCGCCGGCCAGGATTTTCGCGCCGGCGAGCAGGTGATCGCGCAAGGGCGGCGGCTGACGGCGCGCGATCTCGGCCTTGCGGCGGCGGCGAACCATCCCTGGCTCACCGTGCACCGGCGGCCGCGCGTCGCGATCCTGGCCACCGGCGACGAGATCGCGCTGCCCGGCGAGCCGATCCCGCCGGGCGGCATCGTCAGCTCCAACACGCATGCGCTGGCGGCGCTGGTGCGCGCCGCGGGGGGCGAGGCGCTGGTCCTGCCGGTGGCACGCGACGATCGCGCTGCGATTGCCGCGGTCGCCGACTGGGCGGCCGGCGCGGATATGCTGCTGACCAGCGGCGGCGCCAGCGTGGGCGAGCACGACCTGGTGCAAGCGGCGCTGGCGGAGCGCGGTCTCGCGGTCGATTTCTGGCGCATCGCCATGCGGCCGGGCAAGCCGCTGATGTTTGGCCGCCTCGGCGCCGTTCCGGTGCTGGGGCTGCCCGGCAACCCGGTCTCGGCGATGGTCGGCGCGATCCTGTTCCTGCTCCCCGCTCTCGGCCGGATGAGCGGGCTCTCCGGCGACCCGCCGCCCGCGACACCGGCGCGGCTCGGTGCGCCGCTCAGGGCCAACGACCACCGCGCCGACTTCCTGCGCGCGCGGCTCGGCCGCGACAGCGATGGCGGGCTGGTCGCCACCGCCTTCGAGCGGCAGGATTCCGCGATGCTGAGGGTCCTCGCCGAGGCCGACGCGCTGATCCTGCGCGCGCCTCACGCGCCGGCGCTGGAGGCCGGAGCGATGGTGGAGGTGATCCGTCTGGACACGCCCGGGCTCCCGGCCGGCTGCTGACAAGGTCTCCCGCGTCGGAAACGAAGACTGAATGGAATTCGGGGAATTATCCGGCCGGCAGCCGGAGCTCGAATTGCGTCGTGGTCTCCAGATACTCGCCGAACCACGCACTGATCGCCGCCTGCCGCTCGCCGACGTATTGCGGCTCGTCGTCCTCGAGCACCATCGGCATGTCGTGGCCGGGGACGAGAATCGTGCCGGGCCGCCGGCGCCACAACTCCCAGATCCGCTCGATGGAGGCGCGGCTCACCGAGGCATCGTAGGTCATGTCGGCGGTGCGGGAGATCAGCTCGGCGCGGTTCTTGGCGGCATCGCCGGTGAAGATCACGTCGTGCTCGCGCCCGGTGAGCACGAAAATCAGATGCCCGGGCGTGTGGCCCGGCGCGTCGAAGGCGTGCAGCCCCGGCAGCGCGGCATCGCCCGCGCGAATTTGCCTAAGCCGCGGCGAGGCCTGCAGCTCCCGCACATAGAGTTCAGGCACCGCCGTCTCGCCCCATTTCTCCCCGAGCGACCAATCAAGCTCGCGCGCGCCGATGGCGACCCCGGCATTGCCGAACAGCACCCAGTTGATCGAGTGGTCCCAGTGCGAGTGCGTCAGCAGAACGTCGGTCACCTGCTCCGGGCGGACGCCGCGCTGCGCCAGGCGCTCGATCAGCGGCGCGCGGATGTTGAACGAGCCGACATCGACGAGCGCGATGCGCCCGCCGCCGCGCAAAAGCGCGATCGTGCTCCAGCCGAGGCCGCCGTGGCAGACCGCCTTGCCCGGATAGCCCTGCACGATGATGTCGAGCGCGTACTCTTCGTTCGGCATGGGCCTCTCCCGATCCCCCGTGGCAAGGCTGTCAAGTGGAGTACAATATGGGCGATACGACGGGTATCGCTGCGCTCGCAACCCATTCTACGCTGACTGGAGGCTTGTGATCGATGGGCGCTCGCATCGGCGTGGTCGGCAGCATCAACGTCGACCTGGTCACCTATATCCGGCGGATGCCGATGCCGGGCGAGACCGTCGAGGCGCTGAGCTTCGAGATGCATCACGGCGGCAAGGGCGCCAATCAGGCGGTGGCGGCGGCGAAGCTCGGCAGCGACGTGCTGATGCTCGGCAAGGTCGGCGACGACATCTTCGGAGCGAACGCGCTCGACAACCTCAAGCGCCACGGCATCGATGCGCGCCACGTCGGGATCGTGCCGGGCGTCTCCAGCGGCATCGCGCCGATCTTCGTGGACGAGCACGGCGAAAATCGGATTCTTATCGTCACCGGCGCCAACCGGCATGTGCTTCCGCCCGACATCGACCGCGCGGCCGGCGATCTCGCGCGCTGCGACCTGATCCTGCTGCAACTCGAAATTCCGCTTGAGACCGTTTACCACGTGGTTGCCCTGGCCGCCGCGCGCGGCGTCGAGGTGGCGCTGAACCCGGCGCCGGCGAGGCCGGAACTGGACCTGGAATGGCTGCGGCGGCTCAGCTTCCTGGTGCCGAATAGGACGGAGCTTACGCAGCTCTCCGGCCGGCCGGCTGAAACGGCGGAAGAGGCCGAAGCGGCGGCCCGCTCGCTGATCCGCGCCGGCATCGGGTGCGTGATCGTGACGCTGGGCGCCGAGGGCGCGCTTCTGGTCGCGCGCGATGCAAGCCGGCACATCCCCCCGGTCGAGGTCGCGGCGGTGGATACCACCGGCGCCGGCGACGCGCTCATCGGCAGCTTCGCGCATTTCTATGCCCAGTCGCGCGATGTGGCGGGGGCGCTGCACCACGCCGTCCGTTACGCCGCTCATTCCATCACCCGGCGCGGCGCGCAGAGCTCCTACGCCGATCAGGCCGAATTCCAGGCGTTCCGTGATCGCGTCGATGGCCGCGCCTCGGGCTGAGCCGGCGGGAGGGAGAGGCCTCGCCGTCGCCAGGCAACCGATCCGCCGCCTCCGGCGCGGCGAGCTGCCCGCCGATCCGGTCGCGCTTGCCCGCACTCTGCTCGGCAAGATAGTCGTGCGGGAACTGCCCGATTGCGTGCTCGCGGGCCGCATCGTCGAGACCGAAGCGTACCTCGTGGGCGATGCCGCGTGCCACGCCTACCGCGGGCCGACGCCGCGCAACCGCTCGCTGTTCCTCGAACGCGGCCACGCCTACGTCTACCTCGCGTACGGCACCTCGTTCATGCTGAACGTATCGGGCGAACGGCCGGGAATTGGCGGCGGCGTGCTGATCCGCGCGCTGGAGCCGCTCCTCGGCATCGAGGCGATGCAGCGCCATCGCGGGACGACGCGCCTGCTCGACCTCGCGCGCGGCCCGGGCCGGCTGGCCGCGGCGCTCAGGATTGACTTGCGGCTCGACGGGATTGACCTTTGTCGCGCCGGCCCGCTATGGCTCGGGGGCGACGGCTGGAGCGGCGGCGAGATCGGCCAGAGCACCCGCATCGGCATTACGCGCGACGCCGAGCGGGTCTTGCGCTTCTATGTTCGCGGCAATCCATTCGTGAGCGGCCCAAAGCGCCTGAACCAATGAGACTGGACGTGCGCTCGTGCGCTCGTGCCACCGGCCCGGCCCAATAACCGCTCTCAACACTTTAACCGCTCTCAACACTTTGCGGACCTCGACTGCTCCAAGCAACGGTCATGCATGGTGGGGTCAAGCCTTCGAACCGGAAGGCTTGTTGTCGCTCCTGGCATCAATGAGAAATATGTCCGGCCTTCCCTCGATACCGAGCTTTTTGAGAATCCGGTTCACTTTCACCTGCTCTTCCGCGGTGAAGAACAGGATCACCTTAAGCCCGCATTTCGCATCGCTCGCGGCCTTATAGATCTCAACCTGCTTTGTCAGATTTCGCTCCAGCTGCGAGTTGGACGCAAGCTTCATCTCCACAATCGTTTTGTCCAAAGAGCCGCGGGATATCTTATAGTCCGCTGGGCCACGCCCGTCGTTCACCTCCGCACTTATGTCCGACGGAGTCCCGATCCATACCAGGCGATACATGACCTGGAGGTCTGCTTCCCGCTTGATTGGCGTTCCCGCATTATAAAAGATGCGGTGCCCGCCTTATGTTTTCTACTACGTCTTTGAGGAATGCCGTCCGGGCTATCGCTTCTTCGTACGTGTCCCGGCCCGTCTGGTAAAACGGAGTCGTCGCCGCGAGAAGCCTTTGTAGCGCCTGAATCTGCGTGTGAAATATCTGCTGCGCGAAGCCAACCTTCTGGGAGCTGATGCTTTCCGCCTGTTCCCTCTCACCTTCCTTCAGTGCGATGTAGTAGTCGATGAGAACCGGAAATTGCGCGATGGTGATAGCGGCGGCGGCATCGAGTTCCTTTTGCGTGGGCTCCTTGTCATCGTGTCTTCGTATGCACCTTTCGAAATGTTGAGAGATTTGCGCCCGAAGCTGCTGGTCGGGGACGGCCTCGGGGAGGGCGTCGAAGCGACGTACGAGATCGCCCTTGTTTATCCAGGTATCATCCCGCGTCAACATGTCGCGAGGTGACAGGATGACATAGTCGTCTTTGGCCCAGGGAAGGGTGTAGGTGGCCGGCTCCCATCGTTCCGTTTGGCGGTTAAACCGGACCTTGGGAACACTGACTTCGCGCCTCTGCTGCAAAGCCAGGTGCTCCAGCGCGAACGCCTGGCTATAGGAACACAGGTAGTCTTTGATGAGGTTGGTGGTGAAGTCGCTGATGCTGTCCCTGCCAACACCGTCACGGATCAGGCAGACCTTCTCAAGGTGACTGCTTTCCGTCACCGCCTCTGAACCGAAGTCTGAGAAGATGCTCGATAGGCTCGCGTGCAGCGCGCGGGCGAAATCCATGCCCAAGCCACGACCGCCATTGTCTGCGAGCGAAAAGCCTAGCCAGTTCTGCTTTATTTCGGGAAAGCAATACCAGATAGCAAGCAGCCCCTCGTGAACCGGCCCGGCGAGCGCTTTGTCACGGAGGAAAACCAGATACTCAATGATCTCGTCATGTAGTCGGTTGTATTCCTCTTTCTCGCTCCCGAAGAGCAGAAAAGGGTCAATGAAAAGCGGCAGGTCGGTCACCAGCGAAACATCGAACGCGCCGTATTCGTCCAGCCTGTCGGGGTGGATGCCTAAGACCTCGGTGAGGTATGTTCCCATCCCGTCATCATACGGCGTCTCCCGCGAGTCGCGTAGCTTCCGCGTGGCGCACTCGATCTGCAGTAGCTTTCCCTGTCAGCGCTAGATTGAAGCACGTGCGACGGGAGGCGAGCCGCATAAGCCCAGGGCAACAAATTCCAAGTCTTCATTGAGTATCAGCCGCGCCCTCGCAAGTAAGCAGCGACAGAAAGCACGCCATTTCTGCACCATGCCGCCCGAGATCGCAGCACCGTGCAGTCCTTGGTTCCCCACCTGCTGCGGAATCCCCGCCCGCCACCCCCGAGCGCTTATCAACCAGGGCCGACCGTATCAAACCACCCGGCCGTCCTCGGGCTCGATCAGGTGCATGTGGTTGAGATCGACCGAGAGCGGCATCTTCTGGCCGGCATTGGCCGGGGCGGCGGGATCGACGCGGCCGCAGACCAGCGTGCCGTCGATCCAGAAATGCACGAGCGTCTCCATGCCCATCGGCTCGATGACGTCCATGACCGGCTCGATCCGCACCACGTTCGGCCGGCCGTGGTCGCGCAGCTCGGTCATGTGCTCCGGCCGGATGCCGAGCGTCACCGGCTGATCCTTGTAGCGCGCGTAACGCTCGGTTCGCTCCGGCGGCACGGGGAGGATGATCTCGTCGGATAGCCGGATGGCGAGCCCGCCGCCAGCGGCCTGCAGGCGGCAGGGCAGGAAGTTCATCGCCGGGCTGCCGATGAAGCCGGCGACGAAGCGCGTGAGCGGCTTGTGATACAGCTCCTGCGGCGGCCCCACCTGCTCGATCTCGCCCTGGTTCATCACCACCACGCGGTCGGCGAGCGTCATCGCCTCCACCTGGTCGTGCGTCACGTAGATGGTCGTGGTGCGCACGGTCTGGTGCACCTTCTTGATCTCGGTGCGCATGTCGACGCGGAGCTTGGCATCGAGGTTCGACAGCGGCTCGTCGAACAAAAACACCTTCGGGTCGCGCACGATGGCGCGGCCCATGGCGACGCGCTGGCGCTGCCCGCCGGAGAGCGCCTTCGGCTTGCGGTCGAGCAGCTCGCCCAAGTGCAGGATACCCGCCGCCTTATCCACCCGGCGCTTGATCTCGGCCACCGGGAATTTGCGCAGCTTGAGGCCGAACGCCATGTTGTCGAACACGTTCATGTGCGGATAGAGCGCGTAGTTCTGGAACACCATGGCGATGTCGCGATCGCGCGGCGGCACGTCGTTGACGAGGCCGCCGCCGATCCAGATCTCGCCGGAGGTCAGCTCCTCCAGGCCGGCGACCATGCGCAGGGTGGTGGACTTGCCGCAGCCGGACGGGCCGACCAGCACGACAAACTCCTCGTCCTCGATTTCGAGGTCGATGCCCTTGACCGCCTGGACGCCGCCCTCGAACGCCTTCACCACGCTGCGAAGCGAAACCTGCGACATGCGCGCTTACCCTTTCGTCGCGCCGGCGGTCAGGCCAGCGACATAGTAGTCCATCAGGAAGGCATAGACGAGCACCGGCGGCGCCGCCGCCATGAGTGCCGCCGCCATGATCTTGCCCCACTCGAACACGTCGCCGCGGATCAGGTCGCTGATGATGCCGACGGTCAGCGTCATCTGGTTGGCGGTGTAGAGGTACGCCAAGGGGTAGAGAAAGTCGCCCCAGCTGATGGTGAAGGCGAAGATGGTGGCCGCGATGATGCCGGGGAACGCGACGGGGATGAAGATCTTGAGCAGGATCTGCATCCACGAGGCGCCGTCGATCAGCGCCGCCTCGTCCAGTTCCTTGGGGATCGAGGAGAAGTAGCCGATCATGATCCAGGTGCAGAACGGCACCGCGAGGGTGGGGAACACCAGCACCAGGCAGGCGGCGCTGTTGATCAGCCCGAGCGCGCCCAGGACCTGGAACAGCGGGATGAAGAGGAGCGATTCCGGGATCAGATAGGTAAGGAAGACGCCGGTGGCGAGCGTGTTGCTGCCCCAGAACTTGATGCGCGCCAGGCTGAACGCGGCAAGCACCGAGATCACCATCGAGACGGTGACGACGCAGGCGGTCACCCAGACCGAGTTCCAGAAATAGCGCCGGAACGGCGGGTAGTGGATCAGGTAGATGAAGTTCTGCAGCGTCGGGTGATGCACGATCCACGGGTTGCCGGTCTGCGCCGAGATCTCCGCCGATGATTTGAGGCTGGTCATCAGCATGTAGAAGGGCGGCACCAGGAACATCAGTATGAACACGGCCAGCGCCGCGTAGCTGCCCCAGAGCGCCCAGCGGCGCTGCCGCGCCAGGCTGGCGTGGCGGCGCCGCGCCGACGGCGGCGCCGCGGCGATCGCGCTGGCGGTGCTCATCAGTAGGCGTCCTTGGAGCGCTGCGTGATACCCCGCAGGATGAAGTACGAGGCGATCGCCAGGATCGGGAGCATGAAAAGGCTTACCGCCGCGCCGAGCGGGATGTCGCCGGACTGGATGCCGATCTGGAACGCGTAGGTCGCGAACATATGCGTCGTGTTCAGCGGCCCGCCGTTGGTCAGGATGCGGACGATGTCGAAATTGGCGAACGTCACGATCAAGCTGAACAAGACGGTGATGCTGATGACGTTGCGCAGCATCGGCAGCGTCACCAGATACAGCTTCTGGATGGCGCTCGCGCCGTCGATCGCCGCCGCCTCGTAGAGTTGCTCGGGCACCGATTTCAGCGCCGCGAGATACATGATCATGAAGAACGGCGTGCCGAACCAGGTGTTCACCCAGATCATGCAGAAGCGCGCCCACCAGGGCTGGCCGAGCCACGGCACCGAGGCCAGGCCGATCTTGTTCAGCGCCCAGTTGAACGCCGAATAGGACGGATCGAACAGCCACCACCATACGAGCGTCGAGAGCGCCAGCGGGATGACCCAGGGGATCAGTAGGAACCCGCGGAACGCCCGCTGCTTGCGGGTGGGGATGTTGTGCATCAGATGCGCGAGCGCGAAGCCGATGATCGCCTTCAGGACCACCGCGGTGATGGCGAACAGACAGCTCTGGAAGATCACCAGCTGGAAGGTGTTGCGCTCGAGCAGGCGCGCGAAATTGTGCAGCCCGACGAAATGCGTCATCCGCCGGTCCATCAGGCTGAGCGCGATCGCATAGATGCCCGGATACACCACGAGCCCGCCGACCACCGCGATCAGCGGCAGCGCCATCAGGAAGCCCATGGTGGAGCGGTGGCCGAGCCACCGCCGCATCGGGCTTCGCCGCGCCGGTATCCGCGCCGCCGGCAGCGCGGTGATGGAAATTGTGCCCTCGGCCATCTCAACCTCCCTTGGCGATTATTCCCGCGCCGAACGGGTCAGCCGACGTAACTCTCGAGTTCGCTCGTCGCCCAGGCGATCGCCTGATCGGGCGTTTGGCCGCCCTGCGTCACCTTGGCGATCATGTTGCAGGGCAGCGCTTGGTTGTAGATCTGCACCGCGATCTGCGGCGGCGCCGGCATCGCGGTGATCCAGCGCGTGGCCTGGTGGAACGGCCGCAGCGGATAGTTGTAGACGGTGCCGACCGGCGGCCCGGCCGTGTTCCAGATGTCGAAGTCGAGCATGGAATCGAACGGCGGGATGTCGAAGCCGTAGACCACGCTGCAGCGCGCCTGCACGTTCTCCCGCTGCATCAGGAACTCGAGCAGATCCTTGGCCGCCGATTTGTTCCTGCTGAATGACCACACGCCCCACGCGAACACGAGCATCGGCACGAAGCGGCCGGCTGGACCGAGCGGGGTCGGCGAAAAATGCCAGCACTGCTCGGCCACTTTCGGCGCGTCGCGCACCGCGACAGCCCAGGCGGACGGCGGGTTGTAGATCAGCGCGCTCTGATCCGCGATCAGCATGCGATTGTCGGTAGCATCGTCGAAGCTATACACGTTCTTCGGCAGGAACGGCACCAGCTTCTTCATGTATTCGAGCAGGTGCCGCGTATTGTCGGAGTTGACGGTGATCTTGCCCTTGGCATCGACAAACTGCACGCCGAAGGCGGCGCAGATCGAGCCGGCGGTATCCACCGAATCCGTCGTCGTGCCGAGGCCGATGCCGAACGGCTTGCCGATCTTGGCGCACTGCTCCGCCGCCTTCAGGAAGGTATCATAAGTCCAGTTGTCCGACTCGGGCGTATGCACCGGCTTCGCCGGATACATGGCCTGAAGGTCGATGCCGCAATGCTGCTTGAAGAGGTCGATGCGGGCGGCGGGGCCCTTGTACTGGGTGCCGCTGCTGGTCGGCACGGCGCGCCAGTGGCCGTCGGCCTTGCCGAGATACTCGAAATAGGGGTCGAGCTTACCGTACTTGGCCTCCAGCCTGCCGACCACATCGTCGATCGGTTCGAGCTTGCCGGAGTGGTTCTGCACCTCCCAGGTCGGGAACTGCAGGATGTCATGGCCGGTTGCGGCCTGTTCCTCGGCCGCGATCGTGACGAGCAGCTTGTTGCCCGACGAGGCGATGAAGTCGAGCGAGACGTCCACCTTGTTCTTATCCGCCCAGGCTTTCACCTGGCTGCGCATCACCTCGTTGCCTTGCGGGACCCAATGGTCCCAGAAGCCCACCGCCAGCTTGCCGGCGGCGCCGGCCGTGCGGATGTGCACCAGCGGGAGCGTTGCCGCCCCCGCGAGCTTGAGGGCAGTGCGACGCGAGAGCGGTGCAGACCTGGTCATGACGCCTCCCAATTCCTTCGGCCGGGTGGTCCCGGCTCTTGCGGTGTTCGTTCAAGCTTCGGCATCGCGGTACGCCCGCGGCCGGCGCATTGGAGAGTGCTCCGGCGCGCTCGATCCCTCAGTGCTTGGGCAAACTTTGGCGCAACCCGTGCATTCGCGCAATGCACACCTTCTTTAATCGCCGGTTCAGGGGCGGGGTCCGAGGGCAGCCGCGAGCAGTGGAATGCCGCGCGGCATCCGCCGGGCCGCTCGATCGGCGCGGCTTGCTTCGGGCGAGGCGCGCCTCTATAGCCGGGGTAATGGCATCGCTGCACGAGGCCTCCGCGCAGAGCTCGATTCTGGCGCAGCAAGCGGCGGTGCTTGCGCGTCCGCTCTCCATCGAGCATCGGATGGCGGATGCCGTGCGTGCGCTGGCCATCGACGCCCTCGATGTGGCGCAATCTGGGCATCCTCCCCTGCCGATCGGCATGGCGGACGTGGCAACGGCGCTCTGGGTCCGGTTCCTGAAATACGACGCCGCCGATCCGCATTGGCCGGACCGGGACCGCTTCGTGCTCTCCGCCGGCCAGGGCGCCGTGCTGCTCCACGCCCTCCTGCAGCTGACCGGGCACCCTGGGCTTGGCATGGAGCCGCAGCGCTCCGGCGGGTATCTGGAATGCGGCGCCTATCCGGCGGTCGAGGCGACCACCGGCCCGCTCGGGCAGGGCTTCGCCGCCGCCGTCGGCATGGCGCTCGCCGAGCGGCTGTTGGCGGCCCGCTTCGGCAAGAGCCTCGTCGATCATCGCACCTGGGTGATCGCCTGCGACGGCGACCTGATGGAAGGGATCAGCCACGAGGCCGCCAGCCTCGCCGGCCATCTCAGGCTGGAGAAGCTGGCGGTGCTCTACGACGACAGCCGCAGCCCGGGCGAGGGCAAGGCATCGCTGGCGTGCTCCGACGATGCCCTGAAACGGTTTGCCGCCTATGGCTGGGCGGTGCGGCGGGTCGACAGCCACAACCCGGCGCGGCTGACGGCGGCGCTCTCCTATGCCATCCGCTCGAAGAAGCCGACGCTGATCGCCTGTCGCACCATCCCGGGCCTCGGGGCCACCGCCGCCGCGCCGGGTGCGCCGC
>Ga0073928_10009560_pt1 | contig 11777 bp, 13 predicted proteins | sample PaiPotPPA55metaG_FD_76969 | JGI IMG/M metagenome (GOLD analysis project Ga0073928, IMG submission 76969) | Iron sulfur acid spring bacterial and archeal communities from Banff, Canada, to study Microbial Dark Matter (Phase II) - Paint Pots PPA... ...
GAACATTAGGAATCAACCAGCCATCCCCTTAAACGACACCGACACTCCGCCCGGAACGCCAGCGAACCTTTTCCAGCCGCCGATCACGGACCCCAAGGCGCTCCGGACGCAAGCGATTGCCAACACAGCGGGATTTCACTTTTCGTTTATCGAACAAGGCGGGTCGAGTCTCTATCCTATACTGGCCCTCAAGGCAACCAGTCGCGAGGTCCTGCGAATCCTGCTGAGTATAGGTGGAGTGGAGATAGATCACTTCTCGCTTTGGCATGATAAGGGGGGCAATGCGATAGCCCAGCCCTTGGCTGGTCCAAACGGATTGACCGACCCCGAAACTGGCCTGACTTTTCCAGATTTCAATAATCCCGTCAACCAACATAACGCACAGCTTTCCGCTCCGGACCAGGCCGCCGGTAGTCAAATGTTCCAGACCAACCTGATCTTACCGGAACCGTGTGCATTTCTTGATACAAACTTGCCTCCGGTTTCCATCATTCGGCCGACCTTAACACAGAATGGAGGCGCCGTCGCCACGATTCGGGCTTTCACGGCTGACAATCTCTTCCTGCATCAGAGCCAGGCTTTCTTCCATCTCGTCACGGAGATAGCAATGGCAGCAGATGCCGTGCAATTCGGGGGGCAAGATTAAGGGAAAGAGGTGAATTGTACTGGACTGCTTGTAGGCGGGCCACAGGGATGTTCTCGTCTCTCTGACCCAGAATTGCATCGTCAGCTTCCGGGAAACTGTCGGATTGAAAAGCTGAACAATCGACACCCGAGAGATTGGACCTAGCGGATGCAGCTCAGAGCCAGGCATAGGTTGGCGTAGAAGGATGCGGTGCGGCCTGATGGGAGGCCGCGCCGCACTCGACACATCTTTCTGCCGATGAATCTAACAGGCAGACGCTTTATATGTTAAAAGAATGATCCGGCAAGGCCGGAAAGAGGCTCACAGTCATGATTGAAGATCTGCTCCAACCCAGGCACCTACTGGTGATTCTGGCTATCGCGATAATATTTTTTGGCCCACAGAAGTTGCCGGCCCTGGGCAAGGGCCTTGCCGAAGGCATCCGTAACTTCAAGGACTCGTTTAAAGCCTCCAGCCCTGAAGAAACTCACGCGTCGAACGAGAATAGCCAAGGCTCATGATTATCCGCCGCCCAAAAGCGTTCGCAGGCCAGCTGACGGGCGTTTTTGCGCCGTGACTGGGGAGTTCGTAAAAGGAAAGGAGCGAGATGGGTCCCGTAGGTTTACCGGAGATGGTAGTAATCTTCGTGACCGTCCTGGTGCTGTTTGGTCCGAAGAAACTGCCCGAGTTGGGCAGAATGTTAGGAACGGCGTTCAGCCATTGTCGCCGTGTCCGGAGTGAGATGAAAGAGACTGTCGATCGTGAATTGCAAAACCTGGAGCTGCGAGCCAGATTCCAAAAAGAAATCGATACCGGTCATCGGTACGATAACGCCAACTACGATTATTCTTCAAGTGGCGCCAGCGTAGGTGCCGAACTGTTCGCTTTATCCAGAACGGAGTTCCAAGACTCCACGATCGCCAGGGCTTACACTACCTTGGAGTCAACGACCGAGGGCCGTGAGTCTTTATCGGCTGTTACGTCGGCGGGAGTTGAGTAAAACGGAAATCGCTGTTCTTCCGCGTGAGGCAGCACAATATGCCAGCCGCGTATCGCAGCCTTGGGGCCGCGAAGTGATTTCGAAACATTGCATGCGTTCGTCGAAATTCGGAAGAGGCGCTTTCTCAATTAGACGTTTCGACCTTGGGACATAATGACTTCAACAGGGACAATTGAGCTTCCACCCAGAGCGGTCACCGGCGTGTCCACAGGCCGCGGCGGAGGGGGGCGTACTCCAGCTCAGTCTGGTCCCCCGGATCTCCCCGACGACGGCGAAGAGGGCATGCTACGCATGTCTTTCCTCGATCACCTTCAGGAGCTACGCTCGCGCATCCTAAGGATGGTTTTGGGATTGCTTATCGCGGGCGCCATCAGCTTGACCTTCGTCGACCAGCTTTGGCGCCTCATCGCCGCCCCCGCCGTCGAAGCCTTGACGCGCCTGGGTATCAAGCCGCCCACCCTTAAAGCCATCACCCCGATGGAGCAATTCAACGTCATCTGGGTCAAGCTGCCTTTTCTGTGTGCCCTTTTTATCGCCGCACCCTGGGTGGTCTATCAAATTTGGGCTTTTATCTCGCCCGGACTTTATAAGCGCGAGCGCCGCTATGCCGTGCCATTCGTGCTTTGCACCGCAGGTTTGTTCATCCTGGGCGGAGCATTCGCCTATCTTGTGGCCTTCCGCTTCGCTCTCACATTTCTGTTAGGCATCGGTATTGGAAACTACGTCGAGCCGACGGTATCCATCGGCGAATACTTCGATCTATTCGTCAACATGACGCTCGGGGTAGCACTTACCTTCGAAATGCCCGTTCTGATTTTCGTCCTGACGTTACTTCGCGTCGTCAGGCCTGCATTTCTTGTGAAGCACAGTCGTTACGCGATTCTGAGTATCTTCGTCATCGCCGCCATCGTCACCCCCACCCCCGACGCGGTTAATATGCTGCTGTTTGCGCTACCGATGTGCTTGTTGTTTTACGTCGGCGTCTTCGCCGGATACCTATTGGTACTGAAGCGGGAAGGCCACAGGTTTCCGTGGGTCAAGGTATTAACAATTGCGGGGATTGTGCTCGTGGCATTTAGTGCAATACTCTATTTTGCCGCAATACACTATAAGCTCCATCCAGTCTCGCATTGGCCTTTCCTGATCCGGTAGCAAAGGGCGGTGAAGACGATGTAGTCACGTCTGCAGATCCGAATAATCACTGCGTGATGGGCAACGGCGAGGCACAATGCTTCCTGTGTAAAAACACCGTTGAAAACCCCAGTCACGCGACTGGCGATAGTTGGACCTGATAGCCAAGAACTCGGAGGTGACGGAGCTGTTTTGTCAACCCGCCGCTCGATGGCCTGCGGATCTGGGCGTGTTTTCCGGTCAAAGTGTAGAGATTGCTCGCTCCAGTACTGCCCGGACCAACCAGCCAGGATTAGTCGAGCACAAACAGCAGCCCAGTCAGCCAGCGTGACAATTGAGGAAGGATCGCTGTCGCCGGTGGAACGGCCGCCGGTCGTATCGCCGCGGCGCTCGATGGTGATTCAGTGCAGCTAATTGGCACGGGACGGTCATACCCGGGACGTTCTGGACGCATGCACAGATTGTTACGGGGGCCGCGTGCCGCGCGAACAGCGAATCTGCGATTGTCCTGAGGCGCTGTATCCCACGAATTTTGTTTCCTCACTTTTAACAAGATCCGGGCGAGAAAATTACGCGGCCGGGAATAAACGGGCGTTTCGAACAGTAATGACGTAGGGAGGTTACTGTCACCAGATGAATATTCCAGGTCTTCGTCGATTCACATTTGTTTTCTGTTTGCGTCCGTTGATTCTGTGGGTCGCGCTCTCAACCTCGGCTATGGGAGCGAACAGTTATTTCGTTCATAATCTCCTTTCGGATCTGCCAGGCGTGGCAGACCAACAGGATTATCAATTGATCGACCCGTGGGATTTTATTGCCTTTAACGTTTGTATGCCTGTAGGTTCTCCAAGTTGTCCGCCACCCGATGTTTCCTCGGTGCTGATTGCCGCCAACGGTTACAGCACGGTTACCCAATACACACCGATTCCCGGAGTAGTGGAACCCGAATCTTATCCCAACCTGTTGCCCGGCGTCTCGGGCATCATGGGTATGTACGGGCTTCCCCAGCAGGGCACGACCGGCTTGGCTTACGGCGAGCTGATGTGCACCCAGGACGGAATGATTCTGGGATTGGCGGTCTTCTCTCCAACGTTCGTTACCACGCTGATCGATAATTCAAAATCCGGTGCTGTCTATACGGGTTGCACTACGGCAAGCATTCCGCAGGGCAGTGGTGTGGAATACTACTATGCTGCGAACTTCGCCAGCGGAAGAATTGACGTGTGGGACGCGAACCTGAACCCAGTCAACAAAGCGGCCGCGTTCGTCGATCCTGCGATACCTCAGGATTTTGCCCCTTTCAATATTCAAAGTATCAACGGCCAATCTCTTCTGGTCACCTATGCGCAACAGGACGTGGCTAAGCGTAATGCCGTATCGGGCGCCGGAAACGGATACATTGCTGCGTTCGACTATAACGGAAGCCTTGTGAGCACGCTGGTAGCGCAAGGTCCTCTAAACTCACCCTGGGGATTGACCAGCGCCCCCGCAACCTTTGGAGATTTTGCCAATGTGCTCCTGGTAGGCAATGTCGGCGACGGTAGAATCAACGCCTTTGATCCCGCAACGGGCGCGTGGAAGGGCGCGCTCGCCGATGCGCAGGGCACACCGATCGCGATCCAGGGTCTTCACGCAATCAATTTCGGGGGCGGTGGTCCGACAGGGGACGTATCCACCCTGTACTTTACAGCCGGTATCGCAGGGCCATACGGTGGCCCCTTGGGATCTCACGGGCTATTCGGCAGCATCCAGGCCGCGCCGGTTTACCAAGCCAATAGCATACGAAACGGTGGCGATTTCTCTGGAGCCATTGCTCCGAATACGTGGGTCACAATAAACGGGCGGTTCGCTTTCAGCTATTACCCGCAGTTGGACCATCAGCGACTTCACGAATCAAGGTCTGCCCGCAACCTTGAGCGGCGTTAGCGTAACCGTCAACGACGAACCGGCCTTCGTGAGCTATATCAGTCCGACGCAGATTAACTGCCTGCTTCCAGTCGACGTTACCCCCGGACCCGTGGAGATTGTTACGGCGAAATCGCGTTGTTTGGCAATGGGTTCGGCGCCACGACGCCGGAGGCTCCCAACGGGCAGTTACTGAGCTCGCCATTGCCGCTGAGCGAGCCTGTACAGGTCACCATAGGAGAACAGCCTGCGCCAGTAACCTTTGTCGGGCAGGTTGGGCCTGGGCTTTACCAGGTAAACGTTGTGGTCCCAACCGTCGATCCCAAATACCGTTACTTTGGCGTTCCAGTAATCATGTCCATTTCTGGTGCGGCAACGCAGGCCACAGGTTATATTGCCTATGATTGGTCTGCAATCAACTAAGCCACGGCGGGAGCTATGACTGTGTCTCGGCCTCGCGAACTAGTAAGGTAACAGGGCAGACTAAGCCTAGATGACGAGCTTTGCCGATGTGATCGCACTATTTACAATCTGTTTACGATCCTTTACAGCCAATAATGAGACTGAGCCGTCATACCGGAGACTGGAGAACACTGTGAATAACAACTCTTCAAAACATAACCCGGCCGCGCAAAGTAATTTGCCCGCAGTTGGGAATATATTGACTGTTTAGCCGGTACTGCATAGCGAGAACACCTCCATGAAAGGAAACTATGCTTAAGATAACGTCATGCTTGATTGGCTTTTCAATGATTGGAACTTTATGTGCCCAGGTTGAACCGAACGCCGGACGATGGAAGACCTGGGTGATACCATCGGGAAGTGCGCTGCGCCTGCCAGCTCCGCCGGCCAGCGACGTCACTGCCACGGAATTGCAGTGGGTAAAGGATTCCGCCAGTCTGCGGGACTCAACAACGCTGTCACAAATTCACTACTGGGACGCTGGTTCGCCCGCCTATCGCTGGATGCAGATTACGCTGCAAGCTATCGAAAACGCGAGCTGGCCTACGCCACTGCAAACGCGAGCACTCGCTTTGGTGGCGGCCGTCATTTCCGATGCCACAGTTGCAGCCTGGGATTCCAAGTATGCTTACAACCGGCCATATCCCAGCAATCTTGACGGCACCGTGGCGCCGGTCGTCGCCGTGCCGCAAAGTCCGTCCTATCCATCCGAACACGCTGTGACAGCAGGTGCGGCGGCCGGTGTTCTTTCCTATCTTTTCCCGGACCAGGCTGCCACCTTTCAGGACATGGCGTATCAAGAGGCGGCTTCCCGAGTGATCGCCGGAGTGGCGTTTCCCAGTGATGCATTCGAGGGCCTCGAATTGGGCCAGAATGTTGCGGCGGCTGTGATCAGTTATGCCCAAGCCGATGGTTCCAACGCCGTGTTCACGGGCTCCTTCACGCCGGCTCCGGGTGTTTGGAGCAGCCCCAATCCCGTAAGTCCTCTCGCCGGTACTTGGAAAACATGGATCCTGGCGACCGCTAAGGATCTGCGCTTACTTCCTCCGCCCGCCTTCGGGTCTGCAGATGCAAACGCCCAATACGCTATGGATAAGGCTTTGGTTCGCACAAACGCCACGAACCACCTGGCGTGGTTTTGGCAGCCGGGCTTCTTCCAGCCCTGGCTCCAGCAAGTAGATTTGGAAATCTTCCAGAATCATCTCGATTTGAATCCACCTCGTGCCGCGCGCGCTTACGCCTATGAGACCATCGCGCAGCACGATGCAACTCTGGCGTGTTGGGACACGAAATACACCTATCTGGAACTGCGGCCGCCCCAAGCCGACTCCACGATCACTTCTTTGTTTGCTCTTCCGCAACATCCCGGGTATCCATCCGGGCATGCTTGTGCTTCGGGAGCTTCAGCGGCAGTCCTGTCTTATTTGTTTCCGTCCGATCAGCAGGCATTCGTCGCGATGGCTAATGATGCGGGGACGTCCACATTCGATGCATTGATTCACACGCAGCTCGATGTCAGCCAGGGCCTAATGCTGGGTAGCGAAGTTGGACAGAAGGCGGTCGCCCGTGCTCGAACAGACGGCGCGAATTGAGGTCAGCAACAGAACCTAATACCCACATTTTCATCAACAGGAAAATATCAAATGAACAAATCTAATAAGACTATAGCGCCGGGTGTTGCCGCGCTGGGCCTGATGCTGGCGGGTAAGGCTCATGCGGCCGCGGGCAGTCTGGATCCGACTTTCTCTACAGGCGGCGTTGTGGTGACTAACTTCACCGGCGTTGATTTTGTAATTCCGCGCACGATACCTTACAAAGCGATGGCAAGATACTGGTGTTGGCCGAAGCAAGACAGGCGGGACCAAGGTGTTGCGCTATAGCACCAACGGCTCTCTGGACACCGCTTCAGCACCTCGAATCCCAGTGCCAACGAAGCGGTCCCTGCTTCGGGTCTTGCCGCAGATGCGGCCGGCAATCTATACGGCACCACTGAAGAGGGCGGCCCTGGAGGCTTTGGAGTAGTTTTTAAACTTACAAAGAACAGCACCGGCGGTTTCGCCTATAGCGTGATCGACGGCTTCCGAGGATCGCTCTCGGATGGCGCCAATCCGGTGTGCGGCCTCCTCATCGATAGCGCTGGCAACCTCTACGGCGCGACGCCGAATGGTGGCAGGGCGGGATGCGGGGTTGTCTACAGATTGTCGCCGGAGGCCGGCGGAGGGTATCAAGAAAGTATTGTGCACAGCTTCAACAACATCCCTGCGAACAACGATGGTTGCAATGCGGACTCTTACCTGATTTTCGACAACGCGGGCAACTTGTATGGCACGACCAACAAGGGTGGGGGAGGCGGCGTGAGTAACACGTTCTGCAATAACGGTTGCGGGACGGTATACAAACTGGCCCCGAACGGCGCTGGAACTCTCACGGAGAGCGTGATCCATAGTTTCCTGGGAACGGAAGGGATTACGGACGGCCAAAACCCGGTTGGGGGATTAGTATTGGATAGCGCCGGTAATCTGTGGGGATCGACTCCCGTGGGCGGCCAGAAAGGTTTGGGCACTGTATTCGAGTTAACACCTAATTCGGACGGAACGTTCAACGAAAGCCTGCTTTACAGTTTTACCGGCACGAGCACAGGCTTTGAGCCGAATACTAACCTGGACATTGATAGCGCTGGCAATCTCTACGGCACAACCGTAAATGGTGGACTCGGGAACGGCGTTGTATTCAAGATCACGCCAGAGCCAGACGGACGTGTCCAAGAGAGTGTGATCCATCAATTCTCTCTCTGCGGCGCCACACGCTGCCCGGATGGAACGCATCCATTCGATGGCCTGACCATCGATGCAAGCGGTAATCTCTACGGCGCCGTGGACGTGGGTGGCGGGGCCAAAGGCGATCCACATGATCCCCTGATGGCCTGCAGTGGCGGCACGGTGATACAGGGCTGCGGCGTCGTGTATAAACTATCGCCCAATGCCCAGGACGGGTTCACCGAATCTATCTTGTATCGCTTCCACGGGCTGGCCGACGGTGGATTTCCGGAGGATGACCGGCTGGGAATCGATGCTAGCGGCAATATCTTCGGCACGGCAGCCGAAGGCGGTAGTGACGCCCTCAGCAATTGCTTCGGCGATCCGGGTTGCGGCGTGGTATTCGAGATCAAGCCGTGAGTGATTTACGAAGTTTCTACGGTGGTCTGACAAGGTCCCCTGACCATGTATGGTCAGGGCCGAAAAGATGCGTCGAAGGAAATCAGCGGAGCGACGCACATGCATCGCGAAAATTGCCCGAGTCCGATGGCCGCTTGAGCGCCGGGACGGAGGCGCTCGCGAGCTGGATGCCGAGGCCAGAGCGCGAGGCTTTGGATTGACCGCAGTGTGGGGCACGCATTACGGCGCCGTGAAGCTTGACGGCGCAACTTACTGGAAGTTGTCGGTAGATCCGCATCCGCTGAGGCTAGGAGTTAGAATGTGACCGATAACATTGGGTCCCCGGATAACGTATGACGAGTGTCACTCGAACACAGCCGGATTCGAAGCACAGTGCCTCGCACCTGACCGCCACGATGCTTTCGTTGGCGTTGTTCACCTTTACCGCGTGCTACTTGCGCCTTTTTGTTTCCCTCAATGTTCCAGTTCTCCCAAGTGGGGATCAGATCACACCTGTGAGTGATGCTGCTAGGATCGTAGCAGGCGAACTACCGTATCGCGATTTTTTTATGATGCTTCCGGCCGGAACGCCCCTCACCTATGCTTTATTGATCAAGGCATTTGGCCTGTGTATCTGGATTCCGGGCGTCGTCATGGCGTGCCTCGCGACGACAACCGTGCTGCTGATGACGCTCGCATCTTCTCGCCTTATGGGTGGTAGAGTAGTGGCATTGCCCGCTGTGCTGTTTACGGGTTTCATTCTCCTCCTATCCGCCGATGCCAGCCACCATTGGTTCAGTACCGTTTTCGTGTTGACAGCCATGGTGCTTCTGTTCGGTGACGCGACACCATGGCGAATTGCCGCGGTCGGAGCTTGTTGTGGCGCAGCCGCTTGCTTCACTCAGACCAAAGGCGCCATGGCCCTTGTTGCTGTAACGGCCTACCTGGTCTGGAAAGCGTCTCGCAGAGATTTCACAGCAAGAGAGTGCTGGCGTCATTGCTTACTGCTAGGCGGGGCGGCGGTAGCGGTGTTTGCTGCCGTGAATTCTTATTTCATCGGTGTTGCCGGCTTAACTCGATGGTTTTATTGCGTACTGGCATATCCTTATCGCTACTATTCGGTTCCTGCGATTAATAACTGGCGGGTAATCAAGTATGACTTTCAGTGGCACCAGGGCGCAGCCAGATGGCTCGCCTTCCCTTTTGTGTACTGCACAGTTCCACTGGTCTATATTGCATTTCCTTTTGCCATGCGCTTGCGTCGAGGCAAAGTTGGCACGCAGTCCTATGACCGGTTGATCTTGGTCGCGTTGACTGGCATCGCCATGTTTCTCGCGATCGCAAGCTCCCCGTCCGTGAAACGGCTTTCAACGGCCAGCCCTCCTGCCATGATTCTTCTCGCATGGTTGCTCGATAGGCCTGGAAGGATCGCGCCTCTGTTGAGGACGGCCTTAGGAACAGCTGCGGTTGCCGTCGCCATCTCCGTCGCCGTTCGCAGCCAAACCCGCTGGGTGACCTACCTTGATTTACCCGCGGAGAGAACAGCATTCATCGACCGCTCGGTGCACGAAGAATACTGCTGGGTGCTTGCACACACGCATCCCGGACAGTTCTTTTGGGGCATGCCGCCGTTCAATTTGCCATTTCATTTGCAGAATCCCGCCAGGATTATGGGCTACGATACGACGGAATACACGCGACCGGATGAGATTGCTGCCCTGGTGCAAGCCCTGCAGGAACATTCGGTACCAGTGATCGTCCTTCCCTCCGAGATTAGGTACCCCCTCACTGTCGAAGGGCCGTCCAATCACCTAGCCCCATTCGTTTCATATCTGCGCACCAACTATAAAATGATCAGAACATTTGCGAATGGAGACGAGGTCTGGGAAAGAACCGGTTCTCCCGGAAGCTGAATATCTTCGCTGCGTCAGATCTGTTAGACGGGCCTCCATCGGCCCAGCCTGTCACGCTTTGGAGCAGTTTGGCGCCGTTCTCGGACTTCCAAAAACACCCTTGATAAATCCCTACGTTATAGCCGCGGAGCATTCGTTGAGCAGGGGCTTGGCGTTGATTCCGGTGCGAGCGAATTCGCGCATCAGCCTAGAAGTTTGCGGGCCAGGGTTCTTGGGTTGAGTGGCGCGGAACCCTGCTCCACGTATTCGCCAGGCACTACTCTGTACATTTCGCTGCGGCCACTGAACGATCTGCCATTGATGGGGGCTCCTCGGACCAGTTAAGCCCCGGGCAGTTTGGCGGTAACTCACTTTTCAGCTTTCCTTTCCAGGCAGCCTGCGCGATTCGCGCTCCATATGCTCTAGTACCTTCCCAGGCCATCTTTATTCCGGGCTTATGACCTAGAGTCGAAGAATTCGTCCAGGGAAATACTCTCTGTTCGGCTGCTGGGACAAGGGAGTAGGGATCTCGAGGAAGCCTGTGCTCATGCGAAGACCAAGTCGAATCGCACCTACACACACGAATTCACAAAATTATGACAATCTGTGCACGATTCGGTTCATCTTATAACTGGATCGTTATTCCACAAGCACTAACCCGTGGGGGCAATCCCGTCAAATAGACAGGAGAAATAAAATCATGTTAAAGATGACCAAATCAGGTCTTTTCGTTTGCTTAGCTGTGGGAGTGGCTGCAGCGCCGGCTCTGTTGTTGGCTGCCTCTAACACTGGGACTTCCGTACTCGACAAGCTTGAGGATTTCCACGGTAAAGCCGTCACGCTCTCGACGAGCGCATCGGATCTCGCGAGTCTCAGCCACACTGAGAACAGCGGCTGGGAGAGCCAAGCGGATCAGTGGATCACCCTCAAAGCATCCATCAACGACTTGGGCCGCCGGCTCTTTGAACTTGAGAGTCTCCGAGGGTCCGCCACACTCGCCGAGCGTACGACTATTGACCGCGCGGCACGCCTTCTGAAGGAGATGGCAGACAACGCCGAGGCCGCTATCAAATTCTTTAATGACAACCACGCAACCCTGTGGCGCCCGGATTACCAGAAATACGTGGGTAACGTCGCTGACGAATCCGCCCGCCTCTCCACCACGGTGGGCCAGTTCATTCGTCTGGAAAATCTCCACGCCAGGGAGAAGCAGATCGAAAATACGATCGGCTCCGAAGCTGTCGACTGATCGTACCGCACCCGCTCACGGCCACCACACCGGGTTGCCGTGAGCTTTCCAGACTCACCCAGTGTCTTACTGATGATCCGTCGCGGATGGCGTGAACGTTGTTTGACGCATCCGGAGGTTGGTCGGTCGCTAGTCGACTCGCACCGAACTGCTCGTTGGTTTATGTACATGTCATTCATGTGAACCAGGCAGCCCGGGGCGCGACGCTTAGAAAGGAGACTCGCAAACGAGATCGTCGGCATTGCCGAACGTCAATGATCGGTAAGCAAGTTCGGCACATTTGTTCGCCTCTTCTTCGCACTGAATACGCTCTCGTTGTACGGGCTCATGCGCGCTCATTAGATGAACTACCATGCGC
>Ga0073928_10009561_pt1 | contig 11774 bp, 12 predicted proteins | sample PaiPotPPA55metaG_FD_76969 | JGI IMG/M metagenome (GOLD analysis project Ga0073928, IMG submission 76969) | Iron sulfur acid spring bacterial and archeal communities from Banff, Canada, to study Microbial Dark Matter (Phase II) - Paint Pots PPA... ...
AGCCCGACGGCCCGATCACGCACATGACCTCTTTCGGTTGAACCTCGAGGTCGATGCCGCGCAGCACCTCGAGGCGGCCGAAGCTCTTGTGCACCGCCTCGGCTTTGACCATCGGCACGGCGCTCACCTGCGACCCGGTGGTACGGAAATCGCCACGTCAGGCGGCGGAGCGTGGAATGTGAAGAGCAAGCGCCGGAAGCGCTGGAACGGGGTGAGCGGCAGCTCGCGCTGAGCTCCTCTCGCGTAGTACCGCTCGATGTAGTACTGGCCGGCGGTGAGGATCGAGGTCATGACCAGGTACCAGATGCTGGCCACGATCGCCATCTCAATGACGGTGAAGTAGACATTGGAGACCTGCTGGGATCGCGTGAACAGCTCGGGCACCGCTGCGATGACCGCGAGGGATGTCGTCTTGAGCATCGAGATCGTCTCGTTGCCGGTCGGAGGGATGATGACCCGCATCGCCTGCGGCAGAATGATGCGCCGCATCACCAGCAGGCGGTTCATGCCCAGCGCCTGCGCCGCCTCGGTCTGCCCGTGCTCCACGGAAATGATCCCCGCGCGCACGATCTCGGCCATGTAGGCGGCTTCGTTGAGACCCAGCCCAAGGGTCGCCGCGATGAAAGCGCTGATCAGCGAGTTGGTGCCGGTCTCCCATCCGAGATGGGTGCCGGGGATGACCAGCCCGACGTGCGGCAGGACGGCGTTGAGGTTGTACCAGAAGAAAATCTGGACCAGCACGGGCGTCCCACGGAAGAACCAGATGTACAGCCAGCTCACCCACGACATCACCGGGTTGGGCGAAAGCCGCATCACGGCCAGCACGGCTCCGAGCACGATGCCGATTACCATCGCGAGCACCGTCAGCTCGATGGTGACCACGATCCCGCCGAGGATGAAAGGACGGAAGAGCCAGGTCCAAACCTGGTTCCAGTTGAGGTTGGGCGCGGTGGCCAGCGTGTAGACGGCGTCGGCCGCGAGCGCCACGACGGCCACCGCACCCACCCACCGCCACGGGTGGCGAACCGGTATCGCCTTGATCGCCTCCGGCCGCGGCCCGGCCTGCGAGCCGGGTTCCGGCGGACCGGAGGCGATGTCGGTCACTTCAGGTCGATACGGCGCTCAGTAGGAAGGCACGCAGGTGGCGCCGATCGAGTTGTTGTTGTTGAGCGAAACGTCCGAGCTGGCGACCGCGCCGTCAGTGACGTTCCAGCTCTTGAGGATGTTGCCGTAGTACCCGTTGTTGTCGATCAGGTATTTGACCGCGTCGGTGATCGGCTTCTCGAGCGCGCTGCCCTTGACCATCGCGATTCCGTACGGCGCGACGCTGCAGGGCTTGCCGCCGATCGCCACCTTGCCAGCGAGCTGCTTCACCTGGTAGTCGGCGACGGGCTGGTCGAGCCATCCGAAGTCGGCGCGGCCCGAGAGCAGCGCGGAGTTGGCGTCGGTCTGAGTGCCGAAGCTCAGCACCTTGATGTCCTTGCCGGACGGGCAGTTGTCCTTGTCGCCGGAGATCGGCGTGCCGCCGACAGACTGGCCCATGTAGCCCCACGCGTCGCTCTCCTCGGTGGTGCCTGACTCAACGGCCACGCTGTGGCCGCACATGTCCGCCGCCGTGTTGATCGTCGGACCGCCAACCTTGACCAGCCACGCTTCGCCGGCTTTGTAGTAAGTGACGAAGTCGATGCCGCTGTTCTCACGCGCCTGCGTGGGGCTCCAGCTCGAGATGCTGAACGAGTAGCGCGGCTTGTCGCCGCCCGCGACCTCGCTCGGGGTGCTGGCTTTCAGCTGGGCGATGATGTCGTCGAAGGTGACGTTGTTGAACGTGCAGACAAGCCCCATCACCTTGCAGATCGCGTTGCCGAGGTCGATGTCCCAGCCGCTGATCGCGCCGGTGTTCGGATCGACGAACTCGTTGGGCGCGTAGGTCGCGTCGGTAGCGATCTGGATCGGGCCGCTCACAGTCGACGGGACCTCGCTGGCGATGCTGGCGACCTTGCCGGGGCCACCCGAGGTGGTGGGGGTCGGGCTCGACTCGCCGCATGCCGCAATCAAACAGGCGATCGCGACCGCCAAAGACGCTGTTCGCTTTCTCATCACAATCCTCTCCCTGGCAGCTTGGGTTGGCTTCCGCCTGGAATTGTAAATCGCCCAATTTGCCTGCGGGACTTGAGGAAGTTGCAGCCCCCCCACCGGCCCGTGCTCGCTGCGCGAGCAGGGGCCACCTCCCCGGCGAGCGGGGAGGCTAGGCTAATCACCCGTGCCCTGGCTGACCATCACCGACCCTTTCCCGCCCGGCTTCTTCCTCGGGCCGCTGCAGATTCGCTTCTACGGCATCTCCTACGCGATCGCGTTCATCGTCGGGACGGCGGTGGCGACTCGCCACCTCGCGCGCAGAGGGGTCGACCCTGAGCTCAGCGGCAACATCGCCTTCTGGACGATCGTCTTCGGGCTGATCGGCGCCCGGCTCTACTACGACGTGCAATCGGGATGGTGGTTCTACCTCACGCACCCGCAGCACATCTTCGCGTTCTGGGAAGGTGGCATGGCGTTCTTCGGCGCGATCTTCGCTTCGCTGATCGTCCTGGTCGTGATGGCGCGCCGTCACCACCTCAACTTCTGGGACGTGCTGGACGCCGGCGTTCTCTTTGCCGCCGCCGGCCAACCCATCGGCCGGCTGGGCAATTTCATGAACGGGGAGATCCTCGGCCCGCCGTCCAATTTGCCGTGGGCGGTCCGCTACACGAACCCGGCCTCGATGGCCCCGCACCTCGGCGTCGCCTACACGCCGGCGAACCTGTACGAGGCGGTCGGCATCCTGCTCATCCTCGGGGTGCTCCTCTACCTCCGGCGGCGCGGAGTCCCCTCCGGAGTTTTGGGGTTGACCTACCTGGTGCTGTATCCGGTCAGCCAGCTGATCCTCTTCCAGTGGCGCACCGACTACGAAACGCCGGTGATCGCGTTCGGTCTGAAGCAGGCGCAGCTGACCTCAGTGGTGATGCTGCTCACGATCGTCCCGATCTTCTTCCTGCTGTGGCTCCGCTCGCGTCCGAAAGGAGAGGTGGTCGCGACATCCGAAGATATGATCAGCGCGTGAACCGGTCGCTCAAGCTGGGCGGCGCCCTCATCGGATTCGGCGTCCTCCTGTCGCAGCTGGGACACCTTCTGGTCTATCAGCTCCAGTTCGGCTCGGCCTCGCTCGCGGTGCAGAGCACAGGGGCGCATGCGTACTTTCCGACTCTGGTCAAGACAAGCCTCGGCCTCGGCGCCGCGGCGGCCCTGGCGAGCCTGCTGGTCATTTGCGCCGCTCGATTCATCACCGGGACGCGCGGGCGAGCGATTGCCGGCGGTCCTTCCTACATGAGGCTGCTCCCCGCTCTGTTCACCATCCAGCTCGTCTTTTTCGCGCTGCAGGAATCTGTCGAATCGATGGCGGCGGGCACGGCGGTCGCGGCGGCGCCACACCTGCTCCTGATCGGCTCGGTGGGACAGCTGCCAGTCGCCCTCCTTGGCGCACTCGCGTTCAAGTGGCTGCTGGTCCGCTTCGAGTCGGCAGTCGCCGAGATTCGCATCGCGCTTGCCTCGGTTCCCAAGTCGAACGATCCGCTCGTCGTGGTCGTATCCGCATGGAGCCGCGACGACCTCGTGCGCAGACCAATCGCAAGCGCCTCTCTCGCGATGCGAGGACCTCCTTCCTTCCGGCGTTTCAGCCCGAACTGATTCGCATGCGCGCATATGCGCGCATAGATGCAAGGAGGAAGAAATGAACCGTGCTCGTCTTGCCATCGCTATCGCCGTCGTGGCGGTTTTTGCCGTGGTTGGCGGCGTCATCATCCTGGCCGGCGAAAATCACGGCGGACGGAACCTGACCTTCAACGTGACGGTCACCGGCGCCAGGTCGATGTCTGTCGCTCCGTGCTATCCCGCCACATGCAGCTCAGACACGCTCTCCGCCACGCAAAACGACAACGTGACGATCAACATCACCAGCGACACGACCGGCGAGGTTCACCTGCACGGCTACGACATAGCCTTCAACGCGATCGCGGGCCAGACGGTCAGCCACACCTTCAAAGCCGTCACCACATGCGACTGCATTCTGGAATGGGAGAGCACAGGCACCCCGATCGGCGCCCTGCTGGTCAACCCATGATGGCGGCAGCCGCAATTCTTCTCCACGGCTTTGGACAGCGGTACGACCTTCCGATCTCGCTCGCCCTCTATCTATATGCGGCGGCCGGAGTGGTCGTCATCTCCTTCGTGCTGGTCGTCCTGTTCGCAGGCGACCAGGTGGGCGCCAAGGCGCTGCAGTACCCACGCCGGCCGGTTCCCGCCCTCGCGTCGATCGCGCGGACGCGATGGCCGCGGCTGGTCGGCGGCGTGATCGGGGTCGCGGGCCTGCTCGCCATCGCGGCCACAGGGCTCTTCGGGGCGCAGAAGCGTCCCGACCTCAACCCCGCCGAGTACCTGACGTGGATCTACTTCTGGGCCGGGCTCGTGATCGTCTCCGGGCTCGTCGGAAACCTCTGGTACCTGGTCAACCCGTGGTCCGCGCTGTACGACGCAGTCGGGAAGGTCATTCCGCTCAAGCCGATCTTCAAGCTGCCGAGGGTCGGCGTATGGCCGGCCGCGGCGGCTTACTTTTCATTTGCCTGCCTCGAGCTCACCAGCGGGATGGCCAACCGTCCGTGGCTCGTCGCAGTGCTCGCGTTGGTCTATTCGGCTGTGACGCTCGCGGGCATCTTCCTGTTCGGCCGCGATGAGTGGCTGGAGCACTGCGAAGGGTTCACCGTGCTGTTCTCAATCGTCGGCCGCTTCAGCCCTGTCGAGGCGGAGCGCGACGAGACGGGACGCATCACGATGGTCTACCTGCGGCCGTGGGGCGTGGGCCTGCTCAAGCCTTCGGCGACCGGCTGGGACCGCGTCGTCTTCGTGATCCTCATGCTGTCGACGCTGGCGTTCGACGGCATTCTCGCCACGCCTTCGTGGCAGGACTTCAACATCGCGCTCGAGCCGATCTGGCTGCCGATGGGCCAGTTCGGATTCTTCTTTGTGAGAACCCTGGGTCTTGTCTTGCTGTCCGTCACTTTCTTGCTGGTCTTCGTCACGTTCATGGAGCTGGTCGTCTACCTCGGCAAGCGCAGCGTGGACTTGAAAGCGACGATCTCCGCCTTCGCGCTGACGCTCGTGCCGATCGCGCTTGTCTACAACGCCGCGCACAATTACAGCTACGTGGTCGTGCAGTCCCAAGGGCTGATCCCGCTGCTCAACGACCCGCTGCAGCGAGGCTGGCACCTGTTTCCGGCTGTGGCGAACTTCACACCAAGCTTCGCGCTCGCCCAGGCGTCGACGGTCTGGTACGCGCAGGTGGTGCTCATCGTCCTCGGCCATGTGGTCGCGGTGTACCTCGCGCACCTCAGGGCCGGCGAGCGCTTCCGCACGGCCCAGCGCGCACTGCTCAGCCAATACCCCATGCTGATCCTGATGGTGCTTTACACCATGACGAGCCTGTGGATTCTCGCCCAGCCCATCACGCGGGAGACCGGGTGAGCACCAGGCCACCGCGGACCCGCCCCATGCGCAAGCCAGTGTCCAGGACCCCTCCATGGGTGGCGCCGGTCGCGGTCGTGGCCGCGGTTGCGCTCCTGGTGGCGGCGTTCCTGCTCATCAGGTGGTACACGACGCCGCTGGCGCCGCCACCGCTCACTGTGGACGCGACACAGTTGGTGATCACGAGCATCACGAGCCTGCCTTCTTCGGAGCTCGACGCCGTGGGGACCGGCAGCGCGAACAACCAGATCAAGAAGGTGTCCGGCAGTCCGCTGACGGGCCCGAACGGGCATCCCGAGGTCTTCTACATGGGCGCCGAATACTGTCCGTACTGCGCCGCCGAGAGGTGGCCGATGATCATCGCCCTCTCCCGGTTCGGCGCCTTCACCGGCCTCAAGACCACGTCGTCTTCATCGACCGACGTCTACCCCAACACGCCCACGTTCACTTTCCACGGCGCGACGTACGCGAGCCAGTACGTCGACTTCGTTTCGGTCGAGACCACCGATCGCAACCAGAACCCGTTGGAGTCGCCGACCTCGGCCCAGCAGGCGCTGGTCAAGCAGTACGACACGTCCGGCTCGATACCGTTCGTCGACTTCGGCGATCGGTACGCATTCAACGGCGCGATGTACCTGCCCGACGTGCTCAGCGGCATGAGCTGGACAGCGGTGGGCGACTCCCTCGCTCAACCGACCTCGCCGCAGGCCAAGGCCATTCTCGGGTCAGCCAACCTCATCACGGCGGCCGTTTGCAAACTGACCGCTGACCAGCCCGCGACCGTCTGTTCGTCGTCGACGATCCAGAGCATCGAGAAGACGCTGGGCTAGATGCGGTGGCAGCTGGCGGCGGTCGCGGCCAGCGTGGCGGGCCTTGGCATCTCGATCTATCTGACCGCTGTGCACTACGCCGGCGTGCCGCTGGCCTGTCCCGCCAACGGGACCATCAGCTGCGAGGCCGTGCTGTCGAGCAAATTCGGGGTCATCGTGGGCAGCACATTGCCTACCTCGGCAGCCGGGATCGTGTGGTTCGCCGTCAGCATGCTTCTCTGGACGCGCCCGGCCGGCCGGACCCAGCTCGCCTGGTCGGCCATCGGCCTGGTCACGGTCTTGTTCCTGGTCTACATCGAGATCGTCCAGCTCGGCGTCATCTGCATCTGGTGCTCGGCCGCCCACGTGCTCGTCCTGGTGATCTTCCTGGTCGCCTTGCTGAGAGTGAACGGCGGTAGGGTGACGCCATGATCGGCTGGCCTCGCCTCCCCGCCCGGGGGGAGGTGGCGCGAAGCGCCGGAGGGGCGATGGGGCAAGCATGATCGTGACCTGGCCGGTGGACGTGACGGTTTACTTAGGACTTGTCGTGCTCTTTCTCGGGCACGCCTGGCTCGCCGGGAAGGTGACGGACGCGGAGCGGAAGCACACGCTCTATTTCGGTCTTGGTCTGGTGATTTTGTGGTTCGCCCTCGAGACGCCGCTCGACACCATCAGCGACTACTACCTGGACAGCGTGCACATGCTGCAGCACGTGATGCTCGGTTTCGTCGCACCACCGCTGATGCTGCTCGGCCTCTCGCCCCAAATGATCGAAAGGATTGTGCGGGTGCCGGGGGTCCGCGCTGTCACCGAACCCGTGGCGGCACAGCTCATCGCCGGGCTCGTGATGATCGGCTGGCATCTCCCGCCGCTCTACGACGCCACGCTTTACTCCGGGTCGCTCCATGTCGTGGAGCACGTGATGTTCATCGCGGCCGGCCTGGTGATGTACTGGCCGATGCTGGAGGCGACGTCGGCGCATTCGCGGTGGCGCCTGTCGCCGGGAGCGAAGCTCCTCTACATGTTGGTGGCGACGCTGCCCCAGGACGGCGTGGCGCTCGCCCTGATCTTTTCGCGCGTGCCCTTCTACGAGTACTACACGCACGCGCCGCGATTGGTCGCATCGCTGACTCCGGTCATCGACCAGACCGTCGCCGGGGCAGTGCTGATGATCCTGGGCAAAGCGACCCTGGCGGTCGCAGCGATCGCTGTGTTCACCCGCTGGTTCGGCGCCGAACACCGAGCCGACCAAACCCAAGCGATCCCAAGCTAGCGAGGCGCCCTACGGCCGGTCGCGCCAACTGTGCCCATTTGGCGGCCCCCTCGTAAAAAGCCGCCAACTGTGCCCATTTGGCGGCCCCCCTCGTAAAAAGCCGCCAACTGTGCCCATTTGGCGGCCCCCCTCGTAAAAAGCCGCCAACTGTGCCCATTTGGCTGCTCCTCGCATCAAGAGCTGCCAACTGTGCCCAATTGGTGGCATTAGGCGCCACGGGCAAGGTTGTGACGCACCTGCATTGCGATCGTGTCGGGACTTCCGTAGACGTCTGCTGCTGTGAAGCGGAGCAGGCGAAGTCCGGCGCCGACGAGACCGTTTTGGCGGCGGTTGTCATCAACCATCCGATCGCGATGGGTGCCCCCGTCGTACTCAATGGCAAGGCGCTGACGTGGATAGAGCAGGTCGGGACGGCCTAAGAACCGACCTTCGTCGTCATGGATCGAAACCTGGACCTCCGGCCGCGGAAGTCGCGCGAGCACGAGCAGCATGCGCAGCCGCGTCTCCATCGCAGATTCGGTCTTAGGTTCAACCAGGTCGACAACGCGCCTCAAGCGAGCGATGCCTCTGGCTCCCGGATGCTCAGCGACATAGGCCCGCAGCTCATCCACGGAAACGAGGCCGGCATGAAGGAATAGATCCGCCGCCACCACTCCTTCGGTCACAGGATCTCTCCCGCCGAGATCGACCACTGTGCGGATCGCCGAGGTGGTTGGTAGACCGCGCCGCCGCACGATCTCGTGGCGACCAAGGTGGGCGCGGCGAACGGATGCGCCGGCGAGCCGGCTGCTGCCGGAGGGTTCCGGGATGGTGACCTCGATCGGATCGCAGGGCGCCAGGTCCAATCCATACAGCCACCCAGCGGTGCGACCGGAGACTGCGGCGCCGGCGGGCATCCGCTTTGCGGCAGCGATGAGCATCAGGTGCGGGCTTTCAGTCAGGCCCACCCAGCGGTAGAGACCTGCGCCCAACCTGCGATAGCGGGCGCCGCGCAATTGGCTGCGCGTAACTCCAACGCCGCTTGCCTCTGCCCGGTTGAACGGCCCAGTCTTGAGCGCCGCAGGCACCGCGCGCTTTCCTTGCACCATCCCAGAATCGCCCACCCGATCCGCTGCGACAACGTCGCCCGTTAATCCCCACCAAATGTGCCCTCTTGGTGGCCTCCACGACCTTGGTAGGACCAACTGTGCCCTTTTGGCGGCATGCAGGGCGAAATCCGGCCCGACGGGGGAGCGATAGAATCCCCAAGGGGTGCGGTGAAGTACTACGAGAGCATTCTCGACGTCGTCGGAAACACGCCCTTGGTCCGTCTGCACAAGGTGGCCAAGGGTCTCAAACCCATCGTCCTCGCCAAGCTCGAGCAGCTGAACCCCGGCGGCAGCGTCAAGGACCGGATCGGCCTCACGATGATCGAGGAAGCCGAGCGCACCGGCCAGCTGCGGCCCGGCGGCACCATCGTCGAGCCCACCTCCGGCAACACCGGCCACGGCCTCGCGATGGTGGCCGCGATCAAGGGCTACAAGATGATCTTCGTGATGCCGGACAAGATGTCCGCCGAGAAGATCAGCCTCCTCAAGGCCTACGGCGCGGACGTAGTGGTGTGCCCGACCAACGTCGAAAGAACATCCCCCCAGTCCTACTACTCGGTCGCCGACCGGCTCGCCCGCGAGGTCCCCGGCGCCTTCCAACCCAACCAGTACTTCAACCCCCGCAACCCCGAAGCCCACTACGCGACGACCGGTCCCGAGATCTGGGACCAGACCGAAGGCCGCGTGGACGTCTTCGTCGCGGGCATGGGCACCGGCGGGACGATCAGCGGAGTCGCCAAGTTTCTCAAGGAGCGCAAACCGTCAGTGCATATCGTCGGCGCGGATCCCGAAGGCTCGCTCTACTCTGGCGCGATCGCTCCATATAAGGTCGAGGGCGTCGGCGAGGATTTCATGCCCGGCACCATGGACATCAAGCTCGTCGATCAGATCGTGCAGGTGACGGACAAGGAGTCGTTCGTCGCAGCGCGGCGGCTCGCAAGAGAAGAGGGCATCCTCGTTGGAGGCAGCTCGGGCCTCGCGCTCCATGCGGCTCTAGAGGTCGCCCAAGAACGCGGGCCCGACGAGGTGATCGTCGTGCTGTTTCCCGACACCGGGCGCAACTACCTCAGCAAGTTCTTCAACGACGAGTGGATGCGTCAGAACGGATACCTCGCGCGGCTCGGCGCGGTCCGCATTCGAGAAGTGCTCCTCGCGCATCCCAAGGGACTGCCGAAGCTCGTCACCGTCGAGGCGCGCCGGCTGGTCGGGGAGGCGATCGACCTGATGCAGCAGTACGGCATCTCTCAGCTGCCGGTGGTCGACGACTCGAACGGCCACGGAGTGGTCGGCACGCTCCAGGAGCGCAGCCTGCTGGATCGCGTCTACCGCGACCCGGCGGTGGTGACGACGGCGGTTTCAGGCGCGATGGACGCCCCGCTCAGCCAGGTCGGCGTCGACTCGTCGCTGGACGACGCATTCGAGCCGCTGCTCCGCGGCGAGCAGGCAGTGCTGGTCGTCGAAGGCGGCAAGCCGATCGCGGTGATCACGCGCGCCGACCTGCTCGAGTTCGTCGCGCACCGCGGCCAGAACGCTTGACCAAACAAGAAGGTGAAAGCTGGGGTTTCGCCACCCGTGCGCTTCACATCGGCCAGGGACCTGACCCCGCGACCGGCGCCGTGGTCCAGCCCATCCACCTGGCGACGACCTTCGCGCAGCAGGGAGTGGGGAAGCACAAGGGGTTTGAGTATTCGCGCTCTGGAAACCCGACCCGTTCCGCGCTGGAGGATTGCCTGGCCGGCCTGGAAAACGCACGCCACGGTCTCGCCTTCGCGTCGGGCCTCGCCGCCGAGACCACGACGCTGCTCCTGCTCAGCCCGGGCGACCACGTCGTCTACATGGAGGACGTGTACGGCGGGACCTACCGCCTCTTCGACAAGGTGCTCAAGCGCTTCGGCCTGAATTTCAGCGCCGTCGACGCGAGCGACCTGGACGCGGTCGAGCAAGCGATCTCTCCCGCGACCAAGCTCGTCTGGCTCGAGTCGCCGACCAACCCTCTCCTGCGCGTCGTCGACATCGACGCCGTCAGCGAGGTGGCGCACAGCCGCGGCGCGATGGTCTGCGTGGACAACACCTTCGCGACTCCATATCTTCAACAGCCGCTGAGACTCGGAGCGGACCTCGTCGTGCACAGCTCGACGAAGTACATCGGCGGGCACAGCGACGTGGTGGGCGGCGCCATCATGACGAACAACGACGAGCTCGAGCAGCGCCTGCGATTTCACCAGAACGCAGTGGGCGCGGTGCCCTCGCCTTTCGACTGCTGGCTCCTGCTGCGCGGAATCAAGACCCTCGCGCTCCGCGTCGAGCGCCACTGCTCGAACGCGATGGAAGTGGCCGAGGCGCTAGAAAAGAACGAGGCCGTAGTTCGCGTGCACTACCCCGGTCTCGCCTCGCATCCGGGCCACGCCATCGCATCGCGGCAGATGCGCATGTTCGGCGGCATGGTGAGCTTCGAGGTCGCCGATGAGGCCGCCGCGCTGCGCACCCTCGAGCGGCTCAAGCTGTTCGCACTGGCGGAGTCGCTCGGCGCGGTCGAGTCGCTGGCCGAGCACCCCGCGCGCATGACGCACGCCTCGATGCCGCCCTCGGAGCGCGAGCGCGCCGGCGTCGGGAATGGACTGATCCGCCTGTCGGTCGGAGTCGAAGACGTGGCCGACCTGATCGCCGACCTCGAGTCAGCCCTGGCCTGAGCCGCTACGTCGCCCCGGCGAGCCACACCATTCGCAGGATCAGGTTTCGTTGTGGATCACGGTTGCAATCGACCACCGCTGCACCGCACTCTTGTCCGCAGTGGCATCGCAGTCGCAACGAACCGTCGTCACCGGAGCTGCCGGTTTCATCGGCTCGCACCTGTGCGAGCGGCTGCTCGCCCTAGGGCACCAGGTCGTGGGCGTCGACAGTTTTACCGACTACTACGACCGATCGCGAAAGGAGGAGAACCTCGCCGGCCTCAAGGCGAGTCCCGACTTCAGCTTCGAGGAGCTCGACCTTGTCGACGCCGACCTACGGCCCGCGCTGCGCGGCGCGGAGGTCGTGTATCACCTCGCGGGGCAA
>Ga0073928_10009563_pt1 | contig 11772 bp, 7 predicted proteins | sample PaiPotPPA55metaG_FD_76969 | JGI IMG/M metagenome (GOLD analysis project Ga0073928, IMG submission 76969) | Iron sulfur acid spring bacterial and archeal communities from Banff, Canada, to study Microbial Dark Matter (Phase II) - Paint Pots PPA... ...
ATGCTTGCAATAGCGGGTCGCAGCGCCGACCCTGTTCGCAAGCTCCTGGACTCGGGCAGTTTTATGCAGGGGTGGGACACGAAGATGCGATACGCGGCGAGCGGCAGCATCAGCGATGCCACGGCCGAAAAATGGCGAGCTGATGCCGACCGGGCCGTCGGACTCTTAATCTAAAGAAACTAAAATGGTCACATTCGATGAAAGCCTAGGGGTATTCGCAAGCTCGCTGTTGAGCAGCCTTGACACAGGCGTGCTTGAGGCCGGCTGGATGATTCGCGACGCATCCGGGCGACTCTCGTTTATTACGGCGACGCCGATTAGTGATGAAATGGCGGAACTCGCCGCACAAAACGCTTTCGAGGCCGCAGCACCTTACGTGCGCGCTGACGGGTCGGTGATGGGTTTCGACGTCCCGGGCGTTGAATCTGTCATTGCGAACGCCCCTGTATACGAGCAGGTGATTCAAACAAGTGGCGGCGACGTCAGGTTGAAGGTCATCGATCAGCGCATAGTTGGTGCGGACTGGCTAGAGACGCCGAGTTCCAGGGCCGACGGTGCGCCGCGCTATGTGTTTGCAAGTATCAAGGGCGGCGTCGGTCGAACAACCGCTCTCGCCGTCGCCGCGCGCGATCTGGCTCAGTCTGGGAAAAAAGTATTGATCGTCGACATGGATCTGGAGGCGCCCGGCGTCGGGTCCATGTTGCTCAAGGCAGAGCAGTTGCCCAGGTACGGAATGCTCGATGCCTGCGTCGAATCGGCACTGTCGCCGGTCAGGCGAGACTTCCTGCTCGACATGGTTTCTGCGAGCGACTTTGGTGGTGGCAAAGGGTTAATCGACGTCGTACCCGCAGTAGGACTGATGGCGCTGGAATGGCCCGGAAATGTGCTCGCCAAGCTGGCTCGTGCATACATCGAATCGGCAGCGGAAACTGACGGGACGCTGCAAACTTTCGCCCAGCGGACTCGCGCATTGGTCGACGCGTTGTGCGACGTCAAACGATATGACGCGGTATTCATCGATGCTCGGGCGGGCCTCAACGAGTCGACGGCCCCGGCGATGCTTAGCCTGGGTGCAAAAGTTCTGCTGTTCGGCGAGGATACGCCGCAGACTTTCGCAGGCTATCGGTTCCTTTTGGCACACCTTTCGCGCTTTGAACGGAGCGAACAGGACGATTGGCTGGACCGTATTCATATGGTTCACGCAAAGGCGTCGCCACTTCCGGAAAAGCAGCAGATGTTCCGTGATCGCTCTTATGAGATATTCCGCGAGTTTCTTTATCAGGATGACCCGCTAGACGATGGGGTTTCGCTGCCCGAATTTACGTTGGACGATGTTGAAGCGCCGCACTACGCCATTCCTATCCTCCGAGACTCGAACTACTTCGAGTTTGATCCGCTCTCAGATTCGTCTGTGATGACTACGGCTCTATATGAACGGACGTACGATGCGTTGTTGCGTCGACTCAACCCCAGCCGCTCCCTAGACTCGGATGGGAAATAAGATGGCGAAGATGGAAACGGACCGCATTCGAGCGGCGCTCTCCCGCCTGGAGCCGGCCCCGAGTCACGACGCAACGGTCCCGCCAGCGACGCAGCAAATTTACACACCGCCGGGGCACGAGGCGGCGTTGGATCCAGAGAGGGTAATGGTTATCGGTGGCAGAGGAACCGGGAAGAGCTTCTGGTCGGCGGCCTTGCTGAATGATCACACGCGAAAGTTCGTTTCGCGGAGTTACCCACGACTTCAACTGGATCAATGCTATGTCGCCCTCGGTTTCGCCGGAGTTGACACCGACGCCAACGGAGCGCCCAGCAGAGAGGAACTCGATGATCTGATCGACACCGATCAGCATCAGGCCGAAAAGGTCTGGAGGGCCGTGTTTCTGCGCGGCGCTGCCCGCGCCGTAGGACTTGAGCTACCCGGTCAGCTGCGTGGTCCACGAGGTCTGGTGGCCTGGGTTGAAAGGGACGCCGCGCGTGTTCAGCAAAAACTGCGGGAAATTGACGACACACTGACGAGTCAGAATCGAAGAGTCATAGTGGTATTTGACGCGCTGGACCGTCTCGGCCGAGACTGGGGGCAGATCCGCGAACGGACCCGTGCACTCCTGCAGGTTACGTTGGCGTTTCGCACCTACAAATCGATCAAGCCGAAAATCTTTCTGAGAGTCGACCAGGCAGACGATGCTGGCGTTGCTTCGTTTCCAGATGCATCGAAGCTTCTCAGCTCTGGCGCACGCGTTGATCTGACGTGGGAGTCGCGAGATCTATACGGGCTCCTATATACCTTGCTGGCGAATGATGCCAACGGTGGCAGGAGCTTCGCGAACATCGTACTGCGGGCTACTTCCATCAATGTCGGTTCAGTCAAACAAAATGGCTTACCGCATGGACTGAAGGACTCAGAAAAACTTCAGGCACAGGTCTTCGTTGAGTTAGCAGGGCCGTACATGGGGGCGAGCGCTTCAAAGGGCAGGACGTATACATGGCTGCACAAACATCTATCGGATGCTTTCGGACGCGTGAGTCCCCGGACGTTCCTGGAAGCGGTGCTGAAGGCCTCGCAGTACGGAAACACGGTGGAAACGCGACTTGCCATATCCCCGGCCGGCCTAAGGGCGGGGATCCAGGCGGCGTCTGAACTGCGCGTACAGCAGCTAAAAGAGGAATACGGATGGATCGATACTGTACTCGAACCGCTTGCGGACCAGCAGGTTCCGTGTCCTACATCCAGCCTTTATGAGCGATGGAGCGACGCCGCCACATTGGACTCCATAGCTGAAGCTAGGGGGGAATATCTGGAACCAATTGAATTCTCCGAAGACGAAGGCGGTCAGCCTTCGACTATCCTGAAATCTCTGTTGCGAATCGGAGTAGCCGAGCGCAGGGCGGACGGACGTATCAATATTCCGGATATCTATCGAGTCGCCGCCAAAATGTTGCGCAAGGGCGGAGTTCGACCGCGCCGTTAGATCCACGCGGGCCTAAGAGGGTGGCCTGCATTTCCCGTTCTTGAGATGACCCCTAACGCGCGGGCGGCAGAAATAACTTCAATTGTCTGGACCGTTCAACCTGGTCCGAATCCTGAATGTAACGACTTTGGTACCGAGGTTTTCCATCGATTGACCTGATCATGACGTCACCGCTCGAGACCAGTGTTGCAAGTGCGTCCTTATACATTGAAGCAGTGGCAGGCGATCCATTGCAGGTCTGCGCGAAAATAGCCGAAAACGGGACCGTGGCTGGCTGGTCAAAGATGCGTACGGCGAGCTGCTCGACAAGTTCTTTGTCGGATCTGCTGCGTGCGACATCGTCAAACCGAAATCCTCCATCGAATTCTTGCAAGAACCCCATCGTGTGAGGTGCCAGCATGTTCAATCCGGCACCGCCATAATGGACGAAGTGGTTGCTGTGCTGCCAGTGAACCTGCTTCATTACATCCTGGGCACGATGGTGTTGAGACAGGTGAACAAGCCAATATTCCCCATGGCCGGCGCCTGTCCCGCGGATGAAGAACGGCGTGAAATACGCCGCGCCGCATTGCTCAACCAGTGCCTCATACAATGCGGCCTGGATGAACCGCCGCCAGTCCGTCTCGTCGGCCTTGATCTGTTCGATCGAACGCGTACCTAACCGCTTGAAAATGTCGATCTGTAACGTCGCGGAGATGCGCTGCGCAAACTCGTCATTCGTGTAGGTCGCAAATGATGACACGTGAAACGTCAGCACCACTTCGGCATCCCGGCTGGATTGAAAAATGCGCCGGATGAGCGTTGCTGGAACCTCCGCGTACCCGTACTGATCCAGAAAAAAGAGTGCGGTACCAGAGCGAGGTGTGTGCTGGCGGATGCGCGACAGGATTTCGTCTGCAGCGACCCCGAACTCTGCGTGCAGCAGGTGGATCGAGACGCCGATTGCATGTTCATGCCCGCGGTCCTGAAGGACCTTACGCAGGTGCTGCAGCGCGCCCCGGTCTTTGTCAACGAAAACAAACTGGACGTCAAATGCAATCGGCTTGGTCCTGTTCGCATTGACGAGTGCGAAGGCGGCATCCACCGCCTCGATCATACGCAGTGGAGAACCGACCACCAGTTGGCCTGAGCCGCGAAGCTGGTACAGTCCACCGCCACAAAAGCCGTCGACCAGAGTGATCTTGAAGCGCTCGCGCCCGGGGGCATTGAGCAGTCGCTGCTGGAAATAGCGCACTAGGTAGTCAACGAGCACCTGATGTTTCGTCAGGCTGTGCTCGTCGAGGATGGCGGGGCCATCGCTCCAGTCGTAATGACGTTTTGCCAAGGCCTATCCTCTGAGTGAGGCTCGCGCGGCTAAGATGCAGATGCCGGAAACTGGTCCCAATGCTTTCCTGCGAGGGTGCGCCCGGCCTTGCTCTTGCCGATCGCCGCGACAGAGACTTCCGAGCCATCCTGGCGAAGAACCTTCACCGCGGTGTGCTTGGTCATGACGTCGGTGACCTGGTCCACCGGTGCCCAGTGTCCCCACTGCTTGAAGTGAAACGGCACTTTGGTTTTTGCGCACTGTTTTTGCAGATTTGTTGGCCAGACGGGATCCATGGGGCGAGAGCCGGGTCCGGATTCGCCGCCTGCAATGACCCAGTCAACGCGCGTGCCGTTCTCGCCGTGCACCAGAAAATCGGAGAGATCGAGCGGCCCCAGTAGCGGCTCGCAGGAGAGGAAGCGAACCGCGGGGGAGGTGAACTCGAGCAGGTGCTTGATGCGCTTACGCGCACTCGCCTGATTTTCAACCGTTGTTCCGAGCCACACGTTGTTGGGAAACTCATATCCCTTTGGTAACTGTTTGCGGACGAGGTGAATGCGTTTCGTCAGCAGCAACCAGTCCAGGTTGGGTGTTTGCGCAATCAGTTCGAGAAGCCTCAATCGTTCACCAACCAGGTCCGGTCTGTTCTCGAAGACGTCGGCCATTGACGCGCAGAATACGCGACGACGGGTATTCTCTGCTGCCGCTTCCCGATTCCACTTCAGAGGCTCTTTCCAATGCGCGTCGCTAAAGAAGCGGCGGGGAGTTTCCGGTCCCCAGACGCTTTCGCCCAGCCTTTTTGCCCAGGTCTCTGCATAGCAATGGTCGCAAGCGGCCGATACCTTGACGCAACCCCACCAGGGATTGAAGGTGTGGTGCGTCCATTCGATGCGAGAATCTTTTCCCATGACGATCAGCTTATGTTGGGCGGTACGATATTGTACGCGTATGACCGCTCAGGAAGGGCCCTGCTCGGGGGCGGCTGCAACGGTTAGCTTGGCCTTGCGTTGGAGATCCAGTGGATGTCAACGCGGCGCCATAGTCGGGAAGAATTGTGAATCGCATTGTCCGTCGCAAGACGATGCCGTTACAACAACGGGATGAGAGGGGGCGCTGTGGCGGATACGAAGACGGTACCGGACAACAACGATGGTTTGCCTGCAATGGTTGTAGGCCGCTGGGTGACCGAAGAGAAGCACCGGATCATCAAGCGGTATATTGATGCGTCTTGGGGGGCACGTCAGAAGTTCACCACCCAGCGAACGTACATTGACCTCTTTGCGGGCACTGGCCGGGTACAGGTCAAACACACATCGACCTTTTCGGACGGCGGCCCGCTGGCCGCCTGGACAATGGCCCAGCAGAGGCGCGGGACGTTTTCGCACTTCTTCGTTGCGGACGCGAACCCTGAATATCTGGCCGCCTGTGACAAGCGATTGCGCAAACTGGGAGCCCCGGTTCAATCCGAAGTGGGTCGCGCGGACCAAACCATCGACTGGGTGATCCCACAACTGGATCGGCGAGGACTCCATCTGGCATTGCTCGACCCGTTCAACGCGGGTCATCTCCATTTCTCGATTATCGAAAAGCTGGCATCCATGCCGTCAATTGATATCGTTGTTCATCTGAGCACTGGCGACATCCAGCGCAACATTGCCTCAGGCCTCCAGTCAGAACGCTCATCGCTCGACGACTTCGCCCCTGAGTGGCGGCAGGCTGTTCGCCAACATGCATCGAAGCACGAAATGCGAGATGCGTTTGTCGACCACTGGAAGACCCTAGTGAGCAAAACAGGATTGCGCGTGTCCGGCACGATGTACCCAGTGCGCAACAGCAAGGATTCAACCATGTACTGGCTGTGTCTGCTCACGCGACATGATCTCGCGGAGAAGCTTTGGCGGGAGGCGTGCAACCTGCAGAATCGTTCCCTGTTCTGACTCACGATGTCATCGTTTTTGGCGTTCCTCACATTGCTGTTCAGGGAGTCGAGTGCGTTCTCGCGCGTAAGGAAGCGAGGATCTTTTTGTTCAATTTGGGGCGCGCTCAAGATTCGGATTTTTGCGCACGCTAGTGTTCCGGGACGCCTTGATGGGTAAGGCTTCTTGCTTCTCGTGGAGTTGTCATATGGACTGCGGCAAGACAAGCGCGCGAAGTCGTTGATTTACATGACTGTGCGGTGCGGCTATCGTACGTTTTCATCCGAATCTTGAGAAGCGCACCCCTATTAGCCGGGCTCGTGATTACCGAAAATGCCTGCTCAGCGAACGGCGCCGACCCTCTCACTTGGCCTAGTTCTGGATCATGGCACAGGATTGTCGATTCACACGTCGCGCTGGGTCAGCGCGTTCGAATGCCGTTGAGCTATGTCGTACTGCGGTCCGCCGTGACCGACGGTAACGGGACTTCATCAGAGCAGGATCGACGGCCGAGACCCGAACACTTTCATTTAGCAGCCTTCATACCCGTATCCCGTGTGCAGGACCGCCAATGCGCCCGAAAAGCTCGCGAGTTGACAACCTCGCTGTCGCAACTGTGACGTTTATATTGCGGACTACGGTACTTTAACCACGGTGACTTGACTCGCCAGGATTCGGGTCCACTTTTTGTATACTAAAATGCGGATGCATCAGAAATTGTATGAGCTTCAAAATGAGGTTCATGCCATCGGATACCCTAACTAGGCGGCTATGCCACGAATTTTTGACAACATCGACGAAAACTTGCTCACCGCACTGCGTGCGACCATGCAGGTATCTAAACGGTCAGACTTTTGTGTCGGCTACCTAAACCTGCGGGGATGGCAGTCCATTGATGATTTGATTGAAGACTGGAACCCGAATGTCGGGCAGGTCTGCCGAGTATTGGTCGGAATGCAACGTCCACCACACGAGGAAATTCGAGAGCTTTATCGGCAAAACGAAAACGGTAGTTTAGTCGACAATGCTGCGGCCATTCGGCTCAAAATTCAATTCGCCGCGCACTTGCGCGAGCAGATTGTCATGGGCATTCCTACCGGCAAAGATGAAGCTGGATTGCGAAGACTCGCCAAGCAGCTTCGTGCGGGTCAGGTAACGGTGAAGCTCTTTCTGCCTTACGCGCTACATGCCAAGTTGTATTTGTTGTTCCGCGATGACGTAAACAACCCTATCACCGGCTTTGTTGGCAGCAGCAATCTGACAATTTCAGGTCTTGCAAGGCAAGGAGAGTTAAACGTAGATGTGTTGGAACACGATGCAACCAAGAAACTCAGCAAGTGGTTCGAGGAGCGCTGGAGTGAGCGCTGGGCCCTGGACGTGTCCGCCGAATTGGCGGAGATCATCGAAACCAGTTGGGCGCGTGAAGAAGCCATCCCACCGTACCAGATATATTTGAACATCGCGTATCACCTCAGCACAGAAGCACGCGCCGGCCTGACCCAGTTTCGCTTGCCGGGTCGCTTTGAACAAGACCTGTTCGAATTTCAGAAAAGTGCTGTAAAAATCGCTGCCCGCCACCTGCATCGACGTGGAGGAGTGATCATAGGTGACGTGGTTGGCCTCGGAAAAACTCTGATGGCTACTGCATTGGCACGCATGTTCGAGGATGACCTTGGCTACGAAACGCTCATCATCTGTCCAAAGAACCTGGAACCTATGTGGAAAACTTACCGTACCGAATACGGGTTGCGTGGGGAGGTCATGCCCAGTTCACAGGTTCTAAAAAAGCTGCCGGAACTGAAACGCTATCGCTTGGTGCTGATTGACGAAAGCCACAACCTGCGCAATCGAGAGGGGAAACGCTACAAGGCTATTGCGGAATACATTCGCAGTTGTGATGCCAAAGTAATTCTCCTCACCGCTACGCCGTATAACAAAACCAAGACTGACTTGTCCAGTCAGCTCCGTCTGTTCATTGATGAGAAGGCGAACATCGGCATCCGTCCCGAGCACCACATGCGAGCGCACGGCATTTCAGAAGCCGAGTTTGAACGCAGGCACCAATGCAAGGCCCACTCTATCCTGGCCATTGAGAAGAGCGAGGAGTTCGACGACTGGCGTGAACTGATCCGCCTGTACATGGTGCGACGCACGCGTAGTTTCATTATTCAGCACTACACCGAAGCCGATAAGCTTGGCCGCAGATACATTGCTGGCAAGGACGGTGAGAAGCGTTACTTCCCTGCACGCAAGCCAAAGTCGCTTAAATTCACTGTAGATGATGCTGACCCTGCAGACCGCTACGCCCGGCTTTACTCTAAAGAAGTCGTCGACGAAATAAACGCTTTGCACGTCCCACGGTATGGCATGGGTTTGTATGTTGATTTGCAAGCCGAGAAGGCTGCGACAGCTTCTGAGCGCAAGCTCATCGCTAACCTCGGCCGAGCGGGCAAACGGCTCATGGGGTTCTGCCGCACCAATCTGTTTAAGCGACTCGAATCCAATGGCTTTTCTTTCCTCCAGTCCATCGACCGGCACATTCTGCGCAATCAGATATACATGTACGCCATTGAAAATGGATTGGACTTGCCTATCGGCGTGCTCGATGCTGGCCTGCTTGACTTGGAACGAGTGGACGAAGATGCCGATGGTGTTGAAGGTGACCCAGAAGACCTGCTAGACGGTTTGATAGAAGCCGTAGCCGAAGAACACAATGTACCGGACAGTTTGGCCCGCGCCAAAGTGGTGTATCAGCAGTACGCCACCGAATACAAACGTCGGTTTAAATGGATACGGTCGGCGCTTTTTAGGCCGTCGCTCGCCGAGCACCTAGCGCAAGACACCGAAACCCTCAATGAAATGCTGCGTAGCCACGGGCAGTGGGACCCGGCGCATGATCAAAAGTTGCTCGCTTTACGCACGCTCATCACCCAACGCCACAATAAAGACAAAGTACTGATCTTTACACAATTTGCGGACACAGCACGTTATCTCGCCCGTGAAATTCGAAAGGCGGGCGTTACGCACGTAGCAGTGGCAACCGGTGCCAGTAATGATCAGTATGCGATAGCCTGCCGCTTCTCGCCGAAAAGTAATAATAAGGTTGTGAGCAAGGCCGACGAAGTGCGTGTGCTCATTTGTACGGATGTTTTGTCCGAAGGTCAAAACCTCCAAGACAGCAATGTGGTAGTCAATTTCGACCTGCCGTGGGCCATTATTCGCCTCATTCAACGTGCCGGTCGGGTAGACCGCATTGGTCAGCGCGCTGAGGAAATCCATTGCTATTCGTTTCTGCCAGCTGATGGAGTGGAAGCGCTTATTCAATTGCGTGCCCGGATCAAGCAACGGCTCAAGGAAAACGCGGAAGTGGTAGGCACGGATGAAGAGTTCTTTGACGACGATGAAGCGAATGCGATACGAGATCTCTACACCGAGCAGCAGGGCGTGCTGGACGATAAAGACGACGAAGTTGACCTTGCCTCCTACGCGTGGCAAGTGTGGAAGGAAGCCACGCAAGACAATCCCGAGCTGGCGCACATAGTGGAGTCACTGCCACCTGTCGTATATTCGGCTAAGGCCTTTGAGCTGGACCCGACGCGCTTTCCAACACTGGGCCCCGAGGCCGAAAAGGGAGGTGTATTGGTGTACGTGAAATCGCCCGAAGGTAACGATCATTTGGCGTGGGTGGGACCGGATGGCAAAACAATCACTGAATCGCAATACACAGTGCTGCGCGCTGCGGAGTGTGAACCGGGTACCCCGGCTGCAAAACGCGTAGAACAGCATCATGAATTGGTTGCGAGTGGCATGAGCTTAGCCGTATCTCAGGACAAAGCTGTTGGTGGTGGGCTAGGGCGGCCCAGCAGTCCCCGCAGACGCGCGTACGAACGGCTCAAACACTATGCCGAGCGGCAGCAGAGCACCCTGTTCCGAGATGAAGAGCTAGAGCGGGCGTTGGACGATATCTACCAGCGTCCATTGTTAGAAACCGCCTCAGACCTGCTCAACCGGCTTATGCGTGGAGGCATCAACGACGAGGAATTAGCCGAAGCGGTGAAATCGGTTCGTGAAGAAGGCCGCTTGACCTATGCAGAAGACGACGCTGCTTTGCGCGAACCGCAAGTGGTGTGCTCCTTGGGATTGATCACACAGAACCCTACAAAATAATATATGGCTGACTTCAATCTCGAACACCTGCAGAAATTTCGTTTCAAACAACTTTTCAACGACCTCGGCTGGGATCTACCGGCCCAGCAACAGCCATACAGCGTGACTGTGGACCAGGTGACCTACTTGCTCGATGTGGTCGCTCTGAAAAAGAGTGTGCAAATCCTTCATTGTCGACCTGACCCAGAAGGCCGCGTGCCCGCCTATGCGGTCCGACAAAAGATCGAGCGCAAAGTTACCGTCGAAGCGCGCGAACACTTGATCATCTTTACAGATGCAGCGCAAGCCGCACAGGTGTGGCAATGGGTTTCCCGCGTACCTGGTCATCCAAACCAGTACCGCGAAGTGCCTTGGAGAGGTGGGGAGTCTGCTGAGCTGCTGAAGCAGAAACTCGGGGCAATTTCATTTACTTTAGACGAAGAAGAGTTGCTCGTCGTCTCTGATGTCACCCGCAAGCTAGCGGTCGGATTTGACCGAGATAAAATTACCAAGAAGTTCTATTCGTCGTTTGAGCAACAACGTAAAGCATTTTCGGAATTTATCGAGGGCATCCCCAGTATTGGGGAGGATATGCGCTGGTACACAGCAGTACTAATAGACCGGTTAATGTTCTTATGGTTTCTGCAAGAAAAAGGCTTTTTGAATGGTCAGAAAGACTATCTCCAAAAGCGGCTGGCCGAGCATCTTAGCGCCAAACGCAAGACCAGCTTTTACCTCCGATTTCTAAGTCCCCTGTTTTTTCGCGGTTTTGCAGAAGAGCGCACCGATGCTACTCGCGCTACCATCAAGGCGGAGTTTGGTGATGTGCCTTATCTCAACGGCGGATTGTTCGCTCGGCATGAGCTGGAGCTACGCTATGGCGACGCGATCGATGTAGCGGATGGTGCCTTCACCAAACTCTTCGACTTCTTTGGTGAGTGGGACTGGCACCTGGACGATCGTCTATCTGAAAAGAGGGCAGGAAAGCTAGATAAGCGTGATCCAATTAATCCAGACGTCCTGGGCTACATCTTCGAGAAATTCGTCAACCAGAAACAGATGGGAGCGTACTACACGAAGGAAGACATCACTGAATACATCGGTAAGAACACTATCATCCCCTGCTTGCTGACCAAAGTGCGTTCGGAACACCCCGACGCGTTTGACGCGCTGGCTTGGTCACTCCTGCAGCATAGCGGCGACGCCTATCTATACCCCGCCATGCTCAAGGGCGTGGACGTTCCTTACCCAGCAGATATTGGCAACGGACTCGACGTCGAAGCCCCGGATCTGCTAAGCCGTCGCAAACCGTGGAACAAGCGCGCGGATGACGCAATCAGCCACCCAACAGAAAGTTGGCGAGAAGTCATCGCCCGCCATCAGCGTACCCGGGAAGTGCGCGCTCAACTCGCGGCTGGCATGTTGAGGGACGTGG
>Ga0073928_10009565_pt1 | contig 11770 bp, 10 predicted proteins | sample PaiPotPPA55metaG_FD_76969 | JGI IMG/M metagenome (GOLD analysis project Ga0073928, IMG submission 76969) | Iron sulfur acid spring bacterial and archeal communities from Banff, Canada, to study Microbial Dark Matter (Phase II) - Paint Pots PPA... ...
GAACTCCGCGCTGGCATTGAAGCCGTTGTCACGGGCAAGACTCGCGTCACCCGTGGACACGCTCGAATCCAGATAGTTCTTTCGGTTTGTGGTTTTTCCTGCCGACGAACATTTGGCGCCGGAGCCACAACGAAACACGCGGCTGACGATGGTTTGCGATCCCCACGGGGCAACATCGTACGCGGAGGCCGAAAGACTGATTGGACCCGCGTCCACTTCCGTGCCGGCCTCGAACGCCGCGTTATAACCGAAGGTCATGAGCGGACGCCGGAAATGGTGGGTATCCAGGACAGTGTTGCCGACACTGTCGTCGATGTAGGGCGTTAAGTATCGCCAGCCGTGCTCAAGGTGATTTGACCAATTCCATGTGGCGTGGCCTGTGCTGAAACCCTTGCTCTTGTCTCCGCTAGGCGCACCGAGGTGGATTGTGGAAGCGTAGTTGGTGGATTCTCCAGGCAGGAAGAACCTTATGTTTGCGCCGACGTTGCCAAAACCATCGCCGGATACGGCTGTCGGATTCTTTGACTTGACCGAGGTCGGGGTGCCCACGAAAAAATAGGGAACGCCGACGTCGACACCGAAGCGATGCGAAAAGTTGTAGCCACCACCCATCCCAAGATCGAAGACGCTGCCGTCACTGCTGCTGCTTCCTTCAAACCGTGTGCCCAGCATCCAACCCGGATAAAAACCTGCGGTCGATTGCGCGGTTGGCCCCGTTGCCGCAGCTGTCGGCGTCTGCGCACACGATGAATGCACGTAGATAAAGAGAAAAAGAACAGTGCACACGGCTACTCTTGTGTATCGCATGTGAGACCCCCAGATTCGCTTTAGTCTTGTATTTCAGTATTGGGGACCTGGAGGGTGGCGGCAATGCGCTCGAAGGGCAAGGTTCACAAGCGCACACTGTGCTTTCGGTCAGGTCGTATTGCCTCGCGTCTTGGAAACGCGCGTGCGGACGTCCGGCAGTTTATGGTGACGGCTCTTTTAGTTAGCCCCGGCATGGTGCTTGGCAGTGGTCATCACGGCAGCCAAATCAGTGCGGGGTGGTCCTCGGTGATCTTCGGCAGTATGCTTGGCATTGAATCACTTGCCGTCTTGATTTAGCTGTATCTGACCAGATCGGGTAGACGAGTCGGCTTACCAGAGCACTGACAATCACTTTGGATCTGGCCTATTGGTAAGCGGGCCATTTTTACTTGGGTTTTGCTCTCCTGTTAACATCACCCGCGTGAAGCCTTCCGAGTTGCTCGGCCAGACAAATTCTCCAGATGGCACCGTCATGAAGCTGATTCGTCGGAGCGACGAGTACATCATACTCGCCGATGGCGCGATCCTTATGTCAAGCCGCATGCACGGATCAGAGGAGGAGCTGGCCACGCTCGCCTGCCAACGGGCGCGGACGCTGGAGCAGCCCAGCGTGCTTATTGGCGGTCTCGGAATGGGTTTCACACTACGCGCTACGCTCGATGTCCTCTCATCGGATGCAATGGTTGTCGTTGCCGAGTTGGTGCCCGCAGTGGTGGAGTGGAATCGTGGCCCGCTCGGCCCGTTAGCTGGACACCCGCTGAAGGATAAGCGGGTGCGGGTCGAGACAGGGGACGTCGCCGCCATACTCAGTTCAAGTCTCGGCCAATTCGATGCTGTCCTACTCGACGTGGACAACGGCCCGAGCGCATTTAACGCCACGAACAACGCCGGGCTCTATGACAATCGCGGAATAGCCGCCGCCCGCGCGGCTCTCAAAATGGAGGGGGTGCTGGCTGTCTGGGCGGCGCAGGATGATCGAAAATTCGAGCAGCGCTTGCGTCATGGCAAATTCGACGTCCAGGTGCAGCGCGTGCGTGGTCGCCTGAAAAAGGGCGGTCCCCGCCACACTATCTTTCTGAGTTACAAATCATGAGGTCGGGCTTTTGATCTGCGGGCGTGAATAGCAACCCTTACCGGAGAAGTGGCGTTACGCGCTACTGCCCGTAGTCGCCCGGTATGTCGTAAGCTTCCGGCTCTTTTCCATCCGCCAGAGCGGCCCTCCGCAATCTTCTTTATCTGTTCCCACGACTTTGGGCCAACGATTCCACCGTTCAGTTTTTCAAGCCTTTTCCAGCACTGGTCGAGCTTCGGGCCTCTGGCTTCACCTCGCTCGATGGCTTCATCTGCTCGACCGAGAATCTCTTCCGTTACCGTTCTGGTTACTTCGTTCATATCTGCTCCTGCAAGCAGTTTGTCAGAAAAGAGCAAAGCGCCGCAACCTGCACGAACGGACACAGGCTGTGGCGATGAACGAAGGCTATCGCTGGAAGAAAAAACTGTTCAGCGAACAAGGGCGATAGCGAATCGGGTCTCATGCGGTCTTTTGGAAAGCTAGGAAATCGAGCCTTGCGACGTGCGGGACGCGAGCGGTCATTGAGGGGTTTGACCCATGGCTTCGAGCATTTCGTCGTTCGCTTGGATGTAGTCGAGTTGGGATTGCAGGAGCAGAGTTTTGGCGTCGAGTTCCCGGGCGACAGCGGCGTCGAGCTGGGAGGGAAGCGCGGCGCCTTCCTGCGCTTGCTGGACGAAGACGCGGCGGGATTCCTTGCGCAGAGAGAGAAGCTCGTCGGAGACTTTGACCATTTGGCGAGTACGTTCCACCTTGTTGTAGGCGGTCTGCACGCGGAGTTCGATCTCCTCCTTGATCCGGGCAAGATTTTCTTCGGCTTGGGAAAGCTGCGCTTTGTGCTCTCCGATTGCGGCGGCACGCCTGCCGCCGTCAAAGAGATCAATACCAAGGTGAACGCCAAAAGTTCCGAAATTGCGGGCCAGGAAGGGAACGTTGTTGGCATAACTGTAACGAGCGAACGCTTCCACATCCGGGAGGTATTCGCGTTTGGCGAGACGCACGGCCGCCGAGGCTTTCTCTATTTCGGCGTGGGCTTCGACGATTTCCGGATGTGACTCAAGCGCGAGGCGGAGGCACTGTTCGCGTTCACAGCGATCGACGTCCTGGCGAACGGCGGCATTTAGAACAAGCGGGGTGTTGAGAGGCAAGCCGACGGCGTCGTCGAGTTGCATGGTGAGATCCGAGAGCTGCAATTCGGTAGTGAGAAGATCCTGTTTTGCTTCGAGAGATTGCGCGCGGCTCTCGATGGCTTCTTCCTCGAGCGTGCTGCCATATTTGACCTGCGCCAAGCGCTCGCTCTGCAGAGAATCGGTGGCCTGAATCCTTGCTTGCACGGCTTCGCGGTGAGCCTGGGCAATGAGGAGGCGGTAGTACAACTGGTGGACTTTAAGGGCGACGGCGTTCTCGGCTTGGAGGGACTTGCCGCGGGTGGCGTTGAGCTCCGCGGCGGCGACATCGGTGGCAGGCTTAACTTTGAGGAGTTCGGTGAGTGGCTGGGTGAGGGAGGTGCCGCTGGTAAGGAAAGTATGGCCGCCCTGGTTGAGAATGACATTGCGCCCTGGGATGGAGCTTCCGTCCACACTGCCAAGGCTGCCGGCGGGAATGCCGATGAACTGTGTGTCGGTGACCCTGAGGACGTTGCTGTCGTTGCGGAGAATGGGAAAGTAGGCGCTTCGAGCGATGTCCTTCGCGTGCTGCTTTTCTTCGACCTTGTATGCGGCGATGCGCACGATGTGATTGTGCTTCAGCGCAAGCTGAACGGCTTCGTCGAGGGTGATGGGGCGAGGACTGAGCGATTTTGCTTCCTGGGCGGAAAGGATTGCCGCGCAGGAGAGCGACAGAAAAACAGAGAGAAAAACGGCGCGTGATTTCATGGTTTTGTTCCTTGGGTATCGGGTGTGACTTGATCCTGGAAACCGAGTTGGCGGTAATTCAAAGGAGCTTTCTTCAGCAGAGCGATGACCAAGAGAGCTGCGACGCAGGCCCAGGCGATGAGATGGAAGCCGTCAATAAAGGTCAGTGTGTAGGCCTGTAGGCGGATGCGCGCACCGACAAGACCAGCCGCGCGGGCGGTTGCCGTGGGTAGGCCGGAGGACTTGGCGTAAAGCCCAGCGACGAGCTGGCGTAGCGCGGATTCGTCAAGCCAGTTGCCTTGCTGGACGTGGAGGCCGAGCAGGTTCGAATGGAGATGTTCGCGTGCGGCGATGAAGTGGGTCATGAAAGCGACCCCCACCTGTCCTCCCAAAAGGCGCACGATGTGAAAGTAGGCAGAGAAGGTGAGCGCGTTTTGAGGCTTGGAGAGTCCGCCGGAAAAAATAGCTTGAAGGACGATGGTGGAGACGAGGCCAACGAACGCGAAGGACTGGCCGACACCCATGAGAAGTTCCGAGCGATAGAAATCCGGGGCGGACCATGCGCTGGTGTAGCCGGCATTGAGCCATGCCGCGAAAGCCGTACAGGCGAAACCGGTGGCCATCAAGATGCGCGAATCGAGACCCTGGAGCAGCAGCAACGCGGCGATGAAGGCTATGAGAAGCTGGGGCACCGCGGTCCTGATGACAGCAGGGCCGATCTGATTGGCGTCGAAGCCGTGAATCGAAAGCGCCTGAGGGACAAGAACGACTGTGGCCAACAAGCAGAAACGGAAAAGAATCAGTCCGATAGCGAGGACCTGTGCATTCCACTGACGAAGGAAGGGAAGATCGACGAGGGGATTGGGGCTTCGAAAACGGCGGATCAGCGAGCCCAGCAGAAAAACAAGAGAGCCGAAAAAGAGGGCGTTAAACAGACCGGAGCGCCACCAGTCGAGCCGCTGGCCCTGATCAAGGGCAGCGAACAACATGGCGAATCCCGCGCTGGCATAGAGAAAACCGGCGAAGCTGGGTGCTGGTCCAGACTTTGCTCTGGGAGAGGAAGGAGGGATTCCGCGATAGATGCAGAGAATCATAAGCGGCGTGAGTAGCACGGAATTCCAGAACATCCAGTGGAACGAGAGGTGTTCGCGGTACCAGCCATATAGGGATGGTGCAATGTTGACGGCGCCGTCGACGAACGTCGCGTACAACGCCAGGGTGAAGGGAAGAAAGCGCAGCGGAATACTTCGCAGCGCGAAGGCGAGCGTAAGTGGATAAAAGGTTCCGGAGGTCAGGCCGGCAAGAACGAGCGCGGAGAGGAGCAGGCCGTAGTTGTGAATGAAGGGAAGCAGCGCGCAGATGAGCGTGAACAAACTAGCGGCAATCATGAGGACGCGGCGAGCCCCGAGCAAACCTCCCAGGTAGACGGTGAATGGGCCAATGAACATGAGCGCGATGTTGAAGGCGCTGCCGATCCATGCGCCGTCGTCGTAGCCGATGCCGAGACTTCCTTTCAGGTCGGCAGTACCGAGGGTGAGCAGGCGGCCGGCGAGGGTGACAATTCCCGCGCCCATGACAACGCCCAGGATGCCGATGAGCGGACTCTGCGAAAGACCGGAGGGCGTGGCAGCGGCGATCGCTTTGGCGACCTGTGCGGGCGTCGGTGGATGGAGTGCTACGGACCGGGAAGCCATAGGAGGTTTCGGTCAGCGCGCGGTGCGAACGGTGGCGGTGACGGAAAGTCCCGGACGCAATTGCGCCGCCCGGACTGCGTCGTCGAGCGCGATCTTTACGGGTATTCGTTGCACGACCTTGGTGTAATTTCCTGTCGCGTTGTCGGGCGGGAGAAGAGCAAATTGCGAGCCGCTGGCAGGCGCGATTTCGAGGACTTTGCCGCGGAGCACTTGTCCGGGAAACTGGTCGACGCGAATTTCGGCTGGGTCGCCAACTTTCATGTGGGTCAGTTGGGTTTCGCGATAGTTGGCTTGGACCCATTTGGTGTCGGCGACAAAGGTCAGGATCTGAGCGCCCGGAGAAACGAGTTGGCCAGGGCGAGCTTGTCTTTCACCCACGCTGCCGTCCGCAGGGGCGTGGATTCTGGTGTATCCGATGTTGACTTGCGCAACGGTGAACGCAGCTTCTTTGGCGTGAAGATCGGCGAGGAGTTGCTGGTCCTGCGATTCGAGGACAGCCTTGGTGCGTCGCTCGGTTTCGACGGCGATTTCATTGCCGCGCAACGCGGTTTTGGCCTGTTCGAGATCGGCTTCGCGGCTAGCGGCCTGGGCAGCAAGGCGCTGCTCGTCGGCAACGGCGGCTTCCGCACGCTGTTGTGTTGTAGCGTGGGTAGCCAGCAAGGCTTCCTGGCGCGTACGTTCGGCGCGGGTGCGAACTACATCGGCCTGGACGGCTTGTTTGCCGGCTTCTGCCGCGGCGATCTGCGCTTTAGCTTGATCAATCCCGGACTGTGCCCGCTGAATACGAGCATCTTGAAGTTCACGCTGCTTGAGATTGTTGTGCATGGCCGCTTTGGAGGCTTCGACCGCGGCTTTGGCTTGCGCGAGCTGCGCCTGGTAATCGTCGTCCTGGAGTTCAACGAGGAGATCACCCGCGCGGACTCGTTGGAAATCCGTGACGTTCACCTTACGGACGATGCCCGAAACTTTGGTGCTGAGAGGAGTGAGGTCACCGCGAACGATAGCGTCATCGGTGACCTGCTCGATGCGTCCGCCTTCCCAAGCGTTCCAATCTCGGGTGATGGTAACCACCACTGCGGCAGCTAACAGGAGTACAAGCAGCGGCGTTACATATTTCAGCCACGGCCAGCGAGCTTTTGGTTGTGATGAAGCATGCTCGGATTGAGCAGCGGGTATCGGGGCAGAAGCCGGAGCGGGACTCGGCGTTGCAGCAGCCATGTTCGATCTCCTCAGTTAAGTACGGCGTAAATTGTTGCGCGAGAATACTCCAGAAAATGGAGCCCGGCTAAAAATAATGCGCCACGGAGTAAGTCTGCGCAAACGAAATGCTTGCGAGGGGCTGAAATCCCTGAGACAAGATTGGACAATTTAAACACGTCGGCCTCAAAGTCGGGAAAGCCCGATGGCCGACTCTTGTCGACGGGTGCATGATGTTATTCCTTTGTTTCTCGCAAGGTATGAGCCTTTGACAGGAGACTAACTCTCGCCTAAACAACTTGCTCGCCACTGAACACAATGGCTGAGAAAAGCAGCTTCCTTAGCCTTCAGTGGCTGGTAAACGCCCAAAACCGGATAAGCGGATCTGAAAAATCCCAATGTCCGGCAACGCTAATCGTACATGTGGAGTCCTGATACGGCAGGTGTCCGGTTACCGGACTAAACCGGGCACTGAGACTAGCTGAAACGAATTCTTCTACTTTGAGCCGATTTGTCCGATGTTCCGCCCACTCAGAGCGAACGATAGAGAGCGGGCTAGATTTTGCCCATGAATAGAAACCCTACACCCCGGCATAGCGAACAGATCTTGTTGCGTTCAAATCCGGTCGCCCTACAGGAAGCGCATTCTTCCCAGTCTGCGATGTTTGTAGCTCTCTGGTTTATCCCGTGGCAGCGTTCCTCGCCGATGATCTTATTGCAGCGACCGTCCGCCACTGTAGCGTTGTATCCTGCCGCCCCGCACTCGGTACAGCACGTCTGCGGTAATTCTCTCTTCAGAGCCAGACGACACCTCCTGGCCAAACCCGGCCATATTTTACCTGAGGGGTCGATGGCAACAAGCGCACTCCGTACAGCTTAAGGTGTACCGTTCAACACGAGTACGCATACGACTGCAAGGCGGAAACCGGACAAATGGGGTACCGGAAACGAGATGTATCAGGAGTGGGCAATTTACCGCTGGGCGCGAGCGCTATCAATCATGCTGCGGAGCGGCCTTCGCACCTATCAGTGACGAGAATTCCTAGCCGGTGTAGACTTCCTCTACCCCCCGAGGCATGATGCCTCCAGAATCCCAGCTTCCGCGTGTTCTGCGTTTCGGAACCTTCGAGGTAGACGTTCCGGCAGGCGAGTTGCGCAAGAATGGACTCAAGCTGAAGCTTCAGGAGCAACCGTTCCAAGTCCTGTGCATGCTGGTCGAGCATTCCGGCGAGGTGGTTACCCGGGAAGAACTTCGCAGCAGACTCTGGCCAGCCGACACCTTCGTGGATTTCGACCATGGCCTTAACGCAGCCGTCAAGAGATTGCGGGATGCTTTAGGAGATTCGGCGGACTCGCCGGTGTTCATCGAGACGCTTGCTCGACGAGGGTATCGCTTCATTGCTCCGGTCAACGGCTCCTCTCCATCGAGTGGCACCGAAATCGCACTGCTCCCGGAGCGAAGCAAATCACTTTTCTTGACTCACCCGGTTGCCATCGGCTGCCTCGCGCTGATCATAATCGCCTCATTGGTCTGGGCGGTGTGGCGACTTCCACCGCGGCACACGGACATCACTGAACGTAAGCTGACCTCGAATTCATCAGAAAACAGCGTGAGCAGTGCGGCGGTCTCCCCGGACGGCAAGTACCTAGCCTACGCCGACAATACAGGCGTCTATCTGAAGCAGATTCGCACAGGCGAAACCCACCCCTTGGCCTTGCCGCCAAACTTCTCGGTCCGTGTAGATGACTGGTTTCCGGATGGTTCGCGTTTACTGGTCTCGCGCAGGGATGATTTAGGGAAGGGCAGCTTGTGGAGTGTCTCGATGTTCGGAGGCTCGCCCCGTCCTCTGGCAAGTGACGCTTCGACAGGAGCGGTGTCTCCGGATGGCGCGCACATCGCGTTCGGCCGAGGTGATGTGACTTACAACGGTTGGCTCGGTCGAGAAATCTGGATCATGCGTTCCGACGGAGCAGATCAGATCAAGATTGCGGCCGATAAGTCGGATGGCTCGGCCTTAGGAGCACCGACGTGGTCTCCCGACGGCAAACGGATCGCTTACACCCGCTACGATCCGCCGACCAGTTCCGTTGAAGTGAATGATTGGCAGAACGCAAGAGCCGAGACCCTCTTTTCAGACAATCGCTTGACTCCTGCGTTGCACTGGTTGCCCAACGGCAGCTTAATTTACGTCCTTGCCCCCCAGGCACCTTGGCAGCGGGACTCAAGCCTGTGGATGGTGCCCCTGCAAAAATCAGGAAAACTTTCGGGGTCCCCAAAACGCATCACGCAAGGTCACGGATCGATTCTGCACGTTGCTGGGAGCATCGATGGAAAGGTTGTGGTCTTCCTGAGCGAGCATTGGTCGCCGAGCGTTTACATCGGCGCGCTGGCGCCGGACGGCGCACACTTGCTTGCGAACAAGCGACTGACGCTCGATGAGAGTGCGAACGCACCGTTCTCTTGGACACCGGACAGCAAGACGGTCCTGTTTAGTTCGGATCGAAACGGTACTTCAGAACTTTTCAAACAGGCCACCGATCAGCCCTTGGCAGAAAGTCTGATGACTGGCGGAGAGCAGCTCTGGCAGCCTAGAATGACGCCCGACGGTTCAGAGATCTTATATGTTTCTACTCCTCAATCCTCCGACCCTGAAACACTGTCATCCATTTTCGCCATTCCGATAACCGGCGGAACTCCTCGCTTAGTCCTACAGGACGTCATCATCCGGATCGTGCAGTGTGCGCGCTTGCCATCGACGATCTGCCTGTACAGCATCACAAAGGGAAATTCTTCGGAAACGTTCCGGTTCGATGTGAGGAGTGGGAAAACTACGCTCCCCCCGCAAATCGATCCCGAATGCAATTGGAGCTTGTCCCCCGATGGTTCGCAACGAGCCATCGTCGATATTGCTCCTAACCAGGGAACGATTCGACTCCGCTCCACATCTACTGGCAAGATGCGTGATCTGGTCGTAAAAGGATGGAACGGCTTGAGGGCCATCGATTGGTCCGCAGATGGAAAGAGCCTCCTGGTTTCTTGGGGTAATCACGAAGGGGATAGTGCATTGCTAAGCGTCACGCTCGAAGGCAAAGCTTCTGTGCTGCTCCATTCCAGCAATCACTTCGTGTACGCAATCCCGTCACCGGACGGGCGATCGCTGGCCATTGCGGAAGACAGCGGTACGAGCAACGTGTGGCAGGTAGAGAATTTCTGATGGTCCCTTGCAACGGACCCATCAGAGTTAACCGACTTAATACTCACTGAGATAAGTTCTGAAGAACGCGCTACCGGTCGTCAAGCGAATCGCCCTGACACCTCGACAGCTGGCTTTTTGGAGTTGTCTCGACTGCGGGCGGATGACGGGCATCTGGAAGTTAAGACCGATGGACGTGGCGGAGCTACAATGATCTTGCCGTTGAAACGGAAGCGGGCTCTGCGGGGACGCAACTATGCCGAGAGATAGGCTGGTGGGCTCATCCAGGACGATGAATGGCAGCACCGGAACGTGTTCCTTCGCCGCTTCCAAATCGTCATCGGATCGGCAGATCTCGATGCCTTGAAATCCCCACCCGAAAGGCGGAATTCTTACCAAAGTTACGAGGAAGGCAAAGGTCTCAATAAAACCCTCGAGATACAAAAGCCCGACCACCATAAAGTGATCGGGCTATGGTTGTGGCTGGAACCCGGATCTTGAATGCAGAGCACCGGACGGCAGGATTTATGAGTTTCGGTGTGCTTGCACCGCTGCATTATGCCGACCAGCAAACTTCTTATTCCAGGCTGGTAAGGAGTTGATGGACTTTGATGGCCACGGCTCGTTCCTTGTCGCCAGCAGCAGACAAGATTCTGGATAGCTTCCCTTGTAGATTGCCGCGAGTGAGTTCCTGTGCAGGAGTATCCAGCTGACTTGGATCTACCTTGTCCTGCTTTGACTGTTCGAGTCCTCGGAGTTTCTCTTCAAGCTCCAACACGGCGCCAATCAACGGCACCACGCTCGGATAATTCTTACTGACTTCGCTTAACTCCTTTAGTTTCTCCAATGCTGACTTCATTATGCTTTCTCCTTTTATCTGATTCTGCGGCGCCAGGATGGAAAGGCAACAGCTACTCTCCTGGAAACCGCTGGTATCGGTTCTTCTCTAACAACGTTCTTGGTCACTACGGTAGGCTGAGAGTGCTGCGACAGATCGTGCCTCTTGATCAACCTGACTGTCTTCGGGTGCTTTTGGTGTAGCCTGTCAATTGTGGGGCTTACGTACTTCAAATTCTTGGATATGCGGCTCTTGGGCGGCCGGGTGACTACAGAGAGTCTACCCATCTTATCTATAACTACTTGCTTACCGCCACGTAATGCCCGCTTAATCGAATCCAGGACCGTTTCTAGCGCTTCTTTTGCCTTAGATGGACCTACGCCAGTCGCTTGGACTATGGAGGCTACTATCGTCTTTTTAGTCATCTTGGGCATCGTAACCTACGAGAGTCTTGTTGATTGGACCCGGGGGACTATCTCTCCACGCTTACCTTTGCCTCTTTGTTGGTTTTTGGGGCGTGGGACATGATGGATCTCCTGGTCTCAGAATTTAGTCCGACGAAAACCCGACCTTGCGAATAAAGAGTAAGTGACCACAAGGCTGGGGCTCACGCATTATGCGGGTGCCACTAGTGCGACGTCCTCTGATCGCGGCTTTTCCTCCGCTGTCTGCTTCGCGCGTTCCTCAAGAACACGTCGAGCGGCCTCGGATGTAGTAGGCGATCCTGATTTAAGCCATTTTTCAAGATACTTATCAGGGGCATCTCTGTATGACTGGATATATTCCTGAAGCAGTGCATGATCAGCGGAAGCTGGCAACTCAGAGTGCCACTTCCCAGTCGCCATCGGAACAGATGCAGTTTCTGAAGACCTGCCTGAATGCTTTGCTTGTTCCTCCAGGAAAGAATCCAGGCCAGGATTAAGTGGAGGCTGCCGAACTTCACCCTCCGCTGAATACGATATAGGTTCAAACGCGCCTCTTAATAACGCCTCGAAAGTGTAGTGCTCCCCGCTAATTTAGACAGTCAGGGCCTCGTTTTTTAGTACACCTGCGAAAGCCAAGAAGGCCTCGTGCGGAGTGCGATTTTGGACTCCTCCGTGAGGCCGGTCGTGATTGTA
>Ga0073928_10009567_pt1 | contig 11769 bp, 12 predicted proteins | sample PaiPotPPA55metaG_FD_76969 | JGI IMG/M metagenome (GOLD analysis project Ga0073928, IMG submission 76969) | Iron sulfur acid spring bacterial and archeal communities from Banff, Canada, to study Microbial Dark Matter (Phase II) - Paint Pots PPA... ...
ACGAATGTCTTGCCGCAAAGCTGGCACGTGTAGCTTCTGCCGCCCGGTCCACTCGACACCAGCTGCCGCTTGGCGTGTTGACAGCATTCTCCGGCCTGGGTGGAAGCGAGTGCGCGGACTCGAACCCTGACTTTCGATCGGAGGGTTCGGAAGTTAGGGCGGAAATCTTGCTCCGACCCTTTGTCCGGTTGGGCTTGACGGAAGATGAGCACTGTGGACCCCGGGTTCAGGCGTCGGGGATCAATCTCTTCCTGTCGGGGAATACGGTCCTTGTCGGTATAGCCGTAGGCCTTGAAACCATAGTTCCTGGCCAGTCGGGGCAGCTCCGTCGCCAGGGCAGCCTTGATGGCACCACCTGCACCTGATGCGCCAAAGCCGTGAACAAGGAGCAGGGCGGTTTCCCGAGCGCGGCGAGCGTTCTTGACCTCGGCCTCCAGCTGCTCCATCGCCTCGAAAACAGTCTGGCCAGAATGAGCGATGTCTACCTTTCGCACGGGCTTCGCTGCTATCTCTTTATGAGGTTGCCATCAGCCTCACTGGGTACGGTTGTTGGGTTCTCGTTTCGATCCATTTCGTGATTCAAATCGGCCCAGTGCGTTCCATGAGCCATTCGGCAATCTGCTCTGTGGTGAGTCCATGCGAGGCGATGGCAAGAGCGAGGTCGCGCAACTCTCCCCGGGCAGCGTCGACGGCATAGCCCGCGCGCTCAAGCCATGCCGCCATCGCGTACATCGCGGTCCTCTTATTTCCATCGACGAAGCCATGGTTCAGGACGAGGCTCTCTGCCAGGGCAGCGGCCCGCATGAATGCGCCCCCATACAGATTCTTGCCGCCGAAAGTTGCCAGAGGGCGCGCAAGAGCTGATTCGAGCAGCCCACGATCCCGAATTCCGGATGAGCCGCCGAACTCCTCGACTGCAACGGTGTGCATCCAGACGAGCGCTTCGAGACTTATGAGGGGCTCGAGCGGCTTGTCAGAGGTCGGCAAGCTCGGCGAGGTCTTCTCGATACTGCTTGGTGAATCGGGCGGTGAAATCAACCAGCCAGGTATCTGGCACGCCGGCGGGGTCGAGATCAACGTGCCCTGGCCGGGAGCCTATTGACACCTCCATCCCCTCCTTGAAGCCTGCCTCGGAGATGGTTTCAGGCGGGAGCGGGATCATAAGCGAGTTCCCTACTTTGCGAATTTTCCGGGTGATAACCATGGCGCGATTATACAATGTAATCTGAGAGGGCGAGCGCACCGGTTGTCAAGCCCCACTCGGACAGGGATCGCCCGAACCCAGCTCGCGCAGTACCTCGGAGCCAGACCATACTGAGAAGGAAAGCCATATTTATGGTAAAATCGCCAATATGGCGCGGATAAAGACCACTCTATCGCTCGATGAGCATCTGCTTCGGCAGATTCGTGTTCGGGCGGCCAGGAGCGGGCGCCGAGACTCCGAGGTAATGGAAGCCGTGCTCCGTGAGGGCCTTGGCGCACTTGAGCGAATTCGTACCAGGACTCAGCTGGGTGAGGATGACGCAGATGCTCTCGCCTCGAGCGTCGTGCAGGAGGTCCGTGGAGAGAAACCAGGGTTGCGGCGGCCACCCCCTCCCCGCTGACAGCGATTGCTCGTCGTTCTTGACGCGGACGTCATAGTCGCAGGCACGATCGCCTCAGCTGGCGCGTGCCACGACGTCATCGACGCCTGGCTAGATGGTGACTTTGAGGTCGCTGCGTGCGCCGAGTTGATAGGCGAGGTCGAAAAGGCGCTGAAACATCCGCGGATCGCCAGCAAATACGGGCTCGACATCCGTGACGTGGATTCTTGGGTGGAGCGACTTGAGTCCGAGTCGACGATGACTGCGGATCCGGTCGATCCACCTCGCATCGTGCCGGACGACCCGGGAGACGACTATCTCATCGCCTTAGCTGATGCTGCACACGCTGACGTTCTGGTCACTCGCGATCGACATCTGAGCAAAGTCCGGCCTAGTGAGGGCTTGGAGATCATCTCGCCATACGTCTTCCTAGACCGCGTTCGGAGACTCAGGTAGCACGCGATAAGCCCACACTGGTCGTTTGGCCAGCTCACGCTAATGGAGCCTTTTATCGATAGCAAACGGGTATGCGGCTGTGGCTTTGGGGTCGTACCAGTCCACCCAAGTCGGTTCGACAGCTCTAATGCACAGGAAGGCTTCGTCCCGTTTCCGGAACGCTCCGCACCGGCGTAGCCGGAGGCCAAGGAACTGTATGCCGACACAAAGACTCAAGCCTTCACGGAAGGGTGGTTAGTCACATGCGGCCGTTTTACTAAATTCGCAGAGTCGTGGGCCAGAGACAGAGGAATCCGACTGATCGATGGCGAGGCCCTGATCCAGCTCATCGGGTCCGCAGGGACTCCGGACCACCCGCCAGCACCGCCCGGCGCGCATATCGCGGAGACCGTCGCGACGACTAGCTGTCCCAATTGTGGAACGCCGATGCGTCGACAAACGGACCGCTATGACCGGAGCACGTTCTGGGGCTGCCCAAGTCCTTCACGCAACTGGACGATCGACGGCCCCGCTGCCGACGGCGGCACGCCGAGGTGTAGTCATGGCCACCTCATGACCGCGCGCAAGACCCCTCGTGGGGCTACGTACTGGGGATGCTCCGATCCAAATTGTTCGCGGAAGCGGCTGGCCAGCCCAAGTTAGGGAGTGCTGCAATCCGTGGCTTGCTTGGCGCCGGCGTGCTTTCTATAGGCCTCTCTTATCGCCAGGTCTCTGCGTGCGGTCGCCCGCCACCCCAGCGACGTATCCGTCGGGTCCGATCACCGCTTCTGAGTTAGCGAACGTCTATCACACGCGGCTCATGGGCAGTCGTCCGCCGCGCTCACCGCCTTGTTGAGCGCCGCGCGCGAAGCCTCAAACCGGTCCAGGGGCACCAGAAGCTCATCGACGACCCGCTGGCGAACCTCACCCGTGATACGCGCGCCGATGCGCTTTGCCCACCGTTGCCCAAGCCAGCCGGCATGCAACTGGAGCAGCTTCGAGAGTAAGTAGCCGGCAACGAGCGCGGCCGCGAGGAGCGCGACGGGCGTGGGCACGGGCCCGAGGTAAAACACGGAGATGGAGCCGACGGGTGCGTCGTGGATGACGAAGAGCGACCCAAACCAGAGTGCAGCGAAGAGGAGGAGGGCGGTCACGAGATATTGGGCGGCGCCGATCACCGTCCACAGCGCGCTCGTGGGCACCCGGAAGCCGGCCGCTTCGCCCGCCAGTGAACGATCGACCGTTTCGGCGAGTCGATGCTCCAGGGACGAGGGCGCACTCAGGGCGGCAAGCCCGCGGCGGAGCGGTGCAGGCACCGACGGCAGGGTGGCCGTGATGAGCTCGCGCAGAGGCTCGACCGCCGGCGCGAGCGAGCCGCGCACCTGCCAGCGGTTCAAGAAGGCGGCGGGGTCCGCCGACGTGCGTTTACGCCCGATAAGCCGGTATATCGCGCTCGTCAGGGCCCCCAGCGGTCCTGCGCCACGCCGCCGGGCCGCGAAACGTGTGGCGGCGACGGCTTGACGCTCCAGAGCCGCGATGTCGACGACGGCGAGCGCGCCTCGCGTGACCGAGGAGAGAGCACGCTCCCGGCGGGCCGGCTCGACCAGCGGCTCCTTCGTCCCGCCCACCACGCCCGCATCGGCGGCGAGATCGCGCACGGCCTCGCGCGCCTCCACGGCCACCCGAGACACGACGACGCGCTTCGCGTCGACCCCGGACTCGAGCCATGTGCGTAGCCCTTCAATGCCGCCCGCGCCCTCTTTGGCGCGGGTCGCGACGACCTCGACGTCGCCCGCGCCGTCTCGGCGCAGCTGGCCGCGCATGTCCTCGGCGACGCGGCTCGCGTCGGCAGGGCTCAGAAGATCGCTGCGGTTGAGGACGACAATCTGGCGGCGGATGCGTGGCGCAAATTCCTTCAAATAGCTCCCGTGCATGACGTCATCCATGTATTTCTCTGGATCCACGATCCACGCGACGGCGTCGACGCGGGGAAGCAGTGCATCCACGAGCTGACGGTGCCCGAGAACGATCGAGTCGACGTCGGGGAGGTCAAGGACGGCGAGATCCGCAAGAGCGTCACCTGCGTGCTCTCGCGTCTTGCTCACGCCTACCCATCGCAGCAGGTCCGCGAGTTCGCGCCCGCGACTCGAAGGGACCCATGCCACCGCGCCCGAGGTCGTGGGACGGCGCGCGCTGGCCGGACTGACGTCCACGCCGGCGATCGCATTCAACAATGTCGACTTCCCGACGCCGGTGCCGCCGACTAGAGCGAGGATGTATGCACTACTTGGGAAGCCAAGCCGCGCACGAACCGTGTCGCGGGTCGCGACGGCGGATCTGGAGTCGAGGCCGAGCACGTTCGCCGCCTCGATCGCCTCGTCCAGGTTCTCAAGGCAGCGATCGATGCTCACGCGACAATACCGTCGACCGCGGAGCGCAGCTCTGTTGCGAGCTCGCGCATGCTTCGCGGCGCGGGCACGAGCTCCTCGAAACGCTTGCGCTCATCTTCGAAGAGCGTGGTCAGGAGCGACATGAGCCGTTCGCGGGCTGTGGCGATGAGCTCTGCCATCGCACCTTCGCCGAAGATCGCTTCGAGGAGCTTCTGATTGAGGATCGCAGTCCCGGCGGCGATCCCGACCTCGGTGCCGGTCAGGCCGGCAGTGTTCACGAAGACGGCGAGCATCACGGCGACGCCGACCGCGTTCACGCCGAGCGCGGAGACCTGAGCGACCGTGCGCTTGCGGCCGGCATGCGAACGAACGTCCTCGACGATCCCGCGCATCCATTCTCCGAGGCCCTCCTCGATGGCCGGGCGGAATCTTTCGGACGCGGACCACAGCCCGTGATGGCCGGCAATCACCTCCGCTGTTTCGGGGCGGTCGGACCACGCCATTGCCGTCCGCCGCGCGGCTTCGGTCGCGTGACGCAACCCGAGCGCCTCGAGCGTGCTCGTCAATTCCGCCTCGATAATCGTCACGGGCGCGGCCGTCCTGCCGCGGAACACGGTCAGCACCGTCGCGCGCAGCCTGCCGATACCTGTGGAGATGAATCTCGCCACCTGGTCCGCGCCGACGAAGTCGTTCCATCGTCGCAGCACCTCCGCGCGCAGGATGAGGCTGCCCTGCAGCTCGCCGGCCAGCGACCCGAGCTCTGTGGCGTACATCGACGCGGCGATTCGCCGTGATGCATCAGCGTCGATGGCCTCGTGCTCGAGATCGTCGGCGACCGCGTGGGCGAGGGGCGCGAGGCCCCTGAGCGCACCCGCGAGTGCCCGGGTCGCTATTGCACGGCGCTCGTCGGCGGTAGCAGCAAGACGATCGATGCGGTGGAGAAGCGGCCGCGCCTTTTCGCGCGCAAGCCCGTTCACGCGCGGCTCGATGTCTCCCTCATCGATCGCGATCAGGTCCATCGGCTCCTCATCGCTTCGTGTGCTTGCCTGGCGGAAGAGCCGCCTCACGTCTGCAACGACCGCCGGCCGATCCTCTTCATCATCCGGCAGGCGGTTCAACACAACGACGAGCGGAAGACCGCGCTCCCGCACACGGCGCAGCACCTCCCACGGCACCAGGTCGGCGTAGCGGGTCGCCGTGGTGACGAACACGCAGAGATCGCATGCCTCAACCAGTAGGTCGGCGAGCTTTCGATTGTCACGGTCGACCGAGTCGATGTCCGGCGCATCGATGACGGCCACGCCGTCAGCGCTTGCGGGCGCCGCCGCCAGCTTTAGCCTGTCTTTCGCGACGGCGCCGAGACGACCGCTCGCGACAATTCGATCCATATCGCTCTGGCTCGCGTAGAGAACCGCGTCGGTTGTCGTGGGCCGGAGCACGCCGACTTTGCTGACCTCCGCGCCGGCGATCGTGTTCAGGAGCGACGACTTGCCGGCGCCGGTGGGTCCGAGGAGCAGCACCAGCAGCGGCGCGTCGATGTCCACGAGACGCGGACGGACGAAGCCCTCGAGATGGTCGTGTAGCTGCCGCGCCCGTGCCTCGGCTGCAGGGCTCACTGTCGGTAACGCAAGACGTCGGTCGGCGAGTGCCACGAGGCGATCGCTCTGCTCGATGAGCTCAGTCGAGTCCACGCCAGCACTCTACGTAGGGCGGACGAGGTTCGGACGGTTTGCTGCAGTGATGCAGCGGGTTGTCGCCTAGCTCGAACGCATGAGCTAGGATGCCGGGCAGCATGAGTACTTCGATCGGCGCGGAAGGGCTGGATGTCGATGAGCTTGGGCATGTCCTTATCAAGCTCAGCGACATGCCGTCTGAGCAGTGGATGGAGGCGTTTCGCGAATACTGGGCCGAGTCCGGAACCGCTGCTGGCGCCAAGGTCAAGACGGACGCCTTTTCGCATTTCTCCGAGCGGACCATTGTCTTTCGTGGCATTGACGTGGACGGCTTCGTTGAGTACTGCAAGACGCTAACCCAGGACGCGATCAAGTTCGCCAATGACCGAACTCAGCGCTTCGAGACCGAGCGAGAGGCTCGTATTCGAGGTCGGGCTGAGTCGGCTGGGCAGGAGCGGAAGCACGTCGAGGCCGAGAGGGCCAAGGCGCGCAAGGTTAAGTTCGACTAGGCCGGGCGGGCGACCGTTTGGGCTCCCTCGCTCAGGCCCGCGGTCGTACAGCCACTGCCGCGGGCGCGGTGCCCACCAGTTCCAGTTGCCTAGCAGCGCCATCAGGGATGGCACTGGGAACGCTCTGACCACCGTCGAGGCGGCAGGTCGATGTCGGCGCCAGCTTGACTAGAACCTCCATGGGTTCCTTGCTCAGCTGAAGGAGCTAAAGACGTGGAGCTGCCTAATGCCCCGTTGCTTCCGATACAAGGTTCGATTATCAGGAGCAAACCGTAGTTAGCCTTGTCGCCCCACCGCGTGCTAAAGCGGCCCCACAGCATCGTTGGAGTCAGCTTCGTAAGCGCAGGCGAAGTCAACACAACTGGAAACCTGTCCGAACGACTGCTGAAGATGGCCGGCGCTGGCGATCGGAAACCAGTCGTGGATTTGTTTGAATGAGTGACCAAGCGGCCCCAGCAAGCTGAAGACCAAGCTCTCGATGACGAGCGCATAGGCCAGCCCTAGCCCGATCGCCATCGCGGATTGGGGGAATAGCGTTGCCAGCCCGAAGCCCAGCATAGCCAGGGCATAGGTGCGGAGTGGCTGATCTTTGAGTTCATCTTGTTCGGCTCAGGGATGTCACCTGAGAGTTCGCGTAAATCGCCAGGGCGACAGAAACCGGTACGAGTAACCACTCAGGAGTCGGGGAGTCGCTCGAAGTGCCTCCGACTGGAACAAATCAGCACGCCAATCTTTACTCGCCATTCCAACGGCCGGCCCCTAAACGTCCCCTTTTTCAGCGATAGGGTCGATGAGCTGAGACAAGCCGGCCAAGACGCGCTCCAGGCCAAAGGTGTAGGCGTGGTCGGGGCTGTACGCGCTGCCGTGGGCAGCGCCAGCCGCTGACCCGACGCGAGCAGCGATGGGGTAAGCGGTCTCATCGAGCACGCGGGAGAGCAGCGCACCACTGGTCGCCCACCACTCGTTGTCGTCCATCGCGGTGTCGTGCTGAACCGCGCGAGCGTCGGCAGCCGCACGCGCCCAGGCCTGCACGAAGCCAAGTAGGTGAGTGAGCGAACCGTCCATCAGGACATCGTCGAGCCCCAGACCTTCGAGCGCTAATAGCTCGTGCTCGTATTTGGCCATCATTCCCGGACCGAGTGGCGGCCGAATAGTCGAGATGGTCGCCGCCCAGGGATGGTTCTCGAACAACGCCTTGTTCTCCTCGGCGATCGCCGCCAACCGCTGCTGCCACGGCTGGCCGGAGGTGTCGAGCCTGGGCATGCTTGTGTAGGCGGCGTCGAGCATCAGGTCTAGCAACTCGGCCTTGCCTGGCACATACGTATACAGGGTCATCGGCGCCACCCCAAGCGCCTGAGCCACCCGGCGCATCGTCACGGCTTCCAGCCCCTGGGTGTCGGCCACCTGAGTCGCCGCCGCCACAACGGCGTCGATGCTCAACCCCTGGCGAGGGCCATGCCGCGGCAAGGCTGCGGGATCACGCCAAAGCAGAGCCAAGGTCCGCGCAGGGTCACCGCCGCTGGTCCGTTCGCTCGGCATGGAACAATTCTCGCACTATGTACGTTGTACGCAGTACGCTGTCCAAGATTGATCACGTTGCCTAGGAGGGCCCATGCGAATCAGCGGTTCTGCTCTGTCGTTGAATGTCGAGGACGTCTTAGCGTCTACTGACTTCCTCATCAAGCACCTCGAAGTCAAAGGCTGCGTTTATCTCGCTGGAGGGAGCTGGAATGATCGATGACAACCTCGCTGTCGTGCGCAGCATGCAGGAGGAGCTCTTCAATCATCGAGACGCAGCCGCCGTCGATCGATACGTCTCACCGGCCTACACGCTACGCACGGCCGCAGAAGGAGCGCCTTCAGGACGAGAGGCGATCAAGGCCTACATTGCTGCATACCCGGATGGATTCCCGGACCTCCACATCTCGATTGACCAGTTGCTGGCGGTTGGAGACAAAGTGGTCGGCGTGTTCACCTTCACCGGAACGCACAAAGGCGATCTATTTGGCGTCGCGCCCACCGGGAGGGCCATCTCGGTTAGGCAGATTGCGATGTATCGCTTGGAGGGTGGTCAAGTCGTTGATGAGTGGGAAATTTCTGACCAGCTGGGGCTAATGCAACAAATCGGTGCCCTCGCGGGATGACCGATGCCAAATGAAAGCGTGTGGATTAGATACTGCACGGCCACGACCGTGGCGAGAGCCATGCGAGCGCGGACGCGTTGTCCTCGGCGCCGACGAACCTCGGCGACCCCGTTGTGGGGTTCGGAAAAGTCCATCAGCGGCAGTCCATGCTTCCTCCCCAGTCCGTTGCCGGAACGCCATCCGCGAACAAGTCGCAGCACTGATCAATCCGGTCCCGACCGTGCTGAGCCAGGTCACTGCCGCCTGCCCCGTATTTCCTAAAGGTGTACGAATTCGGATCGTCCACCGCGCTAAGTCAGGTCAGCCTCGCGTGCTCTATGTTTCCTAAGGGTTAAGGTGAGTTGCCATGCCGAAACTGCGCGTCCATAACTTCGCGATCTCGGTCGACGGGTACGGCGCGGGGCCGTCGCAGAGCCTTGACAACCCGCTCGGCGTCGGCGGGCCGCGGCTGCACGAGTGGGTCTTCGCGACCCGTTACGGCCGTCGCATGATCGGCGAGGAGGGCGGCGAGGAGGGCATCGACGAGCGGTTCATGGTCGCGGGCGACACCGGCATCGGCGCCACGATCATGGGGCGCAACATGTTCGGCCCGGTCCGCGGGCCGTGGCCCGACGAGGAATGGAAGGGTTGGTGGGGCGACGACCCGCCGTACCACCACCCGGTGTTCGTGCTGACGCGCCACTCACGGCCGTCTTTGGTGATGCAGGGCGGGACGACGTTCAACTTCGTCACCGATGGGACCGAGGCGGCGTTGTCGCGGGCGTTCGAGGCGGCGGGAGGCGCCGACGTCCGCTTGGGGGGTGGCGTGGCGACGATCCAGCAGTACCTGCGCGCCCGTCTCATCGACGAGATGCACGTGGCGATCGTGCCCATCTTCCTCGGGGGCGGCGAGCGTCTGTTTGACGGTCTGGACGGTGGACCGGTCGGCTACGGGAACGTCGAGATGGTCGGGTCGGCCTCGGTGACGCACGTCCGATTCGTACGCCAGTAACGGCGGCGCGGCGGGCATCGCTTCGGGCGGCGATGCCTCTGACGGTTCTCGCCTTTTACTTAAGGCGCGGACCCCCGGGCCCTTCATTCTCGCTACCTGAACGAAACAGATAAGGCCATCACGAATGCCTTCCACCCGGCGACGGTCACAGCGTCACGCAGCGTCGGTGCCAACGCGGCCAGGACATCGAGGGCTTCGGTGGGGGTAGCGTAGTCGCGGTCACGCACCTGCCCTGGAGGTTGACGATGCACTCGACCGTCCACTCGTTCCGCACACCCGAAGGCATCACGCTGGGGGTCGAGCACTTCGGCGACGCGGCGGCGCCCCTCGTGCTGCTCGTGGGCGGCACGACCATGCTCTCGTGGCCCGACGCGCTCTGCGAGACGCTCGCTCGCGGCGGACGTCACGTCGTGCGCTACGACCTGCGCGACTCCGGCGCGTCGACAACCGTCGACCCCGAGGCGCCCGCGTACACGCTCCGGGATCTGGCCGCCGACGCGGCCGCGCTCGCCCGCGGACTCGACGACCGGCCGGCGCACCTGGCGGGCATCGGCGTCGGCGGGATGGTCGCCCAGGTCGCCGCGCTCGACCATCCGGACACGTTCTCGGCGCTCACCCTCGCCGGGACTCGGCCCGTCGCACCGGGCCCAGTCGACGACGACCTGCCCGACCACGACGAGGCGGCGATGAAGCGGCGGTTCGAGCTCCCGAAGCCCGACTGGTCCGACCGTGCCGCGGTGGCGGAGTGGGCCGCCGCCGTAGCCGCGGTTTTCGGCGACGACCCCGGCGAGGCACGGGCGACCGCCGAGCGGATCTTCGACCGCACGCCGGGCACGGCGCCCTCTGTCCAGATGGCCAACCAGCTTGGCATGGTGTTCGCCAGGCTCGACTGCACCCCACGCTGGCGTGAACGCCTGCCGGGACTCGCGTTGCGGACGCTCGTGGTGCACGGTCGACGCGACCGGTTCTTCCCGGTCGGCAATGGCGAGGCGCTCGCGCGCGAGATCCCTGGTGCGCGGCTGCTCGTGCTCGAACAGGCCGCGACCGCGATCCCCGACGCGGCCGCCGATGAGGTCGCCGCGGCGATGCTCGCGCTCTAATCATTGATCGCGCGAAGCCCTTCAGGATGGCGCCCGGTAGCTCAGTCGCCGGGACCTCGCTGAAGCCAATACCACCAAACACTCCGGTCTGTCGGCAATAGGGGATGCTGCTACCTGCCCGTGTATGCCGCCTCCGTCATGCGGCGCGATCGTCGAGATCGCTGAAAGCCAATCAGGCAAACCAGCGTCGCCAGAGCGATTACGAGTGGCCCGACAGTGGTTGAAAGCGAACCGGCGCGGAATCCAACAACAGCATCGTGAATTGCCCTGGGTTTCGTGGAGACCAATGGCCTTGGAATTCTAAACCCGGGTGCCTCAGGGTCCTGGCCTGTGTGTCGGCAGCACACCGGCGTGGACAGCACCTTCGATTTTCGAACCCAGGTGCCTCACGGTCCAGGGGCCGTGCGCGGGCTGATATGTCGGCTGTGCGATAGCCGTGAGCGAGTTCAATCGACGCCTGCAATCCACTTGAACGGGGCTGCCGCCGCCGAGTTCCTGGAAAATCTGTGACCTCCCATGTGACACGGCGGGGTAGGCGGACCCGGCGAAGCGTCGATTCTGAATACGATTTTTGGTCGGCCACGCTGGACGTTATTAGAACTTTGCTCGCGGGGTCTTCTACAGGTTCTCGGGCACCCGAACTCGCCATCCCACCAGCTGCTACGACCTGAGGCGACGCGCGACACGCAACACGGCGGGGCCTCTTTTCCCACCTCGCTTCGTCGGGACTGGCCGGAGGTGCACGGTCACGCCTTGAAGTGCCTCCCACTGGATATACAGCCACGGCGAACCACGGTGGTAGGCGGCCGACGCGTGTGAGACTAACGGCGGACACGTCATTCTCCCCATAGGCGGACAGAAAAGTCCCCACTGGCGGACACGAGATCTCCCCAAGGGCGGACAGCAGAACTCCCGTTCCTGACCGTCCGACGGCGCTTCCATAG
>Ga0073928_10009568_pt1 | contig 11768 bp, 13 predicted proteins | sample PaiPotPPA55metaG_FD_76969 | JGI IMG/M metagenome (GOLD analysis project Ga0073928, IMG submission 76969) | Iron sulfur acid spring bacterial and archeal communities from Banff, Canada, to study Microbial Dark Matter (Phase II) - Paint Pots PPA... ...
CTTGCCCGTACTCTGCGACGACGTCTGCGCAGATGACAAACACGGCGACACACCCAATCCCACTACAATTAGGGACAGCAGGATCAGGTGCATCGACCGCAAGAGTCGGTTCATATATTTTTTCTAAGCTCGATTGAATCGAGCGCCTTATCGTTTGTCTTCCGCCGGCACGACACCTGGCAGAAACACTGTCAGTACCCGGTCAGTATCCTGATGACGCAGCACCTTGAACACCACGCTGTCGCCGGCCTTCAGTTTACCAATTGCGTTGCGGTAGTCTTCCACGGAACTGATCGCCTGTCTATTTACTTCGGCAATCACGTCGCGTTGCGCAAATCCGATGTCCTCGGCAAAGCTTGCCGGTTCGACTTCCGTAACCAGCACGCCCTTTTGCGTGTCCATTCCCACGCGGTGTGCCCGGTCAGGAGTCAACTCCTGGACGTGCAAGCCAAACTCAGCTGGCGCAGCTTCGCCACCCCGCTGGTCGCCCATCCGTCCGGCTGTATTGGGGAATACCCGCGTCCGATCTTCCACCGTTGCGACCGCCTCTTTTTGCGAGCGATCACGAACGTAACTCAGTTTCACTTTGCTACCGATAGGAGCCAGCGAAATGGGATTCACGAGGTCGTTGCCGGATTTAACGGCGACGCCGTTCACGCTGGTGATTACGTCTCCACCCTTCAATCCAGCCTTTTCCGCCGGACTGCCCGGCTCGACGCCCTCAATGACCACGCCGTATGGCGCGCCCAGCGCTTTAAGCGTAATTGCGTTGGTGCCCAGATCTTCCTGGAAGCTCACACCGATGGATCCGCGCGTAACGCGTCCTTGCGCGATAATCTGGTTGTATACGTTGATGGCGGTCGTTGAAGGTAACGCGAACCCAACGCCTTCGTAGCCGCGGCTCCCGGTTATGATCGCGGTATTAATCCCGATCACGTCGCCGCCCAAGCTCACGAGCGGTCCTCCGGAGTTGCCCGGATTGATTGCCGCGTCCGTCTGCAAAAATCGTTGAAATTGATGACCAATCCCGCCACGGTCCTTGGCGCTGATGATTCCCGCGGTCACTGTAGCTTGCAAGCCAAACGGACTCCCGATGGCCAGGACCCAGTCGCCTACCTGCACGCCATCTGAATTCCCGAGTCTCGCCGTTGGCAAATCGCGGCCTGCATCAATCTTCAAAACCGCAAGGTCGGTATCCTCGTCCACGCCTACCACCTTTGCGGTGTAGTGGGCGGTTTCGCCATTGAGCTGCACTTGAACCTTGGTAGCTTGATCCACAACGTGATTGTTGGTCAGAATGTATCCGCGCTTATCCACGATTACGCCCGAACCAAGACTGCGCTCGGCCTGCGCCGGGCCTTCCTTCTGCCCATCAAAAAACTTGTCAAAGAAATCCTGCATCGGATCGTCCTGATCATCCGGCTGCGAGCGCTTCCGCCGCGCCGAAGGAGCACGATGCTCCATAACCTGAGTCGTCGCGATGTTCACCACCGCCGGTTCCACCCGATTCACAATCCCAGAGAACGAATTGGACGACGGAATCGGATCTGGCACCGCCAGCGGCGTCGCGTTGGTCCCCGCAAAGGTCGTGTTCTTCACCGCCGACACGCGCCCGGAAACCACCGAGCCGATCATTATTCCCACCAACAGGGTCAAAGCCACGAAAAACGCCGCCATTATCTTCCTGCGGCGCGCCCAGTTATAAATCTCTTTTACCTGCTCACCCATCTCGAAGCTCCTATTGTTGTCACACGGCTGCGCCGTTGAGGCGCACTTGACCGTTGACATGTAAAGTATAACACCGCAAATCTGGCCTGGTTGCTGCGCTCAACTTGTGCGCCGGAATCAACACTGTCCGGAAGGACGGGTGCCGACCCCGCTCAATTTGCCGCTTGCAGTTTGCTTACCTATCCATTTGACGCACGAGCACGCGATTCTGTTGTAATGCTTTTATATTAGCGTGAGGTAAACACCCGAAACTGGCGCATTTTACGCTTACTATGGTTCACGCTTGCTACGGTTCAGAAGAAAATGCTCTTCAGTTCATCCATACGCCGCATACCTTTTTACTTGACGCTCCTTGTCTTTCTATTGAGCGGCGCCCCGCTGGGCGCCGCTCCTGTTGACGGCTACAGAGTGGTGGCGAAGTACCCGCACTCCACGAAAAGCTACACCGAGGGCTTTTTCTATCTTGACGGCCTGTTTTATGAAGGCACGGGCCGAACTGGGCAATCGGCCGTTATGTCCTACGATCCAAAAACAGGGAAGGTCGCGATGCGCCGCGGCCTTCCCCCTGAATATTTTGGCGAAGGCATTGTCGACTGGGGCCCCTACATTCTTGAATGGACCTGGAAGTCCCAGGTCTGCTTTGTCTACGACCGCCTCACGCTCCAGCCGGTCACGCAATTTACCTACACCGGTGAGGGATGGGGCATGACTCGCACCGCCACGGAGATCATCACCAGCGATGGCTCGGCAACGCTACGCTTCCGCGATCCCAACACGTTCCAGGAAACCCGCCACATAGTGGTAAAAGACAGTGGAAAAATTATCGATAACCTCAACGAACTCGAATTTATCAAGGGCGAGATTTACGCGAACATCTGGCACTCCGACAGGATCGTGCGTATCTCCCCGCAAGACGGCCACGTGATCGCCTGGATCGACCTAACTGGCTTACTGCCGTCCGACCAGAAGATCGACGCTGAAGCGGTCCTCAACGGCATCGCCTATGATTCGCAACACGACCGCCTCTTCGTCACCGGGAAAGAGTGGCCCACCATATTCGAAATCAAGATCGTTCCCCGCCCGCATCAGCAGCCCCATTCGCAGCGATTTCATTAAAGACATGCAGAAATGCTATGTGAGAAATGCGTTTTAATGTGATGATCCCTTTGCCTTGACAAGGAGCGGCGCTGCTCTGCATTGGCTGCGCCACGACGAAATCTAGTACCGAGGAATTTGGCGGCCGGGTTTCAACGGCCGCCTTTTTCTTTGCTATGGCACCAGTTGCGTTCGCAGCCTTGACAGTTTTGCGATAGGTCAATTCTTGACTATGGCTTCCCCGAATTTTTCCGGCTTGACATCTTTGGCGCTAAGGCGCATAAAAAGAGTAGCCGGAAGTGGCGGCGCACGTGGCGATTTAGGGCAACTTGCTCCACGTAAAAAACTGCTAAAGAGTCTGTAGAGCATCCCAGAAAGATTTTCTGAGACCCTCCGAGGCACTTTGGCACGGAGGGCTTTTTCTTTTACAAACCCTCCTGCTGCGCGTCCCACAAATTCAACCGGCCGTCTGGCTCAGGCTCGATTTACCGCCTAGAGTCAATTTAAAGGTAGCTCCAATGTCTGATCTGTACGAATTGCGATGTCGAGAATGTGGAAAATCCTGGGGTAATGAACCTCGCTCCTTCTGCGAAGACTGTTTCTCCCCCCTCGAAGTTGTCTACGATTACGATACCCTCAAAAAATCCGCGCGCCGCGAAAATCTCGCCGCCCGCGACTTCAACATGTGGCGTTATTCAGAACTCCTGCCGCTTCCCAAGGACTACACCGGTCCCAACGCCGTGGGCGGCACTCCACTCGTCGCTTCCCGCAAACTTGGCCGCGAATGGGGCATCAAAAATCTCTACTTCAAAAACGACGCCGTCTGCTTCCCTTCCTTGTCCTTCAAGGACCGCGTCGTCGCGACCGCTTTGGCAGCAGCCCGTCGATTTGGTTTTGAGACCGTGGGCTGTTCCTCCACTGGCAATCTCGCCAACGCTGTCGCCGCGCAAGCCGCCCAGCAAGGCTTCGACGCCTGCGTGTTCATTCCCGCGGACCTCGAGCCCGCCAAAGTTTTAAACACCGCCGTGTACGGCGCACGCATCGTGCGCATTGATGGAAATTACGACCACGTGAATCGCCTGTGCGCCCAGATCGCCGACCGCTTCAATTGGGGCCTCGTGAATGTAAATCTGCGCCCCTACTATTCCGAAGGCTCCAAAACTCACGGTTACGAAATTGCCGAACAACTCGGCTGGCGCCTCCCAGATAACGTGGTCGTCCCCATGGCGGGCGGCTCGCTGATCACCAAGATAGCCAAAGCCTTCAGAGAACTTGTAACTCTGGGCTGGGTCGAACCGCGCCCGGTACGATTTTTTGGAGCTCAGGCTACCGGCTGTTCGCCGATTTCCGATGGCGTGAAACGCAATTTATCGCGCTTCGAGCCGCAAAAACCTAAAACCATCGCGCGCTCTCTGGCCATCGGCAATCCCGCCGACGGTGGTTACGCCATCAAACTGATGCGTGAATCCGGCGGCTGGGCGGAAGACGTCTCCGATCCAGAAATTGTGGCCGCCATAAAACTTCTCGCCGAAACCGAAGGCATCTTTGCTGAGACCGCTGGTGGCGTCACCACTGGCGTCGCGAAAAAGCTGATCGATCAGGCCCGCATCGCCCCAGAAGAAACCACCGTCGTGTGCATCACCGGCAACGGCCTGAAGACCACCGACGCGATAATCAGCGAATATCCGCTCAGCGAGGCCATCGCGCCGAAAATCGAAGCGTTCGAAGCGCTCATGGACGCGCAATTCGCCACCAGAGGACGCGCACTCGCAGCCCATAAAGCCTAAATAGTCATTTTAGGATTTTCGGTTTGAAGTATTTTGCAGCAAACGTCCAGATGGAAAGAGAGCAACAAATATGCCAGTTATCATCGAAATCCCAACGGCCTTCCGGCGCTTTACCGGCGGCCAGCCCAAAGTCGATTGTAGTGCCGTCACGATTGCCGAAGCCTTAAATCAGCTAACCGCCAAATTTCCCGACCTCGGCCGCCACGTGCGCGATGACCAGGGCCAAATTCGCCAATTCCTCAACGTATATCTCAACGATGAAGACATCCGCTTCCTCGGCGGCGAATCCTGCTCCATCAAGGACGGCGACCGCGTCCTGCTCGTCCCGTCCATCGCCGGCGGCTAGGCCATTGCGCGTTACGTAATTACCCGATTTGACGAACTGCCCCGACTTCTGAAAAGCTCTTCCCTGAGTTAGAGTTGATGCCATATTTTGCCCTGTTCTACGACGTTGTAAATGATTTTGTCGCCCGCCGCGCACCGTTTCGCGCCGAACACTTACGCTTGGCCGGAGAAGCTCACGATCACGGCGACATTGTCCTTGCCGGCGCTCTCGTCGAACCAGCCGACACCGCCCTGATTATTTTTCACTGCGCCGACAAATCTGTTGCCGAAGGCTTCGCACGCCGCGACCCTTACGTCGTCAACGGTCTGGTCAAAAAATGGAGCGTGCGTCCTTGGAATGTCGTGGTTGGGCAGACTCCGAAAACCGCTTCGCCATCGGGTGGGCGCTTACAATGATTGCGCGCGTGTGGGCGAGTCGGGTGGCCAAGTCCAACATGAAGGCTTATCTCAAACATTTTTCGAAAAACGTGCTTCCGGACTTGAGACGCTGCGACGGGTTCGCGTCGGCATTAGTCCTAACCCGAGATCTGGATAATGAAACCGAAGTAGTGGTCAACACTTTCTGGAAAAATTTGGCCTCGATTAAGGCCTTCGCCGGAAACGATTGCGAAGCTGCCGTGGTGGTCCCTGAAGCAGCCGCATTGCTCATCAGCTACGACAAGCGCGTAAAACATTACGTCGTAGATGTCGCCGATAGCTCCGAATCGATCTCACTCTTCGCCGGCCGCGACTAACTAACGCTCTTTCCTCCCACAACCGTTAGCCTCCTCGCATCGATAATGAGCTTTTGCCCGCTGCAAAGATTGCTGCTACAAAATATTAGCGTGAGTTAGTCTTGAGTCCATGGCCGCGCTTACAGTTCAAATCGTTCGATTTGTTGATAGTGACCAACCCGGCTGGATCGAGTGCAGATTTGAGGATGCTACTGGTCGACAGCACTCGTTCATAGAAAAAGTTCCAATCGTAACAAACGAGAATTTAGACGCAGATAGTGCGTATCCGCAGCCAGGGATCGTCGGTTGCGAGATAGTGAAGGAATTCCAGGACGAAAAAGGTCGGCGGTTAGTTTGCATCACGACCAGCAGGCCATGGTCTATTGAGACTGCCGAAGGATTGTCTGAATTTACGGTGTCTGCGGATTTGATAAGCGTTTCGGATTGACGAATTCCCCGGCTGGGTCGACTGCAGGTTTGTGGATGCTGCTGGACGACCTCACTCATTCATAGAAAAAATTCCAATGGTCGAAAGCGAAGTTCTCTCTCGGGCGAGATCAATGATTCGAGGCAACAGCAGCAGTGCGTTTTGCTGCCCGGGGAGATGGCCGCCGCTTCGTGCGCAACGCGGCCCGTGTCGACCGGACCTCGAAGCGCACACCCTCCGCTTGTTGCAAATAGGCAACGATTTCAAACAGACTGCTGGCCGTCGGATTCCCGTTCGGGCCAAACATTTGGTGAAGAGTCTTTACGTGAATCTTGGTATGCGCTGCCAGCTTGGGAAAGCCGACTGTGGCATTGATATAGTCACGCAATAGCTCTTTGCCGAGTGTCACTTCGCCTGAAAGAAGGCTTTCGATAGCCTCGCTCAGAAGCCCTTTTCGGAAAGCGGCGTCGCGCTTCACGCGTGCTTGAACGGTCTCCCTAAAATCTCGTGTCAGTGTCATGTTCATTCCCCCTCTTTTTCTTTCTGCTGCTTCCTTCTCTGCTTGTAGTCTGCCCATCGTTCGAGTGCAAGCTTGATATCGTTCTGTTGGCGCTGTTTCGTTCCGCCGCCAAGAAGGATCACTGTCTGCTTCCCATCTCTCCCAAAATACACTCGATAACCTGGGGCAAAATTGATCTTGCACTCGTAAACGCCAGCACCAACACTTTTGGCATTGGAGAAATTCCCCAGTCCTACGCGATATAGAGCCGTCGTCGCCGTCGTCACCTTCCGTGCGGCTTCAGCGTTTAACCTGTCGTACCACTCGCGGAAAGCGCTGTCGCCACCTCGGTCTTGATATTCGCGGATATCAACCATCGTTTTTGATGGTAACATATATTATACCATTGTCTTCAGGCCATCGGCAGCAGCGAGTGGAACAACTCTTCGGTATATCGGAGTCCTTCGATCAACCTATGCAGGCACGTTCAGCGCACGTCGTCCGAGGGAAACGACATCGGACAATTGACTGATCGTGATCAGCGCGCTGGCTTTTCCCACTTGCCGGATTCCGCGGCGCGGAACACCGCGTCAATCACCGCCATGCTGGCGATTGCATCTTCCAGCGGCACCGGCACCTCGCCGTCCTCAAGGATAGCCTGCGAGAAAACATCTCCCTGTATGGTGTACTGATCGCAAGCTGCAATCGTCTCAGCTTTTATTCCCGCGCCTCCCGCATCGCTGCCATCATCGATAAAAATTCGCGTCGCCTTGTTGGGAGGTGCGTTGAACGGAATCTCGATCTCAATCCGCCCTTTGGTGCCGAGAAATTGCATGCGCTGGTAAGAAACCATTTGCGTGCTGCACGTGAACACCGCCTGCCCGCCGCTGAATTCGAGAATCGCTGAAGCCAGCCTGTCGGTGCCAAACTCCGGATCGCGCTCCAACACGCCAGTCACGCGCAGCGGCTCCGCCCCATACATAAAACGCGACATTGTAATTGGATAGCAGCCTATGTCCAGCAGCCCGCCGCCGCCCCACTCCGGCTTATTCCGCACATTTTTCGCGTCGCGATTAAAGTAACTAAAAACTCCCACAACCGCGCGTAGCTCCCCGATCCGTCCCTCGCGAATCAATTCCCTGGTCCGCAGCCATTGCGGATGCGTTCTCACCATAAATGCTTCGCCAATTTTTACGCCCGCGCGATCCCGCACCGGCAACAACGTTCGAGCCTCAGCTGCGTTCAACGCGATCGGCTTTTCACACAGAACATGCTTCCCAGCCTCCATCGCTTTAATGGACCACGGCACGTGCAAATGGTTGGGCAATGGATTGTAGATTGCCTCAATTTCCGGATCGCCCAGCAACTCTTCGTATGACCCATACGATTTGCCGATTTTTAAGCTGGCAGCCGCAGCCCGTGCCTTCGATAAATCGCGCGATGCAATCGCCGCCACATCGCAATACTCTCCTTGCTGCATCCCGGGAATCACTTTGCGCACCGCAATGGACGCCGCACCGAGAACGCCCCATTTCACTCTTTTCTTTCCCACGAATTCACCCGTCTTTCCGCGTACGAGCCCCGTACATCATTTTGCGTGAACGTAATAAACCACATTGGCGGTGTCGTCGGACAGTAAGAAAGAATTCTCATTCAGTTTCAAAATATCGCACGGCCGTCCCCGCACCACGCCGCGGTCAATAAATCCAGTGATAAAGTCCTGCACTTGGCCATGATCATCAACAGTCACCACACGATAGCCGCGACTCAATTTTTTGTTGCTGGCCCCGTGCAGCGCGACGAGGAAATGATCTTTTAAGAGCGGCGCCGTGGAGTCCACTCCAAAATAGTCCAGTCCAAGGGGAGAGCTATGCGCCCCAAAGAACGCAAACGCATCCGGCGCAGTCTGGCAACCCGTTCGCGTGGGTCCCGCAGGAAGCCGCGCGTCCGTCTTCGCTTTCCCCCCCGAGTAGTAGCAATGCGGCCATCCGTAATCCAACCTGCCCTCGTGTAACGCGCCGGCATTTATGGAAAACATGGGATCGTCAGGCTCGTTATCACCTAAATGGTCCGCGCCCATGTTGGTCAAAAACAAATTGCCGCCCACGAAACGCATTCCCACCGCATTGCGCAAGCCTCTGGCAATTATGTGTTGATTCTTCCCGTCCACATCCATGACTGACAACGTGGCACGAATCTCTTCTTTCTCATCGCAGGCATTACAACTGCTCCCCACGGTTATGTACAACTTATCGCCCGGCCCAAACGCGATCGTACGCGTCAGGTGCCATCCGCCGTATTTGTAGCTGAGCCCATAGGCCGGATAAGCAGCCAGCACTTCTGCGTGTGACGTGGGGCGCTCTTCGCCACCCACGAATTTGTAGCGCACCAGCCGGTCAGTGAGCGCCATGTAAAACCAATCTTGACCCTGCGCGTCCTTGTAAAAGGCAATGCTGTTTGGATTGTGCAGATTGCTAAGGTACGGAATCACGCGCGCGAATCTTCCGCGTTGCTCGTCGAAGCCGTCCAGAATGTAGACGGCTCCCTCAGAATTGTCCGAAAGATCGTGCATCGTGCTTACAAAGATCCGTCCATCGGGCGATTTAGCCATAAATCGCACGCGCTGCAATCCCTCAGCGGCGGGCACAATCGTGGACCCTGGGGGCACCCTCAAGGCGAAGACGCTCTTCCCCTTCAGGTGCACCATCTGCGGCGTAAGCTTTACGCCCGGTGCAGATTGCGCAGAGCCTACCGATGCCATCGCGCCACACCAAACGACATACGCAGCGACAAGTCGCAGGAGACTTCTCTTCATAGACAACTTAGTGCCATCGAAACGGTAGTATTTAGAGTTCAAAGCCATTGAGATAAAACGTGGGGACAAACCTGCAGGATAAATTGGAGCTTTAAAACCGAGTCCGAGTTTAATTTTTCTTATTCCGGTCGGCCTGATCCTGCACCCTCTTCATATGGCGCGACAAAACCAGGTCCGCTACTTTAGGCGTGAAAAAAGTTTGATTCGAATATACCGCTTGGACTGCCGCTACTAAGTCGCGCGCGGCATCGCTCTTCAGCACATAGCCTTTAGCGCCTGAATCCAAAACATCTGCGATCACTTGAGTCGAGTCATGCGCCGACAGCAGCAATATCTTCGTGCGCGGTACTTGTAACAAAATCTGGCGTGCAGCTTCTAGCCCGCTGATCTTCGGCATCGCAATGTCCAGCAGCGCAACATCCGGCTTCAGGGAGAGCACCATCTCAACAGCCTCTTCGCCATTGATTGCTTCCCCCACAACCGACCAGTTGATCTGCGCTTCCAGTAAAGACCGAAGGCCAACTCTCATAATCTCGTGGTCGTCGGCCAAAACCAATCGAACCGGTATCACTCGTCACCTCAGTTGATGCCGGACACTTTCTCGAACAAAACTTACAAATACACATCCATCGATCCACAATCTACCTTCTTACTATCACGATCTACTTCGATGAGGGTATAAGGCATTCACTGGATATAGACAATGTGGGACCGTTAGGAACACTTTTTCTAAGTGACCGCTGAGCCTGCCCGCCGCAGGCAGGCCCGACATCGTTTGGGAGGGTAACCGACGGGGTCGCTTCCACTTCTTATGCACCGGGCAGCGACCGCGTCGTTTAGAGTAGAAATTAACTAGCTGCCGGATGCCGCTTTTTTAGCTTCCGCCGAATCGTAGCTCTCGCCATAAATTGCGGGTACCTTCGCACCCATCGGCCGGAGGTACATCGACAATTGCCCGCGATGATGAATGCTGTGATGCAAGTTGAATTGCACATACGCAATCGCCGGAAGTTGAAACATCCCCCGAAAATCAATAATTTTGGTCAACTGCTCGCCAGTTAGCTTGGAAAGCCGCGCAAAATCAGCTTCAAACGTCTTCGCATACCACGCCGCGATCCCGGCCGAGTCGCGCATGGAATCAGGCCGGTGGTTGGGAGTGAAGTCAAATTCGCCGGCGGTAATGCCCTCCAGGAATCGGTGTTCCGCGGCAACGATATGCCAGGCCAACTCCAGCGCCGTCTTCGACACGGCGTCGGGCCGATACTCACCTTTATCAAGCGGAATCGTCTCAATGATTTGCTTGGTGATCCGATGCTCGTTTTTCAGGGCCGGCAAGGAAAACGTGTTAAAGAATACGGCGGCTTGTTGCGGTTGCAGTGCTTCCATAATTGAGTCCCTCCTAAGTCGCCGCGATTATACTCCATCGAGATAGTCGCCGTTAGTCCGCTATCTACCGCTGTCGAAGCGACTTCTCCGTCATCAGGTTTACAAATCTAGGAATTCGAAAATTTGAATCCTTAGTACGCCGGTACTGTAGACGAGAAATCTTCCAAGCTTCAGAGTTCTTGCAGGCGAGGAAATTCGTTATGTCCCAGAACGTCATATCCCCGGATAAGATGCGCAACGACATTAAGCCCTTCTGTCCCATCCATCACTGGCGCATGGCCCACGATGCTGGCAGCTCCAAGGTAGGTCCTTCCTATCGTTGCAGCTATCACGGGTGCACGGTTCGCTACACCCGGGCGCAAGGTTATTTCGACTTACACAGCCTCGCCGACGCCCAACACTTCGTTGTGAACGCTGAGATCCTCTGCTGCACCTACAATCCCAAGCATTTCCCGGCCATCGTCGGCTACGCGAAGGAATCTATCGGCGACCAGACCGAAGAATCCCGCCACTGGCAGTGCCTCGACGCAAATTGCATTTTTTCGCTCCGGCAGAAGCTGTCGCCGGCGTCCGCGTCTAATACCTTTGTGCCAAAGCGTGCTCAGGACGTGGAACATGACCACGCTTTGTGGCCACGCTAAGCACATCACAATAAGAGCGCCGCGGTAAAACATGCGTAATTAATGGCCTTATAATGCCCTTTTCGGCCCGCGGCCTCAGCTGGATTTCATTCGGTGAGTGGCAGGCTTTCCCCGTTTTTCCCTGAAGAAATACGCGATCCCGCCAAGAACAATCGAAAAGAAAATAATAGCTCCCGCGTACGCCGCAAAGGCCCCGCTCCAATCCACGTGCGCATTGGGAATTTGCGCATAGGCGTTCGACCACACCGGCGCGTAGCCGATTGTTTGGTGCAGATTTGGACTTTGCGGCTCCGGCTGCGTCCACGGCGCATGCACGCACAAAATTAAAAGCC
>Ga0073928_10009569_pt1 | contig 11767 bp, 8 predicted proteins | sample PaiPotPPA55metaG_FD_76969 | JGI IMG/M metagenome (GOLD analysis project Ga0073928, IMG submission 76969) | Iron sulfur acid spring bacterial and archeal communities from Banff, Canada, to study Microbial Dark Matter (Phase II) - Paint Pots PPA... ...
CAGACCAGGGTCACGCCCACGCGCTGATGACCTCGGTCACGCGCAAGCTCAAGCAGAAGACCCCGAACCGGATCCCAGTCTGCGTCTGGTAGCCAGTTTCTACCGGCGCGCGCGCCCCCGGCGCTTTCGACCTGTTAGTCCCACCACGATGAGCAGCACCAGCGCGGACAGCCCCGGCCACATCTGAGCGACGGGCGGCACTCCGTTGTTCGACAACCCTGGAAGCGTGCTGCCCTGCACCGTCGTCGAGGCGCGGTCGTTGGTTGGATTCGGATCGACCGGCGTGCTCGATGTGCGCACGGCTGTGTTCGTCACCACGCTCGTGCCAAGCACTTTGACGGTGATCTGGAGGGTGGCGGTTGCACCGACGGCCAGGGCTCCGATATCCCAGATGCCGGTGCCTGACGTGTAAGTCCCCACGCTCGCGATGGCCGAGACGAAAGTCAATCCGGCGGGCAGGATATCCGTGACCTGGAGAACCGTCGTGGGGTCGGGCCCGAGATTGTGCGCGGTCACGGTGAACGTGACGTTCGAGCCCACGGCGGGCGTGGCATTGTTCACCGCCTTGGTGATGGCGATGTCAGCCGCGGCGGCGACGATGTTCAAGGGCGCCAGCACCGTGCTGCTCGGGTAGTAAGTCCACATGTCGAGGCCCTTGGCGTCGCCGAAGTTCCCCGTGCAAGGAATGTTGGTGTTGCCGCCCGTGGCCGCGCCGAACGAGCGCTGCGTGCCTGAGGTGTCGTAGCCGAGGATCGGGTCGGAGGCAGCAGTCGCCGGCGGATTGTTCCCGCACAGGACTGTACCAACAGTGTTGGTCGAGTTGACGATCGTTCCGTTCAGAGTCTTGTAGGCGCGATCGTCGTAGAAGCCCGCCTTGCAACCACCGGTGAGAGCTGGGCATGTTGCGCCGGGCGGATTCAGCAGCGTCAGGGTGGGGCCGCCCTGCGTGTCGTTCTCGACGTCGATCATCGGGAAGTGGTATTCGCCGCCGTGGAAGGTCGCGTGCACCTGGTACGTGCCGACCGGAAAGAAGTTGCCCACGTTGTCCTTGCCGTCCCAGCTCACGGTCTGGGTGCCGGCCGGCCTGGCGCCCCGCAACGACCTGTTCGTGGGCGCCGTCGGATCGAAGTTGATCCCATCCCGGCTGATGACGATTTCGTATACGCCCGAGACGTTGCTGACGTATGTGAATGTGCCCCCACTGTTGACGAGGCTCGTGTTGCCGCCGAGGTTGCCGATGAAGCTGAGCGAGCTCATCACAGGCGCGGTCGGCGCAGTCGGGATCCCAAGGGCTGTGATCGCTGCAGCCGATGGTGTCTCAAAGAAAAGCGGGAAGCTTGGCCGCTGGAAGGTCACGCCGCCCTGGATGCCCACGAGCTGACCGGGACCGCCCGTCGCGTTGACGGTGGCATCCGCCACGGCATCGTGATAGAGCGGCGTGACTCCATCTGAGTCAAGGAAGCCGAGCTGGTTGCCGTAGACCAGCCATCCATTGGGGTCCATGCCTCGAAGGTCGACCCTGTATCGGTAGCCGTCGCTGGTTACCGGGTACAGCGTCGGAAAAACGGGCAGCCCGTTGCCGCCGGTGAACAAGGCGAGGTAGTAGCTGAACACGCGGCCTGTGATGTCGGCCGTTGTGGTCAGGCTCCCCCGCACCGTCGCGTCCCATGCCGCGACCGACGTCCCCTGCGCAGCGCTGGTGTCACTCGCGCTGGTGAGCGCGACATCAGCGCCGATGGTCCCGTCAGTGTTGTTGGCAAAGCCCAGTGGCCCGAGAAAGACGATGTCGTATATGCCGGTCGACGGTGCCGCATAGTGGCAAGGCACGTAGCCTCCCACCACAGTGCCGGTGGGGATCGTGTCGGGGCCGGCAAGCTCTTCTGCCCGAGTCCTGATCATGCCCTGGTTCGGCGGCGCCAAGGGCAAGCCGCGTTGTGTGTTGCAGCTGAAGCTCGCCGACCCCGGTGCGGGCACCGTTTCACCGCCGATGGGACCGGTGACCAGCCCGGGGTTGTAGACCAGGACGTCGGCGGCGCCCTGGCCGATCGCGCTCGAGCCGAGCATGACGACCTCGCCGGTCTGCATGAAGGCCTTGATCAAGCTGCGCCGTGCAAGCAATCCTCCGCCGTACGAGCCGTTGCGCCATTCAGTGTTGGCGCGGGCACCTGCGGCGCCATTCGGCCAGAGGCTGACGCTCCCGCTTGCCGCTACGGGCACGGCGGCCAGCCATATACCGGCCAGGGCAGCGCCCAGCGCAGCGATCGCCGGGACCACGTTCCTACGCCTGGGCAATGGTTGCACTCACAAGCAATCGTTGGGTGTCGCTCATCGTCAGCGGGTTCCACACGCCGGCGCAGGTGATCAGGGTCAGCGTCGCCGTCACGCTTGGCGCAAAAAGAGCAGCCACCCGCGCATCGGCGCCGACCGTCTGACGCCCGGTCACCCTGAACTGCACCGTGGTGCCGTCGGCGCGCACTATCTGGATCCGGTCGCCGATGCGAACGAACTTGAGTCGAGTGAAGACTGCGTCGCCGGTCCACCAGTTGACGTGCCCGTTGATGAGCGCGTTGCCGGGCTGGCCGGGCGCGGGGCCTCGGTTGTACCAGGCGGCGTGCTCGAAATCTTGAGCGGTGGCGAGGTTGCGCTGAGTGTCCAGCCCGCGCGACTCGACGGTCGCGTCGAGGTGGATGCTGGTTATCACCAGCCGGACGGGTCGCAGGTTCACGATTGCCCCACCCGCCGACAAGGCGGAGCCGGCGTTTGACGTGGCCGTCGCGGCCGGGGGCGCCGCGATGTCGCTGCCCGCCGGCGCCAGGGCGGTGATCGTTTGAAAGGCCGAAGCGGCGATAACCACGCTCAGGCTCACCATCAGGACTCGCCTCAGCATGTTCGGCCGCGATTCTAAACGGCGGTCCGGCGATTGTCTGCGGCTTGCGGTTCTCTAGTTCGGGCCGAAGAGGAAGACCGTGGTGCCGCGACCCTCTGTGCTCACCACCTCGAGCCGCCCGCCGATGCCCGCGGCGCGCTCGCGCATCCCGACCAGTCCGTAGCCTCCGGCTTGCGCGGAGGCGAAGCCTCGGCCTTCATCCGAGACCTCGATGAGAAACGGACGTGCCGCGTAGTGCAGGCGCACCCGGCAGACCGACGAGCCAGAGTGCTTGCGCACGTTGGTGAGAGCTTCGCGCACGACCTGGTACACGACCTCGCGATGTTGGGTCGGTAGCAAGTCCTCGTCGCCGATGCTCGAGATCTCGACGCGGATCGCATAGAGCCTCGCGAAGTCGTCCGCCTGCCTCCGCAGCTCGCCTGTCAGTCCATCCGCTCCCAGCGACCGAGGCCTCAGCTCGGCCAGGGTTTCACGCACCTGCTTCAGCATTCGCTCCAGGATCTCGAAAACGTCCTTGAGCGTCTTGTCCTGGTCGCCGCGATGCTTCTCGAGATACACCTTGAAAAGGGAGATGGCGCCCGCGAGCTCGGTGGCCAGGCCGTCGTGAAGGTCGCGCGAGATGCGGGCCCGCTCACGGGCGACAGCGTCCTCGGCGGCCTGCTGGCTCGCGGTCTGCGCGGTGCCCAGGCGCTCGCTCAACGCGCCGCCCAACGGCGCCGGTATGAGCCGATGAGGGCGATGACCAGCGGATGGTTCAGCCAGCGCAGGACGCGCGCGTACGGCCTCCAGAGCGTCTGGGTCTCCTCGAGGGCAAGTCGCAGCTTCTCCAGGTCGGCCTGGATGGCCGCCCTCTCGTCATTGATCTGCACCGACAGCGTTCGGGCGCTCCGGCTCAGCCGGCGGCTCCAGATGCCCATGACCACAACCTCGAGCAGGATCGCGGCGCCCGAGGCGATGAGCAGCCACACGCCGATCCAGCCGAGCTGAGTCACTCCTTGGGTTCCTCCTCGACGCTCCCGACGGGGGCGATCGCCACGACCTGGTCGTCTGGTGGCACCCGCATGACGATCACGCCTTGCGTTTGCCGGCCGATCTGCGAGATGGCGCTGACGGGCGTGCGGAGAACCATGCCGCTGGCGCTGATCAGGAGGACCTCCTCCTCCGGATCGATGACCACTCGCGTGGCCGCGAGCTTGCCCACGCGGTCGGTGACCTTGAGCGTGAAAACGCCCTGGCCGGCGCGGTGATGCATCGGGTACTCAGACACCGGCGTCCGCTTGCCGTAGCCGCGCTCGGTGATGACGAGCACGTCGCCTGTTTCGTTGCTCACCGTGCCCATGCCCGCGACCGTGTCGCCCTTGCCGAGCTTGATGCCGATGACGCCCTGGGTGTCCCGGCCCATCGCCCGAACCTCGTCCTCGCTGAACCGGATCGCCTTGCCGAGAGCCGTCGCGATGATGATCTGGTCGGTGCCGGTCGTCGGCGTGGTCCAGTCCAGTTCGTCGCCCTCCTGCAGGTTGATGGCGATCAGCCCGTTGCGGCGCACGTTGGCGTACTCGCGCAGGGCCGTCTTCTTTATATATCCGTTCTTGGTGACCATAAGCATGTAGTGCGCCTCGGTCTCTTCCTCGGGTCGCACGAACACCGAGGTGATGCGCTCGGTGGGCCCGATATCGATAAGGTTGTTGATCGGAATGCCCTTGGCCTGGCGCTCGCGCTCCGGCACCTCGTGCACGCGCAGCTGAAAAACTCGCCCGCTCTGGGTGAAGAAGAGCATCGACGCGTGCGTGTGCGTGATCAGGAGGTGCGCCGCGTAGTCCTCCTCACGCGTGCCACTCGGAGCATCACTGCTCGCGGTCGGCCGCGCGCCCTTCAGGCCCACGCCGCCACGCTTCTGCGCGCGGAAGACTCGCAGCGGCTGCCGCTTCACGTAGCCGCGGTGAGTGAGGGTGACGACGACGTCTTCCTTCGGCACGAGATCTTCGGCCGATAGCTCGGTCGCCTCATGCTCGCTGATCTCGGTGCGGCGGTCGTCGCCGTACTTCCTGGCCAGGTCGTCCATCTCGTCGCGGATCAGGAGCCTCACCTTCTGGTCGCTGGCCAGGATGCTCTCCAGGTAGGCGATCGTCTTGATGACCTCCTCGTACTCCTCGTCGATCTTGTTGCGCTCCAGTCGCGTCAGCCGTCCCAGCGTGAGAGCCAGCACGGCGCGAGCCTGACGCTCCGAAAGGCCGAATTTGGTTTGCAGCTCGTTGGAAGCGGTGTCCGTGTCGGCGGCCGCGCGGATCGTCTTGATCACCTCGTCCAGGTGGTCGAGACAGATCTTCAGGCCTTCGAGGATGTGCGCCCGCTCCTGCGCCTTCTCGAGGTCAAAGCGCGTGCGCCGCACGATGACGTCGCGACGGTGCTCGATGAAGAGCTGCAGCGCCTGCTTGAGGCTCAACACCACCGGCCGGCCGTCGACGATCGCCAGCATGATCACGCCGAAGGTCTGCTGGAGGGTCGTGTGCTTGTACACGTTGTTGAGGACCGCGTAGACCTGCGCCTCGCGCTTGAGCTCGATCACGATGCGCATGCCGTCGCGATCGGACTCGTCGCGCAGGTCCGCGATGCCTTCCAGCTTGCGGTCGGAAACCAGCTCGGCGATCTTGGCCACCAGCGTCGCCTTGTTAACCGCGTAGGGCAGCTCGTCGATGATGATCCGCTCGCGGCCGTTGGGCGCCTGCTCGAAGGTGTGCCGAGCCTGGACGATGATCCGGCCGTGGCCCGTGGAGTACGCGGCCTTGATGCCGGCGGTGCCTCTGATCAACCCACCGGTCGGGAAATCCGGGCCCTTTACAAACTCGAGCAGCTCATCCCCGGTCGCCTCGGGGGTCTCGATCAGGTGCTTCACGGCCGCCGTGATCTCACGCAGGTTGTGCGGAGGGATGTTGGTGGTCATGCCCACGGCGATCCCGGTCGCGCCATTGATCAGCAGGTTGGGCAACCGCGCCGGCAATGCCAGAGGCTCCTCCTCCGAACCGTCGTAGTTGGGGCCCATGTCGACGGTCTGCTTCTCGATGTCGGCCATCAGCTCGGCTGTGATCGCGGACAGCCGCGCCTCGGTGTAGCGCATGGCCGCCGGCGGGTCGCCGTCAACGCTGCCGAAGTTGCCCTGGCCGTCGATGAGCGGGTAGCGCAGCGAGAACGGCTGCGCCATGCGCACAAGCGCGTCGTAGACGGCGGTGTCGCCGTGAGGGTGGTACAGCTTGAGCACGTCACCGACGAACGCCGCGCACTTCCGATAGCGGCTGCCTGAGGTAGCACCCGCCCTCTGCATGGCGTACAGGATCCGGCGCTGCACAGGCTTCAGCCCGTCACGCACGTCGGGCAGGGCCCGGCTGATGATGACGGACATCGCGTACTCCATGTAGGAGGTCTGCATCTCCTCCTGGAGGTTTCGCGTCAGTACCGTGCCAAGCGTGTCGTCAGTCAAATTGGATTACCTCGATTCCTCGTATTTGCCCAGCACGACGACTGCGTTGTGGCCGCCGAAGCCGAAGCCATTGGACATCGCGACGCGCACGTCCTGGCGGCGCGCGGTGTTCGGCACGTAGTCGAGATCGCAGTCCGGGTCCGGGTTTTCGTAGTTGATGGTCGGGTGGATGATGCCGCGGTTGATGATCATCAGCGTCGCGATCGCCTCGACCGCGCCGGCCGCGCCGAGCAGGTGGCCGATCATCGACTTGGTGCTGCTGATGGGGATCTTGTAGGCGTGGTCGCCGAGCGCGATCTTCAAAGCCTTCGTTTCGCCCTTGTCGTTGAGCCCCGTCGACGTGCCATGCGCGTTGATGTAGTCGATGTCAGAGGGCTCGAGGCCCGCGTCGCGGAGCGCCAACGTCACGCACATCGCGGGCGCCTCGCCCGTCTCGTCCGGAGCCACCTGGTGGTAGGCGTCGCAGGTCAGCGCGTAGCCGAGAACCTCGCCGTAGATGCGCGCGCCACGATTGATCGCGTGCTCCCGCGACTCAAGCACGAGGGTGCCCGCGCCCTCGCCTGGGACGAAGCCGTCACGGTCGCGGTCGAACGGCCGGCTCGCCTTCTCGGGCGCATCGTTGCGCGTCGAGAGCGCGTGAATCGCATTGAATGCGGAGAGGCCGACCTCGCACAGTGAGGCCTCGGTGCCGCCCGCGAGCATCACGTCGACGTCGCCGTGCTGGATCATCCGCGTCGCGTCGCCGAGGGTGTGCGTCGAGGCCGCGCACGCGGTGGTCACCGTCGTGTTTGGTCCACGCAGGTGGAACTGCATCGCCACCGATGCGGCGGCCATGTTGGGGATGATCATCGGCGCGTAGAGCGGATTCAGTCTCCCCTTCGTGGCGTACGAGATCGCGCCCTGCGTCATCTCGATGAAGCCGCCGATGCCCGTACCCATGCCAACGCCGACACGAAAGTCGTCTTCCTTGGAGAGGTCGATGCCGGCGTCGGCGAGCGCCATGCCGGAGGCGGCCACGGCCATCTGTGAGAAACGAGCCATGCGTGACGCGGCCTTGCGTTCCATGTACTGGCTCGGGTCGAAGCCATGCACCTCGCAGGCGAATTTCGTCGCCAGCTTCTCGGTTGGAAACGTACCCTCGATGGTGCGGGCGGTGCTTCGTCCTTCGATCAGCCCATCCCAGTACTCGTCGAGGTTCTTGCCCAGTGGGTTCACCGTGCCCATTCCGGTGACGACGACGCGCGTGCGCCCGTTTTTCTTGCCGGCAAGCCGGTCCAGGTTTCGCCTTACTGAATTCACCTGCCCACCTCAACCCGAATCTTACCGACGAGCCGATTGTCCACCGCCTCGCGCGTGACGCGGATGGCGTTCTTGATCGCGCGTGCGTCAGAGCGGCCATGGGCGATCACCGCGACGCCGTCGATACCCAGGAGTGGAGCCCCGCCGAACTCGCGCCAGTCGATGCGGTCGCGCAGCTTGCGCACCTGGCCTCGGATCAGCAGGCCGCCGATCTTGCCGGTGGCGGTTTTCGGAATCTCGTCGCGCAGGTTGCGGAAGAGGAACTCCGCGGTCGCCTCGGCCATTTTGATGGCGACGTTGCCCACGAATCCATCCGCCACCACCACGTCAGCTTTGGCGGCGTAAAGATCCTTCGGCTCGACGTTGCCCACGAAGCCGCGCGTCCCTTTCAACCTCTTGGCCGCCTCGCGGACGAGCTCGTCGCCCTTCCCGTCCTCCTCGCCATTGCTCAGCAGGCCGACCCGCGGCTCCGCCCGGCCCATCATCTCGCGAGCATAGACCGCGCCCATCGCGGCGAACTGCACGAGATATTCGGGCTTGGAGTCCACGTTCGCGCCCACGTCGAGGAAGTAGGCGAAACCGTCCCGCGTCGGGATTACGGACCCTAGGGCCGGCCGTTCCACTCCGCGGATACGGCCCTGGATGAAAAGCGCGGTGGCCATGATCGCGCCGGAGTTGCCCGCCGAGATCCAGCCATCCGCACGACCCGTTTTGCACAGGCGAGCGCAGACGCTCATCGACGAGTCGGGCTTGGATCGCACCGCCTGCGCGGGATGCTCGTCCATGCCGATGACCTGGGTGCAGGGGACGAGCGTCAGCCGCGGGTGTCGCTCCAGGAGCGGCTGCACGACGCCGGGCAGGCCGACGATCGAGATGTCGATCCCGTACTCGAGAGCCGCCTGGGATGCACCGTCGAGCACCTGTCCGGGCGCGTTGTCGCCGCCCATGGCGTCAACGGCGATTCGCATAGTTACGACTCGCTAGTGGTGCGGAGCTGAGATCCGCCGCAAATTCGCGGCATCGGCGGCCGGAGCCAAGGAAAGGGTGGCGCTAGGAGGAGCGCATCGATAGATGCGTGACGACGCGGCGCCGGGCCCCTTGACGCAGGCTTCAGCGGCGCAGCCGCCCGGCCGCCTAGGCCGCGAAGATGCAAGGATCTTTGGCTCCGCACCACTAGATGTCGAGGTTGCGGACGCTCTTGGCGTGCGCCTGGATGAACTTCTTGCGTGGCTCGACGTCCGGCCCCATCAGCTTTTCGAACGTGTCGTTCATCGCCGCGGCATCGTCGACGGTGACGCGCAGCAGCACGCGCGTCTGCGGGTTCATGGTCGTGTCCCACAGCTCGTTGGCGTTCATCTCGCCGAGACCCTTCATGCGCGCGGCCTCCGCGGACTTGCCCAGCTGGCGCATCGCCTTGTCACGGTCCGCCTCGGAGCGGCACCACACGGTTTGCGCGTTCTTGCCGGTGCCCTTGCTGACTTTGAACAGAGGCGGCTGCGCCATGTACAGGTAGCCTCTCTCGATCACTTGGGGGAAGTACCGGTAGAAGAACGTGAGCAGCAGCGTGCGGATGTGGCTGCCGTCGACGTCGGCGTCGGTCATGGTCACGATGCGGTGGTAGCGCATCTTCTCGATGTTGAAGTTGTCGCCGACGCCCGCGCCCATCGCTGTGATGAGGTTGCGAATCTCGTCCGACGTGAGCACCTTGTCCAGGCGCGCCTTCTCGACGTTGAGGATCTTGCCGCGTAGGGGCAGGATGGCCTGCGTGCGCCGGTCGCGGCCGCCCTTGGCGGTGCCGCCGGCCGAGTCGCCCTCGACGATGTACAGCTCGCACTGCGCCGGGTCGCGCTCGGAGCAGTCGGCCAGCTTACCGGGCAGCGTGCTCGACTCCAGCAGGCTCTTGCGCTGCACGAGGTCGCGCGCCTTGCGCGCCGCCTCGCGAGCACGCGCGGCGGTGAGCGACTTCTCCAGGACCCTCCGGCCCTCTGACGGGTTCTCGTCGAGGTACTGCGTGAGCCCCTCGGTGAGCGCGAGCGAAACGTGGCCCTGCACCTCGGCGTTGCCGAGCTTGCCCTTGGTCTGACCTTCGAACTGGGGCTCGAGCACCTTCACGCTGATGACCGCGGTAAGGCCCTCGCGCACGTCCTCTCCAGTTAGGTTCGGGTCGGACTCCTTGAGGATGCCGGCCTTGCGCGCGTAGCGGTTGAGCACGTTGGTCAGCGCGGAGCGGAAGCCTGTCAGGTGGCTGCCACCCTCGATGGTGTGGATGGTGTTGGCGAAGGCGATCACGTTCTCGACGAACGAGTCGTTGTACTGAAGCGCGACCTCGACCTGCGTGTCCTCGACCTCCCGCTCCACGTAGAAAGGCGTCGAGTTGACGACCACCTTGCCCCGGTTGAGCGCGCTGACGAACGAGACGATGCCGCCCTCGAAGTAGAAGGTGTTGGTGAGGTCGACACGCTCGTCGGCGAGCGCGATCTCGAGCTTCTTGTTCAGGTAGGCCATCTCGCGCAGCCTGTGCTGGATGGTCTCGCGGTCGAGATTGGTGTCCTGGAAGATCTCGGGGTCGGGCCAGAAGCGGACCGTGGTCCCGGTGTGGTCGGTCTTGCCGATCGCTTTCACGCCCGCCTTCGGCACGCCGCGCTCGTACTCCTGGTAGTAAACCTTGCCGCCGAGGTGGACCCAGACCTCGAGGTGCTTGCTCAGGAAGTTCACGGCCGACACGCCCACGCCGTGCAGGCCTGAGCTGACCTTGTAGCCGCCTCCACCGAACTTCCCGCCCGCGTTGAGACGGGTCATGACCAGCTCGAGGGCCGACACGCCCTCCTTCTTGTGCACATCCACCGGGATGCCTCGGCCGTCGTCTTCGACCTGGCAGCTGCCGTCTGCGAAGAGGGTGACGACGATCTTGCGGGCGTAGCCGGCCAGGGCCTCGTCGACGGCGTTGTCCACGACCTCGTAGACCAGGTGGTGCAGGCCGGTGGAGCTGGTGGATCCGATGTACATGCTCGGTCGCCGCCGAACATGCTCCCGGCCTTCGAGGACCTGGATCTGCTCGGCGGTATACGCCACATCTGCGCCAAGGGGCTTGGGCCTGCGGCTAGGCTCGGGAAGGGGTTTTCGGGCCGCCATCGCCGCTAGTTCGGGCCTCCCAGCGCGGAAAACGCGTGGGGATCTACTGGGCAGAGTTTCAGGTCTTTTATTTTACCTGATTTGAATACGAAAATGGCCGGGGGCGGGGTCTTAACAAGCCTATTTTCGAACTCGTTTCCAGCGCAAAATCGGGTCCTCGCTCTGACCGCTCAAATAGGAGGTGATCTTGCGGGCCGTGCCCACCTCGTCGAGGCGCCCCACCGGCAGCCTGTGAGGCGCCGCATGAAGGCTCGCCGGGTCGCTTTTGGCCTGTTCGACGATCTCTTTCACCGCGCCGGCGAACGCGTCCAGGGTGGCCTTGCTCTCGGTCTCGGTCGGTTCGACCATGAGCGCCTCGGGCACCACGAGCGGGAAGTAGATGGTCGGAGCGTAGAAGTCCCGATCGAGCAGGCCTTTGGCGACGTCGAGGGCCTTGATTCCCTGCGCCGAGAGGTTGTGCGCGCTGGCGACGAACTCGTGCATGCAGGGACCCTCGTGCGGCAGGTCCAGGAGACCCTCGACCTGCTTGCGCAGGTAGTTTGCCGAGAGCACGGCGTCCAGGGAGGCCTGCGTGAGGCCGTCGCCACCCATCGCCAGGACGTAGGTGTACGCGCGCACCAGCATGCCGAAATTGCCGTAGAAGCTGCGCACCCGGCCGATCGACTGCGGGCGGCGGTGGTCGAGCTTGAAGTCGCCGTCGGCCTTCTCGATCGTCGGATGTGGAAGGAACGGCACCAGCTCGGCCTTGACGCCGACCGGGCCCGCCCCCGGCCCGCCTCCGCCGTGTGGCGTCGTAAACGTCTTGTGCAGGTTCATGTGGACGGCGTCGAAGCCCATGTCGCCTGGTCGGCAGACGCCCATGAAGGCGTTCAGGTTGGCCCCGTCGTAGTACAGCATGGCGCCCGTGGCGTGGACCATCTCCGCTACATTCAGTATCTCGCGCTCAAACAGCCCCAAGGTGTTGGGGTTGGTGA
>Ga0073928_10009570_pt1 | contig 11765 bp, 11 predicted proteins | sample PaiPotPPA55metaG_FD_76969 | JGI IMG/M metagenome (GOLD analysis project Ga0073928, IMG submission 76969) | Iron sulfur acid spring bacterial and archeal communities from Banff, Canada, to study Microbial Dark Matter (Phase II) - Paint Pots PPA... ...
GACGCGGTGACTGCCTCGTACGAGAACTGGCGAGCGTCAGAGCGACGAGACGACCAGCTCGCATTCAGTGCCTACCTAGCGGCACTGGATCGCGAAGAGTACGCCGCTACGACGTATCAGGGCCTCGTCGAGCGCATCGCGGAGGTCCCTGGCGACAGCAGTCCACTCGCCCATCAGCCGGCTCCCGAGAAGCGATCGGATCGGGCGAGCGCACCCCCGGAGCCTTCGGCGGATGGCTCGAAGGCTTTGCCGACACAGTTCGTAGAGCAGCGAGTGAGGCAGCTATGACGACCTGTCATAGGACCGCTGCATCGACGGGAAGCTTCCGAAGTCGCTGGCGTCATTTAGGTAAAACCACTACTACGTCTGGTCGTTTTCCGTCTCGATACCCAGGGCCCGCCAAGTTCAGCTCGTCTGTTGGCTTAGGCACCGCTCGGATCCCCATCACCCCAGCGAGAAAGGCAAGACCATGATCGCTTTCTTCGTCATCAAGCAGTACGAGCGCGCCGTCGTGTTCAGGCTCGGGAAGGTCGATGGCCCGGCGCGCGGGCCGGGGCTGATCCTGATCGCGCCGTTCGTTCAGCGGATTAATCGCGTGTCGTTGCGGATCGTCACGCTGCCGATCGAGTCCCAGGGGATCATCACCAAGGACAACGTCAGCATCGATGTGTCTGCGGTGGCCTACTACCGCGTGAAGGATCCGGTCCGCGCGGTGGTCGCGATCGAGAGCGTCGAGGAGGCAATCGGCCAAATCGCGCAGACCACGCTGCGCGCGGTGGTAGGGCGTCACACCCTGGATGAGACTCTGTCTGAGACCGACGTGATCAACCAGAACATTCGCGAGATCCTCGATGTGCAGACCGAGGAGTGGGGGGTCGAGGTCACGATCGTCGAGCTGCGGGACATTCAGCTGCCCGAGAACCTGAAGCGAGTGATCGCCCGCCAGGCCGAGGCCGAGCGTGAGAAGCGCGCGAAGATCATCGCCGCGCAGGGCGAGGCGCTCGCCGCCGGCGAGCTCGCGGCCGCCGCCGATGTGATGATGGCCCATCCGCTGGCGCTCCAGCTGCGCAACCTCCAGACCCTGGTCGAGGTAGCGGTCGACAAGAACTCCACCGTTGTGTTCCCGGCCCCGCTGATGAGCACGATCGCAGAGCTCGGAGCCTTCCTGGAGCGCGAGAGCAAAACCGCCAGCGAGCTTCCCGCCGCCCCGACACGATCTAGAAATGGGGACTTGGTGGCCCCATGACCTGGGAAGCCGGGGGCCCATGACCGCCACCAGTCGGCCCGATTGGTCCCGCCAACTGGGATCATCCCCGAGCGGGCGGCGAGACGAGCATGGGCCTGGTCAACACGCGTAGATCACGCCGGCCGGCCTGCGCCCAGGAAACACCTGCTCTCACATTCGGCCGGGGCATGCGGCCATCCTCTGCGGCGGCCCCCCTCTGGCGCGGGATGCAGGACCTCGGCCCGCCCGGTGGTTCAGAAGTTCGCAGGAGCCTGTGCTGTGGCGGATCGAGGCGCGGTTTTATTTTGCTCTCGTCGGGCGTCGCGTTTGGCCGCGATGCGTGCGCGGGGTCGAGTGCGTAAGCCGGGGGTCTGTTAGCTGGGTTTGGCGCAGGATTGGATGTGGGCGAGCATGGCGTCGAGGCTCTTCTCGAGCGGGCGGGTGTTGCGTTGCATCTGGGTGAGCAGGAGGCCGCCCTGGAGCGCGGCGAGCGTGGCGAGCGCGAGATCGTCGGGATCGGCGGTCAGCTCTCCGCGCTCGTGCATGTTGCGTAGTCCGGTGCGGATGCCGGCTTCCCAGCGGTCGAACGTCGCTGCGACGGTCGCTCGGGCATGGTCGTCGATCTCGGCCAATTCGCTGCCGAGTGAGCCGATTGGGCAGCCGCCGACGCAGTGGAGCTGTCGTTGATGTTCGACGAGGAAGTCTCGCCAGGCCCGGAGGCCGTCGAAAGTGTCAAGGCGGGCGAAGATTGGCTCTTGCCCCCCGACGATCGTGTCGGACTGGTAATCGATCACGGCCAGGACGAGCGCTTTCTTGTCGGCGAAGTAGTGGTAGATCTGCGAGCTGCTGACACCCGCGGCGTCCTTGACGTCCTCGAGCGTGGTGCCGGCCACGCCCTGTTTGAACATCAGCTCGGCGGCCGCGGCGACGATCCGCTCACGGGTCGCCAGTCCTCTCGGGGTTAGCTTCGCGGGCCTCGTGGCGGCTGCGCTCATCTCCGGGACGGTAACAAAAATGGATTTGACAATCCAGTTTTAATTCTCCATTGTGGATCGCGCAACCCACTTCTTTCCGATTGGAGATCATCATGAAGCTGAACAGCAAGATTGCGCTCGTTACAGGTTCGACCAGCGGGATCGGCGCGTCGACGGCTCAGGCGCTGGCAGGCGCGGGAGCACACGCGATCGTCGCCGGCCGCGACGAGGCGCGTGGCCGGTCGGTCGTGGAGTCGATTCGCGCCGACGGCGGCACGGCGGACTTCATCGCCGCGGAGCTGCGCGACGAGAGCTCGGCTCGGGCACTGGCCACGGCCGCGGTGGAGATCGCTGGCCGGGTCGACATCCTCGTCAACAACGCGGGGATCGGCCCGTTCGGTCCGACCGCTTCAACGACGGAGGAGGAGTTCGATGACACGTACTCCGTCAACGTCAAGGTGCCCTTCTTCCTCGTCGCCGCGCTCGCGCCGGCGATGGCAGAAAGGGGCGAGGGCGTGATCGTGAACGTCTCGACGATGGTCGCCGGATTCGGACAGGCCGGCCAGGCGCTCTACGGCTCGAGCAAAGCTGCGGTCAGTCTGCTGACCAAGGCCTGGGCCGCCGAATTCGGTCCCAGCGGGATCCGGGTCAACGCCGTATCCCCCGGCCCCACACGGACCGAAGGCACAGCGTCCATGGGCGAGGCCTTGGACCAGATGGCTGCCGCTTCGCCAGCCGGCCGGGTCGCCTCGCCGCACGAGATCGCCAACACGGTTCTGTTCCTGACCACCGACGCCGCCAGCTTCGTCCAGGGCGCTGTGATCCCGGTCGACGGCGGCCGCGCCGCTGTCTGAACCCGACGCCGTCCCCGAGCAGAACCCACGATGAAGGACCTGCGCTCGACCTACGACCAGTTCGGGGGACTTGCAGGACAGCGAGGGCGATTTCGCTGATCTTCCACTGCCGGTGTTGTTGCCGCCGGGGTCCGAGTCTCCCTCCTCCGTGTTGGCGCGGCGTCGCTCGGTGCCGCAACGGGATGTCGGCCGCGCGGCTGATTCCGGGGTGTTGCTCGCTTGAAGTGTTCCTCCACAGCGTCGAGTGGCTGTGTGCTGTGTCGCGCTCGAGCGAGGACGAGCGCGCCCGCCCGGCTAAGCCGAAGGCGCCGAGTAGTCCCCCAAACACGGAGCGCGACAGACGAGCGGTGTGGCGTTACTGCCGCGCGAGGTGCATACGCATCTCGGCTTCGTCGTCGCTGATCAGATCGCCGCTGACGTCCACGATGACGGTGTGCAGCGTGCCGGTGAACGGGAATGGGGTCATGTAGTCGGGCGTGACCGGTGAGCCGGGGTTCGCGCCGCAGGTCATCGCTCCGGGGTTAAAGACGAACGGTGTGGTGTAGGGGATCTCTGCGTTGCCGACGAGGCTGCGGTCGACGTAGAGCTGGAAACGCCCGGGTGAACCGTGGCCTTTGGCTGGGTCCGGAGGCCCGGTCGGTTCGAACTCGAATCGGAGCTCGTGGTCGCCTGGAGTCAGCGGGGTGTCGGCCTCGACGCGGAAGAGTTCTCGGTCGACGAAGTTGTGGACGTATTGGAGTGTGCTGTCCTTGACGAACAGCGAGTAGCCGCCCGCGGCGGTTCCCTGGCACAGCAGGACCCCCTCCGCGCCTTCATCGGGGACCTGAACGCTCGCGGTGATGCTGTGCGGACGGTTGAGCACGCGCGGCGCGGCGAAGAACGGAATCGACTGCGTCCCGGGGTAGAGCACGTACCGGTCGCGGGCGGGTGCTGCGAGTGGCTTCTCGACAATCGCCCTCGCGAGTCCGCTGCCGTCGACGGGCATCACGTCGTACTTGCCAGCCTCGACGTACCACCTTCCGATCATCTCGATCAGCTTCTCGCGATTCTCGGAGGCGACATTGTGGTTCTCGGCGAAGTCCTTGGCCACGTGATACAGCTCCCAGCCCTGGGCGTCGAGCTCGGTCAGTGTGTGCGCCGAGATCGGCTCACCGAAGCCCTTGCCGGCCTCGGTGAACGACGGTCCGGGCCACGGGCACACCGCGCGCCATCCGTCGTGATAGATCGAGCGATGGCCGAGCATCTCGAAGTACTGGGTGTGGTGGTTGCTCTCGACATCGGGAGCATCCAGCGCGTGCGCGAAGCTCACCCCGTGAAGCGGCGCCTGGGTCACGCCCCTGATCGTGGCGGGCGGGTCGATCCCGAGCAGATCGAGGACGGTCGGGACCATGTCGATCAGGTGCGCGTACTGATCACGAACCTCGCCCCGAGCCTTGGTCCCGGTGGGCCAGTGGAGGATGAACGGGTCACTCGCGCCGCCGCGGTACGTCTCCCGCTTCCAGCGCCGGAACGGTGTGTTGCCCGCCCACGTCCAACCCCATGGGTAGTGGTTGAAGGTCGTCGGGCCGCCGATCTCATCGATCCTGCGCAGCGACTCCTCGAGCGGCTCGGGAGCGTTGTTGAAGAACTGCGCCTCGTTCGTGGTACCGGTGAGACCACCCTCCGCGCTCGCACCGTTGTCAGAGACAACCATGATCAGCGTATGCTCGAACGCCCCGATCTCCCTAAGGAAGCTAAAAAGGCGGCCGATGTGATGATCGGTGTGCGAGAGGAAGCCGGCGAAGACCTCCATCATCCGGCTGTACAGCCGGCGCTGGTCGGCCGACAGCGACTCCCACTCGGGCACGTCTGGGTCATGCCGCGATAGCTCGGCGTCGGCGGGCACGACCCCGAGCTCCCGTTGGCGCGCGAACACCTTCTCGCGGTAGGCGTCCCAGCCGTCGTCGAACTTGCCCTTGTACCTGTCGACCCACTCCTTCGCGACGTGGTGCGGGGCGTGCGTCGCGCCCGTGCAGAAATGCAGATAGAACGGCTTATCGGGGTCGACCTGTTTGGCGTCGGCGATGAACTGGATCGCCTTGTCGACCAGATCCTCCGTCAGGTGGTAGCCCTCCCCGGGCGTCCGTGGCGGCTCGATCGGATGGTTGTCATAGATCAGGTCGGGATACCACTGGCTCGTATCACCGCCAAGGAAGCCGTAGTAGCGCTCAAACCCGCGCCCCAGCGGCCACCGGTCAAACGGCCCGACCGCCGTCTCGTGATGGCTCGGGGTCAGGTGGTACTTGCCAACCATGAACGTGCTGTAGCCCTGCTCGAGCAGCATCTCTGACAGGAACCCGTTCTCGAACGGCATGATCCCGTTGTAGCCCGGGTAGCCCGTCGCGAACTCGGTGATGCACGCCAGGCCGTTGCTGTGATGGTTGCGCCCGGTAATGATGCATGAGCGGCTTGGCGAGCACAGCGCCGTGGTGTGCATATTCCTAAACCGCAATCCACCGGCCGCGAGCGTGTCGAGGTGCGGCGTCTCGATCGGGCTGCCGTAGCACCCAAGATGTCCAAACCCGGTGTCGTCGAGCACGATCATCAGCACGTTCGGCGCGCCCGGCTCCGCCCGACGCGACGCCGGCCAAGCGGGCTCCGACTCGTCGGTGGTGCGGCCGATGACCCCAGGAAACGCCGTGCCCGGCTCGTACTCGTTCAATCCCATCCCGAAGCCTTTCTCATGTGGTGCGATGTCGCGTCTCGCACCCAATCAACGGGCCGCTCGCAGAACATCACCCGAACTGGGTGATTCCGCCGCCGGCAACGAGCCCTCCGGGCAAACGCCTCACCACATCTTCGAGCCGGCGCATGCCCCCGAAGGTGCCAGCGCGGATCATCCACCCGTCGCGGTTGGATTGACACAGAGCCCGGTCGTCGCCGCGCCGGTGTTCTCCCGCGGACGCTCCCGCCGGGGTCTCGCCGACAGTGGCGCTGATCGTCATGTAACGGAGCAGTCGTGCCGGCATGACCCCATCAGTGGTGATCCAACAGCGCCGACCACTGCTCTCTCGACCCGGATCGGATCGGGCGCGACCCCTGCTCTGATCCCATGACGGGCAAGTCGGGGCGTGATGCCGAATGCCCTGCACTGCGCGGATTGCAGGCGCGCGCACTTATGTGCTACAAATAGCACGTGGCAAGTGTTGGTATCAGGATGATCGCGATCGAAAGCGGGGAGGCGGGTGTGCTGCTCAGGATGGCTACTCCTGTGGTTGAGAGTGGTGATTGCACCTGGTGTAATGCACGATAGCACTCCATTTCACCAAGTGCAATAGATCTCTCGATCGGCTACGGTCATGGCTCGATGGAAACCCGACGCGCGAGGCCGGCTCCAGGAGGCGGCGATGACGCTGTTTATCGAGCGTGGATACGACGACGTGACCGTCGCGGACATCGCCGAGCGTGCCGGGCTGACGAAGCGCTCTTTCTTTAACCATTTCGCTGACAAGCGCGAGGTCGTGTTCGCCAGCAATGACGCGCTCGAGGAGAGGGTCCTCGCCGCGCTCGCCAGCGCCCCCAACGACCTGGACCCGCTTGATGCCGCCGTCTGGGCCTTCACGCGCGCCGCCGCGCCGATGGAGGACTACGCCGAGCTAGCTCGCGCCCGACGGGAGCTGATCGACTCCTCCTCAGAGTTGCAGGAGCGCGAACTGATGAAGATGGCCTCGATGACCACCGCGGTCGCCGAAGCGCTCGTTCGGCGCGGCGTCGCTCGCCGAGACGCAATGTTCGTCTCCCAGGCGGCGACCACGGTATTCACGACCGCCGTCGACGAGTGGGCTCAAGAGCCCGAGCACGGGCTCGCCGCCGCGATCCAGCGCGCTCGGGACCACCTCAGAGCCGCCCTCGGATCCAAATACTCAGCGCCCCGGTCCGCTGTGCTGGGCTAATCCAAACAGAGTCTCGCTCGACTAATTGCACGGCACGTTCCCAGCAAGAGCACAGACCAGCTTCCGATCAGGCCGAGTCCCAGCACTTCCGCTCGGTCGCCGAGCCGGCACTTTCGACGCGGCTGCTGCTCTCCGCACGATCGGGCAGCAACCGCTTGGTCTGAACGATGCCTGTGCAGTCAGAAAAGGAGGGCTGCAAAAGCAGGGGGGCGATCGACCTGCTCGTCGCCAAGAGCAGGGCCTCGCGCCATGCCCAGCTCCTGCGCTAATGAAGGAACCAGCCAAAGGTCGCAGATCGACGGTTCATCGACTCCGTGGTTCTCTGGTATCATGAGACCATGGCCAAGAACTTTACGGTGAGACTGGACGATCAGTCGGCAGCGGACGCCGAGGCACTCGCACGCGCAGAGGGCAAGAGCCTCAACGAGACGGTGAAGCTTGCGCTGTCCGAAGCAGTCGAGCGCCGCCGTCGTGATCCCAAGTTCAAGTCCCGCGTGCGGCGGATCATCAATCAGGATCGCGAGCTGCTCGAGCGGCTCGCCAAGTGAGCGTCGAGTACGTCGAACTCGTCGACTACCTCGCCGTCGCCGCCGAAGTAACCGGCCTTAGCGCCGAGACGATCACTCGAGTCGCGAAGATCGACCTTGCGGAATCGGCGTTGCACGCGCCCGCCGCCGGATTCGGCGAGGCCGAGTTCTATCCCGACTTCGTCGATAAGGCTGCGGTCCTCATCGTCAGGCTTGCGAAGAACCATCCATTGCCGGACGGAAACAAGCGCGCTGCCTGGGTGTCACTGCGGCTGTTCATCGAGATCAACGGGTGGACATGGGCTACCACGCCCAGTGTCGACGAGGCCGAGCGCGTAGTGCTCGCGATCGCCGCGGGCGAGTGCAATGAGACGCGCGCTGCGCGTTGGCTTCGCGAGCACCTGGCGCCACCGCCCGGTTAGCGCAGGCAGCTCAGCCCGGCCGCTAAACCCAGGTGCCTCTGCCTATGCGGACCTACGGTCCTGCGAGAGGGACGCAAAAAGGACGCAGCGCGCCGAGCCGGGGCCCGCCCAGCACTACAAATGCCCTCGCAAATTCGAGACTTCCGCTCAACCAGCGACACCCGCTCATCCAGAACGGCATTCGCATGGCGACAAGACGCGAATCCGACCTGCTCCCAGACGCCAAAAAGCCCGCAATTTGCGGGCTTGCAGTGGGCGATGTTGGGCTCGAACCAACGACCTCCGCCTTGTCGAGACGGCGCTCTCCCAGCTGAGCTAATCGCCCTGGGATGTCGTAATGTACCGGCGGGCAAATGTAACGGGGGATGGAGCGATGGTGGGCAAGCGTTGCGTGCTGGTCTTGAGGCGAGGGTCGGCGCTGCTGGTCGCGCTGGTCGTGTGTTCGCTCTGGGCGGCGGGCGTCGTCAGCGCCGCTCCGGGGCACGGGCTGGACGCACGACCCGTCGCCGGCGCCCGGCAGCTGCGGCTGCAGATCCGCCCGGCGGTCGGTCGGCGCGCGTCGCATTTCGTCGTCAGCTTCACCGCGGGCCTGACGGGATTCAATTTCCCCGACTCGACCTCGTACCGGGTCGTTGCCTCAGGGGGCTCGTCGAGAACATGTAGGTCGGTCCGGTATATCTCGGTGGCGCCCACGACGCCCGGGCAGCGGATCCACGTCACGTTGACGCCAAGCGGGCGTTCGGGGCTCTGGTGCCCCGGCCGCTACACGGGCCGGCTGCAGGAGCTATTTCAGCCGGCGTGCGCCCCCAGGCAGATGTGCCCGCTGATGACTCGGGTCCAACCCTCGTTCATCGTCGTCAAGTCCCTCCAGACGTTTCACTTTCGCGTCCGCTGACTGGGGCGTGCTGCAGGGTCGGTCGCGTCCGGGGCCGGCCGATGGATCGCGGCCGCAGCAATCGGGCCGCCCCCCCTCTCATCGGAGAATCACCCCGATAAGCGACGCCCAGAGCACGGCTAGCATCCGGACGCAATGCAGTTTCGACTCCCCAACGGCGAGATTCTGTCGCTCCCCGACGCCGCCACCGGCGCGGACGCCGCTGCCGCGATAGGCCCCGGGCTTGCGCGCTCTGCGCTAGCGGTGAAGGTCGACGGAGAGCTCCGCGACCTCGCGCTCCCGCTCCCCGCGGATGACGGTCGCGCCCCCGAGCTCGAGATCGTCACCGACCGGAGCGGCGAAGACGCCCTGTGGCTGATCCGCCACGACGCGGCGCACGTGCTCGCCGAGTCGGTCCTCGAGCTCTATCCCGGAGTGAAGATCTCGATCGGCCCGCCGATCGAGGATGGCTTCTACTACGACTTCGACTTCCCGGACGGCGTCTCGCTGTCGGACTCGGACCTAGGCCCGATCGAGGCGCGGATGCGCGAGCACATCGCCGCTGATGAGCCGTTCTTGCGGGAGGAGGTGAGCGTCGGCGACGCGCTCGAGCGGTTCGTACGCGAGGGACAGGACTACAAGGTCGAGCTGATCGAGGACCTGGTTCGCGACCAGGGCGTCGAGACCGTGTCGCTGTACACCAATGGCGCCTTCACCGACCTCTGCCGGGGACCGCACGCGCCTTCGACGAAACGCATCAGGGCGTTCAAGCTCCAGTCGGTCGCGGGCGCCTACTGGCGCGGCGACGCCGCCAAGCCGATGCTCACGCGCGTGTATGGAACGGCGTTCTTCTCCGATCAAGCGCTGCGCGACCACCTCGAACGGATCGAACAGGCCCGCGCACGCGACCATCGCAAGCTCGGGCGCGAGCTCGACCTGTTCTCGTTCTCCGACCTGAGCCCCGGGTCGCCCTTCTGGCATCCCGCCGGCCAGGCGATCTGGAACGAGCTCTCGCAGCTCTGGCGCGAGCAGAACACCGCGCGCGGCTACCTCGAGGTCCACACACCGATCCTGTACGACGTGGAGCTGTGGAAGCAGTCAGGCCACTGGGACAAGTTCCGCGAGCACATGTACTTCACCGAGGTCGAGGGGCGGCAGATGGGCCTGAAGCCGATGAACTGCCCGGCCCACATCCAGATCTACAAGACCGCCCGGCACTCGTACCGCGACCTGCCGATCCGGATGGCCGAGCAGGGGCTCGTTCACCGGCACGAGCCGAGCGGCACGCTCCACGGCCTGCTGCGGGTCCGTTACATCACCCAGGACGATGCGCACATCTTCTGCCGGGAGGACCAGATCGAGGCCGAGGTGATCGGCTGCCTCGACTTCGGCTTCTACCTGTACGACCTGTTCGGCTTCGAGCCTCGCGTCGAGTTATCGACGCGGCCGCCGAAGCGGATCGGCAGCGACGAGATGTGGGATCAGGCCGAGGGTGCGCTCCACCGAGCCCTGCAGGACCGAGGGCTTGCGTACGAGCTCAACGAGGGGGATGGCGCCTTCTACGGCCCAAAGATCGACCTGCACCTGACCGACTCGATCGGTCGCTCGTGGCAACTCGGCACGGTGCAGCTGGACTACGCGATGCCCGAGCGGTTCGCAATGACCTACGTCGGCGCCGACGACGCCGAGCATCGGCCGGTGATGATCCACCGGGCCCTGTTCGGCTCGTTCGAGCGGTTCATCGGGATCCTGATCGAGCACTACGCGGGCGAGTTTCCACTGTGGCTCGCCCCCGTTCAGGCGATCCTGCTCCCGATCGCCGATCGTCACATCGAGTACGCGGAGGCGGTGAGGGCCGCGATCGCGGGAGCTGGGCTGCGGCCCGAGGTCGACGCGCGCTCGGAGTCGATCTCTCGGAAGATCCGTGACGCCGAGCTGCGGAAGATCCCCTACATGCTTGTGGTCGGCGACCGCGAGCAGGAAAACGAGCAGGTCAGCATCCGCCGCCATAAGCAGGGCGACGAGGGCTCGACCGCCGTCGCGGAGCTGATCGAGGGACTGCGAGATAAGGTCGAAACCCGGTCGATGGGCTAGCGGACCACCGCTATACTCGAATACGTTGATCCACGAGCTTTACGAAAAACGGCCCGGCACCGCTTGACCTCAGGGCGTCACCGCAGCTAGTGCCGGTCCCTAAGAAGTACGACCGGCGACCGCCGGAGCGGGACCAGACTCGGATCAACGAACGGATTCGCGTGCCCGAGGTCCGCCTGATCGGCGATGACGGCAAGCAGATCGGCGTCGTCAAGACCAGCGAAGCCCTCTCTTACGCGCAGGAGCGCGACCTCGACCTCGTCGAGGTGGCTCCCGAGGCCCGTCCGCCGGTTTGCCGCGTGCTCGACTACTCGAAGTACAAGTACGAGCAGGCCCAGAAGCTCAAGCAGGCCCGCAAGCACCAGCAGCAGATCACGATCCGGGAGATCAAGTTCCGGCCGAAGATCGCGCAGAACGACTACGACACGAAGAAGGGGCACGTCGCCCGGTTCCTGCGCAACCGCGACAAGGTCAAGATCACGATCATGTTCCGCGGCCGCGAGGTGACTCATCCGGAGCGGGGCACCGCGCTGCTCGAGCGCCTCGCCGAGGAGCTGGGTGACCTCGCCGTGATCGAGCAGTCGCCGTCGCAGGACGGCCGCAACATGACGATGATGCTCGCGCCGTCGAAGACGGTGCTCGCGGGTGAGAAGCCTGAATCCGGGGCCGAGGATGGCGACGCGCCTGCCGCTCACGGCGGCCGCGAGGCGCGCCAGCGCCACGCCAACAGCCACGGCGCGGAGAACGACGCCGCGCCCGAGTTGGTCGAGGAACCGTCCGCCGCCTCGGCCGACGCTGCCTGAGCGAGCGATTTCCGGCTCAGATCGTCTGCTTTACTAGACGGCCGCGATGCCGAAGATGAA
>Ga0073928_10009571_pt1 | contig 11764 bp, 6 predicted proteins | sample PaiPotPPA55metaG_FD_76969 | JGI IMG/M metagenome (GOLD analysis project Ga0073928, IMG submission 76969) | Iron sulfur acid spring bacterial and archeal communities from Banff, Canada, to study Microbial Dark Matter (Phase II) - Paint Pots PPA... ...
CCATGAATACTCCCTGATCGTGAAAATTAGCCGGAAATTCGAAATTCTGGCGGCGCGCCTGGGCCGCTAGGCGCAAGCGCAGCCGCAGCGGTTTCTATCCGCAGATGCTCAAGCGCATGCAAGCAGTAGTGCGCAAACCAGAGTGCCGAAAAAACGAGAATGAATGCGTAGATCCAGATGGTCACCGCCGCCACGACCGGAAACAGAGGCAGCAGCCAGACCGACCACGCCCACAGCATGGTCGGCAAAGACCCGAGCAGACCGCTGATTACGCCAATCCCAAACAGAGGCCAGCGCGCGCGCCGCACGATAGCCCGCCGCTCCTGCGCAGTTGCATGCAACGCAAGCGCGTCATAAGTCATCACGCGGTAAGTCAGCCAGCCCCACAAGACGGGCGGAATGATCGCGAAAAATGGCGGTATCAACCAAAGCGGAAGCGTGAAGACCAGCAGCACGAGGCACACGACCGTAGTGATGACTGAGTGTCCGAGGCTCCCATACCAGGAACCTCCGCGCCGCATTTCAAGAGCAGCGTATTGGCGCCGCGTCAGCAGCTTGATCACGGCGGGCATGGAAAGCGTCGCAATCAGCAACAAAATTGTTACGACGATCAGCGGAATCGCCATGATTACGATGAAAAACGGCGCAATCACGGCGTGCAGCGACGAGAATCCGATGTAATCGAAAAGCCGGTACATTGCCGGCGACAGCGCCCATCCGTCCAGCCAGTTACGTGCAGCGCCTGTCAACGTTTGCCAGAAAAACCATAGGATGGCGCCCCACGCCGCTGTCGCCACGGCGAAAGGCATGAAAGTCAGCCACAGCATTCTCGGATGAAAGGCGTTCGCGAGCGCGCGTACGAACGAACGCAGCAAGTCATTCATGCAAAGGTCGTTTTAAAGGGAAAGAAGACAGGATAAACCAGAGCGCGCATGCCGCGCTGCTCGTCCAGATGGCTAACGCTTCAGCGGAAAACTGCGTCGCCGGCCAGGGCCGGCGACATGGGGCGAACCGCCCAGGCAGGGCTACGACCAAATAAGCGCACCCGACGCGCCCGGAGAAGGCCGCACCCGTCGGGGCCGCTCAGCCGACAGCTGAATCCGACCCTGGAGCCCGCGTCGCGCGATGTGACGCAATACGCTCCCCGATCCGTTTGAACGCGAGCCAGTGCTGCGAGATGAAGCCATTGCCGTAATCACGCCCGGGGATATCACCGACAGCCAGTTGATCCCGGATGCCGGTCGGCTCGAGCTCGCGATTCCAAGACACGCTCCTGAACATCATGTCCCACCACGGCAACAGCACGCCGAAGTTGCACCCGTATGTAGTGCCCTCGTGGCCGTAGCCAATCGCGTGATGCCGCCTATGAAACGCGGGACTGACGAGCAGGCGTTCGCCTAGCCAGCCGAAGTGCGCGCGAATATTTGCGTGCTGGACGCTTTGCATCAGGTTGGTCACTGCGACGAGTACGACGAACTGTGATGGCGGCACGCCGATCACCAGCGCAACCGTAGCAAAAACGCCGGCTTGCATTATGTTGTCGAGCAGATGATTCCTGTCGTCGGACCATAACGACATCTTTTGCTGGCTGTGGTGCACCGCGTGTAGTTCCCACCAGATGCCAATTCGGTGCTCCATCCGGTGATACCAATAACCAACGAAATCAAGCACGACCAGATAGATCAGGAACGCAACAATAGGCTGGGAAGTTACACCCGGCCACAGGTTGTCAAGTTCAATATTGGAAATATCGTGAAGCCGCAACCAGCCCTGGAAGCTGTCGAAGAGCGGCTGGAAAGTGAAGAAAAAAAACAGGTTCAGGAACCCCAGCTTGACGATCCACGTATAAAGCGCGTCCACGCGCACGCCCTTGCGGTCCTGCCACTTCTCCGCTGGCCGTAACGCTTCGAGGGGCCGCAGGATGGCATACATGACGAGAACTTCGAGCACACCCACGATCACCCAATAGAGGGCGTCGAATGTGTCTTCGTCGTAGTCCATCCGCCCCACTTTGAACAGGAACGGCTGAACCACGTCGACGTACAGGAGCGTCTGCATGGTCGAAACGACATTGTCGAGCATGGAGAAGATGGATTGAAACATGGTGCTCCGTTACTTTTACCCGTTGCCACTACCCTGACTGCGCCGCGGTGTGGTGTGGTCAAGCACCCGTCAATCCGCGGCCCTTCAATTCAACCGATGATTCAATCAACACTCTCAACCACCGTTCGGGCCGGTCACCGGAGCGCGATCGAAAAAGTAAATCCCGTGAGGAGAACGGCCCACAGCAATTGTCTGGATGAGTTTGCGGTTGGTCATGTCGATGATACCCACACGTTTCGCGAACCGGAACGTCACCCAAAGATAACGTTTATCAGCGGAAAGCTCCATGTCGTCCGGCCCCGGCAGCAAACCCGTGATGTCGCCCACGTTCGTCAGCGAATCCTGGTCGATGATGCTGATCGTGCTTGCGACCCGGTTCGACACCACCACATGCTTGCTGTCCGCCAGCGAACGGAAATTGTGCGCGCCATTGCCCGTCTTGATCGTTTTAATGATCTTCTGGTTGCGCCAGTCCACCACCGCGACGTAATCCGCGCCTGTCATGCCGACCAACAGGTATTTATCGTTGGGCGTCATCCAGAGGCCCGCCGGCACGGGGCCGACCTTCATCTTCCATTTCACCGTCTGCGTTGCCAGATCGATCGCGGCGACTTCGCCTGACACCTGCAGCGAGATAAACGCTGTCTTGCTGTCGTTCGTGAACGCGATATGGCTGGGCATGACTGCCAGCGGTATGCGTTTCGCGATCGAGATATTGGCACCGTCATAACGGTAGATATCCAGCCGGTCGAGCCGCAAGCCGGTGGAGACGAACCACTTCTTGTCCGGCGAAAAACCGATCTGGTACGGGTCCTCGATATTTTCGACCCAGCGCTGCGGCTTGCCCGTCTTCGGGTCGATGAACATCAAATTGTTCGACACCGAGTTCGCAACGATCAGCGACGCGTTGTCCGGCGTCGCCATCAAGTGGTGCGGTTCCTTGCCCGTGGGAATGGTCGACACGACCTGATGCGTCGCTTCGTCGATAAAACTCAGCGTGGCCTCGCCGGAATTCAGCACGATCACGTTGTTGGCGTGAACCGGCACGGTGATGGAAAAAGCAGCGATCAATACAGCGGTCGCGCGCGAGAAACGAGTACGGAGAAAATTGCGCATGAAAACTCAGGTCGGAAAACAGCCGCCATTGTAGAACGTTTGAGTCATTCGAAGCTTGATGCAAAAGGGCTTTCGGTATTTTTTTACCGCTGGCGCCACGAACGCCGTGGCAGCCGTCCGCGCTCACGTTCGGGGGAGATCAACCCGGACCGAACGAGAAGCCGCCAACAGGCAGATCAATGGCTCGCCCCGGTCGTCTCGCGCCGAAACTGCGATGATATTTTACGCATTTTTCAATTATTTTGTAATCCGAACTTTATATCGCGGCGCTCGAATGTTTTTAGGAAAAGTCGTGTATTTAGCTGACTCGATAAACGCCATCATCCCGAGCTTCTGAGTCCGAAGCGTAGCAATGTAGGAAGACTGTCCAACGCCCGAGCGGGCCAGAATTTTCGAAGCGGGAGGTCCTCGTTACAAGGATCGGTCACGTCTTATGGTTCGCCCAGCAATGCGGGCATAAGCGCGAAGCGTTTCATCGATCAACCCGACATGTAATTTGTCAAATTGTTAGACATCCTTCTTTCATGAATAGAATTTTCAAAGCAGTCTGGAACGAATCCTCTGGCGCGTGGGTGGCGGCTTCCGAGACGTCGAAGTCGAAGACCAAGCGGTCCTCTTCGGCGAAACTCGGGATCGCGCAGGCGGCAATGATTGGCGGCTTGTTGGCGGGAGCGCCGGCTCACGCGCAGGTTGGCGACGATTGGGCAGCGCCTAAAGCGGGGCTCATGGCAGCCCCGAAGGTGTCGGGCGTCTACGCGTACGCTGCCGGGGAAAATGCGGTCGCAAACGGCGACCAGGCAACGGCGATCGGCGCCAGCTCGAACGCCGGCAATCTACTCGCGAGTGCGGTGGGCGCGAACGCGGCCGCATCGGGTGGCGGCGCTACCGCCGTCGGAGCCTTTGCCCAGGCAGAAGGCGATAACGCCTCGGCCGTCGGCGCCTTTGCGCAAGCGAATGGCGAAAACGCCGTAGCGGTCGGCGTCGCTGCGAATGCGAACGACGAAAACGCGATCGCGGTCGGCAACGCGTCGGTCGCAACAACCAACGCTGTCGCCGTCGGACCAGGCGCCGCCGCGAATGGTGCTGAATCTATCGCACTCGGGAACGGATCCGAGGCGGACGGCGCGTTGTCGAACGCTCTGGGCGCGCATGCAGTCGCTACGTCCGACGGGGCAACCGCTGTCGGCGCTTCGGCGCAAGCGAACGAAGTCGATGCTCTCGCCGTCGGACATTCGGCAATCGCGGCCGGCTCGGGCAGCATTGCCGTTGGCGCCAACGCCAACGCGGCTTTCGAAAATTCGATCGCGATCGGCAACCACGCAATCGCAAACAATGCCAACAGCGTGGCACTCGGCGCCGGATCGGCAACCACGGTTGGTGCGCAATCCGGCTATGCCGCTTATGGCTTGTCGGACCCGCAAACATCGACAGGTGAAGTGAACGTTGGCGGACGCACGATCAGCGGCGTCGCAGCCGGCGCGGCAGACACCGACGCAGTCAACGTCGCGCAGTTGAAAGCGGTCAGCGACCAGGCAACGGCCGCGGCGGCGAGCGCGGATGGCGCGGTCAAATATGACCGTAACGCCGATGGCTCGGTCGATCACGGCAACGTCACCCTCGAAGGCGATGGCGGCACCGCTATCCATAACGTCGCAGCGGGAGTCGACGCGAATGACGCCGTCAATGTCGGCCAATTGAACGATGCGATTGGACAGGTCAATGCATCCGTCGGTAATGCGGTGAACGACGCCGTCGCCAGCGCCGTCAAGAATGCCGTGGTCGACGCTGGTGATCCCCTGTTCAGCGCAGACGGCTCGCCCAGCACGGACGCCGCGTCGGCAACTGGCATTCATTCGGTAGCGGCAGGTGCGAACGCAGCGGCAACCGGCGCGGACTCCGTGGCCATGGGCAGCGGGGCTCAAGCCTCCGCCGACAACTCGGTTGCGCTCGGCCAGAACGCAGTGGTGACCGGCACAGGGTCAGTTGCCATGGCCAACGGCGCCCAGGCGTCTGCAAGCGATGCCGTTGCGCTTGGTCAGAATTCGGTTGCCGATCGCGCGAACACAGTATCCGTTGGTGCTGCCGGCAGCGAACGTCAGATCACGAACGTCGCAGCCGGTACCCAGTGCACCGACGCAGTCAACGTGAACCAGTTGAACCGAAGCGCCGGCAACACACTGAAGCAGGCCAACGACTACACCGACTCCAAGACGGAAGGTACGCGTCGCGATGCCTACGCCGGAACGGCAGCGGCGCTTGCAGTAGCAGGCTTGCCGCAAGCAGTGTTGCCAGGCCGCGGCATGGTGGCCTTGGGCGGCGGCACCTACGGCGGTCAATCGGCAGTGGCTATCGGAGTGTCGCAACTCTCCGATAACGGCATCTGGGCCTACAAAGTAAGCGGCACGACCAGCACGCGCGGTCAGTTCGGCGTCTCGGTCGGCGCCGGCATGCACTGGTAAGCCGGCGCAGCCAGGCAGAGGTAGTGTCGCGGGCAATCTGCAAAGGCCCGCGACACCGAGTTAATGAAAACAACGGAATCCGATCAAGAGATGAACTTCACCCTCCGCAAACCATCGCGTGCACTTCCTTTCGCTGCAACGCTTGTAGTAGCCCTTTTGTTGTCGGCGTGCGGCACCGGTAGCCGGCTTGCCAGCGACGGCGGTCAAGACCAGTTGGTATTTCCGGCGCCGGAAGCGGCGTCGAATATTGGTGGTAGCTATCCGTTGACGGAAGCGTTGCGCAAGCTCAAGCCCGGCATGACCAAAAATCAGGTTGCGTCTCTCCTCGGCCGTCCCCAGTTCCAGGAAGGGTTCTTCGGCATTCGTGAGTGGGACTACGTGCTGAACGTAACGAACGACGCTGGCACACCGCAAATGGTCTGCCAGTTGAAGGCCGTATTCACCTCGCATGATGCAGCTCGCAATTTCTATCGGAAATGCGGCGACAACGTGGAAACCCTTGCCGACGGCAAATGGCAGAAGTATGTGGTCACCCCTGCCGCCCCTGTCGCTCCTGTCAGCACCGAGGCTAGCGATCCGGCGAGTTCTGAAGCCGCTGTTCTGACAGCAACGCCTTTGAGGCTCGAAGTCGTTGAGAGCCCGGGCGCAACAACAAAGTAACGTTGTAAAAACGCTTAAAGCGCGAGCCCGGCTATCCGCCGAGTCTCGCGCTTTTTTACGCGCCCTATCGTTGGCCTTATCGTTGCATCGATTCCCAAACTTTGTACAAGCGCTTGACCGATATCGGCATCGGCGTACGAAGTTCCTGCGCAAATAGCGAGACGCGCAATTCCTCCAGCAACCATCTGTATTCGCTCAATCGCGCATCCGCCACCCCGCCGCGTTGCGCAATCGCCCGCTGATAGTTTTGCAGCAGCGGCACAATCTCCGCCGACAACCGCGCGTCCCGCACGGCATCCGCCTTCAACTTGTCGATTCGCAGCGCCATCGCGTTCAGATAACGTGGGAAGTGGGACAACTGCGTGTAGGGCGTATCGATAATAAAACGCTTGCCAATCAGCCCGTTCAGTTGCGCGGCCATATCCGCGTACGGCGCGCCAAACGATTTAGCCTGCGCCAATTTCTTTGACACCATCGCGTAATCCGCGAGAACCTGCCCGGCCAGCCGCGCAATTTCTTGTGCCAGCAGCGTCAACCGGCTCTTGCCCTGATCGCGACGCGCGTAGAAATCCGTGTCGTTATCGGGAAGCGGATCTTGCAGACACGCGCGATCCAACGCCGTTTCTATAATCTGGCTGCCCAACTCCTCCTGCGTACCCAGCGCCATGTACTGCAGCGACATCTCTCGCAATCCACTCAAATTGCGCTCGAGATACCGAATCGGTTCACGCAACTGCAATGCAAATAGCCGACGCAAACCGGCCCGATGAATCCGTGCCGCTTCTTCCGGCGAATCGAATACTTCAACGTCGCAATGCGTTCCCCGATCGATCAAAGCCGGATAGCCGAACAGCGTCTGACCGCGCCGCCGGATTTCAAGCAATTCGGGCAACTTCCCGAAATCCCATGTGGTGAGGTTTTCGTAGAGCGCGGTGCTCGAAGAATCGGATGCGGATGCGTTTCGCGTCGCTGGCGCCGCCGCGTCATTGCCGATATCCAACGTCGCGCCCGCAGCGAGCTTCTGGAAATGCTGCTGTGCCTGACCGCCCAGTTCAGTCCGCAACTGGGCAAGGTTACGGCCCATCGCGAGTTGCCTGCCGTGTTCGTCGATGACCTTGAAGTTCATGAACAAATGCGCCGGCAGCGTTTCGAGCTTGAAGTCCGATTGTTTCATCGCGATTTGCGTCTGCTCGCGAATGTCGGCAATCAGCGCTTCGAGCAAACCGCCCGCGCCGAACGTCTTGCCGCTGTGCCGCTCGACCACCCCCGCGGAAAACTCGGGCAGCGGCACAAGATGCCGCCGCAATTTCTGCGGTAACGACTTCAGCAGCAACTGAATCTTCTCCTTCAGCATGCCGCGAACCAGCCATTCCGAACGGCGGGCATCGACTTGATTCAGCCCGAATAGCGGGACGGCCAGCGTCACGCCATCGCGAGGAGAACCCGGCTCGAAATGATAGGTGAGCGTCATTTCGATGCCGGCCATCGTCATTCGTTTCGGGAACAGATCCGTCGTGATGCCGGCGGCTTCGTGACGCATCAGGTCGTCGCGTGAGAGGAACAACCGGCGCGACGCACCCTCCTTCTTTTCCTCATCGCGATACCAGCGCTCGAATGCCGCGCCCGAATAGATACCCTTCGGCACTAGCGAATCGTAGAAACCAAAGATCAATTCGTCGTCGACGAGCACATCCTGCCTGCGCGACTTGTGCTCCAGCTGTTCGATATCCGCGAGCAGCTTGCGGTTATGCGCAAAAAAAGGCAGCTTGGTCTCGAACTCGCCGTCCACCAGCGCGCCGCGAATAAACAACTCGCGCGCCCGCTCCGGGTCCTGTTTGCCAAAACTCACCCGCCGACGCGCGTAGACAGTCAGGCCATGCAGCGTTGCGCGTTCGAACGCTGCAACTTGCGCGCTTTTCTTTTCCCAATGCGGTTCGGAAATCGATTTACGCAGCAAATGCGCGCCGACTTGCTCAAGCCATTCAGGCTCGATTTTCGCGATACAGCGCGCGTAGAGCCGACTCGTTTCCACGAGTTCGCCCGCTACGACCCAGCGCCCCGCCTTCTTCAACAGAGCCGAACCCGGCCACAGATAGAACTTGATACCGCGCGCGCCGAGGTAGTACGGCTCGTCATCGGCCTTGAGGCCCACGTTGCCGAGCAGGCCGGTCAGCAACGCGAGATGAATCTGCTCAAACGTCGCCTCGGATTCGTTCAGACGCCAGCCGTGTTCGCGCACGACAGTCAGCAATTGCGAATGCACATCGCGCCATTCACGCAGACGCACGTGATTCAAAAAGTTAGCGCGGCACGCATCGGTGAGCTGCTTGTTCGATTTTTTGTGCGCGATCGCATCCTCGAACCACGCCCAGATTTTCGTCCACTGCAGGAACTCGGAACGCTCATCGGCGAATTTCTTATGCGCCAGATCCGCTTGTTCCTGCGCCTCGATCGGACGGTCGCGGGGATCTTGAACGGACAACGCGCTGGCAATGATCAACACTTCGCGCAGCGACTGATGATCGCGCGCGGCAAGAATCATCCGGCCAACGCGCGGATCGAGCGGCAAACGCGCCAGTTCGCGGCCGAGCGGTGTGAGCGCGTTGTCGTCATCGACGGCGCCGAGCTCGTTCAGCAGTTGATAACCATCGGCGATTGCACGACCCGGCGGCGGTTCGAGAAACGGAAATGTTTCGATGGCCGTCAGGTGCAGCGACTTCATCCGCAAGATCACCGCGGCCAGCGATGACCGCAGGATTTCCGGATCGGTGAAGCGCACGCGCAGGTTGTAATCGTCTTCTTCGTAGAGACGAATGCACACGCCGTCGGCCACGCGCCCGCACCGGCCCGCGCGCTGGTTCGCCGAGCTTTGCGAGATCGGTTCGATCTGCAACTGCTCCACTTTGTTGCGATACGAATAGCGTTTCACGCGCGCCAAGCCGGTATCGACGACGTAACGGATCCCCGGCACCGTCAACGAGGTTTCCGCGACGTTCGTCGACAGCACGATGCGCCGTGCGTTCGACGTCTTGAACACACGCTCCTGCTCGGCCGCGGAAAGACGTGCGAACAGCGGCAGGATTTCCGTGTGCGGCGGATGGTGTTTGCGCAACGCTTCGGCGGCGTCGCGAATTTCGCGCTCGCCGGGGAGGAACACGAGGACGTCGCCGGGGCCTTCGCGGCAGAGTTCATCGACGGCGTCAACGATCGCTTCCATCAGATCGCGATCGTTTTCACGCTGGCTTTTCGGACGCTCCGGACGATCCTTTTGCTGCGTGCCGGGCGTGGTGCCCTGCGCGGCTTTTACGGCCGGACTGTCCTCTTCCACCGGGCGGTAACGCACCTCGACCGGATACAGCCGCCCACTCACCTCAATCACCGGCGCAGGTTTTTCGTCACTGCCGAAATGACGGGCGAACCGATCGGCATCAATCGTCGCCGATGTCACGATCACCTTCAAATCCGGACGTCGAGGCAGGATTTCGCGCAGATAGCCAAGCAGGAAGTCGATATTCAGGCTGCGCTCATGCGCTTCATCGATGATGATTGTGTCGTAGGCGGCGAGCAGCGGATCGGTCTGCGTTTCCGCCAGCAAAATACCGTCGGTCATCAGCTTCACTGATGCGCCGGGCGACAGGTTGTCGGTGAAACGCACCTTGTAGCCGACCACCTCCCCGAACGGCGTACCGAGTTCTTCAGCGATCCGCCGTCCCGTCGCCGATGCCGCGATGCGTCGCGGCTGCGTATGGCCGATCAGCCCCGAACCGCCCGCGCCAAGGCCCCGGCCGAGGGCCAGACAGATCTTGGGCAACTGCGTTGTTTTTCCGGAGCCCGTTTCGCCGCTGACGATCACGACCTGGTTTGCCTGAATCGCGGCAGCGATTTCATCGCGTCGAGCGGAGACTGGCAGCGTTTCCGGGAAATGGATCGGCGGAATGGGATTTGGCTCGACCACTCGGCGCGGGCGCGGGGTGTCGCGACGCTGCGCGCTGGGGGCATCGGTTTGCGCGTTCGGGCGATGTTGAGCGTTTTGGGACGCGCGCTCTCCCGCACGCTCTCCTTTATGCGGCCGGGCCGCTCGATCCGGGGAGCCGGAAGCACCGGACTCGGCATCGGGCGGACTGCGCTGCGCGCCCTGCTCGGCACTCAACTCGGCTGGCTCGGATTTTCGCGCTGAAGGTTGTTCCACCGATGCTTCGGACGCCGCTGCCATGAACGGCTTGAGCGAAGACCCTGTGTTCCGCAACGGCTCGGACACCGTTCCCGGCCGCTGCGCGTCGTCGCGACGACGTGGGCCGCGTTCAGAAACATTCGCAACGTTGACAGCCGGCCGCTTCCGGGACGACTGCGGGTCTGATCCGGTCGCCGCCGCTTGCATGTTGTCACGCGGCCCTGCAGGAAGGTGACCGGCTTTCGCGCTGTGCTCGTGGCGTTGCGGGCGCGCATCGGCAATGACCGGCTCAGGTTGATGGGGATTGCGCGCTGATTCACCACCAGCCACAGGTTTCTTCACTCCGCCCGGACGCGCTTGCGGACGAGCATCGTGAGCAGTGTGTTTTACGTCCGGCGCCCGTTTTTGGGCACGCGCAACTTTCCCGTCCTGCCCCAGGTGCTCTTGCGCATGATTACCGGTTGCCGGCTGCCCGGCAGTGCCGCGCTCATCGATACGAGATTCCGGTTCACGCCGCCCCTCTTTGGCCGGTGCCGGACGCTCCCGCGCAGCCCGCTGTTGCGCCAAAGCGTCAGCGGCTGGATGAACATGGTGAACCTGGGGCGTGGGCGGATTGGTTACCGGAGGGTTACTGCCGGCCCGCTTCGTTGCCGATAAATCTCCCTGGCTCGAAACACGTGCATTCGCGCCCTGGTCACGCCGATCACCGGCATTCGATGAAACGCTGGGACCCACTTCCTTATCCGACAATAAAGTCGATAACAAGGCCAAACCACCGCGCTCGTCTTTTCGCCGCGCGGGCTCCCGGGAAGACGGAGCCGCGCCCGAAGACCCTTTCGGCTGATCGCGGGAAAGCGAAGGCGAACCCACCGCACTTTTCTGAACATTTTTCTTCGCGGTCTGCGGGGCAGTCGAGCTTGTGCCCGCACCACCCGCCGCTGCTTTGGAAACACCGGCAGCAGAACCGCCCGATGCCCCCGCGAACCGCCGCGCAGCCGCTTCCTTCTTGCGGTTGACGGCACTCCCCGCGTCGTCATCGGCCTCATTTTCCCCATCGCTTTCGCGTGCCGCGGCATCGCGCAGCAGCGCTTCACGCAGCTTTTTCAACTGCTCCTGGGGGTCAAGCTTGTCCGCATCGGCGGCACGTTTGGAAACATTCGGCATAGCACGGCATTATAATCCCGGCATGAATTCTCAAACCGACCTCCCCGCCGCGCCTCCGCCGGTTACGACCGAGCCCGAAGCGCCTGATGAC
>Ga0073928_10009572_pt1 | contig 11763 bp, 6 predicted proteins | sample PaiPotPPA55metaG_FD_76969 | JGI IMG/M metagenome (GOLD analysis project Ga0073928, IMG submission 76969) | Iron sulfur acid spring bacterial and archeal communities from Banff, Canada, to study Microbial Dark Matter (Phase II) - Paint Pots PPA... ...
AGCAGAAAGTCCCGCCGCGCCATCCGCAGGCTCGACTCTGACCCCGTCCAACAATGTACCAGTCTTGACCCCAACGGCGCCCGCAGCTGCTGGCCCGGGACCCTCCGCGAATCCGGCTCCGGCAGGAGAGGGTAGCCCAAGCGGTTCTAGTTCTACGGCTGCACCGGCTCCTGCTGGTGCCGAATCTACCTCCACCGCTCCACCGGCCGCAGGTGCTGCCCCCGCAGGAACATCCGCACAGCCCAAGACTGACGCAGCCAAAACCGATAAAGCTGATCCAAAAGAAGAATCCACCAGCAAGAAAAAGAAGGGCGTAAAGAAGCTGATCCCCTGGTAACTACCTGTTAACACCCTGCTAACAACTGTAGCACCCCTGTACTTCGAGTTTGTTGACGCCTGCGTTTTGGGGTGCTGCAATACGTAGTGAAAGGCGTGGGCGTGTCGCTGTCCGGGCCGCCTCCAGGGGAAGCCAGTGCCCAGAATTTTGGTGGCAGACGACAATTCCAACATTCAGAAAATGGTCACGCTCGCCTTGGAAGAGCGCGGCGTTGACGTGGTTGCCGTCGGCAATGGCGAAGCTGCCGTTCGACGCTTGGCCGATGTAAATCCCGACCTCGTTCTTGCAGACGTGTTCATGCCCGTTCGCAATGGATATGAAGTATGCGAGTACGTCAAGAAAGACATGCGGTTCGCGCACATTCCCGTGATTCTGCTGGTGGGCGCGTTCGATCCGCTTGACGAAAAAGAAGCTCGCCGCGTTGGCGCTGATGGAGTCTTAAAAAAACCTTTTGTTCCGCCCGACCCGCTGATCGCCATGGTCATGCAGGTTCTGGAAAAGAATCCCAGGATTGCCGCTGAACTGGCCAAACAGAAAGAGGTGGTCGCTGCACCACCACCGCCCGCGCCACTGGAAGCGCTGGAAACTCCTGCTCGCTCTGAACCGAAACCGCTGCCCGATTTTCCGGAGCCTACCCCTGAAGAGGCCGCTGCGATTTATGGATTCGGCAAAGGCGTGCGCGCGCTTGCCGGGGATGACGAAGAAGAAGAGGACGACAAGAAATATTCGAAGAAATCCAAGAATTCAAAAGCGGCTAAAGCTCCGGTTGCGTCCGCAGCGGAGAGCGACGAATTTGATGAAGTAGCCACGGTCAGCGATTGGCGCCGCAACGCGGCAGATTTCGATGTGCCGGAAAACATCGCGCAGGATGCGATCGAGCCTGTAGATAACGGGTTTGATTCAAGCGCCTTCCCATCGGAAAAAGACGTGCCGCCGAAACACATTCGCAACTTTTCTGACCAGGATGAAGTACCTGCAAATCGCGAGACGCAGAGTTCCTTTCCGTCCGGCCACTCGCTAGAGGTGCCGATCCAGGTCGTGGAACAGTCCGCTGATGCTGTGGTGGAAAAGATTTCACCGGCCGACGATGTGCCGCAGACTTCGCACGCAATGTGGCTGTCCGAGCCGAAGGCCGAGCCTACCGTGAAGGTGGCATCACCACCGTTCGAAGCGAAAGAAACCGGGCGCGAGGAGGCTCGCGAACAAGTGCGTGGCGAAGTTCGCGAAGAACCTCGCGAGCAGACAAAAGTAGTTACACAACCGGAGCCGAGCCACGCTCCGGCGTCGCGCGCAACCGAATGGATGGATATGATGGCCCCACCGCCCTCTGAATATCCCGATGGCGGTTGGATGGCAAACATGTCGGCCCCGTCAGCACCAGCAGCTGCCGCCGATGCCGAAGTTGAAACGAGGCCCGCAGAGAGCCACCCAAAAGTCTCTCCGGAAAATCATGGTAACGGCAGCGAACCCGACGTGCGCGCAGAACAAACTTCGCCCCAGGAAGCTGAGCGCACCGACGATTACGAATTCAACTCGCGTTCTGAATCAAGCGAACGCTTTTTCGCAGATGCGCCCGGGCCGGCAAAATTCTCTTATCACTTTCCGCCCGATGAATCGCGGGAGACAGCACCAAGCCACGAGGAACCAGCGGCCGCCCCTGTCGCTAGCAGCGCTCCAGAACAATCCAACGATCTTGTTGTAGCTCCAGCAGACGCCGAACATCACGATGACGATGTGTCAAGCCATCCGTCGCCCGAGCCACTGCTTGTTGATGAGGAGCACAGCGAGCCGTCTCTATATTTGCCGTCCTCTGAGCCGGCACAGCATATTCTTCCAGCCTCGGTAGAACAGCAAAACCGGCAGCCCGATGCCCTGCTTGAACACTTAGAGCCGTCCGTATTCGAGCCGGCCGCGCAAACGTCTGCAGTGGACGAGTTCAGCCAACGCATTCCTACTTTGCCTCCGCCCAACCGCGAAGCCCTTGCCGGAATTCCGTTCCTCATGCCTCCACCTTCTGGGCCATCACACGAATCCATCGCAGGGGGGCCAGAAGCTAGTGACGCCCACGCAATTGACGAAGTGGTGCGAAAAGTTCTGGAAAAGCTCCAGCCTCGCCTTCAAGAACTATTTTCGCAGGGCGTGAAACCGCTCGTCGAGAATCTGGTTCACAGCGAACTCTCGAAAAAAGATAGATAGATCCCAGCGCAGCTGTCTTCCATTTCTTTCAAGAATCCTTGATTTGGCGGATCTAGAAGCTTGGGCGTCGCGCCAGCCTCCAGGACCACATCAGGAACGACGTGGCCGTCAGGTCAATTGCCGGCTCGGTTGTGCTGAAGGATTGCACGTCATCTTTGTAAAAAGCGGTTTGCGAGGGGTCGAATTTCCCATTATTTCCGTTGAAAATCCTAAACGTATCTACTCCCTTCCCTGGGCACCTGTTCATTCCATCCAAAAAGCCTGAACTCGTAAAACCCGCAGGACCCTCGGACGCCGCTCCCCACAAAATCGGAGTACCGCCTGACGTTCCGTTGAGCGCGCCTACGAGGTTCGCGACTTGGTGTTGAATGCAATTCGGGAAAATGCTTCCGTCCCCGACGATGAAGGACGAGCCCCACGCGTTCGCGCCTAAAATATTCGCCATCCACTTCTGCGCGTATTTGCTGTACATGTTCAAGCCTGTCAGGTAGTAGGCTTCGCTCGCCATCACCGAAAGTCCCGCCCCATGCGACGTAGTATCGCCGGAATTCCACTGGCTGCCGTAGCCCCACGCATCGGTAATTGATTGAGAAATTGCGTCTCCGACCTGTTTTAGAAATTGTGCGCGAATGCTTGACTGTGAGACTGCCAGATTCGCAGGATCTCCACCCATTTCCAGCGCCCGGTAGAGTTCAAAATGCGCGAGACCACTGACGTCATACAGGTTGAGCGTATCGGTAAATCCGCCATCGTAAATCTTTGTGATGTACCTTTTGGCATAGTGCGCGGCTTGCTTCAAGTAGTCATCGGGATTCGTATGGATCAGGCCGCCTGGCAGATTGCCGGGCCCGCCGGCAGATTTCAGCGCGAAGTACAATTCCGTCGCACCTAACTCCATGTCATCGTCCCAAACGTTTTCTGGGTAGCCGTCATACGGAGCAATCGTCAGCAGACAGTTGCCGCATGAACCGGAGCCCACCGAAGGAGCAGGGTCGGGATAGGAAGTGTCGGCCAGCGCAAAAATCTCTTCCGCATTCTCGAGGCATTGATTTGCAAACGCTGCATCCGTCGCGCGATTGAGCTGATAGCACAATGCAAAGTCCGCTGCCAACCGGCCCGCCAGGTTCGGGCTGATCGGCTTTCCCGCCGTCCCGGCCGGAAACACAGGACGATTGCATATGAAGTAGGTCGTAAATACGTCGCACGACTTCGGATCTCCGTCCTCTTCAAAATTGTCGGCGGCCTGCGGCAGAGTCCAAATGTCGTACTCGGTGATCAGGCAATAGGGACTCGCAAAAGTTCCGCCACAATTGGGCATCGCGGAAGTGGGATCACCTTGTCCGTAGAAATCCCAGTCCTGGCTGTTATCTACCTGGTAGTAAAGCGTTTTGGATTTGCTGTTCCACATTTTCATGAGCCAGTCGATTCCAAAACGCGCTTCGCCGGTAAAATCAGAGGAAGCCGGCGCTCCAGCACCGCTGTTCCCCGCGTAAGAAATGGAGCCTGGGGGAACTCTGGGATTCACCGGCGCGTTTGATCCCATCTGGTTGGGGAAATCGCGAACGCCGATTTCCATTAGCGCCACCGTGTAGCTGGTCGTCTGGACATATTTCAAATAGTCGCCGGCGTCCCACCATCCCCCGTCCGCGTTTATGTTCGGCGTGTTGGAGGGCAGCAGCGGCCTTTTGGGCGGAACGTTATCGATGAAGTCGTTGCTGTCGAGACCAGGCGTGTCGTAAACCCGCGCATTGGAGTCCTTCAGATGCCCGGGGGCGGTGCGCAGAGCGTTGGCGATGTATTTCGGGCCATCTCGCTCAGTTTGGTAATAAAACAAGGTGTTCAATAGCAGGCCTGGGTAGAGAACGTCCGGCTCGTCAACCGCAAATCGCGGCGAGAGCGCCCGCGTCGTTCCGGCGACCGAGATTGTGTAAATATCGCGGTGCGGAACCGAGAAATCCAAAGCATAAATTTGATAGCTTAATTTGCCGCTGTGGCTCCAAGTTCCAAGCAAAACGCCGACGCGACTCGAGTACACCGTCTTGCCCGCCGAATCATTGACGCTGAATGTCGCTCGATTTTCCGGCGCCGTCGACATCAGATAAGCGCGGAAAGGACCGCTAGCGGCCTCGTATCCGATCTGGTTTACCCGGACATAGGCGGACTGAGCGTTCGCTGCGGATGGGCTTGCAAGCACGGCGCCGAGAGACAGCAGAGCTGGTATCACTGGGAAGCAGATTGATCGATGGCTCGCAAACATTGCAGTTCCCTGCTGTCAGCCAGTTTTATTGAAGTTCATTAAACGCTGAATATTGGCTCGTCCGCTCTGAAGTGTCAAGCGAAGACCGATCGAACCTCGCGCCACCGTCGGGCTTTATTAATTGTGAGAGATTATGTACGCGGGCGGAACGATAAGCCTTCGGGCCCTGAAAAAAGGATTAGATTACCGTCGGGATCACAAACGATGAAGCTTCGAGCGCCCCATGGTTCTGTCTTGAGTACCTGATGAAATAGTACGCCTGCCCTCTGAAACTCGAGGAAGAGAGGTTTTGCGTCATCGAGCGTGATAGATGCTGAAAGCAGATGTTCTCTGTCGCGAAGCTCCGGATTGATTGCGGGTTCGGATAGACATCGGAGATTCAACCTGGCTCTATCCCGGAACACTTGTCCGTAGAATGGCGGCGTACCATAAATGAAGGCAACCGTGAACCCTAGCTTTTTTGTGTAGAACTCACATGAGGTTACAACGCTGGCGACAAAGAGCTGGGGTTCGGCGGCAAGAAGTGTCGGTTGGGGCCGAGTTTCAGGGTGTATATCCTTCAAAGTATGGATTCCTTTAAGGAGCGCCTCGCATTTCCGCTAGCGCAAGTAACCCCAGTTGTGCAGACGGTCGCTGTCTTCTTCCCAGCGGTCGCCAATGTCAGTGCGATAGTACATATTCGGAATCAGCACATTCTTGATGCGCGAATACACTTGGGCTTTAGCCTGCTTCATCGTCTGCCCGGTGCCGACAATGATGAGAATCACGCCGGAAGTTCCCGCAATGAGCCACTGGCTGTTCAGTTGCTTCACGTCTTCAATATGCGTCTCGTCCGCGGGCGGTTTCTTGAAAACGATCGCTGAGTTCTTCGAAAATGCTTCGAACGTTTCGTCGTCATCAAACGGGAATGGCGGCACCACGATCCGCACGCCGATTTGGAATCCGCTCCGGACTTTCAGCTTGGGATCCAGGCCGTTCGCCAGGTCCCAAAAGAACTGCCCGATCGGCGTGATCATGCCAGCTTGCTGGATGCTAATCGTCGGATAGCCGAAGCGCGCGGTGAATTCGAGCGGGTAAATGCCGTTGTTATTCACGATGCAATTCACATCGATGTAGCCAACGTAGTCTTCTTCGGCGAGCTTGGGTTCCATCTTCAATAGCGTTTGATTGAATAGTTGATTCGGGCCGCTCCAAAACATGGATGTCCCCATCTCACCGGTCGGCGGACCGATATCACCAGGAAAAAGTTTTTTGTGCTCGAAATTGATGTTCACCGGATATATGAAAGTCTTGCCGTTGAAAAAAGCGCCGACCGCGACCTCTACTCCGATCATCCGGCGCTGTAACTGAAAGACCTTGATCTCGTCGGCGAAGGCTTTTTTATACGCCTCCAGCATGCGAATGACGTCCTGGCCGTCGTCTTCTTCGCCGACGAACAGGCGCCGCTTGATGTTCTGCGCCTCGCCGCTCGGCTTAATCACATAGCGGCCTGGATTTTGCGTAACGTGCTCGATCGCGTCATCGAAAGATTCGAATTCGCCATAAGGGATGATGTTCACCCCCGCCTTTTTCAATTCTTCCTGGCCGAACGATCGGTCGTCCTCGAGCTTGTCACTGTAGGAGGTGCCTCCAATTACGATTTTCCCTTCCTTGCGCAACGCCTGGGCTTTTTCGCCCTGGCCGAGCGTGTCATCGAACACAATAATGTCCGCCCAGTCTTTGTCCTTTTCCCAGTCTTTGGACTTGGCTACGAAGCCATCGGCGATATCGCGTTCTTTTTTGTCGCTAATGAAATAGCGGACTTCATGACCTTCTTTAGCGATTTGCCAGGCAATGTCGCCGATCAGGCCCGTCAATGATACGAACAGGAAGTTCTTCTTTTCCATCTGACCTCGTTTTTCGTTTGTGGAGTTGGAATCGTAACATTGCCCTCCGCCTGAGGAAAGCTGTGGCAGCGCACCGCACTATCTGGCGGGATCTGGCGGGATTTGACGCGCGAACCGTCCGCCCCTAAGATTGATGGATTCTTTGCGCGCGATTAGCATGCCATCGGTGTTGTCCGTTCAAAAGAAAGCGTCACGGCCAGAAGTTGTCGCCGCGAGCAGTGTTCCGGGGAAATGATGCTAAGAGAAATACCAAAGGCTTATGAGCCGCAGGAAATCGAAGGGCGTTGGGCCAAAGCCTGGTTTGACGAAAAATTATTCCGCGCCGAAAATTCCGGCGACGGCAGCGGCCGCACTTTCTCCATTGCTCTTCCTCCGCCAAACGTCACCGGCTCGATCCACATCGGCCACATGCTTGAACACACGCAGATCGATATGCTCGTCCGCTGGCATCGCATGCGCGGCGAACGCACGCTCTGGCTGCCTGGCATGGACCACGCCGGAATCGCCACGCAGTTCGTGGTCGAACGTACGCTCGCCAGGGACGGCATTAAGCGCCAGGACTTGGGCCGCGAAGAATTCGAGCGCCGCGTCTGGAAGTGGAAAGCGGAAAGTGGTGGCGTGATCAAACAGCAGATGATCCGACTGGGCGCTTCCTGCGATTGGACGCGCGAGCGCTTCACTCTCGAGCCCGCGCTCTATCGCGCCGTGGTCGAAGCTTTCTTGCGCCTCTATCGCGATGGTCTGATTTATCGCGGACGTTACATGGTCAACTGGTGCCCGCGCTGCCTCACCGCCATCAGCGATCTCGAAGTCGTTCACAACGAGCGCACCGGAAATCTTTGGTACATCCGTTACCCCGTCGCCGGCGCGAAGGAGCACCTCGTCGTCGCAACTACTCGGCCCGAAACGATGCTTGGCGATACCGCTGTCGCCGTGCATCCAGACGACGAGCGCTACCAGCACCTCATCGGCAAAAAAGTTCTGCTGCCGCTCGTCCATCGCGAAATTCCGATCATCGCGGACACATCCGTCGACCGCGAATTCGCCACCGGCGCGGTGAAAATCACTCCTGCACACGATCCCAACGACTTCGAGATGGGCAAGCGCCACAATCTCCCGCAAATCGACGTGATGACCGACGACGCGCACATGAGCGAAGCCGCCGGCCCCTACATCGGCCTCGAACGTTTCGTCGCGCGCGCGCGCGTTATCGCCGACCTTGAAAAATTAGATTTGCTGGAAAAAATCGCCGAGCATACTCACTCGGTCGGCACATGCGACCGCTGCAAAGCAATCGTAGAGCCGCGCCTCTCCACGCAATGGTTCATGAAGATGAAGCCGCTCGCCGAGCCTGCCGCAAAAGTTGTTATCGACGGCTTGATCGAAGTCGTGCCCGACAATCAGCGCACCATTTTGCTCGGATGGTTCGAAAATATTCGCGACTGGTGCATCTCGCGCCAACTCTGGTGGGGCCATCGCATTCCAATTTGGCATTGTGCCGACTGCGAAGAAATGGTGCCCGCGCTGGATTCGCGCGTCGAAATCGTGGAAGGCCATGCCCGCACCACAAGCATGCCTACGAAATGTCCCAAGTGCGGCAGCGCAAAACTTAGGCAAGACAAAGACGTTCTCGACACCTGGTTCAGCTCCGGCCTCTGGCCTTTTTCCACGCTTGGCTGGCCCGACGACACCGAAGACCTGCGCACCTACTATCCCACTAGCCTCTTAATTAGCGGCTACGACATTCTATTTTTCTGGGATGCCCGCATGATCATGATGGGCCTTCAACTGAGCGAGCATCGCTTCGAGAAAGGCGGCAGCGACGCAACAACCGCATCCGCGCAGAAAGCAGAGAAGTCTTCAGCGGCTCCGCACAACGCACGTAGCCCAGCATCCACAATTCCCTTCCGCCGCCTCTACCTTCATTCGCTCGTCCGCACAGCCGAAGGCGCCAAGATGTCCAAGACCAAGGGCACCGGAGTCGATCCGCTCGAATTAACTCAGAAATTCGGCACCGACGCTTTGCGCTACATGCTGGCCAGCATGGCCGCACCCGGCACCGACATTATTTTGAGTGAAGACCGCATCCTCGGCGCCCGCGCCTTCGCCAACAAAATCTGGAACGCCGCCCGCTTCCTGTTCATGAATCTTGAGAAGGCCGAAGCTTCAGCAGGTATCACGCTGGAAGAAGTTGCAGCGCCCGGATATCGGTTGGCTGCACCATTTCCTAAGAACGGTGACATCTCTCTAGTTAACAGGTGGATTTTTTATCGCCTTGGCGAGGTGACTCGTCAGATCAACGATGCCCTGGAGCACTTTCGATTTCATGAAGCTGCACAAGCGATCTACCAGTTTTTTTGGGGTGACTTCTGTGATTGGTACATTGAGTGGATCAAACCAGACCTGGTCGTGACTGACCGGGAGATCGCAATTTCAGCTTGGAGAAACATTTTTGCAGTGCTCGATGACGCGCTGCACCTGCTTCATCCAATAATGCCATTCCTTACCGAGGAGCTGTGGCACCGTCTACCACAACCGGTTCATGCCCGCTCTATCGCTCTCGAAAAATTTCCCGAACCCCGCGAAATAACGAATCAGCACGGTGTCGCGGAGGTTGTCTCTCTTCTTCAAGAAATAATCACAGCTGTGCGCAACGCGCGCGCTGAGATGAAGGTGGATCCAAGACATCAGATCGCGGCCGAGTTTTCTAGTCCATCTGAAATCGTCCGCGATTTAGTCCGGAACAACGAGACCGCCATTATGCGATTGGCTACGCTTTCTTCTTTCGATATTTCCGATAAGAAGCTGGCCCAGGTTGGGGGCGTGCTGCGGTCGAACGCACAATTTGATTTGCGTATTGCTTATGACGGAACTGTGGACAAACAAGCCGAGATCGCGCGCCTGCGAAAAGAAATCGACCGCCTCGCGAAAGATATCGAATCGAAGAAAGTCCGCTTGGGAGACGAAACTTTCCTGAGCAAAGCCCCAGCCAAAATAGTAGAAGACCTGAAAACCACGCTAGCAGGCCGCGAAATCGAGCACCAAAAACTCCTAGACCGCCTCAACCAACTGGCATAGCCCAGCATCCCGGCAGTTACATCCGGAAGCGGCTCGATGTCGGGGTGCGCGCACGCCACTTTCGCCCCTTAGCGCTTCAAGAAAATGCCAAACCTGTCGATCTGGCAGCTTCTCGTTCGACGTTCAAGTAGAGCAAGCAACGCCATTCAGGAGATGGTTATGGGAACACAACACACACGGTTCGAGAATCTCAAGCGAATCGCCGGGGCGGCACTCCTAGGCTTGGGGGTCTTCATCCAGTCAGAGAATTTGACTCAGGCTGCCGGTCAGGTGAACCACCTCCTCGGCATTTCTGCTGAGGGGACCCAGACGCTCGGCGTATTGGTCGCCTTCGGTCTGGCGGCCTCGCACGCGTTGCAGGCCTATCTTTTCGATCATCAGGAATTCTTGCGGAGTCTCTACCAAATATCGTTATCATTCTGGCCTCTGCTGGCCGTCATCGCCGGAACGGTATTGTTGCGGGACGGATTCACGGAGGAAGTTGAAGAACTGCAAAAAACAATCCCTCGGTCTGGAAAAAATCGTTTTGACTTGTCGATTTCGTCGCACCTCATTCGACGCGTAAGTAGAGCTCAGGTTCACCCGGTCCGGCCGGCCGGCAAACCGGCTCACAATCCCAAGAGAAGAATGGAGATATCACAATGCGATTCTTGATGTTAGTCAAGCACGGAGAAAATCCTGGTCCCCCGCCCAAGGAATTTCTGGACGCGATGGCGAGGCTGGGCGAAGAGGCAGCCAAATCCGGCACGATGATCCACAGTGGCGGACTGTCCCCAATTGCGAAGAGCACGCGCGTCCGGCTTTCCCGTGGGCAAGTGACCGCAATCGACGGACCTTTCACCGAGTCCAAGGAAGTCGTCGGCGGCTTCGCCATGTTTGAGTTGAAATCGAAGGAAGAGGCGCTCGAAGGGGCCTTACATTTCATGGAACTTCACAAGAAATACTGGCCGGGTTGGGAGGGCGAGACCGAAATCCGCCAGGTATTAGGGCCGGAAGCCTTTGACCCCAAACCGTAGCACCGCTCGCTCGCGCCGATAGCTGCGAAGCGATAGTCCTCGGCTTGCGCTCACGGATTGAACGTGGTGTCATCGGTAGCCGTGACGGCTACCGATATACATCGCACAATCGACGCAGTCTGGAGGATTGAGTCGGCCCGGATCATCGCGGGACTCACGCGCATCGTCCGCGATGTCGGCCTTGCCGAGGAACTCGCGCAAGACGCTCTCGTTGCTGCCCTTCAGCAGTGGCCGGAGTCGGGCGTCCCGGATAACCCCGGCGCCTGGCTGATGGCTACCGCCAAGCATCGTGCTATCGACCACTTCCGACGGAACGCACTCCTCGAGCGCAAGCACCAGGAGATTGTTCGCGACCTTGAAAGCAAACAGGAGATGGCCATAGAGGATCTCCACACCGCGATTGACGATGAAGTCGGCGACGATCTGCTGCGCCTCATATGTATCGCGTGTCATCCAGTTCTCTCCACCGATGGACGCGTGGCGCTCACGCTCCGTTTGCTTGGTGGGCTGACGACCGAGGAGATCGCGCGCGCATTCCTCGCACCGGAGCCGACCATCGCCCAGCGCATCGTCCGCGCCAAACGCACTCTCGCCGATGAGCACGTCCCTTTCGAAGTCCCGCGCGGGCCCGAACTTGCTGCACGTCTCGCATCGGTGCTGGAAGTGATCTACCTCCTGTTCAACGAGGGCTATTCGGCGACTGCTGGTGATGACTGGATGCGCCCCGCTCTCTGCGAGGAAGCGCTCCGTCTCGGTCGTATCCTGGCAGAGCTTGCTCCTAAGGAGCCTGAGGTCCACGGCCTCGTCGCGTTGATGGAGATTCAGGCGTCGCGCTCCGGCGCACGAATAGGCCCGTCGGGAGAGCCCATCATGTTGCTCGATCAAAATCGCGCGCTGTGGGATCCACTGCTCATCCGTCGCGGTCTTGCGGCCCTCGAACGTGCTGAAAAACTCGGCGTTCCGCGTGGCCCGTACGCGCTCCAAGCTGCCATC
>Ga0073928_10009573_pt1 | contig 11762 bp, 10 predicted proteins | sample PaiPotPPA55metaG_FD_76969 | JGI IMG/M metagenome (GOLD analysis project Ga0073928, IMG submission 76969) | Iron sulfur acid spring bacterial and archeal communities from Banff, Canada, to study Microbial Dark Matter (Phase II) - Paint Pots PPA... ...
CCATGGATTTGGACTGCCTCGTCGGCCGCGTGCACCGCTAGGCGCCCGCTCTTCAGCTTTGCCTGCGCCGCGACCAGCGTGAAGTTGCGCCCCTGGTCCTTCAGGAACGCGGCCTTGTGGACGAGCAGCCGCGTTGCCTCGATCTCCGTGGATATCGAGGCGAGCTTCGCCTGGATCGACTGGAACTTCGAGATCGGCTGGCCGAACGCGCGCCGCTGCTTGGCGTACGCAAGCGCCTGATCGAGGGCACCCTGGGCGAGGCCCACGCCCATCGCCGCCACCCCGATCCGGCCGATGTCGAGCACGTGCAGGAACTGGCGGAGCCCCGCGCCGCGCTCGCCGATCAGGTTCCCTGCCGGGACACGGCAGTCGGTGAAGTGCAGGGGACGGGTATCGGACGCGTTCCAGCCCATTTTGCGATACGGCTGCCCGGGCTCGTATCCATGCGTTCCGTTCTCGACCAGGATGTTGGAGATCTCCTTGCTGGAGCCGTCCCCATTGCCGGCGGAGCCGGTCACCGCCGTGATGACGACGGTTCCCGAGATGTCCGTCCCGGCGTTGGTGATGAACTGCTTGGCCCCATTGATGACCCAGTCGCCGTCGTCCAGCGCCGCGCGGGTTTGGGTGTTGCCGGCATCTGATCCGGCCTCCGGCTCGGTCAGGCCGAACGCGCCGAGCCGCTCACCCCGGCAGAGGCGCGGGCGCCACTCGCGCTTCTGCGCCTCGGTCCCGAACAGGTAGATCGGCTGCGTCCCGAGCGACGTATGCGCGCAGAGGGTGATCGCCACCGACGAATCGACCCGGGTCAGCTCCTCGACGGCCAGGGCGTAGGCGAGCGTGTCGCCGCCCCCGCCGCCGTATTACTCGGGGAACGGAATCCCCATCAAATCGAGCTCTGCTAGGCGCCTGACGATGTCGTACGGGAAGCTGTGAGTCCGGTCGAGCTCCTCGGCGACGGGTGCGATCTCCTGCTCGGCGAAGTCGCGAACGGTGCGCTGAAGCAGCCGGTGATCGTCGCTCAGGTCGAACTGCACGGCGGGCATTCTCACAGCTACGCTCGGGGCGTGAGCAGCGAGCAGCCCGACCCACTGAGGCCGAGCACCGAAGTCCTCTCGGCACCCACGGCTGAGCTTGACATTGTCGAGTCGGCAGGGACCAAACGCAGCCAGCCAACGGTGCGAAAGCGCCACCCCAAGCCCCCACAGGTGCGGTTAGGGGCGCTGCAGGAGCGCGGCCTTGCGCCCGCGATCATGGCGATCGTCGAGCGGGGGGTGCGCCGCCGGCCCGCGCTTGCAATCAGCCTCCGCGCGGAGGTGGAGCTGGACTTCGAAGAGGATTATCCGCCGGTGAGGATCGTGTTCGGCGACCGGCTCGTGCTCGTCGAGGATGGCCCCGCGAAGGTCCCCGACCTGAAGATCGAGGGCGCGCTGCCCGACCTGATCAGCCTGCTCGTGGCGCCGCTGCTCGGCGGCGTTCCAAGCCCGATCAACCCGCGAGGCCGCGCGGCGCTGGGCATGGTCGCGCTCGGGCGCGTGCGGATCGAGGGAAGGCTCGGGCTGATGCGGCGCGTGCTGGCGGTCATCCGGATCTAGTCTCCCGCGACGCCCCGCGCCAGCTCGACCAGCGTCCTCACGCCGAACCCGGTCGCACCCTTGTCGCCGTAGTACTCCGTCGGAACGTCGAATGCGGTGCCCGCGACGTCGAGATGCGCCCATGGAACGGAGCCGGCGAAGTGGTTCAGGAACTCCGCCGCGGTGATCGGCGAGGCCTCGCGGCGCTCGGTCTGATTGGTCAGCTCGGCGTAGCGCCCCTTCACCATCCGCGCGTAGCCGGGGTCGAGCGGCAGGCGCCACACCTGCTCGCCGGCGCGCGCGGCCGCCTCCGACACACCGTCCGCCCACTGATCGTCGTTGCTGAACAGCCCCGCGTACAGCGAGCCGAGCGCGACGACGACGCCGCCGGTCAGCGTCGCGACGTCGATCAGCCGCTCACAGCCCTCGCGCCGGGCGAGCGCGATGCAGTCGGCCAGCACCAGCCTCCCCTCGGCATCGGTGTTGTTGACCTCGATCGTTGTGCCGTCGAGGGCGGTCACGATGTCTCCTGGCTTGACGGCGGTGCCGCTCGGGAGGTTCTCGGTTGCTCCGACGATGCCGATGACGGCCACGGGAGCCCGCAGCGAGGCCAGCGTCGCGATCGCCTCGATCACGGCAGCACCGCCCGCCATGTCGAACTTCATCTCGTGCATCTTCGCCCCGGGCTTGATCGAGATCCCACCGGAATCGAACGTCACCGCCTTGCCAATCATGCCGAGCCGCGGCGCCTGCGCACCTACGCCGTCGTAGGCGAGGCGGATAAGGCGCGCGCCCTCGGCTGATCCTCGAGCGACCGCGGCGAACGCGCCCATCCCCGCGTCGCGGATCTCGTCCTCGTCCATAACGGTCACCATGACGCCATCGAGACCCGCCGCGTAATCGGCCAGCTTCGAGGGCGTCAGCTCGTTGGAGGGCGCGTTGACGAGGTCTCGGGCTCGATTCTGAGCCGCACACAGCGCAGCGGCATCCACAACCGCCGCCGAGACGTCCCGATCGGCGCTCACGATCAGCCGCTCGAGCTGCGGCTCGTCATCGGAACGCCGAAACCGATCGAACCGGTATGCCCTGAGCATTGTTCCCTGGACGACAGCCGCCGCCAGCTCCTCGGTCGGAAGCTGCCAGCAGAGCACGCGCGCCCCCACCTCCGATGCCCGCACCTGAGCAACAGCGGCGGCGACTCGTGCGCGCTCCGCGTCGAGCTCCTCGCGTTTCCCCAGCCCCACCGCGATCACACGCGTTCCATCGATCCGACTGACGGCAAGACGTTTGTACTGGGGGCGTCCCTCGACGGCAGGTTCCTCCCCATCAAATAATCCGATCACCACGGTGTCGGCGCCGCTCTCCAGAGCGGGCGTCGTCGTGGCTTCAACCTGCACGGCGAAGCACCCTACTAGCATTGCCATTCGTCACCGAACCCGGAGAAGCCGAGAACCGATGCCCAAAACAGTGATCCTTTCCGCCGCCCGAACGCCGATCGGAAAGCTCGGCGGCGGTCTTGCCAGCGTCGACGCGACCGAGCTCGGTAGTACCGCGATCAAGGCCGCCCTCGAGCGCGCAGAGGTCGAGCCCGAGCAGGTCGAGCGGGTGGTGATGGGCCAGGTCCTCCAGGCGGGGCAGGGGCAGATTCCCTCGCGCCAGGCTCAGATCAAGGCCGGGATTCCGAAGGAAGTTCCGTCGGAGACGATCAACAAGGTCTGCGCTTCGGGCATCCGCGCCGCGGGACTGCTGGACACGGCGATCCGCGCCGGCGACCTCGAGATCGGCGTCGGCGGCGGGATGGAATCGATGTCGAACTCGCCTTACCTGCTCAAGGAGGCCCGCTTCGGCTTTCGCATGGGCGACGCGAAGGCGATCGACTCGATGATCAGCGACGGCCTCACCAACCCTTTCTCCGGCAAGCACATGGGGCTCGACAACGACGAGGTTTCGGCGGAGATCGAGCTGACCCGAGCGGATATGGACCGCTGGTCGCTGCGCTCCCATCAGCTCGCGGTCAAGGCCACCGACGAGGGCCGCCTTCCCGAGGAGATCGTCCCGGTGACGGTCAAGGGCAAGAAGGGCGATACGGTCGTCGAGATCGACGAGGCCCCCCGCCGCGACACGACGCTCGAGACGCTCGCAAAGCTAAAGCCAGCGTTCTCACCCGAGGGCGCGACCACCGCAGGGAACGCGCCCGGGGTCAACGACGGAGGAGGCGCCCTGGTGCTGGCGAGCGACGAGTGGGCGAAGCGGAACGGCAAGCGCGCGCTCGCGACAATCATCGCCCAAGCGCAGGTCGCCGACGACTTCCCCTATCTGGCGCGAACGCCCGCGAAGGCGGCCAAGCTCGCGCTCGAGCAGGCCGGCCTCACCGCCGACCAGGTCGACCTCTGGGAGATCAACGAAGCGTTCGCCTCGGTGACGCTCAACTCGATCAGGATGCTCGGGATCGATGAGGACAAGGTCAACGTCAACGGCGGCGCGGTCGCCCTCGGGCACCCGATCGGTGCCTCCGGCGCGCGGATCCTTGGCACGCTCGTGCTGGAGCTCCAGCGGCGCGGCGGCGGGATCGGATGTGCGGCGATCTGCTCAGGCGGAGGCCAGGGCGACGCCGTGCTCGTGCAAGTGAATGGGGCCTGACCCCCCGCAGTCAGCCGTCTTCTTCGACCTCGACCGGACCCTGATGGAGGGGTCCTCGGCGTTCCAGTTCGGGCGCGCCGCCTACCGCGCCGGGCTGATCAGCCGCCGCCAGCTGATCTCTGACGGGTTGGCCAACCTGCGCTTTCGCCTGCGCGGCTCCACCGACGAGAACACCCATGCGCTGCGAGACCGGATTTCGCGCTCACTGGCCGGCACGCGCGTGCGCGATCTCGAGCGACTCGGCGCTGACGTCCTGGCGGGCATCCTGCCCCGTGTGTATCCCCAGATGCTGGCACTCGCGCACGAGCATCAGGACGGAGGCCGGCGCGTGTACATCGCCACCGCGGCATCCAACGAGCTCGCGGAGATGCTCGCCTCGGTACTCGCGCTGGACGGCGGCATCGGCTCGGAGTTCTCGGAGGTGCAGGACGGCGTGTTCACCGGCGAGCCGACCGGGCACTTCATCTACGGGTCTGGCAAGGCACAGGCGATCCGAGAGCTGGCGCAGCGCGAGGGCATTGACCTCGAAAACTCATATGCCTACTCGGACTCCGAGTCCGACCTCCCGATGCTCGAGCTGGTTGGGCATCCAGTCGTGGTCAACCCCGACGCGAATCTCGCACGAATCGCGCGTGAACGGGGCTGGGAGATCCTGCGCTTCGACCGCCTCGGCCGGCGCCTGAAGACGGGTGTGGCACTAGCTGGCGCAGCGGCCGCAGGTGGAATCGGCAGCGCGGCCCTGGCGACACGCAACCGGCGCAACAGGCTGCGTACAGCTGTCCCGAGCGTTCGCCGGAAGCTTCGCCGCCCGGCGATCCCGCGGCTGCACTGACTCGCCGTCTTAGACCCAGATCGCACCGGGGCCGGCGCCGGTGCTGCCCTCCTGCTCGTCGCGGGCGCCGACCACGATCGACAGCTTCCCGACGTGGCGATTCTCGTGCAGCAGCCGATGCGCCTCGGGGAGCTCGTCGAAGCGCATTGCCCGCCACAGCACGGGCCGGATGCTCCCGTCGATGATGAGCTGATTTGCCCGCCAGCACTCGTAGGCGTTGGCAGCGTGCGAGCCGATGATCTGCTTCTGGCCGTTGACCAGATTGTGGCCATCGAGTGCAAGCATGTAGCCGCTGGTAGCACCGCACGTGACGACCTTGCCGAAACGTTTCACCGCCGCCACCGAGAGGGGGAACGTGTCCTTGCCGACGTGCTCGAACACGATGTCGGGCGCATCCCCAAGGATCTGAGCGACCCGCTCCACGAACCGACCGCCGTCGCCAGGCCCGAACTCGCGCCGGTCGACGTAGTCGACCGCTCCCAGCTCTCGGACCAGACGACCCTTCTCCGCGGAGGAGACGACGCCGACGGCGCGCGCTCCCGCGACGGCGCAGAGCTGTGTCGCGAACACGCCCATCCCTCCCGCTGCCCCCCAGATCAGGACGTTGTCCCCGGCGCCTAGTCCGCAGCGATCGATCAACATGCGATACGCCGTGAAGTACGTCACGCCGTAGGCCGAGCAGTCGACCCACGACAAATGGGTGGGCTTGGGAAGCAGCTGCTGCGCCTGGACCTTGGCGAACTGGGCGAACGAGCCCCACGTGGTCTGGTAGCCCCAGCCGAGCTGACTGGGAGCAGCGAGCGGATCGAGACCGTGCACCTCCGGATCCTCGTAGGACGCCTGGTTGGCGTGCAGCACGACCTCGTCGCCCGGCTTCCAGCGTCTAACCCCCGCCCCGACCTTCCACACAATCCCGGAGGCATCCGAGCCTGCAATGTGGTGGCCCCAGCGAGGATGGTCGCCATAAGCGAAGATCGAGACGGGCTCGCCGAGCGCTGCCCAGATGCTGTTGAAGTTCACGCCGGCCGCCATCACGCGGACGATCGCCTCGAACGGGCCCGGCTCGGGAACCTCCACTTCTTCAATCTTGAACGCGTCCGAGAGCGAGCCCTCTCGCTCCGGACGGAGCACCCAGGCGACCATGGTCCGCGGCAGCTCGCCCGGCTCGACGTCCAGTTTCGAAACCTCGTAAACGTTCACCGCCACCTGCCGCATGGTATGCAGCGGTTGATAGCTTGCCGCCCGTGTACTGCCCTCGCTGCGGGACACAGGGCGAGCCCGGTGACCGGTTCTGCAGCGCCTGCGGGGCGTCGCTTCCCGGTGCCCGGAAGGGCGATGATGAGCGGCGGTCGCCGCGGGAGACCCTCGAGCGCCTGATCGGGACGACCCGGCGCGCGCGCGTCGTGACCGTACTCACCGTGGTGGCGGTCGCCGTCGCGATCGCGGCGTTCGTCGCACTCCCGGCTAAGCACGGGATCCCCCGTGACGCGTACACGATCGCTGCCGACAACGTGTGCGTGGGCGCGAAGAAGCAGATCGGTGCCGCCGGCGTTCGGGCGTTCAAGCAGACTCGCCTCAGCAGAACGCACACCTACGCCAGCGACATCGTGCTCTCGACCGCCGAGTGGCGCTCGTCGTTCGACGCCCTTTCCGTGCCCCGTGATCGCACGGAAAAGGCCCAAGCGCTCGACACCGCCCTGCGAAATGTCGAGATCGCCGCGGGAGGACTCGCGCTCGCGGCTCAGCGCCATGGCGCTGAGGTGGTTTCGCGGGCCCGGGCACTGGGCCCGCTGACCGCGGCCGTGGAGCGGGACGTCGCTGCGCTCGGCCTCACGAACTGCGCTCAGGTCGTGATCGCGCCCGTGGTCCCGCGCGCCGCTCTGACTTCGCCCGCCGGATGAGATTTGCGCGGATCACGCGATTGTCTTGCGTCTGAGGGTCGCATCTGATGGAATCACCTCGACGAGGGCGCACGGGCACCCCACCGACCGGAGGAGAGGCTGATGAAGCGGCGTTATGTCGTGCTGGGACTTAGCTTGGTTCTGGCGATCTCGCTAGCGGTGCCCGCCTTCGGCGGCCCCGGCAACCCGGTCGCCACCGCTGCGAAGAGCGCCAAGTCGATTGCGAAGAATGCGCTCAAGAAGGCAAAGGCGGCGCAGACCACTGCCAATACCGCCCTGACCACGGCGACAACCGCGCTGAGCAAGGCGAACGCGGCGCAGACGACGGCCAACAACGCGCTGACGACCGCCACCAACGCCAACGCCAACGCCAACACGAGGGTCAAGAGCTCTGTCGAGGAAACCGGCTCGGGCAGCGGAGTCAACGCCACGACAAGTACTCAGAGCGACTCGGTTGCGTGCCCGACGGGCGATGTGCTGTTGGGCGGCGGGTACTTCCTCAGCGGCGCAAATGACAATTCGGCCACCGTGATCGCGTCGGACAAGCAGCTCTACGCGGGCGGTTGGTTTGTTGAAGGTGCATCCATCGCCGGCGCCAACCAGACGTGGGGCATCACCGCCGAAGCGATGTGTGGAGCGACGAGCTAACGCACCCGCAGCGCCAAGTGCCATTGCGCAAGGGGCCTCCCGGAAGGGGGGCCCTTCTCGCGTGGGGGAGCTGCTCGCGGCCAGCAGATCCCGGTCGTGGTTCTGGCCCGGGGTCATCGTCCTCGCCGCGCTGGCGCTTCGCATCGCCGTAATCGCCGCGGACTCCGGCTACAGGCCGCAGAACGACGCGTTCGAATACGACTACTACGCGCACTCGATCGCTGCCGGACACGGATACCCACGGTCGGGCTACCTGCTCCAGGGGGGACCCACCGCGATCCGGGGACCGGGCTATCCGTACTTCCTCGGAGCCGTGTACGCGCTCAGCGGAGACAGCTTGGCGGCAGGGCGCGCAGCGGATGCGGCGCTGGGTGCGCTCGCGGTCGCGCTGATTTATTTGATCGCCAAACGGATCTGGGGACGGCGGGTCGGCCTCGTCGCCGCGGCCATGGCGGCCGTATTTCCGCCGCTCGTGCTGTTGAGCAGGGAGCTCTGGTCCGAGTCGCTGTTCCTTGTGCTCGAGCTCGCGGCGGTGCTCTGCGTTCTGAACTTTCGCCGCTCGGGCGGCTCTGCCAGCTGGGCGGCGGCTGCCGGTGCGATGTGCGGGCTGGCCGCGCTCACGCGCAACACCGCTGTCCCGCTGCTGCTGGCGATAACGATCGGTGTCTGGACCGTCCGGCCCTGGCTCCGACCGCGAGCGCTGGTCGCGCCGCTGGTGGCGCTGGCGTCGGCTGCGATCGTGGTCGCGCCGTGGACGGTCCGCAACGCGGTCGACTTCCACCGCTTCATCCCGCTGACGACGAGCGCGGGGATCACGGTGTCCGGCGTCTACAACGAGACGTCGTACCGCGACAGCAAGTCCCACGGGGCTTGGCGCGACCCGCAGATCGTGCCCGAGTTCACCCCGCTGTTCGTCACCCCCGGCATCGACGAGGCGACGGTCGACGCGACCCTCCGGCGCAAGGCGCTTGACTTCGCCCGGCGACATCCGAGCTACGTCGCCGAGACGACGGGCTGGAATCTGATACGCATGTTCGAGATCGCCGGAGGTTCAGTTGTGGGGAAGCGAGGTCAATTCGTCACCGAGCGTGGAATCGGCAGCGCAACACCAGCGTCCGAGCGCGCGGGCCTCGGGATCGCGGCGCTCCTGGCCCTGGGCGGAATCGCAGCCCTGATTCGAACGCGACCGCGCCTGCGCGCGCGAAGTGTTGGACCCTCTTGCATCCCGCGCGGCCCGTTGTTCCTGTGGCTCATCCCAATTCTGGTGCTCGTGAGCACCGCCCCGATCAACGGACTCCCGCGCGACCGTCTGCCGGTCGACCCGTTCCTGCTGATCCTCGCGGCGATCGGACTGACCTGGCTGTGGAGCGCGCGCAATCGCCCCCGCGGGTCGGCAGCATGACGGCGATGCGTACCGCGGCGCTGGTCATCGTGGCGAGCGTGGCCGTGGCCGCGGCGGGCTGTGGCGGCTCGCGTCACGCCTCCACCAGTACGGCTGGCACCGTTGCCCTGAACGTGTCGCCGGCCCTGGTCGCGCAGGCGAACGCCAACTGCCGGTTCTTACTACGCCGGGTCCGGCGGCTCGGGCAGGGAGTCCTCGTCGGGCCGCTCGAACAACTTCCCACCCGACTCGACCAGCGCGTGTTCGGCCCCGCGATCGCAACCGTCGAAACGGTGGCCACGCGCCAACAAGCACTCGAGCCCGCGTTTCGCAACCAGCAGTACACCCTCTACGCGAGTCTGTTCGATCCGATCATCGTGCTTGCACAGCAGCGGTGGCAGAGCGGAGTCGGACACGACGTCGGACAGTCGAAGACGCTTGAGAGCCTGCTCAGCGGGCTCAGCGCGGAGCAGGAGCGTGCCGCCCGCGCCGCCGGCGTGAGCGACTGCGGGCAGGACTTCCTCTACGCGATGATCAACTCGTTCACGCAGCGAAGATGAGCGCGGTCGAGTCGGACGCCCGCAGCGACGTCCCCGACGTCGTCGCGCCGCCGCCGCGCCACCCACGCTACCCGTTGACGGTTGGCCTGCGAGGAGTGGCGGCGCTCACGATCCTGGTCGGGCACGCCTGGTTCTTCACGGGAGGGTTCGGCGGCTTCACCGAGAGCCTCCCCAACCGCCTGATCGTGCGCTGGGACGGGGTCGTCGCATTGTTCTTCATGCTGTCTGCGTTCCTGCTTTACCGGCCGATGATCGCCCGGCGCGGTGGTGGTCCGCCGCCGCCCACGATCGGCGCCTACGCGCTGCGCCGTGTCCTGCGCCTATACCCGGCGTACTGGGTGGCGCTCACGGCTCTCGCGATCGTCCCGGGGCTGTACGGCGTGTTCTCGCATCACTGGTGGGCCTTCTACTCCCTCACCGACTTCCTCAAGCTGAGCCTGCACGATGTCTGTCCGAGAAATCAGGAATTCCGGTGTGGGCTGCCGCAGTCGTGGACGCTCGGGATCGACCTGACCTTCTACGTGGCGCTCCCGCTCTACGCCGCCGCGACGGCGTTGATCGCGAGAGGACGTGATCGACGAAGCTGGATGCGGCTCGAGCTCGGGCTGCTCGCGCTGCTGGCGGCGGCGTCGCTGGTGCTCGGCGGTCCCCCGCTCGATCTCCGAGACCAGGTGTGGTTCCGCTACAGCTTCCTTGGCTACTTCTATTGGTTCGCGCTCGGCCTCGGGATCGCGATCATCTCGGTCGCCTATTCACGGGAGCGGCAGCAACCGCGGGCGCTGCGGCTCATTGCCTCGAGGCCGTTGCTCTGCTGGGGCAGCGCCGCTGCGATCTACATCTCGACGGTACTCGCGTTCTCGACGGCGCCGTTCGTGTTCCAGTTCAAGACCTCGGAGTACGTGACGCTGGTCCTTCTCCAGGGCCTCTGCGCGCTGCTCGTGTTCCTGCCTGCGGTGTTCGCCAACCCGAACCATGGTCTGCCCTCACGGGTCATCGGCCACCCGGTGCTGATGTGGTTTGGGCTGATCTCGTACGGCCTGCTGCTGTGGCACGCCACGGTGGCTGTCAGCCTCGGGACGCTCGGATCGGGCAACGGATATTGGGTCGTCCTGGTCGGCGAGATCGTCATCGCCATTCCGCTTGCCTGCATCAGCTATTACGTGATCGAGCGGCCCCTGATGAAGCTGAAATACCGCCCCCTGCGCTCGCTGCCCCGCGGCGGACCGCGGGGCGGCGTGGTGATGCCCGGGCCGGAAGGACCGCCGTGACAGAGCTTCAGGATGTCCCGCGCGCCCTCGGCGACGCCGGCGCCCCGGCCTCCGGGATGCGCCGGACGATGTTCCTCTCGCAGGACGGAGTCGTGTTATGCACGACGCTCAGGGCGCTCGGAGAGCTCGGCATCCTCGAAGCATCGCTGGAGGAGCCGCGGTCGATCGCGGAGCTATACCCGAGCGTGACCGGGTCGGGATTTGGCGCGCTCCGCGTTGCGATCAACACCCTCGCAGCCACCGGCTGGTTGGCTGACCCGCCGACACTCGATCCCGGCAGCACGGTCCTTCGCTGGACCGACTCGGGTCGGCTGGCGGCGAGACATCGCCGCAGCTACATCGCGATCGGAAGGTTCCTCGCAGACCACGACAGCGCCGCCGCCGATGCGTGGTCGCGGCCGTGGGGGAAGGAGGTCGACCAGTTCCGCGAGCTCGTCGCGCTCGCCTGCGAGCGATGGCAGCTCGCCGACGACGTTTCCGCCGCCCAGGCCGAGCTGATCAGGTCCCACCTGAATGGGGCGCTCGTCGTTCCGACAATGCTGTGGCTACACGAAACAGGGCGGCTCGTTGGGGATGGCCCGGCCTTCCCAGACGACTTGGCAGGGGAAGCGATGGGCAGGCTGCTGGGGGTGCTCGGCTGGATCGAGCAGCCGGGCCCCTCCTGGACCGAGCACGGACGCAGGGCGCGTACGTTCGCGCTCAATTTCGGCGGCGTCGCCACGTACCTGCCGATGCTCGCCCGTCTGCCCGAGCTCTATCGCGGCGAGCTGACCGTCGGGGACGACCCACATGCAAGCGGGGCCGAGTGGCACGTGCATCGTGAGCTCAACCTGACGATCAGCGCCGCGGCGCACTCGCGGTACTTCCGCGACAGCGACCCGATCTTCCTGGAGCTGTTCAACCGAGAACCCGCCGCGGCCCAGCCCCGATTCATTGCAGAGATGGGCTGCGGCGCGGGATC
>Ga0073928_10009575_pt1 | contig 11759 bp, 9 predicted proteins | sample PaiPotPPA55metaG_FD_76969 | JGI IMG/M metagenome (GOLD analysis project Ga0073928, IMG submission 76969) | Iron sulfur acid spring bacterial and archeal communities from Banff, Canada, to study Microbial Dark Matter (Phase II) - Paint Pots PPA... ...
GACGAATGCCGCGGTCGCGAAGCTTACTTCGCCAATCAGCATGACAAAGCGCATGCTCGCGGCCGTTAGTGCGGCGATGGCGACCAGATTTATAACGCTGATCGTGTAGGCATTGGTCGCGAGGGTCGTTGCTGCGATCGCCGCGGCGCCACCCCCCAGCCACCAGGAGACGTGAAGTTTACGCATGTCCGAGAAGCCCCTTTGGCCTGACGAGAAGAACGACAATCACCAGCACAAAAATTGCCACCGTTGCCGAGGAAGAATCGAAGTAGTAGCCCCCGACCGACTCGACGAGTCCGATGAACAGAGCGCCGACGATCGCACCCGGCACGCTGCCGAGCCCACCTAGCACTACCGCGATGAACCCCTTCATCAGATAGTCCGAACCCATCACCGGTGAGACGACGGATACGGGTGCGATCAGGGCACCGGCGACAGCCGCCAGCCCGGCCGCTATCATGAACCCGGACATCGCGAGACGGTTGTAGGGAATGCCCTGCAGCATCGCGGCTTCGTGGTCCGACGCGACGGCTCTCAATGCCTTGCCGATCCGCGTGCCCGACATCGACCAGTACAGCAGGCCAGTCACAATCACGGCCGCGAGGCAAAGTACGAGGCGTTGGGCTGTCAGCGTTACGCCGAGGACCGTTACCGTGCCGCCGATAATCTCGGGAACAGCACGCACGGCACCACCGAACACGCTAAGTACGACGCCATCGAGTAGCAGCGCCAGGCCCATCGTCAGAATGAAGGCGCCATCCATGTCACGCAGAAAGAACCTTAGGCCGAACTTGTAGACGACAATCGCGAGAATCAGCGCCACAACGATTCCCCCTGCGGCAGACACGAGGTAAGCCGATTGCACCGAGAAGCCCTTTGCCATCACCAACGGCACCAGATAACTGACCACGAGGGCCGAGATGGTGAAGAAGTGACCATGCGCGAAGTTGACGACGCGCATGACCCCGAAGATCAACGTAAGTCCCAGAGAAAACAGGACGTAGACAGCTCCTATCTGGAGAGCTGTTATGAAAAGCTGCAGCGCGGTTTCCAAAATTTCGCTCCCTATGATTTAGGATTGAGATCGGCCATCAGTCCTTCCTGGGATCGATTCGCGCCCGATCGACGATCTTTCCGTCTTCGATCTGCGTGATATAGACGGGCAATATGGGCTGCTGGTTTGAGCCGTAGATGTCCTTGCCTCCAAATCCGGTCTCGCCGCCATAGAAGGTCTTAAACCGGATCGAAGGAAGTACCGCCGCCACGTCCTTGGGGTCGACGCTTTGCGCCTTTTCCATGGCCGTCTTGAGCATGTAAATGACGTCGTAGTATCCAATAGGGGGCGAGCTAAGCGACTCGCCGAGATAGGCGTGAGCCTCGCTGTTGGTCTTGCGCTGATGGTCCGTCACGCTCGGACCGTCGAACGCAACGGCGGCGCCCATGTACACGCCATTGACAGCCGGGCCACCGGTCGCGACGATGCCGTCGATGCCGCTGCCGTTGTCCGTCACTTTCACGCCTTTGAAGCCCCGCACATCGAGTTCTTTGAACACCTGGCCAGCGTCAGCGGGTGGCACGGACGAAAGATCGATGATGTCCGGCTTGAGCGACGCGAGACGGGCAGCAATCGGCTGAAACTCCGTCGTACCGCGTTCATAGAAATCGCTCGAGAGCACTTTTACGCCGGCTTTCTCCCACATCGGCCGCGAGATGGCCTCGACCTCGCGACCTGTCGCATCGTTTGCATTGAGAAGGGCGATGGTCTTCACTTCCGGGTGAGCCGTGCGCACGTATTGGATCATCGCCGGCACGATTTCGAACGGCGAGTTGATCAGCGAGAAGGTCATGGGAAATTTGGGACCCTTGCTACTCTTTCCCCACGATTCCGTGAAGAAAAGTACCCCCTGACGTTCGGTGAGCGACTGTGCCGCCAGTGCCGGAGCCGTGCCGGTTGCGGCCATGAATCTGACGCCGTCGCGGTTGAGCAGCGTTTGCGCGACCTTCGTCCCCTCGGCCGCTGTGTACTTGTTATCGTACGAAATACATTGGAAGTTGTAGACCTTTCCCTTGACCTTGACTCCGCCCGTATCTTTTACTTCCTGAGCGGCCTTCTTGCACATCCAGTCCGCGCCTTTGCCCCAAACCACTCCCGATCCGGAGAGGGGAACGGATAGTCCGATTTTGATCGTTTCATCAGCTCGCGCTGCCGAACCGAAAACCGATGCGGCCAAAGCCGGAACGACAGCCGCGAGCAGACGCGTCTTAGAGAGATACATGTTGTCTCCTACCAGTTTTTCAGTTTGGAATTTTTTGTTTAATCGACTGCACCTGCCGGATCCAGCATTACGAACAGCGCTTGCTGGTCCTGCTACGAAACTTCAAACAATCCACCTTTGCACGCCACCATCTTTGGAATTTGCGACAGGTCTGACCTTCAGTATGTCGAACCGATCGGTGCGAATTTGTCTAGTGTGAGCGCCTTGCCGGTTGACGAATTACCTCCTCCTAGCCTCGCCAACTGTGCTGCGCCGAAACCACTTTCGATGTTTGACGTCGGGTTGAGTACAAAGGTAGCAGCCAGAAATCTAAATGTCAACCATTGAAACCATTGCAATATTGGATTATTTGAAGACAAGGGTAAACGATGTGATGCTGCGTCGCAGCAAGCCGCATTCGATCGCGATTTGCCAGCAGCAAGCTCTGCGCAGTGGTGCACGGTGAATGGTGCTTTCCCTATGTGGTTGACCATTGAAATGATTTCATTGATGTGCTCTACTGAAAAGCGTAGGTTGCACGGAGCAAACAATCGAGGAAGGATGAACTGCGCCCTGACCGTCGATGATCGACGCACAGTCGTTCGTATAACTGATCGTATTCCGGGCGACGCATTTGATCGCGAGCGCAAGCTGGCGGTCAACGGATCATTTACTCAACGAAGTCATCCTCTGAGGAGGTAGCTGGTGTCGGTCAAGTCGGTTTGCGTCATCGGTGTCGGCGCCATTGGCGCGCCAATCGCACGGCGAATTCTCGAAGCCGGTTTCGAGTTGACGGTTTGCGATCAAAATGAATATGTCTTGTCCAGATTTGTTGATCTCGGCGTGAGGATTACGCGAGTCCCCGCCGACTGTGCCGCGTCAGACCTCGTACTTGTCGTCGTAGCGACGGCACAGCAGGTTCGGGACGTCGTAGTCGGGAAAAACGGCATCACATCCGGCCTGCAATCTGGACGCGCGCCCATCATTGCAGTAATGAGTACCGTGGGCCCCCAGGCAATAAACGACCTGGAGAAAACCCTTAAGACTCTGGGAGTGCGGCTGATCGACGCGCCCGTGAGCGGAGGCGCCCTTCGCGCCGAGCAAGGCAAGTTGACGATTTTGGTCGGTGGTGAAACCGCTGCCTTCGAATCCGTCAAGCCTGTCCTGGAGAGCGCCGGCAGTCGTCTGTTCCATTGTGGAGCGGTCGGAGCCGCGCAGACAATCAAGCTCGTCAACAACATCATTGCACTCGCTAATGTGCTCGTCACGGCCGAGGCCTACCGGCTCGCACTCGACAATGGCCTCGCCCTGCGCGACGTCACAGCGATCCTGGAGGTGAGCTCTGGCCGCAATCACTTTTCGGCGCATGAAGGCGAGGCCGCAGGCTCCTTCGCGGGCTGGACTGAAACCCGTCCGGACTTCGACGCATTGACGTCCATATTGCGCAAGGACCTCGGCCTCGCACAGGAACTGGCATCCGGATCATCGACGACATTTCCGTTCATACAGCACCTAAATTCCATCATGGACGCGCTCGATGACGAAACCTTCGAGACCTGGCGGGTGGTCGGCGGTGCACGAGATTAATGACTCGATCAAACAATGCACTTTTTGCGGCCAAGTCACGAGGCGAGCCGCTCTGGATGACAAAAATCGAAAGTGGCCAGCAGCAAGCGCGGATGGCCAGTGAATTCCATTTATCAGAAACGGGAACCACGAGACAGGAGAAGTGACGATGACTGAACCGATAATTTCGAGTGCCGCACGACTACGCGAGCTGTTGAAGCGCGAGATCCCTATAGTCGCCCCGCTGGCCTTAGACCCCATCAGCATGAGAATGGCTGAATCTGCGGGATTCGAGGCGGTCTATCTTGGTGGTGGCACGTTGGGTTACCTGAAAACAGGCACCGAGGCAAACCTCTCGTTGTCCCAGATGGTGCAGGTTGGCGTCGAAATGCGGGCAGCATCCACGTTGCCCATCATCCTGGACGGTACATGCGGATGGGGAGACCCCATGCACATGCACCACACCATATCAATGGCCGAAGCGGCTGGTTTTGCGGCCATCGAACTCGAGGATCAACTCGTCCCCCGGCGTGCTCATCATCATATTGATATCGAGCACCTGATCCCGGCGGAGCTGATGGTCGAGAAGATCAGGGAAGCAGTCGCCGCGAGACGTGACCCGGATTTCGTGATCATCGCGCGCACCAACGCACTGCGAACTGACAGTATGGACGAAGCGCTGCGGCGAGCCGAGGCCTACAAACGCGCTGGAGCGGACATGCTGTATGTCCTGCAAAAGTATCCCAACCCCGAGGATCTCCGCACGATTGGAGAACGGCTGGACGGACCGCTTTTCTACGCGATGCTGGCAGGGCTTGGCTCAATAGGAATGACGATCCCAGAGTTAGGCAAGCTAGGATTCAGGATCGTCTCAGACGGGTCAACACCGTTCCTCGCGCGCCAAAAAGCCATGCGACTAGCGTACGAGGCACTTGCCAAAGGGATGACCGATCCCACGATCGGCAACGACTACGAGCTGGAGACACGCGAGGTACACAAGGCGATCGACCTGCAGAAACTGCTCGACATCGAACTTCGCACTGTTGAGCGCTGATAAAGGCTTGGGCTGGCAAGATAAGGAAACTCAGCAATGACACACGATTATCAGCAACACGTCTCACTCCCCGTTCTGCCCGACCTCGCAGAAGCACAGACCGAGTCCGAACCGAAGAAGATGCGCCGCGTTGCCTCCGCCAGTTTCGTCGGCAGCCTGGTGGAGTTCTACGACTTCAATATCTATGGCTTTGCCGCGGCCCTCGTGTTTGGAAAGCTGTTTTTTCCCGCGCTTGGACCTGCTGCCGGTACCGTGGCGGCATTCGCGACGCTTGGGGTGGCGTTCGTTGCCCGGCCAGTCGGCAGCGTCTTCTTCGGACACTTTGGAGACCGGATCGGGCGCAAGAGAACCTTGGTCACGACACTCCTGATGATGGGGATCTCGACGAGTCTGGTCGGTCTGATGCCGACAGCCGGCCAGATCGGTGTAGTGGCGCCTATCCTTCTGGTACTGCTAAGGGTCATGCAAGGGCTCGCTGCCGGTGGTGAATGGGCAGGTGCAGCGCTGTTCGTCGTGGAAAACGCGCCCAAAGAAAAGCGGGGATTCTGGGCAATGTTTGCTTCGTTAGGCGGCGGCGCTGCGCTCACGTTGGCGCCGATCACGTTCCTGCTGACCGGCTTCGGCATGAGTGACGAGCACTTCTTAAGCTACGGATGGCGCATTCCCTTCCTCGCCAGTTCGGTACTTATTGTCATCGGCCTCTACATTCGTTTGAGGATGGAGGAGTCGCCGGTATTCAAGACGGAGCAGGCGCAGAGCGGCGCGTCGCCGGTGCCGTTCCTCGAGGCATTCAAGCGCCAGCCACGTGAAATATTACTCGCGGGCGGCGCCATGATCATGCCGCCAAGTTTCGGATATCTCGGCGCGTCCTACCTGACAAACTACGGCGCGACGGTACTGGCGCTCGGCCGGACTCAGGTGCTCACCATGAGCGCCATCGGCGGCGCCATGCTGACACTCGGGATTGGCCTTGCCGGCGCGTACTCCGACCGGGTCGGCCGCCGAAGGGTCATCATTGTCGCAGCGGCGGTCGCGGTGCCTTGGGCGCTCGTGCTCTTTCCGCTCATCGAAATCGGATCCACTCTCGCGTTCGCCGTCGGCATATGCACAACGATGTTTATCTCAGGTTGCGCGCTCGGTCCGATGAGCGCCTTCATGTCTGAGTTGTTCCACACCCGCTATCGCTACACGGCTGCTGGATTCAGCTACAACATCGCCCAGATCGTTGGCGGTGCGGCGACACCATTGCTCGCAGCTTGGATGACCGCGAGGTATGGCGGGTTTATCTTCGGCATCTTCCTGGCCTTCCTTTCTCTCATCAGCTTGCTTTGCATTCTCCAGATTGCCGAGACGAAGGAGTATGAGCTGGACCGGGCGCCGGACGCGCACGGTGATTGACGCGGCTGCAGAGCAGGACAAATTTCAAGCGGGAGACTGAATGACTTTATCCAATGACCAGGCGTCGACTGGTATTCGTGAAGACGCCACGCGTGAGGAACTGCACTCGCGTCGCATCGACATGCGGGGGTTTCGTCGCAGCGACGGACTGTTCGAAGTCGAGGGGCGGGTCACCGACCGGAAGTCGCGCGAATTCACTCCAGCGAGCGGTGGCCGCGTGGTACCGGCCCATGAACCGGTCCACGATATGGGTGTGCGCCTGGTATTCGACGATTCCATGGTCGTTCACGACGTGCAGACATTTACGGACGCTGCGCCATACCCCGCGTGCCCGGAGGGCGGTCGCGCGCTGCAGTCGCTGAAGGGGGTGCGCATCGCAGCAGGCTGGAATGGCGAAGTTCGTAGTCGCCTCAGTGGTGCGCGTAGCTGCACGCACCTTATGGAGCTATTGACGCCTCTCGCGACCACGGCCATCCAGACCATGATCGCACTGAGGATGGATCAGCCGGAGCCGCTAGATGCCAACGGTCGCCCCAGGAAAATCGATAGCTGCTACGCATATGCGGCGGAAGGAGAACTGGTCGCGCGTCGATGGCCACAGTTTGGTCGCCCCATTCGGTCCGTATAAGCGTGAACCGCGATGCCGGGAGGTCGACTGAAATAAGCGATATGCCATCTGCCTCTCAGAGGACCTATGGTAGCCGTTGGCGAATGAGGCTCGGACCATGTCCTCCTTTCCGGAAACATCTGCTTCAATGGGCTGGACGTTTCCTCCGAGTGCGGCCGCAGCCTTCTCTAAGACGCGGAGCCAGCGGCCCGTGATGAATACCGAGGCTCCAGTCCATGGCGTCGTTCACGGTCGGCCTGAACGGCCAGATGCTCGACATGCCGCGGCAAGGCAAGTTTTTTTGGTGCAGGCCGGGGCTGTAGTAGACACCTGAGCGTGTCAGTAGGAAACTTCGTCGGCATTAAGTTTGCAACCCCTGTCAACGAGACGTCTGCGTCGGCTCCCCGGAACGCTGCCGGGGCGATCAAATTAAGGAAGCTTGAGGAAAATTGCGATGGAGACAAACATCAACCCCAGCCGGACACAGGCTTCGCCGGATGGCCCGGACACGCGTGCAGAGGACGAAATTTATCGGCGGATAGCGTGGCAGCTCATTCCACTGCTCTTCCTTTGCTATATCGTGGCATACCTCGATCGCATCAACATCGGGGTCGCAAAGCTTCAGATGCTCGCCAATTTGGGCTTCAGCAATGCGGTCTATGCTTTTGGTGCAAGCATCTTCTTCTGGGGCTATGTAGTTTTCGAAGTGCCCAGCAATATCTTGCTCCACAAAATCGGCGCGCGTGTGTGGATCGCACGAATCATGATCAGCTGGGGCATCGTCTCCACAGGAGTTGCGTTCGTGCAGCCGCTCGCGGCGTTATGTGGCATCACTCCGGCGGCCATGTTCTATGTGCTCCGGTTCCTCCTAGGTGCATGCGAGGCAGGTTTTTTCCCGGGCATTGTCTTGTACGTTAGTTACTGGTTCCCCTCGCATCGGCAGAGTCAAGTTCTCGGGGGCTTCCTACTTGCCTTGCCGGTCAGCACGGTGATCGGAGCGCCCCTGTCTGGCTGGATTCTTGAGTCGATGAACGGCGCCATGAACATTCACGGCTGGCAATGGATGTTCGTCCTCGAAGGCCTCCCTTCGGTGTTGCTCGGCGTCGCCGTTCTGACCAGGCTCCACGGCGGCCCGGATAGCGTCCAATGGCTTTCCCCCATTGAAAAAGAGCTTGTGAAGGCCAATCTCGTCAGTGGTGCAGTCGGCAAGCGACATGAATTTTCAGCGGCATTCAAGGACCTACGCATATGGATGATGTGCGCGATTTATCTTGCCTACGGCACGGGCTTTTATGGGCTCGCGTTCTGGCTTCCCACCATCATCCATTCGGCGGGCGTCAAGAACAGCTTTCACGTCGGGCTGCTCACCGCAATTCCGTATGCGGGCGCTGCCATCTATATGACGTGGCACGCAACGCATGCGCGCAAGTCCGATGAACGGCGGCTGCATACCGCATTGCCCGTACTGATCGGCGGCATCGGTTTAATCCTGAGTGCTGCCTTCTCAACGCATATGGTCATATCGCTATTTTTCATGACCGTCGCCGTCTCCGGCCTGATGTCCGTCATGACCGTATTCTGGAGTCTTCCCAGCGGCTTCCTGTCCGGCACGGCGGTCGCGACGGGCATTGCCGTCGTGTCATCGGTGGGCAGTCTTTCGGGCATCCTCGGGTCGTTTGTATCGAGTATTGCACTCGACTTAACAGGCGATATCAAAAGTGGCACTTATGTGCTTGGCGGAATGATGGTGCTGTCCGGCGTCCTTGCGTTTCTCGCTCCACGGAGCACGTACGGCAACGTGGTTCATGCTCCACTGGCGCCCGCCGACACCGAGCTTGAGCTGAACGAAGTTGGCCGACAGTAACCCTGCCGCCGGGCGGGGACGGTCTTGAACGTCGAATCATCGACTGTAAACCAGGTCCGGAGTGCCGGCGTAGTCGACGGACACGTCCCGGATGTGGATGGTGATCTTGCGGATATCTAGCGGCGTGTTGCACCGGAATTGTCGGCCTTGGCGGCCTCGGACATATGGGCGTGAAATTTGCGCACGCGATGGGCGGTGGAGCGCTCGGACGCACGGTTGAATGGGCATAGACATCCAACTTCACCCGCAGCGGGGAGGTCGTGCAACAACACACGCCGTAGGTCAGGCGCCAGGATTTGTCTGTCCGATTCTGAAGCCGCCGTCGCAGAACGCATGACATTCCGTCAATCCATGAAGCAGTGCTGGCTTCCAGTGATTGAGCCCATTTACTCTTTCTTGCGACACCGCTGACCGGGCGAGGAACTGAGATACGGCAACTGCGCCATCGGGTGTGTTGTACGCGTCGGCTCCATGAACAACCAGCGCGCGAATCGTTTCGGGCCAATAGTCGGGGTATTCGGCGCGCAGATGAGCACACAGTCGCGCTACTTCCGCTGCTGCAGCGCTCGTGTCTCTAGTCGCTGCAAGGAGTGCGGCAGTCGGCGTATCCGAAGTCGTCAGAACTCGAAGCGCATCAGGGCCGATGGTCACAGAGTATTTGTCGCTTGAGGCGTTGCCGCCTTCTGCAACGACGTCCGGTTTCAGCGGCCAAGCTGTTGCCCACAGCAGCGAAGTCGTCGAAGACGGCGAAAGGTCCCCCGCCGTGGCAAGTGGGTTAAGGCCGGGATGGGTCTTCCCATCAATTTCAGTAAGCGACGTCGCCGCACCGACCGTCAGCGCGTTCCATGCTTGCGCCGGATTCTGGATTGGACTCTTGTGGTTGCTGACGGGGCATTCTTCCCAGTCCGCCCACGGTACGCTCAGACACCCCGGCAGGCACGATGATGTTAGATCTCGCCTCGTTTGTTGATCTGTTGATCTGGATCAAGAAACTGCTAAGTTCGCCTGCGTGGCGACGCTATCGTGCTGAATTTCTTGTAGTAACGACCCGATGGGCCGTTAACACGTTTGCAAAGACGCGCACGTTGATTCATGACGACGGTCAATGCTGAGACACAGCCGCCCGAAGATTAATTGACGATTGCACTAAACGAAGTGCCACGCCGAAGTGGAGGTTGCGGAGTCAATGAATAAACTTACAAGAAAAAAGGGTCGAAATGAAAATTACGAGCATGAAGATTGGCCATCGCTTCGCGGCGATGCTCGCAATCGTGATCGCCGGATTTGTCATTTATGGTGCGTCATCGTTCAAGGTTCTACACGACCTGAAGGTCAACGGCCCCACTTATCAGCGCATCGTGCAAGGCAAAGACCTGATCGCTGATATTCTGCCTCCTCCTGAATATGTGATCGAGTCCTACCTTGTCGCGCTGCAAATAATGAGCGCCGCACCGGCGGAACGACCTGCGCTCGTCGAGAACTTAAAGTCGTTGAAGAGCGACTACTACACCCGCCGCTCGTTCTGGATCAAGGAAAACCTCGACGATGCGCTGAGGAACCAGTGCGACCTGGCGGACAAGCCAGCTGCGGACTTCTACCAGGTTGCGTTCAGCCAATTTATCCCCGCACTTGCGAAAGACGACCGTGCTGCTGCGCTTGCCGCGCTCGACAAGATGAAAGAGCGCTATGCGGTGCACAGGCTGGAGATCAATAAGCTCGTTGAAATGGCGTCCAAACGCAACGAAATCGACGAAGTAAATGCCAAGGCAGAGATCGCAACGTCCACATGGATCATGCTGGCAATATTGCTCGGCGCCATTGCGCTGACTACGCTCTTTTCAGTCGTCGTCACGCGCGGCTTGATGCGCCAACTTGGTGGTGAACCTGCTTATGCGGCGGACATTGCTGGCAAGATCGCGGCCGGTGATCTTGCGGTAGAGATCACAACGAGGGAAAACGATGAATCGAGTTTGCTGTTCGCTATCAAGTCGATGCGCGACAGCCTTGCCAACATCGTCGGCCAGGTGCGTATAGGCACCGAAACTATTGCGACCGCGTCCAGCCAGATCGCATCAGGCAACCTCGATTTGTCCTCGCGTACGGAAAAACAGGCCAGCGCACTCGGGGAAACCGCCACGGCGATGGATGAGTTGAGCGCCACTGTTAAACAAAATGCCGACAATGCGCAGCAGGCGAATCTGCTTGCAACTGGAACATCTAAAGTCGCCGTGTTGGGCAGCGCCGTCATGTCGCAGGTCGTTGATACGATGGGATCGATCAACGAATCGGCCAAGAAAATCGTCGACATCATCAGCGTGATCGAAGGCATCGCGTTCCAAACCAATATTCTCGCCTTGAATGCCGCAGTGGAAGCCGCGCGCGCCGGCGAACAAGGGCGTGGTTTTGCCGTCGTGGCGTCTGAAGTACGCAGTCTTGCCCAACGCTCAGCCACAGCGGCTAAGGAAATCAATGCTTTGATCAGTGACTCAGTGCAAAAAGTGGCGGCCGGCTCGAAACTTGTCGATCAAGCTGGCTCGACCATGCAGGAGATTGTCGAGAGCATTCAACGCGTGAGCAATGTCGTGGATGAAATTTCGACGGCCAGCCACGAGCAAACGACGGGTATCGACCAAATCCATCAAGCGATCACACAAATGGATGAGGTAACGCAGCAGAATGCCGCGCTGGTTGAACAAGCCGCCGCGGCATCCGGGTCGTTGCATGAACAGGCTGACAATCTGACCCGCTTGGTCAACGTATTTAGACTTGCTGGGTGGGAGCGGCCATGCGGTTGCTTTACCTGATATGACTTCGGTCCGCCAACCAACGCCAGTCGGAACTGCGTACGCTTAACCTTGCGGGGTGGATTTCGCGCCCGCAATGAGCAACCAATCTTACATTCCGCACGTCGAGGACACAATTTGGCGCGAATTTCGTCGCTAGTCCGGCGGGCGAAAGGCGTCTTCCGGGACGCCGAGTAGCCTGAGCAGCTGACGCTGCAATTCCGTGAGGGGA
>Ga0073928_10009579_pt1 | contig 11753 bp, 9 predicted proteins | sample PaiPotPPA55metaG_FD_76969 | JGI IMG/M metagenome (GOLD analysis project Ga0073928, IMG submission 76969) | Iron sulfur acid spring bacterial and archeal communities from Banff, Canada, to study Microbial Dark Matter (Phase II) - Paint Pots PPA... ...
CCGATGAAAAGCACGGCAAACATCGTGCTGGTCCAGCCCTTGACCAGTCCTTCGACACCCAGGAAGTGCTCGAGAGAGACCAATACTATTCCCAGAATTGCCAGGAAAGAAGTGATGAAGCCAGTCCAAGTGGCCACCCGCAAAGGCACGATGGAAAAAGAAAAAATGCCGTCCAAGGCAAAGCGCAGCATCTTAAAAAATGAGAATTTCGTGACGCCCGCGACGCGCGCTTCACGCCGGTACGGCACGGCCACCTGCGAGAAACCGAGCCAGCTCACCATGCCGCGCACAAACCGGTCGCGCTCCGGCATTCCCAACAATACATTGAGGACGCGGCGGTCCATCAGACGAAAATCTCCGGTATCCATTGGGATTTGCGTATCCGACAAGCGCGTCATAAACCGATAAAATAATTTCGCCGTCCATAATTTGAATGCGGTTTCGCCCTCGCGCTCGGTGCGTACACCATAAACAACGTCGTAGCCCTCTTGCCACTTGCGAAAGAAATCCATGATTGTTTCTGGCGGGTCTTGCAGATCAGCGTCGATGATGACAACGGCATCCCCCGCCGCGTGTTCCAATCCTGCAGTGATCGCCATTTGATGACCAAAATTACGAGAGAATCGCACTACACGAACGCGGCTGTCATACGCTTGTAATTCGCGGAGAACTTCGGGAGTGGCATCTGTGCTGCCATCGTCGACATAAATGATTTCAAAGTTCGTGGGTATTTGTTCCAGCGCGGAAGACAAGCGCACCTGCGTGCCACGAAGAGCCTCTTCTTCATTTAAACAAGGGACAATGACCGACAGCAGAATTGGCCGTTGAAATTGACGGATCATATCCACTCCCGCCTCGCTTAACGAGCAAGCGCCGAGTCCGCGCGAGGGTTATCGCTGCGAACAAAAATTACACTCACCGGATCCGTGTAAACCTGTTTCCATTCCGGCAGCGCCGCCAGAAAGACCGCTATAGGATCGTCACGCCCAACCAAACATTCCTTGATTCCATAATTCCGCAAAACGCCAAGCAAGCCGGGTTTCACCAGCGTTATGTGTATATAGTCGGCGAATACGCCAGCATGCTCGTAAAGCTCACCCCGACCATCTATAAATACTTTATGCTCATCACCACGTGAATACACCAGATAACCGCCAAAACCGTACGAATTGAACATCGCTCCGGACGCTGGGTGTTCTCTCAGATACTTCACGGCATTTACAGGGAAATGCGCGTTGACGTTGTCTTGGATCTCCGAGCGGGAAGGAAAATAGTGAATCATCGCGCCGAGCATCACAGCCATCAGCGCCGCGTTCAAGACGTACGGATCTTTTTCCCTTTGGTATCCGGGGACCCAGCGCGCGAGCATGGTGGCAAATACGGGTACAAAAAAAGGCACAAAAATAAGTACAAAGCGCCTATGAACGAGGGCCAGCGCCGTCGCCCCGCAGAAGAGTACAACGTCCTCCACGCGCCATTTGAATCGAAAAACGATCTGCAAGGCAATGGTTCCCAAAACTAGCGCCAGAAACAACCTCGGGCCAAACGAACTCATAGGCATCGGTTGCCACTCATCTATTTGGGTCATATTCAAGGGAAGTGAGGACGCGACTTGGAATGGATAGGCGGCTAGCCGGGTACCGTAGGGCGTAATGGAGATCGCCAGGAGGCAAAACAGGAAGACCAGAGAAAGTCGGACGCGCTCCGCGCGTGTCCAGGCATGCAATTCGATGTCACCTAAGTCAATCTCTTTTAGTCCACACAACCAATAAACTAGAAGTGTGCCTAATCCGATTTCCCACGACCCGTGGGTATTTATCCAGATCATAAAAAGCGGCGGAAGAAACCATAGCGCAGCAGATTTCCCTTGGCGAAAACGCTCGAGCACGATCAGGGTTATGATCAGAAACAAATAGCCCAGCATTTGCGGGCGCAGATTGAAGTTGAGGGCTGCCAAAATCAACACCAATGCCGCTACTACGAATCCCGCTTTGGAGTTGCGCGAACGCAGCGTGGCATAGCCATATAGCGAGAGCATGATCACGGCGCCGAGTATTATGAGTAATGCCTGAAGGCCTTCCAGACCCGCGATCCGCGCAACTGCAGCGAAAAATACATCTCCAAGCCACTCGTACGCCAGCCAGGGTTGTCCCGCAGCCGTAAAGGAGTAGGGGTCTGTCGTGGGCCATCGATGGGTCGAGAGAATGTTTTCTCCGACTTTGAGATGCCACCATAGATCAGGATCTACTTCGAAATTATGCCTCGCGAGAAAAACAGCGACCACCAGTAAGCCGCCCAACATCGCGGGAAAAGAAACGACCTGTTGAAGTGGCGTGACCTTTCCGGGCTTTGTGAAGGGTGACACATCCTCCTCAGAGCAAAGGGCGTTCATGGACTTCGCTGACTTTCCTGAAGCCGGAGTCGTTTTTGACATTGAAATACTGGCTGGACTCATTGCCGCCCATTTAACGGCCCTGTGCTGTAATTCGAATCTTTACGGACTAGCAATACGCTAACGTTGTCGCTATAAACTGTATTCCATTCCGGAAGTCCTGCCAGAAATACCGCCAGACGCTCTTCACGCTGTAGCAGGCATGCCTCTATGCCATAGTTGCGTAAAACAGAAAGCACGCCGGGTTTCAACAAACTTATGTGCGCGTAATCCGCGAATACTCCCCCATGCTCGTACAGCTCGCCTCTCCCGTCGATAAATACTTTATGCTGATCACCTCGCGAATAAACCAGATAACCCCCAAAACCGTACGAATTGAACATTGCCCCGGATATTGGGTGGATTTGCAAATAATTCACCGCACCAACTGGGAATTGCTTGGCAACGTTCTCCTCGATTCGAGCACGGGAAGGAAAATAATGAATCATTCCCACCAGTATCGCAGCCATCATCGCAGCATTCAGGACGTAGCGATCTTTTTCTCGCGCATATCCCGGTATCCAGCGTGCGAGCCCGGTAGCTAACAACGGCGCGAAAAAGGGCACGAATATAAGCAGGAAGCGGGAATGAATGAAGGCCATGACAGCGCCCCCCAAAAAAAGCACCAGGTCTTCTATGCGCCATTTGAATTGAAAAGCAATCTGCATGGCAAAGGTGCCTAGTACCATCGCGAGGAACAATCTCGGCCCAGTCAACGCCAGTGGCATAGGCTGCCATTCATCGATGTAGGCCAAGTTCAGAGGCAGTGAAGAAGCAACATCGAAAGGATAAGCAGCCAATTTGGTGCCATACGGTGTTATGAGGATTACCGCGAGGCAAAGCAGGAAAACCAGCGAGAGTCGCACCCGTTCCTGAGGATTCCATGCTCGTGTTTCGATGTCGCCCATGCGAAACTGCCTTAAACCACACACCCAGTAAATCAAAATAGTCCCCAATCCGATTTCCCAAGAACCGTGGGTGTTAATCCAAAGCAAAAAAAGAAAAGGTAGAAACCACAGCGCCGTGGACTTCCCTTGGCGGAAGAGCTCGAGAGCGATTGCCGTGAGGATCAAAAACAAATATCCCAACATTTGGGGCCGTAAATTGAAGTTGAAAGCCGCTAAGAATAGCAGAACTGCAGCAGTCAGAAATCCCGCCTTGGAATTCCCTGACCGCAAGGTCGCATAGCCGTAGAGCGCCAGCACGATGGCTACGCCCAAAACGATAAGCAAACCTTGCAGGCCGCGCAGCCCCCCTATACGTGCGACCGCGGCAAACAGCACATCCCCCAACCATTCGTAAGCCAGCCACGGTTGTCCCGACGCAGTGAAGGAGTAAGGGTCGGAAGTTGGCCAGTGATGCGTCGCGAGAATATTTTCGCCAACCTTGAGATGCCACCACAGGTCCGGATCGACATCAAAATTCCGTTTTGCAACAAAAACAACCACCACCAGTAACCCACCAAGCATCGCGGGAAAAGAAAATATTTGTCGCAGGAACCCGACATTGGCACTTTTCTCAGGCGAGGGCGCTATCCCCCTGTTCTCAACGATTTTTTCCTGATCGTCGATAAGGTCTGTCGCCAGGTTTAAATGTCTTGGCATCGGCACTCGCATTTCACTCATTGCATATGATCTATCTCGTTTATCGGGTAAATTCCGATTTCCTTCACCGTGGCGACCTCGTGACCGTTCCGGCGAACTATCAACGCGCTCACTTTGTCCGCGTATACCGTCTCCCATTCCGGCAATGCCGCCAAAAAAACCGCTAACGGCTGATCACGATCCACAAGACAAGCATCTACCTGGTAAGCACGCAGCACGGACACAGCCCCTGGCTTCAGCAAACTGATGTGCATATAGTCAGCAAACACCCCGCCAATCTCGTAGAGTTCCCCACGCCCGTCGATGAACACCTTGCCGCGCGGGTGTGACCACTCCAGATATCCGCCGAATCCGTAGGAATTCAGCATGCGGCGCGGCATTGGGTGCGAACGCATCCACGCGACCGCTTCACTGGGATACATCGTCGCGATATTTTTCTCGATCTCGGTGGTCTGCGGGAAGTAGTACACCATGCCCGCCAGCATCGCGGCCATGAGCGCGCCATTCAATAAATATTGATCTTTATCGCGCTCGTACCCGGGGATCCAGCGCGCCAGCACCACGGCAAACAAGGGCGCGAAAAATGGCACGAATACCAATAGAAAACGGACATGCAGGCAAGCCATCGTCGTGCCGAAAAAAAACAGCGCAAGTTCTTCGAGCCGCCACTTTGATCGGTAAACCAGTTGCGCCACGAACCAACCGAAGATAAGCGCCAGAAACAGTTTCGCCCCAAAAAGATTGAACGGCATCGGCTGCCACTCGTTGATGCTGGCGAGATTTAACGGGAGTGAATTGACAAACTGAAGCGGGAAGTAAGCCAACTTCGTGCCATAGGGCGTGATCGGCAAAACCGCCACGCATAGTAAGAAAACCAGCGCAAGCCGCTCGCGTTGCGCCGTAGTCCAAGCACTCGTCTCTACGTTGCCAACACGAACTTCCTTCAGCCCGCTCGCCCAATACACCAATATCGTGAACAGCCCAATCGTCCACGAGCCGTGCGCATTCACCCACAACAGGAAAAGCAAGGGAAGAAACCACAACGCCCGCGGCCGCCCTTGGCGAAACCGTTCCAGCGCGATTAGCGTCAGAACGATAAAAAGAAAGCCAATCATTTGCGGACGAAAATTAAACACCGGAACGGAAAGCACGGTAAGAATCGCCGCAGCCACGAAACTGCCTTTCGAATTACAGGATCGCAGCGCGCAAAACGCATACAATGCCAAAATAACCGCCGCGCTCATCACCACGAGCAGCACATCCAGCGCCCGCAATCCTCCAAACCGCTCGACGCCCGCAAACAACACATCGCCCAGCCACTCTGCAGCCATCCATGGCTGCCCCGGCGCTGTGAAAGAAAACGAATCCGTGGTCGGCCAGTGATGCGTAGCTAAAATATCCTCGCCAACGCGTAAATGCCACCAGAAGTCCGTGTCAACATTGAAGCCATGCTTGGCCCAGAAAACACCGGTGACCAACAAGCCGCCTAACATCGCTGGAAACGAGAAGGCGCGTTTCAACAGGGCGGCAGGTGCGTGCGACGGCGTGGAACGGGGAGTAGCTTCTGCCGGGGAATGCCACCCTGGTTCGGCGCTCTCCGAACCAGGCTGCAAATCGACAGAAATATTGTTCAGGGAAATGGTTAGATCCTGTTCGATTGGCCGTCGTATAAAGCTAGACTTAAAGCAATTCCCTATCAACGACAGAAGAACAACCATGCGGCCAAAGCGCCAGCCCTAACTGCAGAGTGAACATCTAGTGAACGATAATCAAGTCAGACGTGCTCGACATATTGACGACCGCTGTGCGAATCATCGGAAAAATGAAGTTGTATGCATATTGCACCTGAACTTGTACCGTACAGCCCGGGTAATTCGGAGTTGCAGCAAGCGCGCCGACTGCTGCAGTGCAAACCTCCGGGGAGCTCGCGGTACACGCAGCAGTGTCGGACACGCCGCAGGCGGTCACCGTCAGTTTGGTGGTGTCAATACCGGTAGAAGTGATGTTCTTGACAAACTGGGTAACATCCGCCTGAGTAGTCGGACCTGTGATACCGGAGGCGGAGTTGCTGGCAACACAACTCGAGTCGTTTACCGGGGTCTGGTTACAGGTAGAACCTCGGACGGCCGCATATCTGGTGGCTTCTTTGGCAGCGCTATTGAGGTGATGGTACACGAACAGAGCATGGCCGAAACCGCCAATACCGAACAGCAGGGGGAGAAATATGAAACCTACGATCAACCCGTATTCTACGAGGCTGGCTCCCAACTCATGGTTCCCCCGCCGCCGACAGTATCCCCGACGACATACGAATAAAACTGAACTAGACTTCATGAACATAGAATTTTCCTCGTCACACAGTTAAGCAACTGGAATCGAGGCGGTCCTCGAAATAACAAAGGGATTGGGGATACCCGGGTATTGAAACAGGGGTGTGAACGATCCCGAAGCGGTGACATTCACTACAACAATCCAGTTGCCTGTCACACACGAGCCCGCAGTGGGGTTCGTTGTCGAGTCACACCCGGCGGAGACGACGGATCCGCCACTATCGCATCCACAAGAAGTGGAGGAAGTTACGGTCAGGTTCGTATAGACTTGGCCGTTGGTCTTGGTCGTGGTACTGCTCGTAGTGCCCGCGAAATCGTAATAAGCGGCATTCTGTATACCCGTCGAATCAGCTGATTGCAAGTTACTTTGCGCCCCATAATCAGCACCCGCTCGCGCGGCGTTACCGACCAGGATAGAAACGTAGGCGAAGCGGCCTATTTCAATGACTCCCAGCGTCAAGATCAATAAAATTGGCAGCATCAGGGCCACTTCAATCAATGCTTGGCCAGACTGCCGGTTCGGATTCCTTGCCGTCGGCGTAGCACTATTGTCACTACTGCTATTTTGCACAAATCCTGACAGCTTAGAGCTTAAGACTTTCATATCCTAAATACTCCACTAAAACTACTCCACTAAAACGGGTTGTGTAAGCAAGGCTGGTATGGGAACTCCGGCCGGAGAAACGCCAAACGTCACGACAGGACTTCCTGTGGTTGCGAGCGAATAGGATATCACTGTGCCGTTAAATGTCTCGGTACCATTCCCGTAAACAGTTATCGTTGCCGAGGGCATATAAATTGTGCCGTTGAAAGTGCTGTTGTTATCGCCCCCGAAATACGGAATCGCCGTATCGTTCGGATCTTGATAGAAGAGAATTCCGGCGTAGGTTGAGGACTCTGCGGTCGTCATGGGATCTAAGGTAATGTCCGGGTTGTTGCCGCCGCCAACTGCTTTGTTAATGGTTGAGCCATTCGTGAAATAGATCATTACGCCGGGATTAGCCATATCTGTTAGCGTCCCACCTCCATTGAAATTCAAGCCTGCGCCGCTTCCTCCCACAGGACCATTGATATAGTAAATACCTGGGGCCATAGTGAGGTTCGAATTCTTCCCTATCGTAATGGAATTGTATGTCCCGGGTTGCAACGTGAGTGTACTACCTGCCGCGGAAACGAAGTCGCAGGCGCCAGCGGGGGGCACGGCCGGGCAGCTTGAGGAATAGGCCGGCTGGGCCGGGGGCGTTAGACTCTTGAATGGATCTTGCGTCGCAGGGGCAGTGCCTATTGTTGGGCATGTACCATTGGGGTATGCGGTGCATGTTACGTCTGGACTGCCGCAGTGAGACCCGATGCACGCCCCGGACACGGAAATAGTCTTGGATTGTATTCTGTAACTGTTCCCCGTGGTGTCCAGATTGCCGTTATCGGCGATCCCGCAATTGGGCGCAACAATTTGTGCGTGACCCGTGGCATCTATACCAACAATGGCGCTGGTAGGCGCACCCAAGGTATACAGGCAATTGCTATTGGTGCCGCCACTGATGTTGGTGGCAACGGCACGCGCCACCACTGGTTTGCTGGTAATGCCAAAAATTTTCATGAAGTAGGTCGGCTGAATTTCGGTGACGATCACTTCCACGTACGCGTTTGCACTGGCCCCAGTAGAATGTGGACCGGTGGAGGGCGGATTGTTCACGGCCACGCTTATACAACCGACCGCTCCTCCCACGCAGCCCGCGCCGCTGTTGTTATCGGTGTAGCCATTCTGGCTAGACCTATTTCTTGCGCCAATGGCCACTCCAGATCCGAAGGAAAGGTCCAGCGCACCCGCGATTGCGCCACCGTCGGCAGCGGTTTGCTCCAGGCGCCGTTGGTAGCGCATCACACCGATATCCACTGCGAGACCAGAAATTCCCAGCAGAACGACTAATCCCACGGCCATAGTGACAAGAACCTGACCCGCCTGATTTGTACGTATCATCGTAGCCTCCACTTCATATTCATCGAGCCGCGCGAGTGTGAATGATTCGTTTCAAGTGCGAGGGACTGCGCACAGAAGAAATGAATTTCTATGCGCACACGATACTTCACGGGTAACCAGTTTGCAACTGAAGTTTTTAGTTCACGCGACATATGCGGCATCGGGCGCCTCGTTTGGCCTTGCCATCGCCCGCTTGGTGAAGTTTGGGTGACCAGCAGGCTAGTACACTTGTGTCCGTCTCGGGACCCGTCATTTCGGTGGGCATGTACATTTGAGTTCCGTGTTGGCTCAGAACCACTTGGAGCTCTAACCCCTTGTAGTGCAGTTGAGAGTCCAAACTTGGCGGGCCGGAGCTTAGGCCGCTTCGCTTAACGCGCTGAACTCTTTGACCACCGCGAACTTCGACCGCACGGCGGCAATATTTTCTCCAACTTGTTGAATCTTATCGGCGTTAATGTGGCCCAGCATAGTCCCCGCCGAGGCCAAATACTTAATCCGTTCGGGCAACAACCCCATTATTCGGCAGCAGGTGGCGTCCACCGCCACCGGGTCGTCACCAAAAATGAGCACTCCGCATGGCTTAGATGTTCCCTGAATAGGACCATTTCCTTCCATGCCGACAATGCCGTCGACTACAGCGAAATCGGGCTTTACGGCGGCGTTTATGTCCAGGATGGCGTTATCGATGCCTGCCCAATGGAGGATGTTCTTGGGCCAGCCGTAGCAGCTGCCGGGTACAGTGCCAAACATGTTTTTGAGCGAGAGGGTTACGCCGGCCCAGTGGTGGGTCTTAAGTTTTGGCATCGACACCACCAGGTCCGCGCCCAGAACTGTCTTCGGCATATATAGCTCTTTCAGCCGCGACGCTTTGGTTGCCAGGGGCACACGCTTGACCTCGTCAATGTTCAGGTCCACGAAGATCCGCGCGAGAGGTCCGACAAATTCCCGCAGGCGCACCGATTCGAGGATGGCCTCTGTGTCTCGATCCATTGCCGGACCGTCGCCGATTAAGACTTGGGAAGCGCCCAGCCGCAGAAAACTTTCGCGGGTGGCGGCGATCACTGCTGGATGGGTGTTCATTACTCCGAGCGGATCCAGGCCCACTAAATTCGGTTTGAGCAATATGACTTTATCTTTTACGGGCAGGGCGAATTCGCCCAGGCTTTCGAAAATTAACGTGCCCAGTTCCTGCTCGTAATTGGCGGCGCGCCGGATCATTACGCGCGATGGCGGCCGTTGGAACGACGGTATCAACGTGCGGTTGCGCATGTTAGTGCTCAACTGTGCTACCGGGAGCGAGCCAATTTTGCGGGTTGCTGGCCGCCAGAATCATCCAGGCCGCTACGGTTATGCTTCTCAAAAATTCGTTCTTGGCGTGGAGATCGGCTGAGCTCGCGCCATCCATATTCGGCCTGCTGTCGTAGGCCGCCAAACATAGCCGTGCCAGCGCGTATGAAGCGGGCCCCTGAATCTTCGTAAAGTTTTTTTCCAACCAGGCAAGACTTTGGATATTTTCTGGGCGCTCTGGATACTTGCGCAAAGCCAGCAATGCCCAGGTGGTGGGAATGACCAACGGTTCACCGGCAACGCCGTACACTTCAGGATTTCCGCAGTTCCAGCCGCCGCCGGGACACATTCGATCGTAAAGAAGTAGCTCGCCAAGTTTCCTGCGCTTTTGCGCAGATGGATGTTCCAGCCTTTGATGACTTTCCAGAGCGAGCAGCGCGAATGCCGTGGGCTCAACCCAACTGCTGGTACCGGGTGTCCATCCCCAACCGCGAGCCGAATCGTTGTGTTTGGCGTGCTGCTTGGCGGAAGATAACCTTCGCAACAATCTTTGCCACCAACCACTGTCGCGTGGCCAGTCGCCGCAAACCCAGTTCAAACCCAAAGCGATCGCCTTGGAATATTTTTTCTCGCCTTCGGACTCGCCCTCAAGTACCCAGCATGCCAACGAGGTGACCCAGCAACCAGTTTTTTCTTCAGAAGTAGAAGGCCACGAGCCATCCGCCAGCTGCGCGGCAATCAAAAAGCTGCACCCGAGGCGTATCGCATTGCCATCAAAATTGTCCGGGGACGATAGGGACATCAGCGCTTTGAGCGCCCAACACGTGGGCTCCACGCGACTGTTTGCGCCGGGATGAAAACCCCATCCACCATCAGAATTCTGCGCATCCCGCAACAGAGGCGCACAAACATTTTCCGCGAAGGAATTATCCGGATTCAATTCAGCTATGACCCGCGCGGGTTCTTCAGCAGGAACGATGTCCACGGTATTCGCCGTTAGATCGTTACATCACCGGCCCGGCCGGCAAGTCCGAGCCAGACGCCTGTCCGGGACGGTCAATCTCATGATCTTGAATTCCCAGTTGATTGATCAGCCGATGCAGATAGCCACGAGCGACTCCGAGCGTGCGAGCACATTCCGCTTTTCGCCAGTCGCACTGCCGAAGGGTGCGCAGTATGAGCGCGCGCTTGAAGCGTTTGACCTCATCTTCATAGGATTGATTTAGGGGCAAATTCTCAGTGACGGCGACCGATACGGGCTCCATGCGTTCAGACCGCGCCGAACGCACGGACGACGGCAAGTTGTAAACATCCACGGTAGCACCGTCGGAAAGAGCTACGCCCCGCTGCACCACGTTTTCCAGCTCACGAACATTTCCCGGCCAGTTGTAATTTTCCAGCGTTTCCAAAGTCGCTTGCGAAAAACTTCGGGCGCCTTTCTGAAATTGATGCGCGGCCTTTTCCAAAAATTGTTGCGCGAGGAGCGGAATATCATCGCGCCGTTCACGAAGGGGCGGTAAGTGCAGCTGAACAACATTCAACCGGTAATACAAATCCTCGCGAAATTTCCCTTGTTGCACCATTTCGCCGAGATTGCGGTTGGTTGCACAAACCAGGCGAAGATCGACGTTGATAGTCTTGTTGCCGCCAAGGCGTTCGAATCGCCTCTCCTGCAGGACGCGCAGCAGCTTTGGTTGCAGCCCAATTCCTAAATCCCCGATTTCGTCGAGGAATAAAGTTCCATGATCCGCGGCTTCGACGCGGCCGCACCTGCTCATAATCGCGCCAGTGAATGCCCCTTTTTCATGACCGAACAATTCGTCTTCGACCAACGTTTCCGGCAGATTAGCGCAGGAAAACGCTACCATCGTGCCGCCTTTTCTGCCGCTCAGTTGGTGAATCGCGCGAGCGAGAAGTTCCTTGCCCGTTCCCGTTTCGCCGGTTATGAGCACGCTGACGTCGCAGGGGGCTATCTTGCGTGCCATGGCAAAAAGTTCCTGCATTGGCGCTGAAGTGCCGATAAGTTCGTGAAGTCTCCCGCCGGTCTCAGTGCCGCGAAGTCTTCGCAGTTCTTGCTCTGAGGCATACAATTTGTAAACGCGGCGGAGGATCGCGCGAAG
>Ga0073928_10009580_pt1 | contig 11752 bp, 15 predicted proteins | sample PaiPotPPA55metaG_FD_76969 | JGI IMG/M metagenome (GOLD analysis project Ga0073928, IMG submission 76969) | Iron sulfur acid spring bacterial and archeal communities from Banff, Canada, to study Microbial Dark Matter (Phase II) - Paint Pots PPA... ...
GAGATTGTCAGCGACGAATTTGACCTGAAGGATTGGGGCAGAGTTCTGGAACACGCTTGGTCGCGGAAAGGGATTAAGATCGCGGTGGTTCCTCCGTCATAGCAGCCCGTCGGGTTCAAGAGGTGAGCGAAGTAGTAGTTAGTGACCTTACGCAAAGGGCGGCGTGGCCACCCGGACGGGCTGCTGAAGAAACACTTGCGGGACCCGTCGTCCGTGATACAAGTTGCGTTCCTTCGAATCGCTCGGGTGGTGAAATGGCAGACACGTACGTTTGAGGGGCGTATGCCGTAAGGCGTGGGGGTTCAAGTCCCCCCCCGAGCAGAGATTCCAACCTTTAAGTAGTTGCTTTTGAAGAACTTACGTTCTAAGATGCTTGGACAGATTCAGAATCTCGACCCCACCGCCTGATGTCCCGATTAAAATCCAAGACCACTCTAGGCGACACTCTTCGAGCCGGGTCATGCTCCTATCGACACCTGGATCCAAAAGATGGATGTCGAGGGTGATGGCGGACGACGAGAATTCGAACTTCGTGGCCAACGACGCGGAACAGGAAGTGATAAGGGAACCGCGCAATTCGCTCTCCGGATATCACGCTCCCGGATTGAAAAAAATATTCTGGCTTGTCTGCGGCCTCGGTCATGAAATTACGAAGCTCGGTGTAAAACTCCTCCTGCGAGCCCTGGAATCGCAACGCGCTCGTAGTAACCATTATCCATTATCGATTATCCATTATCTCCTCAATGTCCGAATAGACCTTCGGATCTTCGGATGAAGGACAAGCCGCATCAGCTTCCACGGCCTTCGATCCGTTGGTTAGTGGTTGAGTTTCTCTAATGACAGGCTAAGTGATGGATTCGGCTCAAACTCCGCATCGCAACGCAGAGCTGCTGCGACCGCGGAAAGGAAAAAATTCATTTTGCCCGCAAACTCAGGTTTAAACTCCTCAGTAGTGCTTTCTGATGAAGAATTACGGCAGAACCGTCCGTGATGGAGTCTGACGCGTTCTTTGAAAACAAGCCTTTTTCAACTAGGCGTCCAGGACCTCCTCGCTCTTGTTGACTTCATCGATCAGCAAGGTTGGAGCAACTGGCGAGGGATTGCGCTCGGCGAACCCACTCTGATGCCAATACGGATAGGGCGGCAGACGATCGCTGACAGAATCAAGCTTAGCGACCTGTGTCGGCGTCAAATTCCAGCCGATCGCTCCAAGGTTTTCGCGCAACTGCACCTCATCACGCGCACCTACGATGATGCTTGAAACAGTAGGCCTTTGTAGAAGCCAGTTTAGTGCTATCTGCGGTACCGACTTGCCGGTCTCCTCCACGATGGCATAGAGGGTATCGAGGACACGGTAGAAATAGTCGTTATCGACCCATGGCCCCTGATCCGCCATCTTGTGAAGACGGCTACTAGCAGGAAGCGGCTGGTCTCGCCGGATCTTACCAGTCAGCCGACCCGATGCGAGCGGGCTCCAGACCATAGTACCGACTTTTTGGTCCAAACCCAATGGAATGAGCTCCCACTCAAAGTCGCGAGTGACTAGCGAATACTGCGCCTGATGAGCCACATAGCGTGGCAGGTTGTGACGATCAGCGATCGCCAAGGATTTCATCAGGTGCCATCCGGAAAAATTTGAGCAGCCGACATATCGGATCTTTCCGGCCCGAACGAGGTCGTCGAGTGCCGACAGAGTTTCTTCGATCGGCGTCATGGCGTCAAAACCATGGAGCTGAAAAAGGTCTATATGATCGATTCGGAGGCGACGCAGGGATGCCTCGCATGCCTCGATAAGGTGAAAGCGCGAAGAGCCGACATCGTTCGGCCCTTCACCCAACCGGAACGTTGCCTTCGTCGAGATCAGAACCTGATCCCGACGTCCTTTGATCGCTTCGCCCAAGATTTCCTCGGCTGCTCCTCCAGAATAGATGTCGGCGCTGTCAAACAATGTCAGACCGAAATCCAGGCAGAGATCCACTAGGCGAGTCGCTCCCTTGACGTCAGTTGTCCCCCAGGCTTTGAAGAATTCGCCTTTGCCGCCGAATGTAGCTGTGCCGAAGCTCAAAACTGGTACGCGAAAGCCTGATCCTCCGAGATATCTGTGTTCCATTTAGCTCTTTCTTTCAGTCGGATTGATTCCCCATTTGATCGTGTTCCTAGCAGACGAATGATCTCATTTGTTTTATCGATAACGCGTCATCGTTCCCGTTAACTCCCTATCGTCGGCGAATTCGCGCAGCGGTTTGATCCCGAGCTTCTTCAAGGCGTCGTGGTAGGCCTTCACTGCTTCCTCGGCTGTGATCTGGTGATCCACAATTCGGCGCAGCATTTCGATGAAAGTAAGCGGATGTTCGGAGAGATTTATTTTCCTCCCGAATAGTGCAACGCGCGCGCCATACTTCTGCACATCAGAGATCAGCTTGAAAGCATCGTAGGTAGTGCCGGCGCTGCCGCCCAAGATTCCGACGATCAATTGCGGATCGTAGTTTACTAATTCGGTAAGCGAGTGCGGTCCATTGTAGGCGATTTTGAGAAATAGAGGCCGTCCGCGCTTTGTCACACCTGCCAGGGAGCGAATGACGTGGTCGTTAACGAAGGCAGGAATGTCCGCTTCAGCAATGCCGGGCTCGACGTTGGGATTGAACACCTCCAGAAAATAGCGAAATCCCTTGCGCTCCGCCTCGAGCCGGAATTCATGAAATTCGCGTAGCGCGTGATCCTCCTCGTCAAGGTTGTTAGTAAATGTTATGGAGTAGAGGCCCAAGTCGGCACCTATTACTTTCTCGTTCGGTTTTGGATCGATGGATCCATACATGATGTGGTCAATGGTCGCCGTGCGAAACGATCGTGATGCCTCACCGGAGTATTTTCCGCCGCGTACAGCCCAGACGTCAGAGGTATCGTTTGCTCGGGCCGCTGGTGTAACTGCGGAGTTCTCAAATAGCCTCTCTTCCATCGCGAGCGTCTCGAGGTTCGAGGCTGAAAGCAGCATAATGTCGACAATGCCCTGACGAACGACGTCGCGAATTTGCGCGCGATAATCTTCCAGGCTCTTCCAGCTGCTATCGTATTCGTTTATTTTGGAATTGCGCCGCGGACCCGGTGCGCCAATACCAAAAGCCATATCGGCATCTTTCGCGTCAGCGATAATAAAGGCTTTGCTTCCAGAAGGATTGGCGCGGATATCCGCGATCTTTGTATCAAGTGATTTAATCATAGCTTTAGAGTTGGCCGGTAGCCGAATTCCTCGCCTGCCCCAACCGTTCCCGCGATCCGTTTCGGTCCCAGGGATCAGTGCCGAGAATGGGGCCGGCGACGGTGCGGAGCAGGATCGTTTTGGTTGGGGAGGTGGCGTACTCGGTTAGGGAAAAACCGCAGGTGGGAGTTTCGATCCTGATATCGAGTTTTACCTCGAGATCATCGGCCGAAGCGAGTAACCGTTGAGCATCCCTGCGCGATAAGGGGCTGTCTGCATAGATCACAACGTCTAGATCGCTTTGCGGCGTTGTGGTTGGTTTCCCCGTGGCCACCTCGAAACCGAGGCTACCAGCCGGCCCCCAGGGGTAAGTGAGCCATTTCCATGCTTTCATCAAGGTTCGTAACCCGCGGCGAACCGGCAGGTGATCGTTCACGGTGCCCGCTTGGCGCAACAGATCCATCGGCTTAACGATTTGCTGGATGGCGTAACGGGGATACCAAGCTGCCCATCTTTGGGAGCGTTCATGCCCGCGGATACCGATGGGCACCCAGTTTTCCGTAATCAATCCGCGACGAACAGATTTTGTGTGCAGACTCAACCAGCTCTTCGGCCTTTTTCGGGACTATGAATCACTTCAAAGATTGGTTGATTGCGTGTAATTGAGCGCCGCTATTGTGTCAGATGTGCTAATAATCGCGCTGGCGTAATTCGGAAGGTTAACTTCCAGTGTCGCTCGCATCTCTTCCCATTTATAGCTGGCGATCGCATCCTTCACGAGCGTCACGTCGTATCCGAGCTCCGCGGCGTAACGTACTGTCGAATCGATGCAGGTATTCGCCTTTTGACCGATCACGATCAGCTTGTGGATGCTGTGTTTTTTAAGCTGGAGGTCGAGGTCCGTGTTTGCAAAACCGCTGGAGCACCAGTGTTCCTGCGCAACCACGTCGCCGGGCAGTGGCAAGAATTCTTCGCGGAAGGTTCCACCCCAAGTTCCAGCTCCGAAGAGACGGCGTTCGTGGGCGAATTTCTGAATGGGTGCGAAGTATTTCCAGCCTTCGAATTCATCTTCCGGCCCGTGGTCGCGATGATGCGGGGCGAAGAAGATCTGTATGCCTGCGGCACGGGCGGCCGCCAAGACGGCAATCATATTCGGAACACACTCGACCGCTTCCGCGACCTCCTTTATCAGCGGCCATAGAATGCCACCTTCCGAGATGAAGTCGTTGTAGGGATCGATCACTAGAAGGCCAGTCAATTCCTTCTCGAATGTTTGCGTGATCATAAGGATATATATCTAGTTAGGAAAAAATTAGTTGAGGCGAGTCAGAAAAAGCCGTCAAGTTATTACATTGTATTCGTGGCTGTATAGCAGCTCGCAGCGCTTGCGATTCATGAACTCTTCTTCGTCTGGAATCACATTCTTCTTGTAGCCGTCCGACCCGAAGAATGCCTCGGCACCGGCGATGTCATCGAACCAAATCTCCGCGATACCGTCGAAGTTCGAGGGTGTTGTTCCGGGCAACGTGTCACCTGTTCTATGATCTTGGATATAGCGGCGAACGTATTTCTTCGCCTCCAACTGGGCGGCGAAGAGAGGCGCATGAACTTCACGCCAATATTTGAGGAAGTTCTCGTAAGTAAAGTCGTTCCGGCGCACCATGAGAATACTAAGCTTGACCATTGTCATTCTCCTAACGGTTGGGAAACACGATGAACATCTGATCGCGGAGCGGGCTTCAGCCCACTCGGTACATCAAGGCGGGGCTTCAGGGACTGGTCGCGTCTCGGCGTGACATCCAGCAAGTGATCGATCGCGTGGACGAAGGCAGCCAGATCGATGGGCGCACGTGCGGTAACGATCGTGCCGTCGGTGACCGCGGGTTCGTCGACGAAGGTCGCGCCTGCATTTTCGAGGTCCGGCTTGATGCTCCACCAGCCGGTGGCCCGTTTGCCGCGAGTCAGACCAGCATCCGACAGGACCCAGGGGCCGTGGCAGATCGCAGCGACGATTTTGCCCGCCGCCGCCGCCGCCTGCACGAAGCCGATGGCGTTGGCATTGCCTCGCAGCGTATCGGGATTCCAGACGCCGCCAGGAACAATCACGACATCATAGTCCTGCGCCGCAGCGTCCTCCAGATGCCGATCAAACCTGATCCAACCGCTGGTTGCGACAAAGTTGATCGTCAAAATATGCGTTTCCCGAATGGCGGGGACCTGGAGGCCCAGGTAATCCGGATAGCTGGGCTTCTTGGGTGCGATCAAGTCAAGCTGGGCACTGCATGAACGGAAATAGTGCATGACGGTGGTTAACTCGATCTCCTCGACGCCGTCGGTCGCGATAACGGCGACCTTCCGGCCAGCATGCAGGCCGGGATTGTCGGGCGGCAACAGCCAGATATCGCGAATCTCGCGGTTTTCCGGCGCGTCCAGCATCATCGCGCTGGAGAGCCTAGGCAATGGTGTTGACGCCTCAACGTTGAGAAGCGCCCGCAATGGTGAAATGGCTTCAGTCATGATGGCCTATCCTCGGATTTGGTTAATTTCGGTTATTCGGCGGGCGCGATTGCTTGCTGCATGGGTCCACTTCAGTCCCGCCGATTGGAAAGAATGTATGAAACGAGTCATTGTAGTTTTTCTGTTGAACGGAGACAGACTTACGGCGGAAAACTCATTGTGAAAAACGCATAGTTTTCATTCATAGCATGCTCGACACGCATCGTGTTCGGTGCCCCGTAGCATCCGCTGCGGCCATTCAAGTGAAATCGTCAGTCGGGGCGCCGCAGAGCAAAAGAAAATTGTTCAGACGCGTCCGAACTACTCCGCCGTCTCGGAGGCGGCGTAGCGGGTGAAGTTGTCGGCGACCGTTGCGGCTAATGCCTGTATCGGGGCTTTCAGATTGCCGAACTCCTGGAGGTGGATCAGCCATATGCCGAGCGATATGCCGAAATCGGTCGTCCTGACGACCGAGACCGCGTCACGGTTGGGGCTGGCCCTGAGGACGCTCTTCGGCATAAGGCCAAGTCCCAAGCCGGCCGCGATCATGCGCAGTTGGATCTCGATGCCGTAGGTATCGACCGCAACGCGCAGGGTGCCATCGCGCTCTCCCATGGCGTCCTCCAGCATCGCTCGATAGCGACAGCCCAGTGGGTTCAAGATCCAGTCTTGCTCTGCCAGTTCGGTGAGGTGGACCGGCGGACGCACGCGCGGGTGTCTGCGGCTTTGCACGATAGCGACGTCGATCGTCGCGATACCCCGGCCGATCAGCGGCGCCATTGGCCGCATGTCAGGTGCCATTATGACGATAGCAGCATCCAATTCGCCCGCGCTGACCCGGTCGGCCAGGTGGTCGCCACGGTCCGCGCGCACGCGAATGTCAAGCCCCGGGAACGCCCTCGACAATTGTTCGATCGCTTCGACCAGGATGATGTCGCCGATCGCATGCGACATGCCGATCCGCAGGGTGCCGGTGGGCGCTGCGTCCCGCCGTGTCAGCGCCACCAACTGATCGACCGCGCGCAGGATCGGCAACGCTTGCTCGTACACACGCTGGCCGAGCGCCGTCGCGGCCGGCGGGCGCTGGGTCCGATCGAGCAATGTACCGCCGAGTGTCTCCTCGAGCTGCTGAATGCGGCGCGAAATGGCGGATTGGGTCAGAAATAGTCGGGAGGCAGCTTTGGTCAGCGACTTGCTGTCGATGACTGCCGCCAATGCCTTGAGATTATCAATCATAATGCTCAACCCTTATGTTAACTATGAGTATAATGCATTTGAAGCATCTTATGGTCGAGCGTAATCATGAGCGTTCTTGAACTATGAAAGTGCCAACATGCCGCTAGTTAGGATCGACATCTGCAAGACGGCCTCAAGCGAACGGGTCCGCGACGTAGGCAACGCCGTGTATAATGCGATGATCGCGGTCGCGGACGTCCCGCAACACGATCGATTCCAAGTTGTCACTCGCCATGAGCCTGACGAGATCATCTATCCGGAAAAGGGCTATCTCGGCATCGACTACACGCCGGACCTGATCATCATCCAGGTCACCTGGGTCGGCGGACGCTCTACCGAGGTGAAAAAGCGATTCTATCAGCATATCGCTGACGAGATCCACGCTAAGCAGGGCGTGCGCAAGCAGGACATCTGGATCAGCCTGGTCGATACCGGCCGCGAGGACTGGTCGTTTGGTAATGGCGAGATGCAGTACGCCCCAAAATGAAGGTCGCGCGGCGACAACAGGTAGCGGCCTGCAAAAGCGCATACCTTCCAGTCGCCAAAGGAATTAGATCAGTTTTTGTCCAAGCTTCCGTCGATTGGCTGAACGGCCTCGGAGCGATGTTGCGGAAAGGCGCCGTGATTTATATGCAGCTGAAGGCTTAGGATGACTTCACAAACCAAGCCGCTTGCTGAGAGTTATGTATCATTAGGTCTTAACCAAGGCCTCCGCATGGGGCCGGAGCGTCAGCCAAATGCTCCATGTCCGGATGTCGGAGGGCGATTCTGGCGCTCGGGGTTCCCGTAAAATCTCTTTTCCATTTTGGTGATAGGAACCCTCGCTCAAGAAAAACCTTCCATTTTTAAGATATGCATCTTGCCGGCGGCATCTCCGGCCACAATCGTCTGGCCGTCCAACGAGACTGTACAAGAAAACGTGGGGCTATCTGCTGTCAGTAAAGCAAGTTCTTTTCCGCTCTCCAGATCCCAATCCCGCAGCGTGACGCTGGACGCCGAGACCGCACGGCGACCATCTGGCGCGATGGCGACCCCGAATACAGAATCGCTGTGGCCTTCGAGCGTGCGGAGGCTTTGGCCGCTCTCCAGGTCCCAAACCCGCAGCTTGTGGTCCTCGGACGCCGAGACCGCAGGGCGACCGTCCGGCGTGATGGCGACCCCGTTCACAGAACGGCTGTGGCCTTCGAGCCTGCGGAGGCTTTGGCCGCTCTCCAGGTCCAAAACCCGCAGCGTGTGGTCCGCGCTGCCTGTCACCAGCCAGTGGTTATTAGGGCTGATCCACGAGATGAATCGTGCTATTCGGCGCGATCCTAGATTCGCGCACGGGATAGTTATCCCAGTCAAACGGGGACATTGCGAGCTGCCTTCCAGAATCCAGCAGCGGAATCCGCTTTGCGTGAACCTGCAAGACGATAGTAGTGCGGACCAATGGCAACTTCTCTTGCGAAGCTGTGAGGCCAATCTCGGCGCTCCCGCCCCTCATTGGTTGGACGGCCTTCACGAGTCGTGCCGCTGCTTAAAACGGAGCCATTCAGTCAATTTGGTAGTCCGAAACAACCCGGAGTGGCGCGAGTTTATCCGAGAAGTCGAGAATCGCATTACCGGGTTCGGAGAGGTCGATTGGACATGGGCGCACCACCGATCGGCAGCCGCTCGAAATTCCGTGTTGAGCGGCTCATAGTAACTGCTAATCCGGTGAGCGAAATTCTCAATGATTTGTCCGGGTTTCTACCATCCTTCGTGCAAACTGTGAGCATTTCCATGCAGAATCCCGAGGCATTTACCTCCCTTGAGCTACTTGTCGCCCTTCTGGCCCGCGAAGTCTCGACGGTGTTCGGCGAAAGGCTGGCGTGGCACACGCCGAACGATCTAAAGGATCTGTTTGGTTTCCTCTCCGAGTGCAACCAGATCCTAGAAAGGAACGACCGGCGGCAGGTGATATGCGTGGATGAATACGAGAACATTGACCAAAAGATCGGCCAGGGGGTCTTCCCGGAGGACTTGTTGGCGACGTTTCGGGAATCAATCCAATCACACCCGCGCATATTGTGGATCTTTGCCGGCAGTCACGAGATCACGGAGTTGGTCAACGCACCGTGGACCTCTTACCTTGCGAGCACACGGACGGTCGAAGTGCCGCTGTTTTCGAATCAGGAGACCCGACTTTTGCTGACGGAGCCGCTCAAGTATTCATCGCTCTGGCGCGACGATGACCCGGTCCGTCCGCGGATTGAGTCCAGTTTCTGGGGCGAAGGTGGAATCGAACGCATCCACACTGAGGCAGGCGGCTGGCCAAACCTCGTACAATTGATCGCCGAGACGATCGTGGATCTTCTTAGCGATGAAGCCGAGATGCAGGTCACTTCGCCCGTATTGGAACGCGCCCTCGATCGAGCAATCGTTAGCGGTCACAACGTCCTGCACTACCGTGGATCAACAGTGGCGATGAATTATCTTGTATTAAAAAGTTATCCACAATTGTGCAACAAGGCGTTCCACCACTCTCGTAACCAATGTTGCGCGTTGTTTCGGCCGGACGGCGGACAAGCATTGAAGCGGGGTGCATTTGTTTTCTCCTATGAGACCTTCCACCGACGAGTTTCCGTGTGGTGATATATCACCCTGAGCTGCCGCGAGTTGCCACTCGACAACGGAAAAATCTTGTGCTGCGATTAGAAGCGCATCTAGCCTTTCGCCAGCGAATACTCACGTGGCCAGGGCAAAGAAAGTAATTCTCCAAAAGAAACGGGCTCTTGGAACGGGTTCATCAGAACGGGCGGTACGCCGTCAACCATTTGACGTTTCTGAAGTCTCCGGAAGAGTACCCACTGAGCCCCCTCCCCGGCTTTGTGGCGCCGATGCAAGCGATGCTGGTCGATTCGATCCGGCCGGGAGATTGGATCTACGAAATAAAGTTCGACGGTTACCGAGCCGTGGCGCTGCTTAGCGGTAACGAGACCCGGATCCTTTCCCGCAACGAAAAGGATTTGGGCCGCAAATTCCCTGAAGTGAAAGACGCGGTCGCAGCACTTGCTGTTTAAGACGCGGTTATTGATGGCGAAATTGTCGCTCTGGACGACAACGGCCGATCATCCTTTCAGTTATTGCAAGGATTCGACATGGGTCTTGTGAGACCGCCGATCATTTTCTACGCGTTCGATCTTCTCCGGCTCAACGGTAAAGACCTTCAAGGTTTACCGATCGAAGAGCGGAAGGCAAAGCTGGAAGCCTTACTGAAAAAGGCGCCCGGTGTAATTCGGTATTCGGTTTCATTCACGAACAAGATCGAAGAACTTTTATCCCGGGTCCGCGGATTGGGACTTGAAGGCCTGATCGGCAAGCGCAGTAATTCCCGGTACGAAGCCGGGAAACGAACCGGAGCATGGGTCAAAATTAAGCTCCATAAAGAGCAGGAATTCGTGATTGGGGGCTATACCGAAGCGGAAGGGTCCCGAAAACACCTCGGCGCCTTGCTGGTTGGCTTTTACGAAGACAAGAACTTGAAATTTGCCGGCAGAGTCGGAACCGGGTTCAGTGAAAAGCTTCTGCGCTCTCTGTTTGATGACTTGCAGAAGATTCGAGTTGAGAGTTGCCCTTTCTCTGATCTCCCCGCACCCGGACGCAACCGTTGGGACCAAGGTTTAACCGCCGCCGAAATGAAGCGTTGTCGTTGGGTAAAACCGTCGATGGTTTGCCAAGTCAAATTCACGGAATGGACCAGGGATGATCGGTTGCGACAACCGGTGTTTCTCGGAATTAGGGAAGATAAAAATCCGAACGAAGTGGTTCGGGAGAAGGCAAACTAAAGACTTAAACGATCGGTCGGCAAAGGTCGCATTCTCACTGACATGAGTGATTCACAAGCGTGCAGGGATAAAACGGAAACTCTTCGGTCAGGAAAGAATTTCGAAGCGAAGAGAGAGCTGTTGCGGCCGGGCTTTGGCCAGTGATCGCATTTCGGCGAAAAACGCCTGGCCTCGCGCGCGGCACCGATTGCGCCAATTCAGGAGGCCCGCCGAGAGGGCGCGTTTGTTACCGGACCGCCAGATACCCGCTTCCCGGCACATATCGCGGAGCGATTCACGTTGATAGGAATTTGCCAGCTCCTCGGGGTTGTCCGCAAAGCGACACAGTTTCAAGCGCAGTTCGCGATGCGCGAGGAGGCGAACAGTGACCGCTTCTTTGCTACCGCAGGAAGGACAGCCAAGGAGCTTGGCCAAGGCCAGAAGCTCTCGCAAAGAGAGCTTCGGCAATTCAAACTCATTCCAGCGTTCGGACTGAAAATCGTACATGAGTTCGAAGAACAACGCCTTGGTGGCTTTCATGAGATTAGACCCGCTTCTTTGAAGCTGAAATAACCTGGCCGATTCTCGAAGGACTGACCTACAATGACGTGATCAAGCATGTTGATTTGCAAAATCCTGGCTCCTTCGGCCAGCCTGCGAGTCAGCCGGATATCAGCCTCGCTAGGCGCCGGATTCCCCGAGGGATGGTTGTGCACGAGCACGAAAGCATAAGCCGATTGGCCGATTACCGGCCGAAAGATATCGCGAGGATGAGCCAGAGACTCGTTAATAGTTCCCTTGGTAATTTCAACGGTCGAGCTATGGCGGTAGCGCGTGTCCAGCAAAATGACGCGCAGCACCTCTTGGCTGAAAAGCTTCATATCTGCGCAGGCTCGATAGATTGATTCGGGGTTGTCGAGCTGCTCAGAACGGGCGTGTTCAGTCTCTGCAATGACGGACATGCTCAACGCGGCAACAACGGACTCAGCCTGACGCCGCGGAAGGAATTGCCGTAGTTCCTGAAAGGAAGCGCGAGCTA
>Ga0073928_10009581_pt1 | contig 11751 bp, 9 predicted proteins | sample PaiPotPPA55metaG_FD_76969 | JGI IMG/M metagenome (GOLD analysis project Ga0073928, IMG submission 76969) | Iron sulfur acid spring bacterial and archeal communities from Banff, Canada, to study Microbial Dark Matter (Phase II) - Paint Pots PPA... ...
AACGGCCGCCCGCGGATCACGCTGGTGCGGACCGCCTCCAGCTCCCCGGCCGGCAAGGCGGCGTTCACCCGCCGCCGCCAGTCGGCTGGTCGCGACACCGGCCAGTCATCCGGCCGCAATTCGCCGCGGGGCGCCGACGGCGCAGCCCACAAACTGCCCCACTTCCAATGCTCGGCCCGTTCCACCAGCCGGGCCCGCAAGGCATTGGCCTCCACGTACCGGCAGACCGTGAGGAGCTCCCCGTCCTCCCGCGGCCACAGGACCAGGTGCCAGTGGTTGGGCATGAGGCACCAGGCCAACAGCCGCACCGGCACGGCCTGCCGTACCTGTCCCAGCAGCCGCAGAAACGCGTCGTAGTCCGCCTCTTTATGGAACAGCCGCATGCGGCCGTTGCCGCGGTTGAGCGCGTGATACACGACCCCGCCTTTTGCAGCCCTTCCGACCCTCGGTATCTCCGGTACAATACATTCTGATCGAGTGAGAGGCAAGAATTGAGAATGTCCCCTTTTCTTCGTTCGAACCTCCACCTTCTGTCCGATCAGACGGCTGTTCACCGAGTAGGCGTTGCGGTCCACATGAATCAGGCTGCCGCAATCCACCCGCGCTGCCAGACGCTTGACCGCCTCCAAACGCACCGGCGGAAGGCCGCGGATCACCTTCAACTCCTCGGCGAAGCGCGACTGCCGGCCACGGTTGAGCTGCTCCGTCAGCGCCTTGAGGAACTGCTGATACGCCTGGACGTCAGCGAAGTCCCGGCCGCCCCGCAGCATCAGGGCCTGATCCACCGCACGCTTGAAGCGATGGTGACGCTGTTCCACATCCCCGTTCTCGTTGCCGCTGTCAGGGTTGGTCTTCTCGGCCAGCAGGCCGTAATGCTCCAGAAGACTCCGATACCGCAGCGTGAACTCATCGAGGTTGCTGGTGTTGGCCACGGCCGCGCTGAGGCGATCCGTCCGATGCCGCTGGGGAACTCCCCCCAGTTCCCACAAGGCGTTCTGCAACCCCTCGCTGAGGCTCTCGAAGCTCTCGGAGTAGCAGATCGTGAACGCCTCCCAGTTCGAGTACGTCAGCACAAAGTGATAAACCAGATGCTCCAAGCTTCGCCCGCCAATCGTCACGCCCAGCTCCGTCATGTGTGAAAAGTCCGACCGGCACAGCCGCCCGGGATGATGCACCTGGGCGAAGAACACTTCCCGGCCCGGTCCTTCCAGGCCCCGCCAACGCTTGACCTGACGCTGCAGCGTCCGCAACTGGCCGTCGGCAAAACGACCGGGATGCGTCCGCTGCAATGCTTCCAGCAGTGTCTTGGCCTCCAGGCCGGGGTTCACCGACAACCGCCCGGCCACCCACGGCCAGACCTCGACAAACGGGTCGGCCCGAGTCCGCCAGTCGTGATCCGTCCGCAACGCGCTGGGAAGCTTCCCGATCTTCCGATACTTCCGGGCCGTCTCGCGATCCATCCCAACCTTGTCCGCCGACACCCGCAGCGACTGCTCCGTCTGCAACAACAACATCAGTCTCCTCACCTGGCGGTCCGTCACCATGCTCTGAACTCCTTTTGATTGAGTCCAAAACATCGTCCCCAAACGCCAATTCAACCGGGGGATTCTAATTGTCGCTAATGGGGGATTTTAATTGTCGCCGGACAACTTCATCTCTGCCGCCAGCTTACGGACGGAAGGGCCGGGCTTCTTCGTCGGTGCTGGGGCGAGGAACCCCATCCGTCCCATAGCCACTAGAATTCTGTTGATGCTCTATATGTCGCGGCGATAGCATCCATCGGACAATTCGGATTTCGCTGTCTTCCAATGAACACCGACATGCCAACCTCCTGGGCCGTGACGATTCGCCGAGTCCGGCCCCATTATAGTGTCCGGCCCACTTGGTGGATTGAACTGGCCCCGACGGTGCGTGGTGAGCAGAACGTTAGCCCTCCGCCGGGGCTGCGGCAATCCACGCTCTGATCTGGCTGATGCGGCTAGGGGGAAGCCGGCGGATTTCGTCGGGGGCGAGCTTGTCGTTCAAGTCCAGCACCCGTTGGTATTGCCGCCGTGCCTCCGCGTGCCGGCTATGCTCGCGCAGCAGGTCGGCGTACTCGAGGCGAAGCTCCAGGTTGTACGCGTCGAGGCGGAGGGCCTGCTCGTAGTCGATGAGGGCGTGGGACAGGTCGCCGGTGTGGGTTTCCAGCTCCGCACGGGCGATGCGGTAGCGGTCTGACATCGGGTCGGCCTGGATCGCCTCGTTGAGCAACTGCTGGCGCAGCAGCACGTCGGTCCCGCCCAAGAGCGCCACCTGCTCGGCGCGGAATGCGTAGTCGGCGTTGATCGGCGCCAGGCGAAAGGCCTTGAGAAGCTCACCTTTGGCGTGCTCGAGCTTCTCGCTGTCCATTGGGGACTGGGGCCCCGCGTCCGCGGCCCTGGACGCGCGGACCTGGCTATCGGCGTCCTCTGCCAGCTCTTCGGCCTGGGCGACGGGGGCCAGAGCGGCGCCGAAAGCGACGATCCAGGCGACGCCCGCCGTCATGAAGGCGGCCAGCGCCGCGCCGCGCCCGCCAGGCAGGGCCGGGCGCGCAGGCACCCGCATTCCCAGCACCCCGCCGATGAGCAGTGCGAAGAGAAACATCGGGCCGGGCTCGAACATCGAGAAGTCGATCAGGTTGTGCAGCAGGAACAACCCCAGCGCGATCAGCACCCCGGACAGGAGCCATCCGGCGGGCCGGGCGTCCACCTCTTGCTGCTCCCACGACCGGGTCGCGACCAGGACCATTCCGCCGATCAGCGCCAGCAGGAACAGCGCCCGCTTGAATAGCTCCAGAAAGATCCACGAACCCGACTGGATCCAGTCGATCGCCAGGAGCGCGTTGAGCGCCATGGCGACCGCGGCGACTGAGACCAACAGCGGCAGCGGCCGATAATGGGCCGCGCCCTCGGGGGCGGAATCTATGGGCTGCCGTGTATTAGACGTCGCCAACTCCCACCAGATTCGCAGTATCCAGGCGACCATCAGAATCCCGCCCACAAGTCCCAGCTCGACAAAGGCCCGGACGAGGAAATTGTGCGGGTCGGCGGGCTCTTCCGCGGCCTGCGGCAGGCGATACATCAGGTAATGCGGTCTGAAGTTCGCCCACCCCACGCCGACCCACGGATGATGGACGAACACCCTGGCGGCGCCGACCCAGTATTGCCAGCGAAACGTGAGGCTGACGTGAAGCAGGGTGCCATGTTTAAGCCCGTGCCCGACGACGGCGGCCACCGCGAGGACGAACAATCCCACGCCGCCCCAGTAGAGCCGGCGGGCGTGCCGCGCGATCCAATCGCGCTGGCGCCAGATGGCGGCCAGCAGGATCGCCCCGAGTATGGGCGTTGCGAATGCCGTCTTGCTCTGCACCCACAGGTAGAGCATCAGCAATCCCGCGGCTATAGCCAGCAGGATCGGGAGGCACCAGCCGGGGTGATCGCCATCCTTGATCCGTTGCAGCACGATACCCCCTGACACCAGCACCAGCATCACTAAGACTGCGGCGTAGGTGTTGCGCGACAGAGTGAAGCCGGTGACCTCGCCGCTCTCGATGTTCTTTTCGAGCTGCGTGGCCTTCACGGAATCGGGCGCGACTCCGCGCTGGCTGAGCCACTCGGCCTTGTGCTCGTGGAACTCGCGCTGGAAGCCGGGCAAGTCGGCAAAGCGGTAATAATACCCCTGTACGAGCAACACCAGGAGCAGCCCGAAGGCGGCCGCGGCAAGCACGCGGAGACGCAGCCAGCTCCGCACGAGCTGCGAAGTGGACCAGAGCAGCACCACCGCCGCCGCCCAATGCGAGGCAGCCATTGCCGCCGCGAACTTGTCACTGGCCCACAGCACGCTGGCCAGGGTCCAGGACGCCAACATGAACATGAACAGGTGAGACCACGCCAGCCGGAGGACGAATTGCCCATCGACCAGTCGTCGGGCCAGGACCAGAAGGGCCGGCAGGCAGCAGAGCAAGTCCAGCAGCAGCGATGTTGCCGGCCCGGGCGTGGCGGGGGCGGCGCTTGAGCCGGGGACCGGCAACGACTCGCTGCGGAACGTCTCCTGCATGGCCACCCGGGCGATGACCAGCACCAGTGAGAGGAAGAAGGCCGTCTGAGTGAGTCGCTTCCATGGCCGGCCGGGCGCGGCCGGCTGCCGTCTGGCGGGCGACTTTCTTCGTTCTTTCAGCGCGGCGCGGGGCATGATTGGAGGTCAATGCGTGGCCTTGGCGCGGGAGGGTGACGCTGCCGCCGAGCTGGTGCGGACGCCGCCGGATGAGACGGCATCGGCCGTGCCCTTCGTCTCCGATCTCAGCGGAAGTGGATGCTGTTCCAGCATCATGACGACCCCGAGGATCAACAGCGCCTGAACAAAGATCAACACGGCGGTAAAGGTAGTCGGTGCGTGCGGCAGGATGATCGCGGCGACGGCGGTAGCGGCGGTGATCAGCCAGATGCACAGCACCGCCGTCCGGCGCGACATCCCGCGCGCGACCAGCCGATGACTGAAATGGTTGGTGTCCCCTTTGAACGGGCTTTGCCCCCGGATGACGCGGATCGTACTGACCACCACCAGGTCATACAGTGGCACCGCCAGCACGATCACCGGCGCGAACACCGCGTACCACCCGTTGGCCCAGTTCTGGCCCGGCAGGAGATAAGTGGTCCGGACGGTCAGAATGCCCAGCAGCAGCCCGATGACCAGGCTGCCGCTGTCGCCCATGAAGATGCTTGCCGGGGCGAAGTTGAAGCAAAGGAACCCAACCAACGCGCCCAGCAGCAGCGCTAACGCCGCGGCCACGAACCACTGGCCGATGGAGAGGGTGGTGACCAGGAACGCCGCCGTGCAGACCGCCGCCACGCCCGCGGACAGGCCATCCATGTTGTCCAGGAAGTTGAAGGCGTTGGTGATGGCGGTGATCCACAGGATCGTCAGCGCCGCCGACGCGGCCGGCCCCAGGGCGGTGAGGATGCGCAGCTCGCGGAGCCCGATCACCAGCGCCGCGATCGTGCCGAGCTGCACGAGGAGCTTGGAATACGGGCCCAGCGGCTTTCGATCGTCGATCAGGCCCATCACATGCATCGCGAATGCAGCCAGCAGCATTCCCAGGGCCATCGGCGTCCGCTCCCGCATGCCGGACCAGTAGTCGCCGAGGTGAGGGACGTGCGATTCCAACGCGACGGGAGGATGGCCGAAAGTCACCAGGGCCAGCCCAGCCAGCATGGGCAGCGCGAACGCCCAGAACACCGCGACGCCGCCGCCCAGCGGCTTTGGGTCGGCGTGGATTTTCCGCCCGCCGGGCTTGTCAACGAATCCGATCCGGGGCGAGAGGTACTTCATCAGCAGCGTGCCGAACCAGGCGAGAACGAAGCTGATGACCGCCAGGCCGAGAATGGCAAGGACCGTCTTGCTTTGCCGCACGGCGATCGCATCGGCCAGGCTGGGAATCGACTGGAGAGCGGTCATGGCGGTCAGCCCGGACATCAGCGGCCCAGAGAAACGTTCCCGCGAAACCTACCCGCCCGGCAAAGTGAAAAAAAGAAAGACCCGTTGATGGGTCCTTCCTCTATCAGACGCGCTGGATTGTGCGACACGGCCCATCACGGCAGCCGCAACTTCAGGTGCTCGATCTGCTCCTTCAGTTCCTGAAGCTGCCGATTCAGGACGCGCTTGTCATCCGGGGTCCGAGCGTGTTCGACACTGCGGCGGATGGAGCGGGCCTCCAGTTCCAGCCGCTCGATCTCGGCAATGATATCAGCTTCGGGGTTGTACACCTGGCTCATAAGACCTCCGCAAGAATCCATTCCTGCCCCCGTCACCATTATATCGGTCGCGGTCGGCGCGGACAATCGAAATACGCGAAAAAGGGCCGCGGGCGGCGCGGTTTATCTCGCGTCTGATTGGTTAGAATGATTGGTTGGCGCACGTCCAGATGGAGGAAGTCCTCAGCGGGAGGTCGATGGAAGCCCCGGGGAAGGGACTGGTGGAGCGGGCCAGCCGGAAAGACGCCGAGGCGTTCGCCGCGCTGATCCGGTCGTACGAGCGGGTGGCGTTGTCGGTCGCCTACGGAGTGCTGGGCGACGCGGCCGCCGCCAGCGACGCGGTCCAGGATGGCTTTATTCGCGCCTGGCAGCGGCTGGCGGACCTGCGCGAACCAGACCGCTTCGGCACGTGGCTCTGCGGCATCGTGCGGAACCTGGCGGTCGACTACCTGCGTCGGCGAAAGCCGGCCGAGCCGCTGGAGACGCGGCGGCCGCCGGCCGAACAGGAGCGGTGGACGCACGACCCCCTCGATGAGGCGGGCCGCCGCGAGCAGAACGCCCGGATCGCCGCCGCCATCGCGTCGCTGGACGAGATCTCGCGGCCGGTGGTCGTGCTGAGGTATTACGAAAATCTGTCGAGCAAGCAGATCGGCGAACTGCTGGAGACGTCGCCCGCCGCGATAGACATGCGGCTCAGCCGCGCCCGCAAGCAACTGCGGGCGCTGCTGGAGAGCGAGTTCGCCCAGACCAGCCCGGAACACTGACGCGATGAGAGTGGAATCTAAGACGTGAAACATGAGTTTGGCAGCCAGGCATTTCATTACGTTTTACGTCTTTACGTTTTACGTGTGGTGCGGAGCGACGACGTGGAGTCTCCCAAAGAACGAACAGGTGTCGCATGGCTGAGCGGGATGACGAACAACTCGAGGCGCTGCTGCGGCAGTTCCTGAGCGACGAGCTGGACGGCCGGCTCGGACGCTCGGAGCGGCACTTCCGGCAATACCTGTCGGCCGTCGCCGCGACCGCGTGGCGGCAGCGGGCATGGCTGATCGGGGCCTTCATTTCGGGGATGGCCGCTTCCGTCGCCGTGCTCTGGGCGGCGCCGCTGCTGCGCCACCAGCAGCACCCGCAGGCGGGGGAGTCGTCGAGCCGCGCGAACCGGGCGCCGATGGCGAACGTCGTTCCCGCGGCCATGGAGCAGTTCGTCCAATCGCGGACGACCGACGAGGGGATCATCATGGTGGGCGACGCGCCGGTCCGGGTGGTGCATCGGCAGGCGCTCGAGCGGACGCGGTGGTTGGACGCTCCCGGCAAGGTCCGGGCCGAGCAGCTCACGCCGCGTGACGATCTGATGTTCATCAAATTGCCGACCTACTGAGCCGGATAGCCACGGCCGCGGGTCATTTGCAAGACGGGAGTCGTCATGAGACTGCGATGTGTTTGCATTTTGCTGGGGGGCATCTGCCTGCCGCTGACGGCGCGGGCGCAGACTGCCGAGCCGGTGCACAAGCCGACGCCGGGGGAGGCAGTGGAGAATCGCGCCGACGCCGCCGACGAGCAGGGCGACCATGGTAAGGCCGAGCAGGAGGTTCGCAGCGCCGCCGACGCCCTCAAGCAGGCGGCCGAAGGCCAGAATGAATTCACGTTCTCGGTGGAAAACGGGACGAAGCTGTATTCCGTGACAGGGCCCATGCCGCAGGCGATGGAGAAGGCCGCCTGGATCGGGCTGAGCGTCTCCCCGGCCGCGCCCGCCCTGCGCCACCAGCTTCGTCTTCCCGAAGGCACCGGGCTGGTCGTTGATTTCGTACAACCCAAGAGTCCCGGCGAGCAGGGGGGAATCAAGCAGTACGATCTGCTGGAAAAGCTCGACGATCAGATCCTGATCAATCCCGATCAGTTCGCGGTCCTGGTACGGACATACAAAGCCGGGGACCAGGTGAAGCTCACGCTGCTGCGGGAAGGCAAACAGGACGCGATTTCGGTCAAGTTGGTCCAGCGCGAGTTGACGCCGCTTCCGGAGCCGCTGATTCAGTTCAAGGCGTTCCCCGCCGACAGCCCGCCGGTGGCGATGACCAGTCCGAGGGTGGCGGCCGTGCCCGTGCCGCCGCATTGGCAAAAGGGCGCCATCTCGCCAGACGAAAAATCCTTCACCTGGGTGGACGGCGACCATCATCTGGTCATCACCACGCGCGACGGGCACAGTGTGGTATCCGCCCACGACGCGCGGACTGGCAAACAGCTCTACACCGGCCCGCTCGACACGAAGGAGCAGCGCGACAAGCTCTCGGAAGAAGTCCGCGAAGCCCTGGACAAGGCGAACTTCTGGAATCAGCGCGGCCCCGCGAAGCGGGAGAGCGAGCGGCCTACCCCACCCGCATCCCGTGAGCAATAAGTAATCGCAAACTCGCAACTATCGGCTCGAACCCATTCCAATGCCTGAAGGAGACGTCATGAGATTGGCAGGAAGTAAAGCGTTGATGTCCGTTCTTTGTCTGACGATGTCCGGGGCTGCGCGCGGCCAGTTTGCCCCGCCGGCGAGCCAAGAAGAGGACCGCCCGGACTACGTCGCGGCGATCCCCGCGCCCCCGCCCCCGCAGTTCCAGCGGGTTGAAGCCCTCAATGAGCAAGGCGGCCGGTATGGCCTGGTGACATGGCGGGCCGGCCGCGAGGAGGCAGGCGGGTGGATCGGCGTGGAAGTCTCGAAGGCCCCGCCGGCCATGGCGTATCAGCTGCGCCTGCGGCCGGGCATCGGCGTGGTCGTCGACAACGTCCTGCCCAAGAGCCCCGCCCAACGGGCCGGCCTCCAGCAGTATGACTTGATCGAGAAACTGGACGACCAATTGGTGGTCAATTCCGAGCAGTTCACCACCCTGGTCCGCGGCCACAAGCCGGGCGACACGCTAACGATCACGATCATCCGCGAGGGCGAGCGACGGTCGGTGGACGTGAAGCTTTCGCAGGTGCGCGACCAGCCGATGTTTCGGGCCTTCACTCCAGCCGCCCGGCCGATCCCGCCCCTTCCCTCGCCCCAGTGGCGCCAGTCCCTCCCGGTGCCGGGCGCTCCCCCCAGAATGTGGGCGCCGGGCGCCTTCGACAAGTCATTTGGTCCGCCGCAGGGAGGCGACCTGAAGGTCGAGAGGGAGGAGCCTGGCCAAATCGTGATCCTGCGCGACGCCGATGGCCGCCAGGTCATGATCGTCCGTGACCGCAATGGGAAAGTTCTCGTCAAGCAGCCGATGAATCAGGGCGGCCCCAAAGCCAAGTTTTCGCCCGATGATTCCGACCGGCTCGACCGCCTGAAGATGAAGCTGCGGAAGCAGGCCGACGATCAGAAAGAACGGGCCTTCCGCAACTACGACCCCAAACAGCGATCGGACGAGGACGACAGTAACGACGACCAAAGCGAAGACTGATCGCCGTAGCTCGATCAATCCCGCGCGGCGGTGGCGGTGTCGGCGTGGTGGCCCTTTTTGTAGAGGTTCTCGTTGTACCCGATCAACGCCGTCGCGATTTTGGCGGGCGGGGGCGGAAGGTCGGGGGAACTGGGGACCTGCAAGTAGGAGAGGGCTCGCTCCAGCAATCGCCTGGCTGCGGGGCCGGAAACGTTGCCGCCGTAATGGGCGATCGACTTGTCCGGCTCGTGGACGATGAATGCGACCACCAGCCGCGGGTTCTCCGCCGGGGCGCCGCAGATAAAGCTGCTGTTGAAGCGGGTGGGGCTGTAGCCGCGTTTGCCCTCGGAGATGTGGGCGGTGCCGGTCTTCCCGAAGATGTTCCAGGTGTCGCTGCGGGCCTTGGTGGCGGTGCCGCGCACGACCACATCGCACATGATCCGTTTCATCTCCGCGGCGGTGACCGGGTCCAGCACCTCGGGAAGCATCGGCAGTTCGTTGGTCCGGTCTCGCCGAAGAACGCGGCCGTCGGAGTCGAGAAAGCCTTTGAGCAGCGTCGGCTTCACCAGCCGGCCGCCGTTGGCATAGGCGCAGAACGCCCGCGCGAGCTGGAGCGGCGTCACCATCAGCTCGTATCCCTGCGGGATAGAGACGGTGGTGTCTTTGGTCCATTTGTTGAGCGGGCGGAGCACGCCTCCTTCTTCGCCGGGCAACTCGATCCCGGTCGGCTGGCCGAAGCTCCAGCGGCTCAGCGCTTTGAACAGCGCCCTGTTTCCGATTCGCACCCCGAGCATCGACATGCCGATGTTGCTGGATTTGACCAGCACGTCCCAGGTGGCGAGCTGGCCGTATGCGTGAACGTCGGTGACCACGCGCCGGCTGTCGGGCACGTTCCACCGCAGGCCCGGAATGGGCCATATCTCATTGACCCGCGTCAGGCGCCACTTCAGGGCGGGGCCGAGGATGAACGGCTTGATCGTCGAGCCCGGCTCGTAGGGCATGACCAGCGTGCTGTCGCGCCGGACCTCGGCGGGGGCGTCCTGGATGTTTTGCGGGCTGAAGGTGGGGTAGTTGGCCAGCGCCAGCACCTCGCCGCTCTTGGGGTCCATGACGACCACTTCCCCGCGTTTGGCCTTGAACTCCTCGACCGCCTTGGCCAGCTCCTGCTCGGCGATCATCTGGATGTTGGCGTCGATGGTCAGGATCAGATGCCGGCCATGCTGCGGGGGCAGGTAATCCTCGGCGGCCATGGCCAGCGGCCGATGGCTTGCGTCCTTGAGGATCCGGGCGAACCCGTCCTGACCGCTCAGCGGCTTGTCGAACTCCAGCTCCAACCCCTCCAGCCCGTGGCCGTCCTTCATCGTGCCGCCTAGCAGGTGGGCCGCCAGCGACCCCATCGGGTAATACCGCGCGCTGGTCGCCTGAAGGCCGACGCCGGGCAGCTTCAGCTTGGCGATCTCCTGACAGGTCTCGTCGTCGAGATTTTCGGCGATCTTCACGAATCGGTTGGCGGACCGATCGGCCAGCATGCGTTCCACTGCCGCCGGGTCTTTTTCAATGACCTTTGCCAGCCTGATGATCGCGTCATCCATCTCATCGAGGCTGTGGCCTTCCTGCTGGTAGACGTCGTAGATGAACTTGGGGTCGACGAACAGCGTTTGGGTCTGGATGGTGCCCGCCAAGAGGAAGCCGTTGCGGTCGAAGATGCTTCCCCGCCGCGCTTGCAGGAGCAGCGTCTGGTGCTGCTGCCGCTCAGCTCGGTGGAGGGTCTGCTCGCGTCCGTAAGTCTGGAGATATGCGACCCGCCCGATCAGAACGACCAGTATGCTGCCGAGCAACATGAACACGACGGCAGCGCGGCGGAGGGAGAAGGTGTCCATGGGGATTCAGACCGGGAGCATTCCGACCGGCGGTCCGATAATTCATCGGCAGGAACAAGGCCGACGGGCCAGAGAAAATGACCGGGGCGTCAGGGAGAAACTGCCTCTTCGCTCGGCCGAAGCCAGGCGAGCACCTCGGCGTTTCCTTTGGCCCCAAGAATTGGGCTTGTTGTCGTTCCCATGACGCGAAAACCTGCCGTGACGATCTGTTCCTTCACGGCTTCGACGACGCTCTCGACGGCTTGGGGGGGAAGAACGCCCGCGACGAGGAGCTTTGGGTCGGCCTCGTAGTGCGGCTTGATGAGCGTCACGATGGACCCGGCCGGCTTGAGCGCCCGACGTGCGGCCGGGAGGATGTGGCGCTGCCTGGTCCATGCCACGTCGATCGTCACCAGGTCCACCGCCTCGGGCAGGGCGACGTGCATGGCATTGACCCGTTCCATGACGACGACGCGGCTGTCGGTCCGCAATGTCCAGTCGAGCGCGCCGTAACCGGTGTCGATGGCGTATACTCTTGTCGCCCCGCGCTGCAGCAGGCAATCGGTAAAGCCGCCGGCGTTCGCTCCGAAGTCGGCGCACACGAAGTCGCGAACGTTGATTGCGAATGCGCTCAGGGCATGATCGAGTTTCTCTCCGGCGCGAGAGACAAACCGGCGCATGTCGCTACTTTACTCACTATGGCGGCGAACATCCTCGTCCTCAGCGCATCAG
>Ga0073928_10009582_pt1 | contig 11750 bp, 13 predicted proteins | sample PaiPotPPA55metaG_FD_76969 | JGI IMG/M metagenome (GOLD analysis project Ga0073928, IMG submission 76969) | Iron sulfur acid spring bacterial and archeal communities from Banff, Canada, to study Microbial Dark Matter (Phase II) - Paint Pots PPA... ...
AAACGACCACCATGGAGTGCATTGAGGGCCTGCGCAGGCCGGACCGGGGCACGATTTCAGTTCTGGGACTCGATCCGTTTCGCGACGTTTATAAGCTGCAGGAGAGAATTGGGGTGCAACTGCAGCAGGCGCAGCTGCAAAAGCGGATTAAAGTTTGGGAGGCCGTAGACTTGTGGGCTTCGCTTTACCGCAAAAATACAGTGGATGGAGAAAGGCTGCTCGAACAGCTGGGGCTAAGTGACAAGCGGAACAGCTGGTTCATGAATCTCTCTGGAGGGCAGAAGCAGCGGCTTTTTATTGCGCTGGCGCTGATCAACGATCCAGAAGTGGTGTTTCTGGATGAACTAACCACGGGGCTGGATCCGCAGTCGCGGCGCGCGATCTGGGAGCTGGTGCGCGGAATTCGCGAGCGGGGCAAGACAGTGTTTTTGACCACGCACCTGATGGAAGAAGCGGAACGGTTGTGCGACCGGGTGGCAATTATTGAGCATGGGCGGATTGTGGACATTGATAGCCCGGAGAAACTGGTCAGCCGGCATTGCCCGGAGCGAACGGTGGTGCTTGCCACAGACGATCCTGTTGCTATCGAGCGGTTCCGGGCCATCCCGGGAGTTGAGGTGGTTAACGACGGAGACTCCCGGTACACCATTCGCGGTCGAGGCGACGACCTAGTGACCGAGGTGATTCGTTGCCTGTCCGAGAATCGGATGCGGGTGACGGATTTCCGCACTATTCTTCCGAACCTTGAGGACGTTTTTCTTAAACTGACTGGTCATTCGATTCGAGAGTAGGTCGAAATGATGTTGCATGGACTCTGGAAACTGACGTGGATCGAGATCAAGATTTTTCTGCGCGAGCCGCTCGGGGCAATAGGAACGATCGTGATACCGGTGGTAGTTTTTCTAGTGGTGGGTCGAGCAGTCGGGCGCGGACTTTCGCCGCAGTCGCCAGGGGCGAGCAGCTTCGTGCGCGTGGGACTGCCGGTTCTAGCGTCGCTGCTGATTGCTATCAGCGCGGTGCTATCGTTGGTGACGATTATTTCGATCTATCGCGAAGGCGGCATCTTGAAAAGGCTTCGCGCCACGCCGCTACGCCCACAGACGATTCTTACCGCGCACGTGATCGTGAAGCTGATACTCACCGCTGCGACGCTGGTGTTGATGATGCTGGCCGGCAAACGGTACTACCCGGTCGGGGTGCAGGCGCCGTTGTTTTCGTTCACGATCGCGCTGGTAATCAGTACTTGCAGCATCCTGTCGATCGGTTTTCTGATTGCGAGCATGGTTCCGACGGCGCGTTTTGCGCAGCCCATCGGCGCCATTATTTTGTATCCAATGTTTGCAGTGTCGGGGCTCTTCGTGCCGGTTGGAGCGTTGCCGCCTGTGGCTTACGCGGTGTCGCGGGTGCTGCCGCTGACCTATGCGGTGCGCCTACTGCAGGGAATCTGGACAGGCGACCCGTGGTCGGCGCACATCGGGGATATAGCAGCGCTCGCCGTAGGATTCGTGGCATGCACGGCGGTTTCGGCTAGGGTTTTTCGGTGGGAATAAAACAGAGGAGTTTGGGAAAAGACGATGTTTGCTGCCCGAGCCGGCGGCTAATGTCCCAATTTTATACGGGTGGGGTCACCCAAAATCCATCCCACCAGGAAAGCCAGCGCCGAGGCTAAGAATGCAATTGCTGCCACGACGGCCCATTTGCCGTAGGAGATATCGGTACGACCCGATGTTCCTTGAGGTGCGGGGGTCGGCTGCTTTCGTGGGCTGGTCGGGAATACGTTGCGAGACGGCATCTGTGCCACAGCACTTTTTTGTAGCGCAAGTGGAATAGACCTTGCGTTAGCGAGTGGTACGGCGGATGTTTTTTGCGGGTTGGTATCGGCTGAGTTGAAGGGCTGCGCACGCGGGTCTGGTTTTGATTCTTCTGACGAAACTGCTTTTTCTTTGGTGTCAATTTGCGGACGCGCGTCCGCTAAATGAGGATCCAGGGCGGCCTGGCGTACTTCTGGGGGCAATAAACCTTCGTTCTCAGCAATTTCTTCTGCAACCGACTTCGTATCCGCTTTGTCGGGATTAGATTCGGGAGTGACGGATGTTGCCAGCCCGGTAGTGGCCGGGGCGGCGGATGACGGTCCTGTTGCAGATTCCGAAGTGACGCTCGTTGAAGAATCGGCGGTGGCCGATGACGTCGGCACCGAAGCGGTTATCGCTTGGATGGCGTCAATTGCCTTTTGCTTGGCTTCAGTTGCTTCTTGCTTAGCGTCCGTTACCTCTTGCCAGCCCTCTGTGACAGCACCCGGTTCTTTGGCTTGGTTTGCGCGCCTGGCGCGGGTTTTGGCGATGGAAATTCCTGCTCTGAGCTGAGTTCGCGAAGTCTCGCTCAAATCCTTAAAACGTATTGCCGCCTGCTTTCTGGAGTCACTGATCCAGGCGATTTCCGCGTTAATGTCCATCCAATGCTCAAATTCCGGAGCTTGAAACCGCAAAGCTCGAAGAGTGCTTACGTCCACTTCTTCCGCGAAGAGGACGGCCATACCACCTTCGCTGATATTGAGGACGATGCCATTGTTGTTGCCGCCCAACTGGACCAAGCTGGCACGCAGGTCTTCAAACCTATGGTGGACGCGGCGGTCGGGTCCGATGCGTTGTTGGTGCTGCGACATTTCCCCTCGAAGTGGCGATTACGGCGACGGATGAGACGACGATGCGGTATTGGCCGGAGCACCGTTGGCGGAAACGCTAGTGGTGGCCGGGAGGCTTGATTTCGGGACTATGAGCCTGCCGGAAATGCGATGTTTGGCGAGTTTATTCACGACCAACTCGATAGGTGCGGTGTCGTTGGGCCGATAGAAGAAAATGGGCTCGTCGAGCAAGCGATTTTTTTGCACCAAGCGTGTGGTGCCAATAAGAAGTGTCAAGTTGAACTGGTTTTTCTTCACATTGGAATCCTGCAGCTCTATGGTGACGCCGGCGAGAGTGGTCTTTGCTCCTTTTGCATTTAGCGCAAAATCATAATCGGTATGCTGCCCGGCATTGCGCAGCAGCTCGATCTCATGCTGTTCCCGTTCCAGTTTTTTGTCGAGGTCGCCGACTGTGGCGAGCAGGTCTTTTTTGGTGTTGTCGACTTCCTTGCGTACGGCGATAACTTCCTTGTGTGATTTCGCGGAGACCTCTTCAAGGTCGGTGTTGTTGACCTTGGTTTCCAACTCGGCTGCGCTGGCCTTAGCGCCAATTTCATTGCGTAAGTCCGCATCGATCTTCGCGATCTGTTGCGCGTCCATGCCGCGGACCTGCTGGGCTATCTTTTGGGCCTCGGCCTCCTCATCGGGGGTAAGTTGCAGCCGTCCGGCGACGACGCTCAACTGACCGCGGAGCTGAGCATTAGTCTCCTCGGTCTGCGCGAGGCGCTTCTCGAGTGCGTTGACATTTTGAGTTTCAGCATGCCTGGTGCGCGCTGAGGAGCTCCAGGCAAAGCCCACCCCGGCAATCCCCAGAAGACTCACCACGATTACCGCGGGAACGACCTGAAGCAGCGGGTTTCGGCGGGCCAACTCTACACGCTCTGGATACACACGTGATAAGGGAGCCGACATCGGATCCTCCTCCTAAATCCCGACTTCTGAATCAAGCGCTGGACGCTAGGAGCTTTTACGCCACCCGGGGGCAGAACGAGAGGCGCAGCGGCAGCTGTGCAGTATGGCAATAGACCATTTTGATCAGCGTCGGGGAATAACGACATCCATGTAGTTCGGTTATAGATACGCTGTAGCCAGGCAATGATGAATCCGAGGAGCTTTGCGGCCCGGCAGTGCGCGTCGTCAGAACGGTATTATGGGTCGGTGGTGGTTAGCTCGGTAGACTGTAGCGCTTGAAGGTTGCATGTGGACCGATTAGAAGCACACCGGCACTTCTACGCAGATTTGATCACCACAAGTGCGGGAGCGGGAAAGAACGATCGGTTGAAAGATGCGTTTGCGTCTACGCCGAGAGAGCGCTTTGTTGGTACGGGGCCGTGGAAGGTTTTTGCGGGCGGTAATTACCTACAAACTCCCACGGACGATCCTGCGTTTCTGTATCAAGATGTGGTTGTCGCTCTAGCGCCGGAACGGCGAATCAATAACGGGCAGCCTGTTCTTCATGCAATCAACTTGACGGCGCTCGACGTGAAGCAGGGGGAAAAAGTACTTCACGTCGGGGCTGGGACGGGATATTACACTGCCGTGTTGGCGAGGCTAACGGGGAAGATTGGCGCCGTCGTGGCTTATGAGGTCGAGCAGGATCTAGCGGAGAAGGCCGCGCAAAACCTGAGCGATATTTCGCATGTCACGGTGCAGCATCGCTCTGGTTCAGAAGCCCCGTTGCCAAAGTGCGACGCGATTTATGTGAATGCGGGAGCGACAGCGCCATTAAAGGTTTGGCTGGACGCCCTAAATGTGAAGGGTCGCTTGTTATTTCCGCTGACGCCAGCCGACGGCCCTGGAGGAATGCCAGGTGCAGGGGCCATGCTGTTGGTAACGAGCACTGGCGCGAATCGTTTTGATGCGCGATTTGTGTGTCCCGCGATGTTTGTGCCGTGCCTGGGAGCGCGTGACGAGGAAACCGCACAGAAATTGTCTGCCGCATTTGCGCGAGGCGATTTTCGAAACGTAAAGTCGCTGAGGCGCAATTCACATCCAGATGAAACTTGTTGGTGCGCGGGTGATGACTGGTGGATTTCAAATGTTTGATTAGATTTGGTGGTCGGAGAATTGATGACCAATTCGCGGTAACGGGAGTTATCGCGGCTCAAGACTCGATTAAATTAGGGTAATATCAATTTCGATCTGGAATCAGGGAAGTGCGATTGAAAGTAAGACCTGACAAAACTGAGCCGCGATCGGAACCGGCGTCCGGTCCGGAAAGAAGAAAAGATCGTCGTGTACCAACTCCCACAGGAATGTGGGTGTCGTGGAAATTTGAGAAACAAAGGCACACATCGCGGGTATTGGATTTCAGCGCATCGGGGGCGTTTATTGTTTCGAAGGAAACCGTCGCCGTGGGGACGATACTTAAACTGATTTTCGCCATGGTGGAAGGCGAGTTAAAGCTTGATGCGATGGTCCGCAATGTAATGGTGGGCCGGGGTATGGGCGTAGAGTTCGTCACTGTGGGCGGGAAAGAGTTGGCACTAATATTGAAGGCGCTGAAACGCCTGCGACCCTGGTGAGCTATTAAATTTCTCTAATCGGCGCTTGCTATAGGCAATCGAGAGCTGTCGTCCGTTTCTTCCATTTCTTCAATTTGAGCTGGTCTGCTTGTATCCAAGAAGCTATTGCCCGGTTGCAAATTTTTCCAAAAACAGTACCGATGATTCATTCGCCCGCACATGCCAAGTATTAGATTCTTGGTCCTACAGCCATTTTGCCGGGGCGCTGTGTGGCGAACTGCGTTCGCTCCATCTGTAACTTCACGGAAGATGCTGTGCGACTGTTATCTGAAAGGTATGCGCGAAGGTTTAGTGAGAAATGGCTATAACAGAAGATCTTGTAAGACCAGGGAAAATTAAGATGCCGAAAATTCTGATCGTTGAAGATAACGAACTGAACAGAGACATGCTCTCGAGAAGATTGGAGCGCAAGGGCTACTCCGTTCTGTGCGCCCACGATGGAGAGCAGGGGCATTTTCTGGCTTGTTCTGAAGCACCTGACCTTATTTTGATGGACATCAGTCTGCCGCTGATGAATGGGTGGGAGGTGACGCGCCTTTTGAAAAGCAACGAACGCACGCGACACATACCCATTATCGCGCTGACGGCGCATGCGTTGGTGACTGATCGTCATACCGCGTTAGACGCGGGCTGCGAGGACTACGACACTAAACCGATCGATTTTGAGCGCTTGGACAAGAAGATCGATAGCCTGCTTACGGTGAAGAAATGAAGGCGGATAGAGGGCATGGAGCGTTGCTCATCGCAAATTATAACCAGGCGGGTCGCATGATGCTGGGCTACAGATTGTGCTTCGGCAACGAGTCTTTTTGTTGTGTGGATGACGCTGTCCTCCAATGACAATCCTTCAGCAAAGCGATCAAACTTCCTTGCGCAGCGCGCTTGAGGCCAAGCTGGAGCTAGCTGAGCGTGTGCTGGTTTATTCAAACCGGAACATACAAATCACGACGGAGATTCTGATCCAAGCTTCCGAAGAAGTGCTGCCTCTGCTGGTGGAGCGGACTGAAAATATCGCGAATATTGCGGCGTTGGTTCAAAATATTAGGAAAAAAGTGGAATCCGATAAGGAAAGAGAACTTCTGGATGCCGCGAGTGCGTCATGGTTATCGGCACACAAATACGGACCATCGCTTCACCAACTGATTGATAAACAGAGATCTGCGGCGGCGGGGCCGGCGATGGCTAACGTCATGTTGCCCTTTCTCCTTGATAACGCTTCGTGGAGAGCGTTCGTACAATTTTTGCGCGCGCAGTTGAGTTCCACGGGACCTTACAAACAGTGGAAGCGGGAGCTGGCCAGCCGGGCGAGCGAATTCGTTCGGGCGAATCAGGAACTGAAAAGTGCCGTTGCGGAACGAGGGCGTATCGCAGAAAGGCTTTCGCAGGTCACCTCCATCGTGGAATGTTCGAATGATGCAATTATCATGCACACCCTGGACGGTACGATTGCCAGCTGGAATATCGGCGCCGAGAACATCTACGGTTATTCCGCGAGTGAGATAGTTGGGCGGCCCAGGACGGTTCTTTTGCCCGATGACCAGCCGGAGGATTTATTGGCGGTCCTTGAAATACTGCAGCGAGGAGGAAGAACTCCATTGAGAGAAACTGTCCATGTCGGCAAGGACCAGCGTCGCCTTGAAGTTTCAGAGATGATGTCTGCGGTTAAGAATGCAAGCGGAAAAGTTGTCGGCGCGGTGGCCATTACGCGAGACATTAGCGGGCGAAGAATGCAGAAGAGCGATCTATAGGGCCCTTATAGCGAGGGCTGGGACGTGGGAGGTATCAATATAGCTGCCGGGATGTTTTTCGATCGCGAACTCAGGTGGCTTTTCGAATCCACCACAGGACGCGACCAACGATCCGCCAATTACGGTTTTTCTTTGGCGGGATGGGCTGGTAGGAGAGGTTCTCAGACTCCAGCATCGGCGTGCCATTCACCAGTAGGAATCGTGAGAGCAGCAGGCCACTTTGTTCTTGCCAGGTCACAACGATTTTACCGCTCAATTGTTTAGGATCCGTCTGAGCGCAATCGACGGCGACGATATCGCCGTCATTGATCAGCGGAGCCATCGAAGCGCCGCGGACGGTTAGACAGGTGGTTTGACCTGGATTGGGACACCACGTCTCTGGAGCAGCAATTAATTCAGCGACCGGTGCAGTGTCCATATCTATTATGTTGTCGCCCTGGTGGCCGTGGGTAGCGGCGTGAGCGACTAACATAGGAACTACCACAAGACGGGATTGCGCCGACAGTTTGAGATTTTTTCTGTTACCCGCAGCGATAATTTCCAATTTCGGAAGTTGCTCGTTGCGCAATCTGACGTTCCCTTCATCGAACATGCGAGAAAGATCCGTGCTGCTGAACCCCGCGCGCTCCCAAAACCACCAGCATTGCGGTTCCCCGGCCACGTTGCCCAATTGAATGTAAGACTGTGCGGTCGGTTCGTGGGTGCCACGCTCCCAGCGGGACAACGCCATGGCGGAATAATGCAGGCGCGAAGCAAAGGCTGCCTGTGTAAGCTGCAAGACTCCTCGGAGAGCGAGGATCCGGCGTGACCACTCGGGCGGTCGTGCTTTAGTTTTTTTCACAGGTCGCCGATGAATGAAGTTTCTTGCGACCTATGACTTTCCCGAACATGCGCTCGGTGGGAGTTCCACGAGGATGGATTGGCATATGGCGCTCACAGGGACGGCAGAGGAATGGTACGCCTAAAGGCCACGAGACACGAAACGTGACAAATTGATTGCAGCGCGAATTATCATTTCCGGTTTCGCAAGCCTTCGCTGCAAGCGACGTATACTTGCGACACACACAGACCGCGCCTCGAAGAGGTGCCAAATGTCAGACCAAGAGTGGATCAAAACACTTGCAGACGGCAGAAAGGTGAAATTCACCTATCAAGAATTGTTGGTGGCCGGTGCGTTTATCACTGCGCAAATTGCAGGTAACGAGGTGGTCTATTCCGTGGTATTGACCAAAGCAAAAAACCCGCTTAGTCGTGAAGATGTTGAAAGCCATTTCGAGGGCGAGCTTTCAAAGAAGTAGTGGTGCTCATTTTGGAACACTCTGCGCAGTGATCAGAAACTGACTAACACCTAAAAAGTAAAAGGCTTGACAGGGGCGCGGGAATTTTACAGAATACGTTCGAAGGGCGAACAAAAAGCGAACATCGTTTTTTGATCCTGAACATTCTCCATGCGCTCCAATCTGGCTAGTCTCCGCTCTGATGTTGAGCTTTCCCTTGCTGGACGGGTGGTTTCTCCGTTTGGGTATCGCGACCGCAAGAGCGTGGAAACTGCGCTTACGGGGATCCCGGAGATTGATGCGCTTGCCGGGGGCTTTCCGCGTGGGGCTCTGACGGAAATTTGCGGGCCGCCGTGTTCCGGACGGACTACGGTGCTGCTTTCGGCTTTGGCTTCGAGAACGGCGGAGGCGGAAGTGTGCGCGTTGATCGACGCGCGAGATTCGTTTGATCCGCGAAGCGCGGAAGCTGCCGGGGTGGAGCTGCAGCAATTGCTGTGGGTGCGCTGCCGGAGTCTTGACCAGTCATTGCGGGCTGCCGATCTTGTGATTCAGGGCGGTGGGTTTGGATTTATTGCGCTGGATCTTAGCGATATGGCGCCGGAGACGGTGCGGCACGTGCCGCTGAATGCGTGGTTTCGGTTTCGACGCGCGGTGGAAGACACGTCCACGGTGTTGCTGGTGCTGGAGCAGGAGTCCAACGCGAAAACGTGTGCTTCGCTGGTGTTGCGGATGAGCATGAAGGAGGCGAAGTGGTCGGGCACGACGGAAAGCAACGTTAACGACGACAACGCGAAAATTAGAAATGCAGGAATTAAAACGGCAGGAATTGCGCGACATTTACCTGGATCTTTGGCACATGGCGATTTAACGTATGGACGTTTGCAACATGTCAGCTTGCCGCATGTACGATTGCTGGATGGCTCGGATGTTCAAGCGGAGATACTGCATACGCGCATTCAATCGATCAATTTTCAACAGGCCCAGAACGCGTTTAAGCAGGCGCAAAATGGGCCAGTTTCTATTGAAAGACATTTTGCGGGACGCGATTTTGCAAATCACAATAATGACTTCGAGCGCAGCACTACGTAAAGTTTTGCAGCGCAATCGATGTGGAGCTATCTGCACGATCTGCCTGTGGAAGCGAAACTTAAATGAGGAGCGCGGGACACAAATAATTTTGCTGAATTTTATTTCCAATTCGCGATTGACCAGTCATGTCCTTTGCCGCCATTCATATTCCCGATTTTATTGTGCAAGCCGTGGTGCGTGGCGAAGGTGCGCTACGCGAGCGTGCGGTGGCGATTGTGGAAGGTACCCCGCCATTGTGGAGCGTGGTGGCGGCCAATCGACGCGCGGCGCAAATTGGAATCGAATTGGGGATGGCGAAATCGCAAGCGGCGCAATTTACGGGCGTGGAAATCCGGCACCGTTCGCCGGCGCAGGAGAACAGCACGCATGAGGCGCTGCTGGATCTGGGGTGGTCGGTTTCGCCGCGTGTGGAAGACAGCGCGCCAGACACGATAGTTCTCGATCTCACGGGGTTGAGCGGTTTATTTGGCCCGGAAGAAAAAATCACTGATGAACTTGCGAAGCGCGGTGCCGGGCTGGGTTTAAGCGCGCGCATCGCGGTAGCTGAAAATATCGAAGTGGCAATTCTGGCAGCGCGCGGGTTGCCGGGCATCACGTTAATCCCGCCGGGGGAAGAAGCACAACGGCTGAGTGCTTTGCCGGTGCACACGCTTCTTCCTTCTCCTGAAATTCTGGAGACATTGACGCGCTGGGGCGTGGAAACCTGCGGCAGGCTGGCTGCTTTGCCGGTGATACAGCTTTCTGAACGGCTGGGGCAACCCGGGGTGCGGTTGCACACGCTGGCGCGCGGCGCATTGGTGCGTTCGCTGGTGCTCGCCAAGCCTTCGGATTCTTTTCAGGAAGAAATGGAGCTGGATGATTCCGTTGAGGAACTGGAATCTCTGAGCTTTGTGCTGGGACGATTGTTGGATCAATTGTGCGAACGGCTGGCGGCGCGGTCGTTATCGGCGCGCAGCATTCGAATGGAATTCGATCTGGAGCGCTCGTTTGAAAAAGGGTTACAACTTTCCGCGCATGCCGATCAGCACAAACTGATTCCACGCAAATTTGAAAAAACTTTGGCGCTGCCGGTGCCGATGCGGGATTCCAAACTGCTGCTGAAATTGGTGCGGTTGCGGTTGCAGTCCGATCCGCCGCCTGCGGCGGTTATAAAAATAATGCTATGCGCCGAAGCGGACCGGGTGCGCACGACGCAGCGGGGATTATTTCTGCCTGCTTCGCCGGAGCCGGAAAAATTGGAGCTGACCATGGCGCGGCTTGCGAATCTTGTGGGAGACGCGAATGTGGGCTCGCCGCAGCTGATGGATACGCACCGGCCGGATGCGATTCGCATTGAGCCCTTCCGGCTGGCGCAGGGGGCGGTTGGCGGTCGCAAAAAAAAGCCAATTGCGCCTGCGGAAAAACGAGTAGACAAGAATTCTTCCGCGTCGCGAATAGCTAAGCCTACCAATGGTTTTCGACTTTTACGTCCCAGCGTTCCGGCGCGCGTGGAATTGCGCGAAGGACTTCCTGTGCGGGTATTTGTTTACGGCGCCCGTGGTGAAATTGTGGCTGCGTCCGGACCATGGCGAACTTCGGGAGAGTGGTGGCTGGACCCCTGGGATCAAGCGGAATGGGATGTGGAAGTTCATTTTTCATCGAGCGCGCAAAAAAATAAACGTACTTCAAATCCGGCCGGCGAGTGCGGGCTGTACCTGATTTATTACGATTTGCGGCAACAAGGGTGGTTTTTAAGAGGAATGTACGATTGATGTACACCGAATTGCATGCACGTTCCGCGTTCAGCTTTCTTGCCGGCGCTTCTTTGCCGGAAGAATTGGCGAGTGTGTGCGCGGAACGCGAAATGGACGCGATGGCAGTGCTCGATCGCGATGGCATGTATGGGGCGCCGAGATTTTATATGGCCGCCAAGAAATCGAGCGTGCGCGCGCTGATTGGCGCGGAGGTTACCTCCGAGGAAGGGTGGCGGTATCCGTTGCTGGTTGAGTCGCGCAAGGGTTATCAAAATATTTGCCGGTTGATCACCAGCATGAAATTGCGTGCGAAAAAAGGGGAAGGACAAATCTCGGGGGCCGAAATGGCCGGGCATCTGGGAAATGACGAAGGTGGATTGATATGTCTCACCGGGGGAGACGAAGGGCCGCTCGCGCACGCGCTGGCATCGGGCGGAATGGAAGCTGCAATGAGCAGCGTTCAACATCTTTGTGAGTTATTTGGGAGACGTAATGTATATGTCGAATTGCAGCGGCATTATTGCCGCGACGAAGAAGTCCGCAACCAGTGCGCGCTGGAAATCGCGCGAAAATTAAATCTGCCGGTGCTGGCTGCCAATGGAGTCTGTCACGCTATGCCGGAGCAGCGTGAAGTGCTGGATGTGTTTTCTTGTGTGCGTCATCACCGCACGCTGGCTACCGCGGGGCGGCTGCTGACA
>Ga0073928_10009583_pt1 | contig 11750 bp, 16 predicted proteins | sample PaiPotPPA55metaG_FD_76969 | JGI IMG/M metagenome (GOLD analysis project Ga0073928, IMG submission 76969) | Iron sulfur acid spring bacterial and archeal communities from Banff, Canada, to study Microbial Dark Matter (Phase II) - Paint Pots PPA... ...
CGCTCCTAAAGCAGTGCAGTTCATGGCCGCCATGGCGTTCGAAAATTCGAGAGTTTCGCGCATCGGCATGTTCTGCAACACAGCATAACAGAACGCGCCATGAAACACGTCTCCGGCGCCGGTAGTGTCAGCGCAGTTCACGACAAATGCTGGCGAATAAATGAAACGGCCATCCACACGCGCCAGAGCTCCAAGCGCACCCAAAGTCATCGCCGCGACCGGAATGTGAAACTCCTCCTGAATGGTTTCCAGCGCCCGGAACGGATCGCGTTCATTGGTCCACTGCACCGGAAACTCGGAGCTCGCCACCAGATAATCGACATGTGGCAGAACGCGGTCGAACCCGTGATAAATGGTATCGACGTCCACGGTGACGGGAATCCGATGCTCGCGAGCGATCTGCGCGGCGCGCGCCACGGTTGCGGTATCGTGCGCATCAATATGAAGGAGCCGCGCGCAGGTGATCTTCTCGGCCGTCATGCTGTCCGGATCGAGCCTCAGGCAATCGCTGCGCTGCCAGAGAACGGTTCGCTCCCCGGTGGCCCGGTCGATCAGAATGTAGGCGGTCTGATTCGGACAGTTCTCGCGGACTTCGACATCGTCCAGGTTGATTCCGGTCTCGCGCAGGCTTTCGAGCTGGATGCGGCCGCGCTCGTCATCCCCCACGGTGCCGATATATTTCACCCGAAGCCCCAATTTGGCGCAAGTTACCATAGCGCTGGCCACTTGTCCCCCTGGACTCAGCAACTCGCGCTCGAAGGCGACCTTTCCGGCGTAGGCAGGAAAATGTGAAAGGAGAATGAGGGTGTCGGTGGCGTTCTGGCCCACACCGACGACGTCGAATTGAGGCAATTACTTCTTCTTGGCCGCGATCTGGTACAGATAGATCACATGGCCGCGGGCCTCGGGGAGGTCTTTGTCCACAAACTTGGGCTTCCACCCAGGCACCACGTAATCGTGGGAGACAACGCGCGCGCCAGGCTTCAGGTATTTCTCCAGATTCGGCCGCAGGATCTCGTTGGAATCGGTCGCAAGATAGATGGTCACGACATCGGCCGGGCTCAGGTCGACCTCTAGCAGATCCCCGCGGATCACTCGCGCGTCGCTCTCCAAACCGAGCCTCTGAATTCGCTCGCTAGTACTTTTCACCAAAGCCTCGGATATCTCGATTCCCACGGCCTTGGCATGATAACGCTGCACGGCCGTAATCAGGACGCGGCCGTCGCCGCTGCCCAGGTCATAGAGCATCTCGCCGGACTTCAGGTCGGCAAGCTCCAGCATACGGTCCACAATCTGTTGAGGAGACGCGACATAGGGCGCCAGGCTGTTGGCATAGTGCTTGGCCCTTTGCTGTCCATACAAAGCGGATTGGCCGAATGCCGGAACTCCACAAAGTACCAGCAACCCAGCCGATACAGTAATGATTGACTTACTCATGCCCCTACTGAGTTGAGATGGATAAAGTCTGTTTCCCGTTCCTTGATTTTACGACACGAGTGACCAGATCGGAAACGGCAAACCATAGATCCCTAGGGCGAGAGATGGTGTATTCGTAGCCGCGGAAGAAGTGAACGGTGTGGCTGATGGCGTCTTTCCAGGGAACCGCTTGCGGGTTCAAGTTGTAATTCATGTAGAAAACCGGGAAGTTGACGTCGCCCGCTTCCTTGAGGGCTTCCTGCGGGACATTGGCGTCCAGCATCACCTTTGGACCGGCGAAGATCAGAGCGTCGGGATGGTCCTGCGGGTTAGAGGTGACTTCGTGGCGCACCAGATTCGTCAAGAAGTCGGTATCTCCATGCTTTTCGCTCAGCCGCTTGAGATCCACGGTTCCCAGGTTCAGGGCCGTGAGCGCCTGTCCCAAGGCGGGGAAGTCGATGCGTTCCGCATCCTCCTGGCGGTAGACGACCTTTTGCTCCTGCATATTAAAGGCAACCACCGAGAACTTTCCGATGCGAGGCTCCCGGACGATGCTACGAAGAATCGATACCAGGGCGCTGGTGTCGATGGGCTGCAGCGCCGCCGACATAGCGTTCTGCGGGGCAAAATTCACCAACAGCTTCACGTTGAGCGGCGGCTGGCTGGTGGCGCGCTGGACGGGGGGTTCTTCCTTGAATTGCTCACCGTCGGCTCGCTGAATGGCGGTGGGCGCGATCGCCAGCGCCATGGGACGGTCCTTGGGCGCCACGGCAGCCTCGGCATCCCAATAGGAGGAGCAGACCCGCTCCGACCGGTCCCGCATCAGCCAGTCCACATGGTACTCGCCTTCGCCGACATCGAACGCGCCCTGCAGATAAGCGTCGCCTTTGGCGTCTTCCTCAATGGCTGGTACACGGATATGTTGCGCAAAGTAAACCGGCTGATCCGAATTCTTTGATGTGACCCGAAAAAGGATGTTGAGCAGATTTTCCGAGCCGACCAGCTCTTTGAGCGGGATGGTCACCTCGTAACCGGCGTGAAATCGCAAATCGAACCCAAGCGAGGGCTTGGTAGGATTGACTGTGCAGGCTAGATCCTTGCGCGGGTCGCCAGCCTCAAGGACCGCCATGTCCGTATTGAAAATGTTGACTTTGTTATTGATGCCGGAACCGAGCATCAGAATCTGGGCGCGCCCGAGGCCAGCGCCTACCAGTAGACCGGCGATTATCAACCGGCCGACAGTTCCTTCGGCTTTCAAGCAGCAGGGTCTCTGCATACCCTCCGTACCCTCGCCCCACCCGGATTGTCCCCTATTGTACATCCAGAAGGACTTTGTGCAAATAAGAAATTTAGCGTGTCGGCAGCATTGGTACTTAGTTCAGCAATCGGCTCTCCAATCGACGTTCCCTAGGTGGATGCCATTCGGTAGACGATATTTCGAAAAAAATTGAGACGTTAGTTGGCGTTAATACGGCGGCCGACCGCGTTTGTGATACAGTGCTTGCATTATGGCATCGCGTAGCGTCAACAAAGTAATATTAGTCGGACATCTGGGCAAAGACGCCGAGACTCGGTTTACGCCAGCCGGCATATCGGTCACCTCGTTTTCGGTGGCCACCAACCGTCGTTGGAAAGATCAGCAAACCGGTGAATGGAAAGAGGAGACCGACTGGGCGAACGTCGTCCTGTGGCGGCAGGAGAACCTGGCAAATTACCTGACCAAGGGCAAACAGGTCTATGTGGAAGGCCGGCTGCAAACGCGCAGCTACGACGATAAGGACGGTAAGAAGCAGTATAGGACTGAGGTGGTAGCCGACGACGTGATCCTGCTGGGCGGCCGGGGCGGAGATGGCGGCGGAGGAATGCAGGAGTCGGCGGGCCCGCAACCGGTTTCGATGCCCCGAGGCGCGCTGAAGCCCAAGGCGGTCGAGGAACCTGGGGCGGATCAGGGGATCACTGACGACGACGTGCCGTTCTGATTCGGGCCGATGCCACGGCTCACGGTGCTCAGAGCCGAGGATGCTGGCTGAACGGTATCATACAAATAGAGGCGATAATGACTGCCCGGGAAGAGTTGCATAAGCTCATCGACTCGCTTGCCGAGGATCAGATTGCTGAAGTGCGGCAGTATATCGACGAGTTGCGCGGCGGGGAGTCTCTGAGCGATGAGACCTTGGCGGCCATCCGCGAAGGCCTCGATGACATCGAACACGGCCGCGTGATGGATGTCCAGGAGTACCGTCGCCAACGCGGTCTGTGAACTACTCTCAGAAGCTGTCCTCCCGCGCGATCAAGGACCTCGATTCGCTGGATGACAAAACGAAGAAGCGCATGCTCCATCGCATTGCAGAATCAGCCGATGCGCCGTACGATCCGAAGTTGTCGATCAAGCTGACCAATCAAGGCGGATTGCGGAGGTCGCGGGTGCCGGATGGCGAATCATTTTCCTTGTTGACGACGAAACCAAGACGCTTTCCGTAGTGACGATCGAGCGCCGCAGCCAAGTCTATAAGCGCATGTGAAACAAAGAGCTACTTCGCGGGCTGAAGCGAATGAAGGACGATGAAATTGATTTCACGGATACCGATGACACGCGATTGGAGCGACTCTGTTGTGGGCAAGTTCTACCGGCCCATAAAGAAGTCGCTGCTACCGTCGATGAAGGATGCCGATGACAGAAATGCGAGTCGGTGATCAGACGATCCGCTATGATCGCGACGCAACGGCAGCGGTATACCGGACTCTAGAGCACGGCTTCGCTGAAAAATGCGGCTGCGTCTTCTGCAAGAATTTCGTCGCTCAACGAAATCTGGTTTATCCTGACTCGTTCAGAGCGCTGCTTGATCAACTCGGCATCGATCCGAACAAAGAGGGCGAGGCGTTCGAGTACGGGCCGGTTGAGGACGGGTGCCACCTCTATGGCGGATGGTTCTATTTTGTGGGGGAAATGGTAACGGCGGGTGAACGAAACTTCAACGCTCCTGACTCTCACCATTTCGATTACTGGTTTACCTCCATTGGCCCTAATGCGCCCGCGTTTCGCGGCGGACCGCGGCTAAGCCTGGAGTTCACGACTCACTTAAAATGGCTGCTTGATGATCTTCCCGAGCCGAGGGCGGCATCCAAAGACGCCCGTCCTACCAATTCAGCTTAGGAATCTGCCAAGGCCGCGATCAACGCGCCCTTAGCCGACGTATGCAGCGGATCGGTGGCCAGGCGAATATCCGTGGTCGCGATCGGCATGTCGGCTTCGAGCAGCGCCTTCTCGAATCGATCGCGGAATCCGGTCGGCAGTGCCGTCCCTCCGCTCAGCACGATTGGCAACGAACGGCCGGACTTGGGCAGATTCCGCGTATTCAAGAACGCCTGCTTTAATCCCAGCACTAGCGATTGAATCATCTCGTCGTAATAGACGCCGATCACTTGGTGGAGCTTCTCGGCGAAGAACCCGTTGAAATAGAACGACTCCTCTTTGGCGATGCGAATGTGATTGGCGCGCTCACCAGTAATCGCAGCGGCGCTGGTGTCAATGTAATCGCCGGCCTTGGCAATCGAAAAGCTCGACACCGGAACGGAAAGATATGAAACGCACACGTTGCACAGCCCGCCGCCGCAACTGATGCCGATCCCTGTGAAGTTCGAACTCTCCAGTTCCGAGTAAACCACCGCCAGCCCCTCGTTGATGCTCTTGACTTCGTAGCCCATATCGGCAAAAAGCTGATGCAGCGTGGCCTCGTGATAGGTCAAGTTCTCTTCCGATCCGAGCGGCGCGGCGGGAACCGTGAAGCATAGCTTCTGCCCTTCCTTGGCTGGACCGAGCAGCGACTCGGTGATCTTGCGCATCATGTCCAGGCTATCGGGCTCGGCCGGATTCAGCAGGCCCTTGTCCATGGTGCGGCGCGTCTCTACATTCAACAGGTCGGCGAAGCGGTCCGACTCGTTGCCGTGCACAACGATCTCCGACCCGCGCACGGTATGCGGCACGCGCTCTTTGGCGAGCACACTCTCGGTGATCTTGGAGGCCGGAATGGTGACGAAGGCATTGAGCTGGGTATCGAAGTGATAGTCGTCACCCGTGCGTTTCGCCAGGCAGATCCGGCTGGTGCCGACATCCAACCCGACGGCGGAATCGTTGGCTCGATTATGATGTTGCATTGCTTTTCTCCTTGCTATTACTTGCTGTCTTGAGCGTTTCCAGAATTTCCTTGTATTTCTTTCGAAGGATGGACCGGTATTTCGCGACCGCCAGCCCGCGCGCCGCGGCTTGGGTTCGCATCTCGTCGTCGGCCAGCGCCAGTCCTTCCCAGAGCCTTACTCCGGTGTGATGCACGAACACCGGATCGTAATCGAATCCAAATGCGTAGATGCTGGGCGGCGGCGCGGTGTAGTTATCGCTCAGGCCGACTTCGAGGAACGGGAAGTTGCCGGCCCAATCGGTGTGATAACCGATCAGCATGTTGCCAGGATTCACCTAAACCTGCGCGTGCGTGACGCAGTTGGACTCCGGAATGTGATACTTGCCACGCAGCATCTCGGTCAACACGCGCGCGGAATGAATCTGCGCGGGATTGGCCGAAGGCAGATCCTGGCCGGCCTGTGTCTGAGTCTCGAATGCGACTCCAAAGAAGCTGCTGTTCAGGTTGACATAGATGACGCGATTGTCCGCCCAGATCGACATGCCGGCGTGATCGGCAACGTCGGACTCCTTCACCACGCGGAAGACTTGTCCAAACCGATCTATCAGGAAGTGGTAGGCATGGTGCTGCTGCACATAAGACAGCACGCCTTTGCCAATCCGCTTCAATTTCGAAGTTTCATCTTCTTCGAATCGCGCCTGATCGCTCTCGGTGGTGTGATAAACGATGCCCGCGGGCGCCGTCTGCCACTCTGGATGAGCGGGATCGATTGCCGAACGTTGGTACACCTGGTAAGCCGTTCGGCTGTCGCCGGAAACGGTGTAGCGATCGTCAATTCGCAGGCCGTTGCTATAGATTTCGAAGTCCTTCGTCTGCTCCACCAGCCACACCGTGGTGAAGACATCCGCGCCGGCCGCGGTAACGCGGGGCAGTGGAACGAACGATTCTCGAGCCTCCGTCTTCGAAGGTTTGTAAGCGATGAGAAGCGAAGCCAGCAACAGCAGAAAAAGCACTATTGGACCTTTGCTCTGGGACTTCCGAGCGGGCCGGGCGCCGATGTGCTGCCGCAAATAGCGTAAGCGCGCCACCGGATCCGGAATGCGGTTCGCTCGCAGTTCGATGAGTTTCTGAGCTAGAGACTTCAGAAGCACACGTTTCAGCCTGAAAGCTCAGTAATCGGCGGACCGGTACTCGAACCTTATAGTGGCTAAAGTAAAACCTTCCCGCTTTTCCCAGGGGAACACCCTAGGTGCTTGAAAACACGCTAGGAAGTGGGGGCGGCCGAAGCGTGGCGAGCTTTTGGCAGCAGGCACAGAGCGCCTTTGTAGAATCCTTCCGATTCGATGCCAAAGGCGTGGTCGAACCTGGCGCGGTAGTTTTCCCAGGCAATCGCGGAGGTCAACTCCACCAGTTGCCGTTCGTCGAAGATCTGCTTTAACGCCTGGAATAAATCGTCGGAAACGTCGACCGGCGTATTCGTCATGGCGACTGCGTAACGAAGCACCAGTTTCTCGGTTCCGCTGAACTCGGCCGCGTTTTCGAAATCGGGAAGCGCCGCCAACTGACTTTCAGTAACACCAGACTGTCTGCCCACGGCAGACCCGATGTCGATTCAAAAGGGACAGCCGATCAGCAAGGCGGTCTTGATGCTCGCCAGCGCCTTGAGCTTGGACTCGACGGTTTCTAAGGCGCGCTGCCCCATTTCCATCTCGCCGATCGCTCGCAGCAGCCGAGGCTGATGTGCGGTGATGCGGAAAGGCAGGATCACGCGTCCCAGCCTCCGCTTGGTCATCCAATAAAGGAAACGGGTCACCAATCCCGCTTCGCCGGGTTCAACGCCCTGGATTCGTGCCATTTCTTTCCCCACCGCTATTCTAGCCTGGATTGTAACCCCGCAAACGAACTAGGGTGAAATTGTTGCCCCCCTCGAATAGTCTCACAAGCTGGAATGAAGAACCTGGAAGCATGCCCGAATGAGTGGAACGCCAAGCAGTGCCTGTGCAAGGCAATTATCGAGACCCCCAAAGGGCGCCGGAACAAGTTCGACTACGATCCCGACTTCCGGATGTTTAAGCTGGGCGGCCTGCTGCCGGAAGGCATGGCGTTCCCGTTCGACTTCGGCTTCATCCCGTCAACGCTGGCCGACGATGGCGATCCACTGGACGTCATGGTGCTCATGGACGAGCCGGCGCATGTCGGTTGTCTACTGGACGTCCGTATCATCGGCGTTATCGAAGCTCAGCAAATAGAAAAGGGACAAGCCACGGAAAACGATCGGCTGATGGCGGTCGCCATACACTCGTATAATCACCAGCACATCAAATCGCTGGACGATGTAGACAAGACCCTCCTCGATCAGCTCGAAGAATTCTTCATCTCTTATAACAAGAGCCGTGGCAAGAAGTTCAAGGTGAAGGGCCGGCACGGGCCCAAGCGCGCGGCGCAACTGGTTGACGCCGGAATTAAGAAGTTCCTAAAAAAGAAATAGTGCGAAACGCTAACTCTTCTTGAATTGCTGTCGCTGGGTGGGACAGCCCGACGTCACCGATCTGGCAAATTTCTTTTTCCCGTCTTTGGTGGAACTTGGGCTCGCGGCCGCGATCAGGCGGTGAGGACGCCTGTCAGGATCAAAGCGAAGAGGAGCCTAATGAATCCTGCAGAAAATGACTATTCGTCGCCGGATCCGGCGCAAAATATCAGCCTGACCGAGGCGGACCGGTTCCGTGATCGATTGTCGGGGGCGTTGGCGTTGGAGTTTGGGAATCGATACGTCAAAACCACTACCGGCGCTGTCGTTACCGAATCCGACGTACGTCAGAACGCCGGCCCGGCGCAACCCGTGAATCTATTTGCCACTTTGGCGGATCCCACGGCGGTCGAAATAAACGTAGCAGAATGGCGCGCTTCCATTCGCGCTGCCGCGTTGGGCGAGAACCCGGTGGGAGATCTCGAGAACGCATTGAAGCAGGCGCTGCCGCAGTCGGACGTTCAATCGATACTTTTGCGGGCGATCTCCATTCAGGCGGCCGTTCGCAGCGCCATCGTGCCGATCTAGCGCAACGGGACGGGCCGTGCCGGGTTATCATTCAGGGCAGGAGTATCCCATGTTCGCTAGCGCAGCTTCTCTTCTGGCCCTGCCTTTGCTGCTGTGCGCCGCCGAAGTTCCCCCCGGCGCTCATCTTCTGCTTCGCATGGAAAATTCCATCAATACTAGAACGGCGCAGCAAGGCGACTATGTTTATCTGCGGACCGCCAGCCCGATCAGTGCAGGCAATGAAATCGTGGTGCCGGTGGGAAGCTACGTGCAAGGCGTGGTCACCGAGGCGAAACGCAGCGGCCGCGTGGCCGGACGCGCGCAGTTAGCGATTCGTCTGGAAACCCTCACGCTCGCAAGCGGCAAAGTGTTCAAGTTCTCGCCGCATTTGAGCGCGGTGGAGTCGGGCGAGACAGGCCAGAAAGTGGTCGGCAAAGAGGGCGCTGTGGAACAGGCGTCCGGCCATGGCGAGGACGCCAAGCAGATCGCGATCCTGGCCGGCAGTGGAGCGGCCATCGGAGGCCTGACCGGCCGGAATTGGAAGGGCGCTGGGATCGGTGCCGGAGTTGGCTCGGCCGTAGGCCTCGCGACTATCCTAATGACGCGCGGCAAAGAAGTTGAGCTGCGGCAGGGCGCTACGCTGGACGTCGTTTTCGACCGGGCTGTAGCGATTGAGTGAAGCGGCGCTAATTAGTTGGTTGCGCCTTCGCTCTGGACCGGCGCGGTAGCTATGATGGTCGGCGCCGTATATTTTCCCGCCATGTAAGGAATCCAGGTGACTAGTGGAACACCTGAGACGGTTACCTGGTAGCGGGCGTCGCCGATGCCGGAGTCCGCGTAGGTAGTGAGCGTGACTTCGTTCGCCGTGAGGCCCATCAAACCTGACGTTCCGGTGCCTCCGGACGGCGTAGTGGTGGTACCGTATGCCACGTAGTTCGCGACGGCGGCCGCGTTCCAATTGTTGACCACCGCGTTGCGAACGCCGACGCGCGCGCGCTCCGAGATAAACTGCTGGGTGAGCAGGATCCGGCCCATGTCCACGATAAACACAATCATCGATATGGCGGTGGTGAATACCAGGGCCGTTTCCACTAACGCCGCGCCGCGCTGGCGCTTCCTCCGTGCTTGTGTTTTCGTGTTTTGATTTTGTTTGGCTAGCATACAATCATCCTTCGAGCGTATTAGCAGGTCGAGCAAGTGATTTGCCCCATATAAACCGCGGTCGCGCGCGGTTTTCCGTTAAAAGTGAAATTGGTGAAGAGCGCGTTGATCGTGAAACTATTGATGGTGATCGTGATATCAGTGGGCATATTGCCCTCTGGATTAACGCCAACGGTTACGTTGGAAGTGGACAGACCCGGCACTATGGAATTGGTTCCGGCCGTAGTGTTCCCGTAGACCACCATATTCTGCAGCGCCGTGGTGAACGTGGATGGGCTGGCGGTATCGTAGGTCATTTTCGATCCCAGTTCGGCCGCATTGGCCACCGATGTCAGGACCGTGTTGTACACGTAGAAGCTATAGCCGAACTGGTAAATGCCTGCAAACAGCGCCCACAGGAGCGAGAAGCCGAGTGCAAACTCCAGCAGCGCGTTTCCACGTTCCGATTTGTTCTGGATGGTTTTCATGGATGCCACCTATTGGTACAACATGGTCGAGTAAATCTTGGTGCTGTCGGTTCCGCCGGATGAATTTCCGTTCGAGCTCGCGGGTCCGATATAGATGGCGCATGCCGGACCGGAACTTCCAGAATAACTGGGGAGCAGGAAGAAATTTGCGAAGCCGACGATGTTGGTGGCGGCGTTATTGCCATTTCCGCTCCACGTACCAGCAACCGCCACCGTGACGATGCGGCGGTTGTTGCCAGTGCCCGAAGCCACGTAATCAGCATAGGTAGTCGAGGTGTCGTTACTGTCCTGGCCGGCTCGAATGTTGAGCGCACTGAAGACGGAACTGCCGCGGTTCCCAGGAACGCCGCCCAGTGAGGTTCCCGTAGAAAGAGAAGAGGGGGTAGAGTTAGCGTTCGGATAGCCTCCATATTCGATCGCGGTGCGGATGGCGCTGGTGCCGTTTCCTTGGCCAATATCTACAAATCCGTGTTCGGAAGGCGGGTTGCCGGGCGGAGAGAATCCCGCATCGCCGGCACAGGTGGTGGTGTTTCCGTTGCCCCATTTGAGTGTGTACGACTGGCCTACCGTGAATCCAAAATTTGTCGTATTCGCCGCGTTATGTGCGTCGGGGGCGAAAGGTAGTACGCCGCCATTGGTCGCGGAGGATTCCGCCTGCTGGCCCCCCACTGCGGTAGTTTGCAGTAGTTGCGAGGTTGGCAGATTGGGGATGACCGGCAAGAAGTAAAGCGGCAACGTCGCGTTGGCGGTGACGTTGATAAAACGATAGTTGTTGGTCGCGTTGGACGAGGCCGTGGCGTAACTGTCGTAGGTTCCCGTGAAACTGGTCGCGTAAGTATCGGTGATGTTGGAGATCGTGTTAACGTCGAAGTTCCAGCCATTCGGCCGGCTGGAGCCAAGCGGCCCGGCCGTCGAGACATTGTGAGCGTTCTGAATGCCCGCCTGTGACCCGTCCATCAGGCGGCAGGCGGCGATCGCGCTGGCGTCGACAAAGGTCTGCAGCTCGTTCTTCACGATGAACATGCGACCCAGGTCGAATGCCAAGCCCAGCATCCCGAGCATTACTGATCCGCTGGCCGCAATCAGCAACAGGCTGAATCCGCCTTGATTTTTCCGGCGACCGTTTGTCCGGGCCGGTTTATTCTCGTGTTGTTCAGTGCGTTGTTTCATAATGCGTCCACATCTTCTTCATCGACTCAATCTGGCGGTTCAACATAGAACTTTGATACCGTCAACCCTGTACGCTGACATCCTCGCCATTGCATTCCCGGTGCCAAGTCAAAAATACGCGGGATCAGCCACTTACCGTCGCGGGCGGACATTTCTAGTGAGACAAACTGGCGCAGTAGCAGCACATTGTCATAGACCTCTACTGCCCGAGTACTGAGATGCGTAAGGTTTGGCGGTAAGGTTCCCTAGCAGGCCGTGGCAGAATCCCCCGCTATTGGAAGGCGACTCACCAACTGGGCGTAGGCATGATCTCCGGAGATAATTGGGAGCAGAAGCGCTTATGCCAGTTCCAAACCGTTCGGAACG
>Ga0073928_10009584_pt1 | contig 11747 bp, 10 predicted proteins | sample PaiPotPPA55metaG_FD_76969 | JGI IMG/M metagenome (GOLD analysis project Ga0073928, IMG submission 76969) | Iron sulfur acid spring bacterial and archeal communities from Banff, Canada, to study Microbial Dark Matter (Phase II) - Paint Pots PPA... ...
CGCGCCACTCGGTGCCAAGGAGTTCGAAGCGCTGGATCTGCCGTTCATTTTTCCGGATACCGCGACTTACACCAAGGTCGTCGAGGGTCCGGTCGGAAAATATCTGATGGACAAACTGGAGCCGGCCGGCATTAGCGGCCTGGCGTTCTGGGACAACGGTTTTCACATGATGACCGGCAACCGGCCGATGCATTTAGCGACCGATTTCCAGGGTATGAAAATCCGAATCTCGGGCTCGAAGATCGCCGACCAGTATTTCCGCCGCGTCGGCGCCATTCCACAGATTCTCGCGTTTTCGGAAGTTTACCAGGCGATGCAGACTGGCGTCGTGGACGGTGGCGAGAACACACCATCCAACATCTACACGCAGAAGTTCTTTGAGGTTCAGAAGCATCTTTCATCCGCGAACCATGCGCACCTGCAGTACGCCGTGATCGTGAACTCCAAGTTCTGGATGGGTTTGCCGGCCGACATCAAGCCTCAGGTTGAAAAGGCGATGAAGGAGGCGACCAACCTTGCGAACCAGATCGCGAACCAGGAAAACATCGACGCGTTCGAAGCGATCAAGAAAAGCGGCAAGATGACTTACTACGTGGTTCCTCCGGCCGAGCGTAAAACCTGGATCGATGCCATGCTGCCGGTCCACGACTGGGCCGTCGGCCGCTGCGGTCAGGAGGTTGTTGATCTCCTTCACAAGGAGGCGAGCTTCCATACCTGAGTCATTCGAAACGGGAAGTCGTTTGATCCGGGGAAGCTCCCGGATAGCTGCAGGGGGAACGTCTTGTTGAGGCGCGTTGTCGACCATCTCGAAGAGTGGCTGATCGCTGCTCTGATGGCGGGGGCAACGATCATAATTTTTGTATCGGTCGTCCATCGCTACGGCACCGGACTGTCGATCGATCTTTCGAAATGGGCCGCCGCGAGGGGGCTGACCACGCTTTCCGCCGGCGCCAAGGACGTCTTCCTCTGGTTCAGCGGCTGGGATCTATCCTGGGCGCAGGAACTGTGCATCTTCATGTTCGTCTGGATGGCGAAGTTTGGCGCCGCCTACGGGGTGCGCACCGGCGCGCATGTTGGCGTCGACGTCGTGCTTACCAATCTCAACAAGCCGTCGAAGTACCGTGTTGTCTTGTTTGCACTGCTCTGCGGTGCGTTCTTCACTTTCGTCATTGGCTCGTTTGGCGCGCGCTTTGTCGCTCACATGTTTGCCACCGGACAACGCTCGAGCGATCTCGAAGCGCCGATGTGGATCGTTTATCTCGCCATTCCGCTCGGCAGCTATCTGATGTGCTGCCGCTTTCTGCAAGTGGCGTGGTCGTTTTCCCGCACCGGCGAGCTTCCGCATACCGACGAGAGCCACGTCGAGGGCATCGAGCCGGTCCACGAGCAAGGGCTCGGAGCCGGCACGGCGCCGGTCGGGATCGCGCACGCCACCGAACACGCGCGATGAGTACCGTTACGCTGAGGGGACCCGCAGGGCGGGAGCGCGGCTCCGGCGTTGGCGGTACCATCGTCATCGCATTGCCGCTGATGCTGACGTGCGTGTGTCTTGCCAACAAGTTCGGCCTGATCGTCGTTCCTTCGGGCCCACGCGTCCTCCTGATCTTTGCGCTGCTGATCAGCGTGATGATGACCGGGATTCCGATTTCGATTGCGCTCGGCCTCTCAGTGCTCACTTTCCTGTTCACGATGACCGAGGTGCCGCTCGACGCGGTCGGGCTCAAGCTGTTCACCGGCATCGAGAAGTTCGAGATCATGGCGATCCCGTTCTTCATCCTGGCCGGCAATTTCCTGTCTCACGGTGGCGTCGCCAAGCGAATGATCAATTTCGCGGTGACGATGATCGGTCATTTGCACGGTGGTCTGGCGCTGGCAGGCATCGTCGCCTGCGCGATGTTCGCATTGGTTTGCGGCTCAAGTGTCGCAACGGTGGTCGCGATTGGGTCAATCGTGCTGCCGGAGATGGTCTCGCGTGGCTATCCGATGCGCTTCGGCGCGAGCGTGATCACGGTCGCCGGCTCGCTCGGCATCCTCATGCTGCCTTCGTTGCCAAAGGTCATTTACGCGATCTCGACCAACACTTCGATCGGTGCACTGTTCGTCGCGGGATTGCTGCCGGGCATCCTGTTGACGTTCATGCTGTGTACGGTCACCTGGTACATGGCGCGGAGGAACGACTATCCGCGGATGCCGAAGGCAACTTGGGCCGAGAGTCTGCGGGCGCTTCGTGACTGCGTGTGGGGCATGATGCTCGTCGTCATCATTGTCGGCGGCATCTATTCCGGCATCTTTACCGCAACCGAGGCGGCGGCGATGAGCGCCGTGTACGCTTTTTTCATTGCAGTCTATGTTTACGGCGAGATCGGCCTCAAGGACGTGCCGCGCGTGCTGCTTCGCTCGGCGAATTTGAGCGCCATGTTGCTTTATATCATCACCAACGCGGTGTTGTTTTCGTTCGTGCTGGCCAACGAGAATATTCCGAATGCGCTGGCCGACTGGCTGCTTTCATTGAATCTTGGTCCGACCTCGTTCCTCTTGCTGGTCAACGCCCTGCTGCTGGTGGCGGGAAATTTCATGGATCCAAATTCGGTCATTCTGATTATGGCTCCGATCCTGTTTCCGACCGCGATGCGGCTTGGCATTGATCCCGTGCATTTCGGTATTCTGATCGACGTGAACATGGAGGTGGGGCTGTGCCACCCGCCGGTCGGACTTAATCTTTACGTCGCTTCGGGGATATCGGGCGTCGGGATCACGGAACTGACCAAAGCTGTTTGGCCGTGGCTCGTCACGATGCTGGTGTTCTTGGCGATCGTGACCTACTGGCCGTGGCTGTCGATCGTGGTGCCGGTTTATCTCGGCATGCATTGAATGTGCAGAACGGCGCATCAGCCCTTGCGCTGCGCGATCATGAACAACCGGCGGAACGGGAACAGCGTTTCGCCCGATGTGGTCGGCGGATAAGCCTTGGCGACGCGCTCCGCATAGGCCGCTTCGAATGCGGTTTTCTCGGCGCCGTCGAGCGCATCGAGATAGCGCATCAACCAGGTGCCTTTGGTCCATTCCTTCACCGGGTTCTCTCCTTGCAGGACCTGAAGATACTCGGTCTCCCAAATGTCGAGGTTTTGCGCCTGCGGCGCGAGCAGACCGTGATAGAACGCCGGTCCTTGCACCGGCGGCGGTGTCACCAGATGTTCAAGCTTGCGGCGCCACGGGCCGTTCAGCGCAGTCTCGGCGATTAGCGCGTGCGAGGGCGCCTCGAAATTCCGCGGCATTTGCACCGCGAGGACGCCACTGGGCGCAACCGCCGCGATCAGCCGCGGAAACAGTTTGTCGTGATCGGGCAGCCAGTGCAGCGCGGCGTTTGAGTAGATGATGTCGAATTTCTTCGGCGGTTGCCATGCTCCGAGATCGGCCTGCATCCAGCGGACCTCGGGTGCCGCTTTCCGGCCTGCCGCGACCATCTCTGCCGAGCCCTCGACCGCCGTGACGTCGGCTTCCGGCCAACGCTCCTTCAAAAGCTTTGTGACGTTGCCCGCGCCAGCGCCGAGATCGGCGACAACGCGCGCCGGAAACTCCGGAACCCGCAGCAGGAGATCGAGTGCCGGCCGCAAGCGATGACCGGAGAATTTCAAGTATTGGTTGGGATTCCAGGCCACGAATCAAAACTCCGTCATTGGATTATCTATCTACCCTCGAGCAACGATGGTGTGATTCGGAATCTGCATAGAACCATTCGAAATGCGAGCAATCATGGGGTTGTATTTCGAGCTCCGCGACGGCAGCATCGAACCGAAGCCCGCAGGATTGCCGGGCGCGAAAGTCTTGACGTTTGCAAGGAGAAGTCATGGCTGCGGCGACGACACCCAAGGGCGCATGGGGGATGACGACTCTCCTGTTTTTTTACATGCTCGTGAATTTCGCCGACAAGATCGTCGTTGGTCTTGCGGGGGTCCCGATCATGAAGGACCTCGGCCTCTCGCCGGTGCAGTTTGGCACGTTGGGGTCTGCCTTCTTCTCCCTCTATGCTGTTTCGGCGATCGTTGTCGGCATCATCGCGGATCGCGTCGCCACGAAATGGATCCTGCTTGTTCTCGGCGTGATCTGGGCCGTCGTGCAGTTTCCGATGTTGGGTGACGTCGGGTTTACGACGCTGCTGGTCTGCCGCATCCTGCTCGGTGTCGGCGAAGGTCCGGCGGCTTCCGTTGCCACGCACGCGATCTACAAGTGGTTCCCGGATGAGAAGCGCACCATGCCGACCGCGATCCTGTCGCAGGGCTCGGCCTTCGGCGTTATCATCGCGGTGCCGGCACTGAACTGGGTGATCGTCAACTATTCCTGGCATTATGCGTTCGGCGTGCTCGGCGTGTTCGGCCTGATCTGGTGCGCCGCCTGGTTCGCGCTGGGCAAGGAAGGGTCGATCCGGGATCCGGTTGCGGCAACAGGGGCGAACGCCCCGCGGGTTCCGTACTTTCGGTTGCTCACCTCGCGCACCTTTGTCGGTTCGGTCCTGGCGACGTTCGGCGCTTATTGGGCGCTGACGCTCGGGCTCACCTGGTTCACGCCATTCATCGTTGCGGGCCTCGGCTTCTCGCAGCAGGATGCCGGCTGGATCTCGATCCTGCCGTGGGTGTTCGGCGCGGCCGACGTGCTGCTGACCGGCTGGATCTCGCAAGTGATGATGGCGCGCGGTGCCTCGACCCGCTACGCGCGCGGCGTGCTCGGATCGGCGCCGCTGGTGATCGGCGGGCTGATCCTGCTTCTGATCCCGCACCTCGGCGGCGCCGGCTGGCAGATCGCCGCGTTGGTGGTCGGTAGCGGGTTGACCGGCTCGATCTACGTTGTGTGCTCGCCAATGCTGAGCGAGTACACGCCAGTGTCGCAGCGCGGCACGATCATCGCAACGTTTGGCGCGATCTACACCCTCGCGGGCGTCCTCGCGCCCCAAGTCATGGGTAGCATGGTGCAAAACGCGGCGACGCCACTCGACGGTTATTTCGCCGGCTTCCTGATCAACGCGGCGATCCTGATCGTCTCGGGGGTCGCCGGGCTGTTGCTGCTGTGGCCAAACACCGAGAAGGCGCGGCTCAGCCAGCCGGCGATCGGCAGTGTCGCTCAGAGGTTCTCTTGAGGTCGTCGCTGCAAGTCGGCGACAAACGAACATCGGGCGCTTGAAGCGAGCGCCGATGCGCCTCAGAATGCTTTAAGATCGGGATCAAGCGTTTGACCGGGGTCGAGCTGGACACCAAAGGTGTTCAGCATCATCGACACCTGGGTGTATTGGCCCGCCGTGAACACCACGTCCATGCATTGCTTCTCGTTGAAGTGCGCACGCAACTTGGCCCAGGTCGCGTCGGAAATGAAATAGGAGTGATGCAGCTCATCTGTCGCGTTCAACAGCAGGGCATCGGGTTCGCTCCATCCCTTGGCGTCGGCACCGAGTTTGACACGCGCGATTTCTTCGTCCGTCAATTCGGACCGCCGCGCGATCTCGACATGTTGGGTCCACTCATAGCCGGACTTGCAGAGAAAGCCGGTGCGCAGAATCACGATCTCGCGCTGGCGCGCGGGAAGATCGTTGCGCCGCGAGAGCACGTAGTTGGCCCATGCCAGAAAGCCCCGGGCGGCCTTTGGCGCGTTCACTAGGGTGCGCATGACGTTGAGGACGCGGCCGCGCTCGATCATCGGCGCGAGGATCTCTTTCTGGTCTGCGGTCAGTTGGTCCAGTGCGATCGGTTGAACGCGTGGGGTTGAGGTGTGCATGGCGAGATATCCCTGGAGGAAGCAGCTTGGTCGTTTCGATCCGCGTCAGTCTGCCTCGGCCGAGGGCCCATGAGAAGACGTCCGATCACTTGGCTGACCTGATCGGCCGCTTCAATAGTGCGGCGGCTTTTCCGCAGGCGAAACGCCGGGCTGACGCACCTCGGTCTCCCGCAGCCGGTCGTCCAGCAAGGCCAACTGCCGCACCAGCTCGTCGATCCGCTTCCACTGCTCTACGATCGTCCCGTTCAGGGCTTCGATCGTTTGATCCTGATAGGCGACACGCGTCTCGAGCGCGTCAATCTTTTCCGTCAGTAGTTCAAGATCGCTCATTCGGCCTGCTCCGTGACGTGGCAGCGCGGTTCCATGTGCCGAGCGCATATCCCTTTTTGTGCCGCCTTGCTATGGTGCCGCAAAATATACAAAGACGTGGGAGGATGAGATGGTTGCGAGCGGTGCGCCTTCGGGCGGAAGCGGACTTTACGCCGAGCCGCGCGCGGATTGGCTCGCCCGCCACACCGAAGCAATCATCGATCCGGCGCGGCCGATCGTCGATCCACACCATCATCTATGGGACCGTGCCGGGCAGCATTACATGCTGAACGAGGTCACGGACGACATCGCGTCGGGACACAACGTGGTGGCGACCGTCTACGTCGATTGCCGCTCGATGTACCGCGCTACCGGACCCGAGGGCATGCGCCCGGTTGGTGAGGTGGAATTCGCCAATGGCGTCGCCGCCCAGGCGGCTAGCGGCGCCTATGGGCCGGCGCGGGTGTGCGACGGCATCGTCGGCCACGCCAACATGCTGCTTGGTGGCGAGGCCAAGGCCGTGCTCGAAGCCGAGATCAAGGCCGGCAACGGGCGGTTCAAGGGCATCCGGCATTCCTCGGCCTGGGACGCGGATCCCGCGGTCGCCGGCATGTACGCGTCGCGGCCGAAGAACCTGCTGCTCGACGAGAGCTTCCGCAAGGGCTTCGCCTGCCTCGGTCCGCTAAGCCTTACGTTCGACGCCTGGCTATTCCATCCACAGATCGACGAATTGACCGATCTTGCGAAAAAGTTTCCGAACCAGCGGATCATTCTCGATCACTGCGGCGGCTTTGTCGGCCTCGGCGGCTACAAGGGCAAGCGCGATGAGAACTTTGCGCGCTGGAAGGCCTCGATTCAAGCGCTTGCCAAATGCGACAACGTCGTCGTCAAGCTCGGCGGTCTCGCCATGAGCCTGCCTGGGTTTGGCTTCGAGACCCGTGAGCGGCCGCCGACCTCCGAGGAGCTCGCGCAAGCCTGGAAGCCGCACATCGAGGTGTGCATCGAGGCGTTCGGCGCAAAACGCGGGATGTTCGAGAGCAACTTTCCGCCGGACAAGGGCAGCTGCAGCTATCAGGTGCTGTGGAACACGTTCAAGCGACTGTCGTCAGGGTTCAGCGAAGACGAAAAGACCTGGCTGTTCTCGCGCACGGCGGCAGAGGTCTACAGTCTGTCGTTGTCGTAGCACGCTGGAATCTGAACCGCGTCAGGGCAAAATGTAGCCCAGCGAGGCCGCGCCCCAGTATTTGCCGCGTATCCACATCGGCGCGAACGCAATCTTGATCATCACGTGTTTGCCGTTGCCGAGGTCGCGCTTGCGCGTCAAGAGATAGGACGGGTGGGTGAAGTCCATCCCGGCCATGGTCACCTGGGTCGGGAAGAACATCTTGTTGCGGCTGTTCGCCGCGTTCCACACCGGGTCCTTGCCTTGCGGTTTGGAGTATTCGGCGTTGTGGACCGGAAGGTAACCGGTGCGGTCGGTCGCCACGGCAAAGATCACATGCGGCAGCACCTTCCGGCCCTTCTCCAGAATCTCGGGGAACGACCTTTCGCAGAGCTCGGTAAATTTCGCCTGATACTGTTTCGGATCGGTACCTGGAATTTCCGCGTACTGCTCGCTGAACAGATTTTCCAGCGAGATCGAATTGCCGGCGACCGCGTTCTCCAGCACGTCAACCAGCTGCGCGCGCATCGCGCGCGCCGCTTCGAGATAAGGCGTGTCGTCGGTCAGTACATCGCTGTTACCGATCTCGTCGACCAGGCGGGCGAGCTTGTCGAGCGTCCCCGTCACTTGTGCGTTCGCCGCGCTGAGATTTTTCGAGGATGCGGTGACGCCTGATTCCATCGAGGAGACTTCGTCGAGCGTGCTCGAGCAATATTTGAGGTTTTCCTCTGCGGCGGTTTTGACCGCGCGATTGAGTTTGGTGAGTTCGGATAAATTCTGCCCGACCTGACCGATCTTCTGCTCGATCGTCGCAGTTGTTTCGTGCGTGCCGCGCGCATCCGCCGCACCGCGCGTCGAATCGCCGATCAACTGGCTGATCTGCGACGACAGATTGTCGACGGTCGCACGGATCCTGAGCGCGGCATCACGCGTCTGTGCGGACAATGTCTTGACCTCGGCGGCCACCACCGCAAAGCCGCGACCGGCTTCGCCGGCGCGGGAGGCTTCGATCGTGGCGTTCAGGGCGAGCAGGTTGGTTTGCCGCGCTACGGCTTCGATCGCCTTGGAGACGCCGGCCACATCGTTCAGGGCCTTGTCGACGTCCGACAGGCGCTGCTCGATAAGTTCCGTTGTCGACACCAGAAGACTGACGCGCTTGGCCGCGTCGGCGACCGCATTGCGGCAGGCGTCGAGCTCGAGCCGGCCAGCTTCAGCCGCGCTTTGCGCCGAGCCCGTGGTCTCGCCGATGCGCCGGTTGGCCTCGATCATGAGATCGGCATCGCCACGCAGTTTCTGGAATTGGACGACCTGGCGCTCGGATTCGCCGGCCACTTCGGTGAGCGCGGTCGCGGTTTCGTGCAGGGTCAGGGTGAAATCGCCAACCCGCCGGCTGATGGAATTGACCAGCACCGAAGTGGCATCGGCGGCAGGATCGGCTTGCGGCGCCGGGTTGGGTTGCAGCATGGCGGAGATCCGAGGCCGCGAGACACGGCCTTTGCGGCCACTATGCTTTCAATATGGTTAACGGTTTCTTGATGCTGCCGTTCGCGGCAGCCGTGCTGCCGCGCTATGTCCGGGTCAACGGCGGCGAATTACGGCTTGTCCTTCAGATAGGCGATGATGGCGTTGATATCGTCATCCGTTAGCTTCGAGGTCGACTTCGTGATCACCTCGGCCATCGGTCCGCCCGGGATTTCCTTGCCGCTCTGTCCGGTACGCAGCAGCGCGAACAGTTCGTCGTCCTTGAAGGCATCGACGCCTTTGCCTTCGTGATTCGGCGCGATGCTGGGAGCGCGCCAGCCTTGCAAGGTTTCACCGGTCAGATAGGCCGATCGTTTGTCGCCGCCGAGCAAGTTCTTCGGCGTGTGACAAACGCCGCAATGCTCGAGCACGTCGACCAGGTAGCGGCCGCGATTCCACTGGGCCGATCGCACGGGGTCGGGTAGCAGGCGCCCGGGACGAAAGTTCACAAGGTTCCAGACCACCATGTTGATACGCAGGTTGAACGGGAACGGGAGCAGGTTCGACTCGACCCTGACGGGAACCGGCTCGAGGGTCCTCAGATAGTTACGGATCGCTAGGGCATCCTCTTTCGTCATTTGCGTGTAGGACGGATACGGCATCGCCGGAAACAGGCGCTTGCCGCCCCGTCCACGGCCCTGCCACAGCGCGGCGAGGAACTCCTCGTCGGTCCATGCGCCGATCCCTGCATTCGGATCCGGTGTGATGTTGGGCGTCACGAGGGTGCCGAACGGCGTCTTCAACGCAACGCCGCCAGCAAACAGCTTGCCATCGGGGGCGGTATGGCAAGCGGCGCAGTCGGCTGCGGTCGCCAGGTACTTGCCACGCTCCGCAAGCCCGAGATCCTCGGTGGCGTCGCAGATCGATGATGTCGCGAGCGTGGCGAGCACACCAAGGCACGCGGCAAGAGCACCTCGCATCGTCATCCGCAGGCGCAGCGGCTCAGGCGGCTTCGGCAACGAACCGGTTGCGCAGCGTGCCGATCCCGGTGATGTCGATCTCGACGACGTCGCCGGCCTTCAGGTCCGGCGAGGTGCCGTCGGTCCCCATCCAGATCACGTCGCCCGGCCATAGTGTGAAGTACTTGGTCATCTCGGCGATGAATTGCGGAATGCCGAACACCATGTCGTTGGTCTTGAAGTGGTTCGAGACCTTGCCGTTCAGCCTGACCGTGGTCTCCATCTTGTCCAGATCGGCTTCGGTTTCGATCCATGGCCCCATCGGCTTGAAGGTGTCGGCGTTTTTGGCGCGCCACAGCCCGCGGTCGCCCCGCTGCCAGGTCCGTTCACTTACGTCATTGCCGATTGTGTAGCCGAATACGCAGCTCATCGCATTCTTCTCGGTCAAATGCTTTGCCTTCTTGCCGATCACGACGACAAGCTCGCCCTCGTAGTGCACCTTGCCGGTCGCGTCGCGCGGGATGACGACGTCCTCCTCATGGGCGATCAGCGCGTTCTGCGCGCGATAGCCGATCTCGGCGCGCTTGGGAACGTCGGGCACCTCGCCGCGCCGGTTGGCGGCCTCGGTCAGATGCTTCACATAGTTCAGCCCGGCGCAATAGAAGGTGCGCGGGACGAGCGGCAGCTCGATCTTGACCTCCGCAAGCGGGTGTGTGGTCGCAGCCTTGCGCCACTCGCCGAACGGGTCACCTGAGACCTCGACCACGCGGTCGCCTTCGACCAGGCCCCACGAACTCTTGCCGCCCGTCGCGTATTTCACCCAACGCATCGTCTGCTCCCGTGAGTTATTCCGCTGCCACTGCCTTGGTCCCCAGTTTCCACGACCCGACCGGCGGGACGGGAAGCCCGAGATTTTCGCGCAACGTCTTGCCGCGATAGTCCTTGTGATAGAGACCGCGCCGTTGCAGCTCTGGAATGACGTGGCGCACGAAGTCGGCATACGCGCCCGGCACGTAGGTCGCTGCCACCACAAAGCCATCGCAGCCGCGGCTCGCGAACATCTCTTCCATATGGTCGGCGACTTCCTTGGGTCCGCCGACGGTTGCGCTTTCGACCTGGCCGCGGCCGCTGTAGACGATGAAATCCCGTGCCGTCGGATTCTTGATGCCACTCTTGCGCATCACGCCGTCGCGGATGCCGAGGATGCCTTGCATGCTATTCAGCTCTTCCGTGGTCAGCGGTTCGTCCATGCCCTTCGATGCGAAGTCGAAGTTGACGCCTTCCGAAAGCAGCGACAGCGCGTCGATTTCCAGCGGCAGCTTCTCAATCAGCGCCATGCGGTCTTCGGCTTCCATCTTGGTGGCGCCGGTCACGGGCGTCAGGATGTTGCAGATGAAGATGTGATCGGGGTCGCGGCCGAGACTCGCGGCTTCGCCCTTCACCGCATCGTAGCCTTCTTTCGCGATGTCGGTGTTGCGCCCGGACGCGAAGATCACCTCGCCCCAGCGGCCGGCGAAACGCTGGCCGCGGCCACTGGCTCCGGCCTGGATGACGACCGGGTGACCCTGCGGCGAGCGCGGCACGGTGAACGGGCCGCGCGACTTGAAGAATTTGCCTTTGTGATCAAGGCGCTTGACCTTCGTTGGATCGGCATAGCGGCCGCTCTTCTTGTCGATCAGGACGGCGCCGTCGTCCCAGGCGTCCCAGTGGCCGAGCACGACCTCCATGAACTCGTCGGCGCGGTCGTAGCGCAGATCGTGCGCGAGGTGCGCGTCCTTGCCCATGTTAAGGGCTTCGCCGTCGTTCACCGAGGTGACGACGTTCCAGGCGGCGCGGCCGCCAGTCAGCACGTCGAGCGTCTGGAACCTGCGCGCGACGTCAAACGGCTCGTAGTAAGTGGTTGAGGCCGTCGAGGCGAGGCCGAGCTTGTCAGTCGCCATGCCCATTGCGGTCAGGCAGACAACGGGGTCCATCTTTACGCAGCGGATACCGTACTCCACGGTATGGGCATGATCATTGCCGTAGCGGTCGGGCATCGCGAGGCGATCGTCGAAGAAGGCAATGTGAAATTTGCCGGCTTCGAGAATGCGGCC
>Ga0073928_10009585_pt1 | contig 11746 bp, 7 predicted proteins | sample PaiPotPPA55metaG_FD_76969 | JGI IMG/M metagenome (GOLD analysis project Ga0073928, IMG submission 76969) | Iron sulfur acid spring bacterial and archeal communities from Banff, Canada, to study Microbial Dark Matter (Phase II) - Paint Pots PPA... ...
CGAGAAAACTCAATTCATTTTCCGTGAGCCCAGAAAAGATCGAGACTTTTGCGAGCGTTTGACCAAGCGTTATGGTAGGTTCCGGCACGGTGGCTATTCTATCGGAGGGCGGTCATGGGAAAGTGCGGGCCCCGGTCTGCCGGTCTGTAGTGGCCAACATCCGCTACGTCTCATCTTCTAATGGCTCTGCGAATCTGGCGTCGCCGTGACATAAGACATCGTTCCCGGTTTGTCGGTCTCATAGGCTTGCGATTGGGGGGATGCAGCCGTGCCGGATCGGGGCTCGGGTCACGGGAACCGGTCCGAAAGTATGGCGGCCGTCATTGCACATGAACAGTTTGTCTGCTGAAGCCCTCAAGCGAGTTGACATACCGGTCTGATATCAATGGAAAGGCAGATGCTGCCAACCAAGAGATTGCCGGGCTTCTCAAAGCAATTCCAACCGCGCACGCCGGGGAATGTGAAGGCGACCACAACTCCACGCCTTACGAGCCAACATTTCATCATGCCATCGTCCTTTTCTTTGAGGGACAATGGCGGCTGCGCCGTGCGATTTGACGCCAACAAAAATCGATATCCTTCGATCTGGGCCTCTTCCCCACTCCAGACGGATTGTGGATTAGGGAAGGCTGACGTGGCGAAGCAAATACCAGCTGGGGCCACCGGGGGCCGAAGAAGTACCGATGAATCGCGGGGGGCACGGCATCAGCGAGTCCCCGCACCTAGCACGGGAAATAGAAACCGGATAGCATTGCAGATTGCAGATTAGTGAGGGAAACATGGCCCACACAAAATCGGTGGAGCTGAGCTACTTAAGAGTCCTTTCATCCAGCTCTAGTGAACAGGCCCGATGAGAATGCTTTCGGTGAGTTCGGGCTTCGCGCTTAGCGTTGCGGCGTATGCGGCCGGTGCTTTCGGTTCGCTCGCGTGCTGGCAAAAACCGGCAATGGCCCGACGCATCTGTTGCAATCTTGCTCTAGCCGGTGCAGTGCTGGGAGGATTAACCTCCGTTCTCGCCATTCTTCGAGGCACGCCGGTCGCGTGGTCGGTTCCTTCGGGAATTCCGCTTTTCGCCTACAGCTTCTCCTACGATGCTCTGGCGGGCTTCTTCAATCTGGCCCTCGCGATTCCCGTGGCCGCAGTCGCCATTTATTCCTTCGGCTACCTGAAAGAATTCGAGGGCAAGAGGAACATCAGCCTCTTTGGCTTTCTATTTCACCTCTTACTCCTCAGCTTGACTATTACCTTTACCGCTGCGAATGCCTTCCTGTTTCTGATTGCTTGGGAAGTGATGGCGCTCGCCGCTTACGGGCTGGTGACCTTTTACTACGAAGACCGGGAAACCAGACGAGCGGGTCTGCTCTACGTGATCATGGCGCACATCGACGCCGCGTGCCTGCTGCTTGGATTTGCTCTTTTGATCAGCGCCAGCGGCAGCGCCGAATTCGCCAGCTTCCGTCCCCTCGCGGCCCAACTGAACAGCGGACAGCAGACCGCTGCGTTTATTTTGTTTTTCCTGGGATTCGCCATCAAAGCCGGCGTCATTCCCTTCCATATCTGGCTGCCGGCGGCCCATCCGGTTGCGCCGAGCAATGTCTCGGCCCTGCTTTCCGGGATCGTGATCAAGAGCGGGATCTACGGCATGGCCCGCATTTTCCTGGACGTGTTGGGAGGAGTGCCGTCCTGGGCTGGCTTGCTGGTTCTCATCGTCGGAGTCGTCTCGGCCGTGCTGGGAGTCTTGTATGCCTTGATGGAGCATGACCTCAAACGGCTTCTGGCCTACCACAGCATCGAAAATATCGGGATCATTCTTATGGGCTTGGGCGCGGCTTTGATTTTCCGCGTTGCGGGACATCCGATGCTTGCCGCGGTGGCACTGGTCGCAGCGATGTTCCATACTCTGAATCATGCCATCTTCAAGAGTCTGCTGTTTCTGGGGGCTGGGTCAGTGCTGCATTCCACGGGGACGCGCAACATGGAGGAAATGGGCGGCCTCATTCGTCCCATGCCGGTGACCGCGTTCTGTTTTCTGATCGGCGCGATCGCCATTTCCGGCCTTCCGCCGCTGAACGGATTTGCCAGTGAGTGGCTGACCTACCAGACGCTCCTGGCCGGATTCGGCGCGATCACTGGCTTGAGGCGAATTCTATTTCCGCTCGCTGGTTCGATGCTGGCGTTGACTGGAGCACTGGCCGCAGCTTGTTTCGTGAAAGCCTTCGGCATCACCTTCCTAGCGCTGCCGCGTGGCGCCAAATCTAGGAACGTGCACGAGGCGCCCCGCACGATGCTGATTGGCATGGGCTGGCTGACGTTTTCTTGCGCCGCCCTGGGCTTAGGCGTGACCTGGTTTCTCCCGGTATTTGATGCGATGACTGAGCAGTTGCTCGGACAGCGAGTGGCCGCCCATCTGGTGACTGGTCATGGGCTGGTACTCTCCGCAGGGATGCGCACCAGCGGCACGGTGTCGCCCTTGGTTATCGCTCTTGGACTCTTGGTTCTGATGATCCCGGCGGCTCTCCTGGTAGCGATCGGGGTGAGAAGGTTCGGGCGCAAGCGCGGACCGGTGTGGGACTGTGGCTTGCCCGGTCTCTCGGAAGAAAATGAATACACGGCCACCGCATTCTCAAAAGCGCTGCGGATGATTTTCTCCGTCCTATACAAGCCGCGCCGGGAGATTCAAGCCGTCTTCGATGTCTCGCCGTACTTTCCGAAAGAGATCCATTTCGAGAGTGAAATCGAGCCTACGTTCGAGAAGCGGCTTTATGCTCCTCTGCAAGAGTTCCTCTTCCGGGTTTCCAGCAGAATGCGGACGATTCAGGCGGGAAGCATTCATGCCTACCTGGCCTACATCTTTGTAACTCTCGTTCTGCTTTTGCTGTTCGGGGTGCGCAAGTGACCGAAGTCCTCATCAACTCGGCGCTGCAATTAGTGCTGCTATTGCTGGTTGCTCCCTTGCTCAGCGGTGTGATCAAGACGTTGAAAGCGAGACTTCAAACCCGCCGCGGGCCAGGCATCCTGCAATCCTACCGGGACATTTTCAAATTACTGCGCAAGGGAATGGTCATTCCAGAAACGGCGTCATGGATTTTCTCGGCGGCCCCGTACATGCTCTTCGGGACGGCCACGCTGGTTGGACTCATGATTCCTATGACTACGACCCATGCACCTTTCAGCCTGTTCGGTGGAGTGCTCGCAGTCGTGTATCTTTTAGCGCTTGGTCGCTTCTTCCTTGCCCTTGGCGGGCTCGACACCGGAAGCTCGTTCGGTGGTCTAGGCAGCAGCCGGGAAATGACGATTTCCGCAATCGCGGAACCGGCCATGATGCTCGCGATTTTCACCGTGGCATTGGGCGCAAACTCCACGAATCTGAGCGAAATGGCGAAAGTCGCTGTAGGCCAGAGCTGGAGGTTTCTGGCGCCGTCGCAGATGCTGGCATTCGCGGCACTCTTTATTGTGCTGATTGCCGAAACCGGACGAATACCAGTCGACAACCCGGTGACTCACCTCGAGTTGACCATGATCCACGAAGCGATGATTCTCGAGTATTCGGGACCGTATCTCGCTTTGATCGAATGGGGCGCTTCCATCAAGCAGTTGGTACTCATGACGCTGCTGGTTAATACGTTCTTCCCGTTCGGTTTGAGTTCTGACTGGACGCTCCAAACCATCGGCGTGGGGCTGGCTTTCTATCTTGTGAAGTTGCTCATGCTCGCGTGCATGATTGTTCTGGTTGAAACCACCAACGCGAAGTTGCGCCTGTTTCGAGTACCAGAATTGCTGATGGTTGCTTTCATTCTAGGAGCGCTCGCGCTCATTTCGACGTTTCTGTTCTAAATGCTGCCTATGCCCCTTATCCCCGACCCCGAACTTGGCAACAGAATCATCACTCTGATGGCGGCGCTGGTCCTGGTGTTGCAGATCGCCGCAGTCGGACAGCGCGGGATCGTTGCGAGCATTCGCATCTTCGCGGTGCAGTCGTTTCTCTTGGGAGCGATTGCAGCCGTCATCGCCTACTTCAACCAGGCCAGCCACATCTATATTGCAGCTCTGCTCACGATCTTCCTGAAAGCGGGACTGCTGCCCCGATTGCTGGAGCGCCTGGTGGAGAGAATCGGGATCCGGCGGGAGATCGAGCCGCTGATCAACGTGCCCCTGTCGATCCTAATCTCAGGCGGTCTGACTCTGCTGGGCTATGTGGTCGCGGAGTCTTTCTACCATCCGGAAGAGACGTCTGCCCGGGCGGCGCTTGGACACAACACGCTCGCTGTTGCCATCGCACTTTTCCTGATCGGCTTCTTTGTGATGGTCAACCGCCGCAAGGCGTTGACGCAAGTACTGGGACTCCTATCGCTAGAGAACGGCCTATTCCTGGCCGCGATTTCATTGACGTACGGCATGCCATTGGTGGTTGAGATCGGCATCTTCTTTGATGTTCTGATCGCGGTACTGGTCCTCGGCATTCTCGTTTTCCGTATTGGCGAGACGTTCGACTCCATGGACGTCAGCAAGCTGCGGAAGTTGAGAGAGTAAGCGAATTTATGATTTTGCTCGGACTACTTATTATTCCTTTGGCCGCCGGTCCCTTGGCCTTCTTCCTCCGAAGAAGGCACAGGATGGAGGTGGTCAATCTTGCAGCCTTCGCGATATTGCTGAGCCTGGCCGTCGTCTTGGTTGCTCAGGTGCTTCGCAGCGGCCCGGTTTCGCTGTGGGATGGGTTCTTTTACGCCGACGCTCTGAGTGCGCTCGTTGTGCTCTTGTCCGCGTTTGTGTCCCTAGTCTGCTCCATTTATGCGGTCGGCTATTTTCGTCACGAAGAGGGAAGCGGAGCCTTGCGAGACGCGGAGAGAGTGGGTGGCCGGTTTGCCGTCGACAAGCTGCGCGAGTACTACGCTCTCATGCCCTTCCTGGTTTTCGCTATGACGCTGGTCGCGCTTGCCAACAACTTAGGAATACTCTGGGTGGCGGTTGAGGGGACTACGTTGGCGTCGGTGTTTCTAGTGATGTTTTACGGGCGCGAAACCTCTCTTGAGGCAGCATGGAAGTATGCCATCATCGGCGGCGTTGGTCTCTCGATGGCCTTGTTTGGCACGATTCTGACCTACTATTCCGCTTATGGGGCCCTCGGTACGGAAACGCTTGCGGGTCTGAACTGGTCCGTCCTCGCCCGGAACGCCGCCCAGTTTGACAAGCCGACCATGCGGCTGGCCTTCATCCTTATTCTTCTCGGATACGGAACCAAAGCTGGCATCGCTCCTATGCATACCTGGAAGCCGGATGCGTACAGTGAAGCGCCGATTCCGGGAGCAGCGATCCTCGCCACTGGGGTGCTCAACTGCGCTCTCTACGCTCTGGTCCGGTTCTACATCCTGAGTTCGAAATGCCTCGGGTCGCAGTTTGGTTCGCAGCTCCTCATTCTATTCGGGCTGCTCTCCATGGGGGTGGCCGTCCCCTTCATCCTCGTGCAGAAGAATTTTCGGCGTCTGTTGGCCTATTCGAGCATTGACCACAGCGGGATTATGGTCCTGGCGCTCGGCTTCGGAGGGCCTTTGGGTATCCTGGGCATGCTTCTGCACATGACGTTTCATTCCGTGACCAAGCCCTTGCTTTTTTTTTGTGCGGGAAATGTCCAGCAGCATCTGAACAGCGACCTGGTTCAGAAGGCGAAAGGCGGGTTGATCCATTCGATGCCCTTGACTGGAGCCGCATTTCTTATGGTGACGCTTGCGGTCACCGGCTCGCCTCCCTTCAGCTTTTTCCAGAGTGAGTTCACCGTTCTGCGGGCAGGTTTTGCGCGAGACCATTTTGTGCTGGCGTTTTTTTTCGTCTCGTTTCTCGCGCTGATTTTCTCCGGCTTCCTCGTGCACATCGCCGGCCTGGTTCTCGGCGAGGACCTGGGCCTTCCGGCGGCAGACATGTGCCGCTGGAAAAAATACTCCGTCGCAGGCTTGTCTTTGGTGATTGTCGTAATGGGCTTCTGGATTCCGGCTTCCTTGTTCAGGCTAATTCAGGGTGCGGTGGGGATTGTGGTGGGCCGACGATGACGCAATCAACTTCCGCAATATTCGAAGCTCTTCGGCAGAAGCTTGGCCCGCAGGTTCAGTCCGTGCGTGCGGATCGCGAGGATGAAGTTTACGTTCTACTCGGCGATGCCGACGGTCGGCCCATCACAGAACACCTGCGCAGCGAGTTTGGGGCCCGGCTGGTTACCGTGTTCGCGGAAGACCGCCGCCCGGTGGAAGGCGTTTTCTTCAATTACTATGTCTTCGAACAAAAGGGTAGCGCCCAGTACCTGATCGTGCAGGCGCCGGTGCGGACCGACACTCTTGAGTTTCCCTCGCTCTCCGCCGAACTACCCGCAGTGAACTGGCAAGAGCGCGAAATCCAGGATTGGTTTGGCCTGAAGGCCGTTGGACATCCCAATCCACGCCGGGTCGCCTTGCATGACAATTGGCCAGACGTTTATCCCTTGCACAAGGATTTTCCTCTCGAAACCGTGCTACCGCCCTTCGAGGGAGAACGTCACATCTACCGGCCGGCTTTCGGTGAAGGTGTGCTGCAAGTGCCCGTAGGTCCGGTCCATGCTGGGATCATCGAGCCGGGGCACTTCAATTTCACGGTGGCGGGTGAACCCATACTCTATCTGCAGCTGCGAATGTTCTACACCCACAAGGGCACGGAAAAACTCTTCGAGAAACTCCCCATACACAAAGCCGTTTTCCTGGCGGAAAGCATTTCTGGCGATTCAAGTTTCTCGCATGGCACAGCTTTTTGTCAGGCCATCGAACGTGCCGCCACCATTGAAGTGCCACTGCGCGGTCTGGTGATGCGAACCATCCTGCTGGAGCTGGAACGAATCTGCAATCATGTCGGCGACATTGGAGCCATCGCCAACGATGTTGGCTTCGTCATAGCGAATGCCCACGCCAGCCGGCTGAAGGAGACATTGGTCTCTCTGAACGAGCAAATGACTGGCAGCCGCCTGCTGCGAGGCTTTGTCTGCGTCGGCGGCGTGCGTAGAGGTTGGGACCAGACGCAACTGAACACGTTGCGGGACACACTGGACTCCTTCGCACGCGAGTTTCAGAACCTGATCAGCCTGGTTGATTCGTCAGAATCCACCCGTGATCGTCTGGAACAGACAGGAGTCTTGCGGCCCGAGAAGGCACGGGATCTGGGTATCGTGGGCGTGGGAGGGCGCGCCTCAGGCGTTGATCTGGACGTGCGGCGCGATCACCCGTATGCCGCATATCCTCGCTACTCATTCCGTGTCCCGGTTTACCAGGCCGGAGATGTTTGGCACCGGATGCAGGTCCGCATCGATGAAGTGAACGCATCGATCGACATCGTCGGAAGGGCTATGACAGATGGTCTTCAGCGGGAGTTCCGTGTGCCCGTGCCGGCCATCCCGTCAGACCGCTGTGCGCTGAGCGCCGTTGAAGGGTGGCGCGGGGAAATCATCCACTGGATTCGAACCGGGCCTGACAATCATCTCGAACGCTGCAAGATCAAGGACCCCTCGCTCAACAACTGGCCGGCGGTGGTGGAAGCGGTCCAGGGAAACATCATTGCGGATTTTCCGGTGATCAACAAGAGCTTCAACCTTTCCTACTCCGGGACGGACCGGTAAACGATGTTCAAAATTCTTCAAAAGACGGCCAGCACGGGCACAGTCACCGCAAACTATCCGGCCGAGCCCGCTCAGATCTCCGATCACTTTCGCGGACGTCCGAGCTTCGATTTCGACAAATGGAAGGACGCGCGACCTGCGGCCGAGGTATGTCCAACTGGGGCCATTTCCTTATCCGACAAAGGTGATTCCCGGAAAGTCACCGTCGATTATGGTCTCTGTGTCTTCTGCGGCTTGTGCGCCGAAACATCGTTCGAGCAGGCGGTGCGCATCACCCGGGACTTTGAACTGGCGACATCGGACCGCCGAAACCTGATCCTTACCGCGGAATACACACTGAATGCTGACGGCACGCACCGCGGGATGGGCAAAGTTGATCGCCAGTGGATGAGTGCTGAAACGGACGTCGAGAGCATGGGGAAGAAGGCGCGCGAAACAATCCAGAAAATTCTGGGACGGTCTCTCGCCATCCGTGAAGTGGATGCGGGGTCATGCAACGGATGCGAACTGGAGATTGTCGCTCTGAACAATCCGGTCCACGACATCGAACGTTTCGGAATCCAATTCGTTGCCTCTCCTCGTCATGCCGACATGCTTCTGGTCACCGGTCCTGTCACGCGGAACATGGAACTTGCGCTGTTGAAGACGCATCGGGCGATGGCGGAACCTAAAGTAGTCGTCGCGGTAGGAGCTTGCGGCATCAGTGGCGGCATCTTCGGCGAGAACTACGCGTCTTTGGGCAGAGTCGACAAGGTGCTTCCGGTAGATGTTTATATTCCGGGCTGTCCACCCCGGCCCCAAGCCCTTCTGCATGGGATCCTCCTTGCCGTCGGACGTTTGGCTGAACGACTGCACAACAACCGCGCGAGTTGAAAGGCAATTCGGATCTTTGGCGTGGTGCGGTATTCACGGACTCGCTAGCCGAGCGAGGCGGGGAATCTGAGGTGGTCAGGACACCGCAAACTGAGCGGTTCGATAGATGACTTGGCTGCCCAAGTTCGCAGTCTGTCTTAGCTACTATGACTGTTTCCGCTTACGCTCAGACGCGTTCGCAGCTCTGTTTCTCGCTTTGCAGATCTTTCCTCTCGCAATAGCCATCGCAGTTGCTAGCGGAGTACCTCCGATTTACGGAGTTTTCTGCGCGGCTATCGTTGGGCTTCTAGCCTCCGTGTTTGGTGATTCCAAGATTCGCGTCACCGCGCCGAACGTTATCTTCGTGGCTGTTGCTTCGAGCATCGTTGCCCGGGAAGGAATCATCGCTCTGTCTCTGTCCACATTGTCAGCGGGCGTAGTCTTGGTTTTTTTGGGGGCAATCGACCTCGGAGCAGGCATCCAAATGCTCCCACGTCCTGTCGTCGTCGGTTTCTCGACGGGCATCGCAGTCCTTGTCGTTACCCAGCAAATCCCCGCGCTTCTTGGCATCGGTTCGCAAATCGTCGCCGATCCAGTCCACCGGGCAGCTTTAACGCTTATCCGATATCCGGGGCACATCGAGCCGCACGCAATCATCTTGGTTCTTTTCACCCTCATCTTGATAACGGCCTACCGAAGGGCCGCATACATTCCAGCCAGCCTTGTCGCGATTACCGCTGGTGCTTTGTTGGTGAAGTTCGGATATTTCCCCGTGCACGCTATTGGATCGCTTTTTGGATCAGACTCAATGTCACTCCGCATGCATCTGGCTGAAGCCTTCAGGCTCGATCTGCTCGGCAGCATTCTTGGGCAAGGGTTTGCGATAGCAGTTCTGGTCGCCACTGAGTCATACCAGGCTATGGGACCCGCAGCCAAACTCACTGGCGAACGTTTTGATTCAAATGGAGAACTCTTTGTGCAAGGGGGCGTAAATTTAGCTTGTGCTTTCGCGGGGGGCCTACCTACTTCTGGAGTCTCCTCCCACACGTTGGACAACGCGCGCCTCGGAGCGCAAACTCCCATCGCAGGCATTCTGCAAGCAGTTTTCCTCGTTGTGACTCTGCTTCTTATGGCCCCTCTCTTACGGTTCATTCCGATGCCGGTGATATCGGCGCTGATTCTGTCAAGCGTCTTCAGCATGACAAATTGGCGGGAAGTACTTCCATTAATGAAGGTCCCAAGTATTGAAGCAGTCGCGTGGGTCACAACGTCCGTTTTGACGATCGTCGCCGACCTACCGATAGCCATTGCCGTTGGTATGCTCATCGGGATGTTGCTTTACATCAGAAAGAGCCAGCGATTTTGACCAAAGCCGGTTCCGGCACCTCCCACAACCGGTAAGCTCGCGCTTATGGCGACCCGCTTATGAGGACCCGCCGCTGCAGAAAGCCCTTGTGCCGAAATTAAAAATCGTCCGTAATGCATTGATAATAAATTAGATAGTGGTGGAGGCGACGGGAGTCGAACTAATCACTGTGTTGATAGCACGTAAGTTATTGATTCCAGGAACTGCCACAACGGCTAAAAAGGCCCCATTGCCCGATCCATTGTACGTTTATTGTACGAAAATGCTTTTCGCTCTGGAGTCGAACAGACACCACACAGCGGCCACAGTATCGCACAGATTCTCAGAGATGGATCGAAAAAGCACCTCGCTTCCGGCGATACCACGAGTCACCCCTTTCGATTTCTTCGGTACGCCGGCTTGCCGTCTCGATTACTTCCGGGTTGCCCGTGACACGCCCACAATCCAGAAGTGCGCTTCCCAGAAGCCGACTTTGGGACAACGTCGTCGGAGTCCGCATTAAGACGTATCTTCCAGTTGGCACGTCGGCCGGAAGGAATCGCAGCAACAGGGAGCCTTCGGCTTAGCAGAGCCGAAGTCAACGTTTCAGTGCAAGTTCTCCACGGTATAAAGAACCGACGAGTACCTCGGAAACGGGTAGGCATAATATTTCAGATCAGGGGTCGCCACAAAAATCTGATCGGCGCGGGTTTCGCTGTCGAAGCGTTTCCACAGTTGCCGGCGGCCGCTGGCCAAGTTAATAAGAGTGACCACAAGTTCGCTGCCGGTTGGGTCCGCGACTAGCAAGGACTTTCCGCCCTCGGCGAAACGAATCGGAAACTCGTCGTCAGACGCTGCTTTCAGCTTTACCGGTTGGCTACCATTCCCTGAGCATAGATAGATTCCGTCGTGTTCCTTGCGCAACGCAGCCAGCTCTCCATCGGGTGAAAGAGCGGGATAAGAAGCCCAAACATTAGCCATTAACAAGATGGGTGCGCCACTCGCGATCATTTGCCGGTAAGCGTTCCAGCCGCCCTGCTCGGTCTGGGCTTCATAAACAATTTGCCGGTTATCATCCGACCAACGAACCTTGTTGAAGGCGATGAGCCCGGGCGTCGCAATATCCCTGGGCTCACCGGGGCCGAGCGGCTGAAGTTGGAGCGGGCGCTTCGGATTGGTTTGATTCGAGCCCAGAACTACCCATTTGCCATCCGGCGAAATTGCCGGTTCACCGACCCCTAATCGAACCGCTGGAGAACCATCGGTGGGGCGGTAGTAACCTTGGTAGTCACCCGCGATCGCATAAAGCTCTCCAGACTCATAAAACGACATCAAACGGCCATCTGTTGAGATCGCAGTCGGTTGCGTGTCGTCGTCCCACGAATACGGATGATCGGACTTGTCTCCCGGGAAAAAACCTATAAGTTGTCGCCGCCAGCTTTCATGAGACAAGAGCACGAGGCCATCTTTCGAAATGTCGTACAGGCGGATCGACGGCGAGGTCAGTACAACTCTAGGCTTGCCGCCCGGCCGAACCGCAAAAAGCGTATCGGCCCACCCGCCGGTCTGGGTCGCGGCAAACCACAACTCTTTTCCATCCGGACTCCACGCCAGGCCCTCCACGCTGGAACTCTTGAAAATCACGGAATGTTTTCCATTCATATCCAACAGATCAACCTGGCCATCGTCGTTCCCGGCAATAGAGTGGTTTTCGAAAGCGATCATGCTGCCATCCGGAGAGAAGCGCGGATGGCCGAACCATCCTGCTTTTTGCTGATAGATCACGTGGCCGGGGGGAAACTCCAGCCGAGGACCGTCGGGCGAGCTGACCGAGATGAACATGCGTTTGCCATCGGGATGCCAATCCGCTTGCGCCACGTGCCCGGCCAGCGTGCGCGGAGATCCTCCGGCCAGATTTACAG
>Ga0073928_10009586_pt1 | contig 11746 bp, 9 predicted proteins | sample PaiPotPPA55metaG_FD_76969 | JGI IMG/M metagenome (GOLD analysis project Ga0073928, IMG submission 76969) | Iron sulfur acid spring bacterial and archeal communities from Banff, Canada, to study Microbial Dark Matter (Phase II) - Paint Pots PPA... ...
TCCCGGCGAAATCCTGCTCGAAGACTTTATGAAGCCGCTTGGGCTGTCCGTCAATAGGCTCGCTCTAGATCTTCACGTTCCGGCCACACGCATAGGCGAAATCGTTCACCGGCGCCGGCGCATCACGGCGGACACCGCCCTTCGCCTGGCCCGCTACTTCAAAACCAATCCTGAATTCTGGCTCAATCTGCAAACTTTCTACGAACTCGAGCTCACCCGCCGTTCCGGCGTCGTTTCCGATATCGAGCGCCATATCCACCCAGCCGCGGAGTTGGTCTCTTAATTCTGCGCTTCCGGAGAAGCCAGCAGAAATTGTTATACTCTCGGGCAGCTGGTTTTCAAGTCTCAGACACTTCGCTCAGCTCGCCGGAGAAAATTGATGCGCACAACTTATCTCGCTCCTATCCTTCTCTTGCTGACACTGTCCTGCTCCGCGCAACAAACCGCTCCCGCAGCTCCTTCCACACCCATCTTCAACATTCAGGAAGTGATGATCCCCGTGCGCGACGGCGTCCACCTGCAAACCGTGGTCCTTTCTCCCCTCGGCGCCACAAAACCTCTTCCCATTCTCTTTCGCCGCACTCCTTACGGTGTTCCAGAAAAAGCGCCCGAGCAAATGCCCGCCGCTCTCAAGGAGCTCGCGCAGGACGGCTACATTTTCGTGATTCAAAATCTTCGCGGCCGCTTCAAATCCGAAGGCATTTTTCTGCTCTCCTCCTGGGTGGACCTGAAGGATGCAAAAGCCACCAACGAAACCACCGACGCTTACGATTCCATCGAATGGCTCATCAAGAATGTTCCCAACAATAACGGCAAAGTCGGCATGTATGGCGTTTCCTATGACGGCCTCACCACCGCGCTAACGCTGCTGCATCCCCACCCAGCCCTAAAAGCCATCAGTGAACAAGCTGCTCCCGTCGATCAATGGATGAACGATGACGATCACCGCTACGGCGCGCTACGCGAAAGCTACGACTTCGAATACGCCGTGCTCGAACAAGCCGACAAAAACAAAAACAGCAATTTTGCTTTTGAAATTTACGATACTTACGAGTGGTACTTAAACCTCGGCCCGCTCTCCAACCTCAACGCAAAATATCTCCACGGCTCCATTCCCTACTGGAATGACTCGGTCGCGCATCCCGATTACGATGAATTCTGGAAAAAAGAAGCCTGGGTCAGCCAACTTCACACTTCGAGCATTCCCAATCTCAACGTCGCCGGCTTTTGGGATCAGGAAGATCCCTGGGGCCCGTGGCAAATTTTCCGCCATGCCGCCGAACACGATCCCGATCATACCAACTTCATCGTCGCCGGCCCATGGTTCCATGGCCAATGGCAAACCCCGAAGGGCGATTCCATCGGCATCATTCCGTTTGCCGGACACGAAACCGCGCGCGAATTTCGCGAAACTCTCGAAGCTCCATTTTTCCGCTATTACTTGCACGGCGTGGGAGACAAACCCGTCTGGCAAGCCAGCACTTTTCAAAGTGGCTCTAACTCCTGGCGCACCTATGCTGTCTGGCCACCCAAAGAAGCCAAGCCCACCAATCTTTATCTCCGCGCCGACGGCACCCTTTCATTCGATCCACCATCCGACGCTCCCGCCAACAATCCATCCACCGCAAAACAATTCCGCGAATACATTTCCGATCCCGCCAATCCAGTTCCCTATCGCCAGCGTCCCATTTCTCCCACCTACCCCGCCGGTGATTGGCGCACTTGGGAAGTTGCCGACCAGCGCTTCGTCGATCATCGCCCTGATGTTTTAAGCTACCTCAGCGCCCCGCTCGATCACGACCTCGCCATCACCGGACCGCTCTCCGCAAAACTTTTCGCCGCAACCTCCGGCACCGATAGCGACTTCGTCGTCAAGCTCATCGACGTCTATCCCGAAACCGCCCAGAAAAACGCCTGGGATCCCGAAGCTGGCCCCAAGCCCGGCCAATTCGCGCAATCTCTTAACGGCTACGAACTCCCCATCGCCATGGAAGTTCGCCGTGGCCGCTACCTGGAAAATTTCGAACACCCGCAGGCCCTCGCACCAAATCAGCCCGCCGAGTGGAATGTCCCTCTCCGCGACCACGACCACGTTTTTCTAAAAGGTCATCGCGTCATGGTCCAGATTCAATCCACCTGGTTCCCACTCATCGACCGCAACCCACAAAAATTCGTCCCAAGTATTTACGACGCGAAAGCAGCCGACTTCGCTCCCGCCACTCAGCGCATCTACTCGTCGCCCAAACTGCCGTCCCACATAATCCTTCCCGTCATGCCTTAGCCGTCGCGCCGTTGTGGCGGCCGCCTTCTGAGGCGGGCGCCTTTTCTTCTGTCGAGGCGCGCCTTCGGCCGCCCTCTTTTCGTTCAAAACCCCCACGTCGAATCAACTCCCGTCGTCTCATGCAAACTCCTCCAGCCTAGTGAAACTTCTCGGAGCGCATCCGTTCGATTGTCATCCCGAGGGAACCCGGGTGCGGGCTCTACTGGGAAGGATGGCGACAGAGGCGGCTCGGCTCGAACGCAAGGAACCACAGAACCTACAAAGCATATGAAAACAAATGACTTTAAGTCTCTTTAGAATGAACAGTTATAAAAAACGGGGGACGGGGTAGGCAGCGTAGGCAATTTTGCCTGCGTACCTTTGCGGTTCTCGTCGCCATCGGAAATTACTCATCGCCGCTTGCGGATCGCTCCTCGCTCGCGACCGCACCACGCCGCTCCATGATCTCGCTTCCGATCACGTAGCCCAGCGTGCCAGTCGCGATGCCGCCAAAAATATCGGCGACATAGTGGTAGCGGCCCCAAATCGTGGAAACGCACATCGCCGCAATCAGCGGCAGCATCACCCAGAACAGCCACCGCCGGAAGCGCCACGCTCCCCACAGCGCCGCAACCGAACCTGCAACATGCTCCGAAGGAAACGCCGCCCCGCGCACTCGTCCATAGTGCTCGATAAAATTCACCGTCGCGGTGAACGGTCCGCCGTGCAATTCGCTGTGCCACATGCCGGCCATCGCGAACCACGGACTCTCAATCGGAAACACCGCCGCGATCACGTAGCCGATGGCGTAGGCCACCGCGGAATACGTCATCACTGACCAGTAAGCGTGCCACTCTTTTTTGAAATAAAGGATTCCGCCGAGCACCAACAGATAAACGAAATACGTCAGGTAAGCCAGCTGAATAAGATCGTTGCGCACCGGCGTCGCAAATTGTTCCAGCCAGATTGCTGGATGCACGCCGAACATCCAGTGATCGAACGCAATCAGTTTCGCGTCCTGCCAATTCGGATTGACCAGATGAACTAAATACGCGAGTTCCTCAAAACAGAACAGAAAAAATAAATGCGGATACCAGCACCGCCAAAAACGCCAGAATCGTGTCGAGAGTTTAACTCCTTCGAGTTGTGCACGTTCTGCGGCACGCGCGGCCACGCTGCACAGCAAAAAAATAAACGCAGCCACAATCGTTTGCGCGCCGATCAGTTTCCAGGGTTGCACGACGTTTGTCCGCTCCAGATTTCGGGAGAACGCGAAAATCATCACACTGGAAAGGAGCAGATAGCCGAGCGCAACCCACTCAAACGCGCCAAGCGAGGCCCACACGCGCAACAGTTCGCCGCGCCCCACTGCAACTTCAGACGAGTCGCGAACAGCCGATGCGTTACCATCCGATTCGCTGCGAGTTAGACCAGGCAATTGGGCTGAGTCTCCGGCGGAAATGAGCGCCCCTGTAGCGCGGCGTTCCAGTTCCCGCATACTCATCGTGCCGCCTCGCGTTTTAGTTTCAAGGATTTTTTCAAGCCGTTTTGCTCATTGGCGATTGATGGCTCGCTGGAGGCCCTTTGCTCACTGGCGGTTCGCACTGCGCAATGCGTCCAGCTCAAGATCTGCCAGCCACGCGCACTCGCGGTGCGCCGCAGTCGCCGCGTGGGATTGACGGCAAAAGCGCGGCCAACGGCAGCGAGCATCCAGCGATCCAGCGAGGAGTCGGCGTATGCGCTGCAGCGCGCCAGCGGAATATTTTGTTCGCGCGCAAATTCTTTTATGGCCGCGGCTTTTTCTTCGCCAAAGATCGCCACGCCTGCGACGCTGCCGGTCCAACAGCCTGCGCTGATTTCCAGTTGCGTCGCGATCCCCGATATTTTGCACTCGACGGCGCGCCACAGCAGTTCGCGCTCCAGTGCGAACTGCACAATTTCGGCGATCGGAGCAGGCGTTCCGCTCACCAGCACAATCGCATCGCCGCGCAGTGCGTGCCACCACACGCGCTGGATCGCTGCCGGAAAAAATTCCGGCAGCCAACTCTTCCGAGCTTCATTGCCTCGATCAGCATCGGATGCAAACGGAATCTCTGCGCACACGCCACGCAGATAGCTCTTGTTTGTTTGCGCCACAGCGCGCAATCGGCGAAGAGCAGGCAACCCGAGTCGAATGGTTTCTGCCAGCCACACGAGATAATTGCGCGCAGGAATTTTCCCGCGGCGTTGCAGCTCCCAGAAAAATCGCCGCTCCAAAGAAGGCCTGGCGAGCAGAGTTCCATCAATATCGAAAAACGCCGCGCCCGCCGCGCTACGCGCCGTCGCGTGCCTGACTTCTTCCAGTTCGTCGCTTGGCAATTTCTCGCTCTGGTATCTCACGCGGCCTCCGCTGGAGATTTTCGCGCGCTCACCGCAACCGCTTCGCGCGCTAAAAATTTCCAGCCTTCTAGCAGTACCGGCAATCCCCGCAGCAAGCAGAACGCCGCGGTGGACCAGGTAAGAATCTGCGCGATGGCTCTTATAGTTAGATGCGTTTCGCTGGCGATAGTGCCCAGCAATGCCACCGGCCCGCGCGTCAACGCCAGCTCCAATCCCAGGTAGCAGAAGCACGCGCACTTCAGCGCGGCGTAGAGGCCGCGGCTCCAGCGCGACGCCACCAGAGCGCATCCCCACCAGGTTTGCAGCATGGCGTTCGCTCCCCAGCCGGAGTGCCCGGCCTTCAGTGCCAGTCCTCGCAGAAAATCCGTAGCCGCCCCGCGCGCGAAGAATAGTACAGGCAGCCACAGTGATACCATTCCGACAACCGCAAAGTACGTAAAGAACATATTTTCGATCATGCGGTCGCCGAGAATATCAATTTGCGCGCCGAGTGGCGTAGCCATGTGCTTCGAACGGGCCAGGTGGCCGTCCAGCGCGTCGAGAGCGATCGCCGCGACGGTCAGAACCACAGCCGCCAGGTTTGCCCGGGTGCCGTGGCCGAAAAGCGCAACCGCCGCAAAGCCTACCAGGACCCGGAGTGCAGTGACTCTGTTGGGCGTCCAATGCATAGGTGGCGAAACCTCGGATTCGGAGAGAGCAATCTGCCCGCCATCGCGTGAGACTCTAAATGTCTAATTCAATGGACTTTAGTTGGGCCACTATCCTAACGATTAGCGCACAACCGCCAAATTCGGCTGGCAGGTGTCGCCGCCACCGCGCGCCGCCGAACTGAGAACGGCAAACTATGCAAGAATGTTGACAAGCCGTTTACGCGGACCCGCTGAACTCCATGACACTTCTTGCGAACCAGGGCATCGAATCCTTTTCGATGCCAAACTTTTCGGAGCCAAAGTTCGAATGACAGACGTATCGCTTGCCGCGGCGTTTCTTGCCGGCCTTGTTTCGTTTCTCTCGCCATGCGTACTGCCACTGGTGCCGGGCTACATTTCCATGCTCAGCGGAATCGGCATGGAGCAATTGCGGCAGGGCCAGCAGCCGAAAGGCAGCCTGTTTTCGTCGGCACTGTCATTTGTTTTTGGTTTTTCCGTGGTTTTTATTTCGTTCGGAGCTTCGGCGAGCGCTGTCGGATCGTTCTTGCGCGAAAATCGCAACACGCTGGCGCCGATAGCCGGCGCGCTGATCATTTTGTTTGGGCTGCACCTGCTTGGCACGCTGGCGAAGCTGAATCTGCGGTCGGGAATTATTCTCGGCGCAGTTCTGGTGGCGCTGGGTGTGGTGGCGCTGATCCACCATGGACCGCTGTTCGCAGGCCTGGGCGCGGCACACTTTTTTTCTCTTTCGATCATTGGATTTTTCGGTCCGACGCTGGCGCGTTGGTTGAATCGGGATGTGCATTTGCGGAGTTCGGCAACGCAGCCGGGAATCTGGAGCGGATTCCTGCTGGGGTTCGCGTTTGCGTTTGGCTGGACGCCGTGCATCGGTCCAATCCTAGCGACGGTGCTGGCGCTGGCGGCGGCGAGCGATACGATTGCGCGGGGCGTGTTGCTGCTGGCGGTTTATTCGGCTGGACTGGCGGTTCCTTTCCTATTGACAGCGCTGGGTATCGGACAATTTTTGAAGTTTTACCAGCGCTTCCGAAAGTACCTGCACGCCGTAGAACTATTCAGCGGCGCGCTGTTGCTGTTTGTCGGCGGGCTGGTGTTTTTGAATAAGCTGACATGGCTGGCGGGAAAGTTGAGCTTTTTGAACAGTATTGCGCTGTGGCTGGAGCGGGCGTTGACCGGCGGAAAATAGAGGACACGTCGCAGGCAAAATGCGCGCGGCGCTATACTGAAGCTAGACTTTAAAAGAGCCGGTTGCGGATTCGAGAAAAGCAATGAAGAAAACGATTCTGATTTTGGCGATTGTAGCTGCGGCGACGATAGCCGTTTACGTAGCAGATAAAGCCACCCGCGTTCATACCAGTGCGGCGATGGGGCCGGTGGCGTTAAAAGCCGGTGAACCTGCTCCTGATATTTCTGTAAAAGATTTGAACGACAAGAACGAAACCCTTGCCGATTACAAAGGCAAAGTGGTGCTGGTAAATTTCTGGGCGACGTGGTGCGATCCGTGCCGCGAGGAAATTCCCTGGCTGATTGAAATGCAGGACAAGTATGGGCCGAAGGGATTCACGGTGCTGGGAATTGCGATGGATGAAGAAGGCAAACCGGTGGTTGCTCCATTTGTCGCAAAGGAACGGTACGACGTGAAAGGCCAGCAGCTTCCAATGAATTATCCCATCGTGATCGGCAACGAAGGAGTCGCGGAAAAATTCGGAGGATTGCTCGGCTATCCCACCAGCGTGTTGATTTCAAAAGACGGAAAGCAGCTAAAGCGCGTTACTGGAATAATCAATGAGGAAGAAATTTCTAAGTTGATCGAGGGAGCTCTGTAGAATAGTGGGTAGCGAGTAGTGAATAGCGGGAAGCCACTCGTAGGTAGAAGGGTAGTGTAGTTACGACTGAAATCAGTGAGATGATTCTTGCAAATTAGAAATAAACTCGATTCGCGGCGGCGAGTTCCCGTCCGAGATGAATCAACCGGCAAAAACAACTGATCTTTGACTACTTTCTATTCACTCCTCATTACCCACTCTTGCCGGTGCTGGCGGGGTCAGGTACGCTGGATTCATGCTGGATGAACGCGAGTTTCACAAGAAGAGTGCAGCAACATTCGAAGAATTGAAACGGCGGATGCTGGAAGCGGGCGACGAGCACGGATTTGACGTGGAAGGCGAGAGCGGAAAGCTTGAAGTGATTTTCGAAGAGCCTGCGCCGGCCAAGTTTGTGATATCGCCGAACACTCCGGTACGCGAGATCTGGATTTCGGCTCTGTCGAGGAGTTTTAAGCTGGGCTGGTCCGAAACGAAGAATTCGTTTGTGCTGGAAAAAACCGGCGAGGATATTTTTGCAGTAATGAGCCGGGTGATTTCACAGCAGCTTGGAAGCGCAGTAAAAATATGAAAATGGATATGGCGAGAAAATTCCGGCGCACCGGTATCGGCGTGGCTTTGGTTGCCGGTTTGGGGCTCGCGGCGTCGCTGTTTTCACAGATTCCGGCGGCGCGCGATGTGGTGAAGCCGACTGCTTATGCGTCATTCGAACCGGTGGCGCGCGGCAAGGAAATGCAAATTGCGGTGGTCATGAAAATTCGCGACGGCTATCACGTGAATGCGCGCGAGACTACTTTCGACTATTTAATTCCCACGGATTTGAAAGCCGCGGAACTTCCCGCCGGGTTAAAAGCCGGCGAGGTTAGCTACCCCAAGGGAACTCTGCATAAATTCAACTTCAGCAAAGACAAGCCGCTGAACGTGTACACGGACACGGTGGTATTGCGGCTGCCGATTATAGTTGGAACAAGCGCTGCGCTGGGCGAACAGCACATCGCGCTGAAGCTGCACTACCAGGCGTGCAGCACAGATGTATGTCTCCCGCCGGTGACACTACCCGTGGATGCAGTGATTCATGTAGCGGCGCAAGGATCTCACCCTAGCCACTCCGAATTGTTCGACAAACAGTAGCGAAGTTCGCAGCAGGTCTGCGAAACTTCCGGCATGCATTCCGCGAAAGTCGGAACAGTGATTGGCGCCGCGCTGGCGGCGGTGTTCGCGGTGACGCTGATTTTGCTGGCAGCGGCTTACTCGCGCAAGCGCGACGCGGAACTGCGAACGCGCGACTGGATCGTGCAAGAGCTGGAAGCGCGATTCGAGAGCCGTGTGGACTTGGAAGATTTTCACGTAAACGTTTTTCCGCGAATGCAAGTAAGCGGTGAAGGTCTTGCCATTCACTATCGCAACCGGCCGGAAACCACGCCGATGATGCGCATCGAAAAGTTTTCGTTCGAACTGGGATTCTGGAGTATTTTCCGAGCGCCGCATCGAATTAACCGCATCCACATACAGCGGATGGTCATTACGGTTCCTCCTCGGCAGCCGCAATCTGGCAACCAAGCCATCGAGAAGCGCCCGATTCCTGCAGTGACGGCAGCGGAGATCGAATGCGACCGTACAGTGTTGCTGGTTTTCTCAAACAAACCCGGGAAGGATCCGCTGGGTTGGGAGATTCACCGGCTGGTGCTGACCGAAGTGGGTTTGAACAAGTCGTTTTTCTTTCGCGGGACTCTGACCAACGCAAAACCGAAAGGCGAAATTGCAACCAGAGGACAGTTCGGTCCGTGGGACATTGAGGATCCAGGGGCTACTCCGGTGCTGGGAAGCTATGGATTCGAAAACGCCGATCTCGGCCCGTTTCCGGGTATCGCCGGAATATTGTCTTCGACCGGCGAATTCAAGGGGCAACTGAATCGACTGGAAGTAAAAGGAGAAACGACGACGCCGGATTTTTCGCTGGATAACGTGGGAAAACCAGTGCCGCTGCACACGGATTTTTCGGCGACGGTGGATGGCACCAATGGCGATACTTTTTTGCACCCGGTGCACGCGATCCTGGGCGGGTCTGTAATTTTCGCTTCCGGAAGCGTGGAAAACGTCCCGAAAAAGGGGCATGACATCAATCTGGATGTAAGCACGCCGAAAGCGCGCATTGAGGACATTCTGCAACTGGCCATCAACTCCGAAAAGCCGTTTTTGCGCGGACCGGTGGATATCAAAGCGAAACTGCATTTGCCTCCGGGCAACGAAAAAGTGATTGAAAAAATGACCTTGGATGGGAGTTTCGCGATAACGAATGCACGGTGGAGCAACTCCGACGTACGGCAAAAACTGCAGAGTTTCAGCAGGCACGCGGAGGGGCAGCCGGAAGATGAGGACGCGGGCAGCGCAGTGACAGACCTGAAGGGAACCTTCGTGCTGAAAGACAGCGTGGTGCACTTTTCAAAATTGACATTTTCCGTGCCGGGCGCGGGAATCGAGCTGGCAGGAACGTACGACATTCGCGGGCACAAGATTGAGATGCAGGGGAAGTTGAAAATGCAGGCCAAACTTTCGCAAACGGTGACTGGAGCAAAATCATTTTTTCTGAAAGCGGTTGATCCTTTTTTCTCCAAGGACGGCGCAGGAACAGTGTTGCCGATTACCATCACGGGACCTGAGGAAAATCCGGTGTTGGGAGTGACGGTGTTTCACAAGAAATTTGAGAAGCAGATGGGAGCGGGGACGCAGCAGGTTCGTTGATGCGGCAATTTGTGACCGTAATGGAAAAATGAAAGGGTCGCAAAATTCGCCACAATCGAAGAGCGATTCCTCGCTTCGCTCGGAATGACGGCGAATACCCGGAAAGGGAACGAAGGTCAGAGGACACCCAGGTGCAAATGCGGCACCTGGGGCGCCCGGCCGCGCCGGCCCCAGGACTTTTACGGGGTTTTTTGTGCGGTGGACCTAGCCGAGTTCGGCGAGAGCGTCGCGAAGGCGGCTAACCACTCGCTGCTGGCCGAGGACTACCATGGTGTCGAAGAGTGGCGGGGCAACGGCCTGGCCGACGATGGCGACGCGAATGGCGTTGATAAGAAGGCCGGCTTTGACGCCGGCGGCTTCGGCGACGGCGCGGGTGGCGTGGTCGCAGGCACCGTGATTCCACTCCGGCAAAGCAGCAAGAGCGTCCGCGGTCTTCGAAAGCAGGTCTTTAATTTTGGCCGGCTCTTTCCAGAATTTTTCCTTGGCGGCAGGATCGCGTTCGAATTCATCGCTAAAAAATGCACGGGACCAGGAAGCAAAATCCGGAAGCAGCCGAACACGCGGCCGGAGAAGATCAACTGTTTTAGAGAACCATTCGTGCCCAGCGCCCGAAGCCCATTCCTCTTTCCAGAGTTTGCTGGTCTTCAATTGCGCTTCCACGTACGGGATAAGTTCCTCGATCGGCAATTTCTGCAGATATTGCGTGTTGAACCACTCCAGCTTGTCGCGGTCGAAAACGCCGTTGGTGCGGCTCACACCTTCGAGTGAAAATTTTTCGAGTAACTGACTGGTACGCAAAAATTCCTGATCGCCGCCGGGCGCCCAGCCGAGCAAGGCGAGAAAATTGCGGAAGGCTTCGGGAAGAAAGCCTTCGCTGCGGTACATGTTGACGTCGGTGGCGCCATGGCGCTTGGACAAACGCGACTTGTCGGCGCCTAGAATCAGGGGCAGGTGCGCGAAAATGGGAATCTTCGCGCCCAGCGCGCGGTACAGCAGGACCTGTTTGGGGGTGTTGGAAATGTGATCGGCACCGCGGATGACGTGAGTGATGCGCATGTCCACGTCGTCCACAACAGCGCTCATCTGGTACATGGACTGGCCGAATTCTTCGTCTCCTTTGCCGGAGCGGACCAGGACGAAGTCTTCGATTTCGTCGTTGGAAAATTCGCGTTCGCCAAAAACGGCGTCGAGAAATTTAGTGCTGCCGCCTACCGGTACTTTGAAGCGTACCGCTGGTTTCACGCCAGGAGTGGAGGGATGGCCATCGCGACAAGAACAGCGAGAGACGCGGCGAACCTTGCTAGCCTCTGTGCCGTCTTCCGCGTGGTCGCCGCCGACATATTTTTCTGCCGGGCAGTAGCAAAGAAAGGCAGCTGCGCTGGCCAGCAATTTTCTGGCGGCGTCGAGGTACAGCGCCGTGCGTTGCGACTGGTAAAACGGACCTTCATCCCAGTCCACGCCGAGCCACTGCAAGCCTTCCAAGATTCCGTTGACCAGTTCTGGCTGGTTGCGCTCGGCGTCGGTGTCCTCAATGCGCAGGATCATGGTGCCGCCCTGGCCGCGGGCGAAAAGCCAGTTGAAGAGCGCCGTTCGTGCACCGCCTACATGGAGATAGCCGGTGGGCGATGGGGCGAAGCGTACGCGAATTGCAGAGTTGTGAGTGGCTGGATTATCGGGCATGGACGATTTGTTGGCCTTTTGCGGTTTTTTGCAGGATGGTAATAAACCAGTGTAATGGATGCGGGTAAGAGCGTCCAACCAGGGGGGCGCGGGACGGTGCGCCGGACAATTTCCACAGGCCAGAGAGGAACCCCTGCTATCACTTACGCAACCAGTACGGTGGTACGCTTGCACAGTTAAAATTGCCTGACTCA
>Ga0073928_10009587_pt1 | contig 11746 bp, 6 predicted proteins | sample PaiPotPPA55metaG_FD_76969 | JGI IMG/M metagenome (GOLD analysis project Ga0073928, IMG submission 76969) | Iron sulfur acid spring bacterial and archeal communities from Banff, Canada, to study Microbial Dark Matter (Phase II) - Paint Pots PPA... ...
AGCCGATTTCCTGTCCGTATTCGACAAGCCTCAGCGAGACGCCCTGGCCATGCTGTTCCTCCGTCTGCGTGACCAGCAAAACACTGCCGCCGAGATCCTTTGGGGCCTGTGGCTTTTGCCATTGGCGATCCTCGTGTACCGGTCGCGCTTCCTGCCCCGCTTCCTGGGCGTCTGGCTCGCCATCAACGGCTTTGCCTATGTGCTCCTCAGCTTGACCGGCGAATTATTGCCGCAATACCAAAACAAGATGTTTCTCATTTCCCAGCCCGCGCTCTTCGCGGAAGTGGCCTTTATGTTGTGGCTCGTGATCAAGGGCGCCCAGCCGCTTGTGCCAGCCCTCGCAGCCTCATCGCCGCTGGTCGCTTAGGCTCTCGGACGGGCATTTAAACGAACCCAAGCGGCGGACCTGACACTCACGTGCCGCTGACAAAGCGATATACAATGCCGCCCAACACGCCAAGGGGGTTTTGTGGCCGCCGAAAAAATGTTTTCGCCGCGTGAAGCGTCGAAGGTGCTGGGCATCAGTTACGCCACGCTGAAATTGTGGATCTACAAGGGCAAGATTCGAACCATCAAGACCGCGGGAGGCCATCACCGTATCCCGGAGAGCCAGCTCGACAAATTTCTCCATAACGCGAGTGATAAAGGCGACGTGGCCACAAAACGCACCGGCTTTCGCAATATCAGCGGCCGCAATCAACTAATCGGGCGGGTCACGGATATCAAGATCAGCGGACTGATCGCGCAGGTGAGTCTTTCGATCGGTGGCCAGCACATTACTTCCATCGTGACCGCTGACGCCGTCCGCGAGATGCGCCTGAAAGTAGGCGACAAGGCGGCAGCGCTAATCAAATCCACCGAAGTAATGATCTTACGCGCTTGATCGACGTTGTCTTGACGGAACGGCGGCAACAGTGATTTTATCTAGCGGATCCAGCCGCCAGCCAGGACGCGCTCATCATCGTAAAGGACGGCGGCCTGGCCGGCGGTGATAGCGCGTTGTGGAGTGTCGAAGATCACGCGCGCACTTGCGGCGTCGAGAGCTTCCACGGTGGCAAGCGCGGATTCGTGTTTGTGGCGAATTTTTACCTTGGCACGCAGCGGCGCGGTTGGCATTTCGCACGACACCCAGTTTACGTTTGCGATTTCACACGTAGTTTTGTGCAGGGATTGATCTTCGCCGACCACCACGCGGTTTGTGTGCGCGTCGATGCTTAGTACGTAAAGCGCCTTTCCAGTTGAAAATCCCAATCCTTTGCGTTGCCCAACGGTGAACTGATGCACACCGTCGTGATGCGCCAGCACTTCGCCGTCTTCCGTGACGATATCGCCGCCTGCGGATGCACGCGAGATGTTTTGTTCGCTGGCGTAGGCGTGGATGAATTGCACGTAATTGCCGCTGGGCACGAAACACAGCTCCATGCTTTCGGGTTTTTCTGCCACGGGAAGATTTACGCGCCGGGCCGCCGCGCGCACCTCTTCCTTGGTTAATTCGCCGAGTGGAAATTCGCTGTTGGAAAGCTGCTCCTGCCTTAGACCCCACAGAAAATAGGATTGATCCTTGCTTTCATCGCGGGCGCGTAAAAGTTCCCAGCGTCCGGTAGATTCGTTTTTGCAAATGCGCGCGTAGTGCCCGGTGGCGAGGCGGCCTGCGCCAATTTGTCGCGCCATCCTGAGTAACGGGTCGAATTTAATGTCGGTATTGCAGTTGGTGCAGGCGATGGGCGTGCGGCCGGAGAGATATTGATCGACGAACGGCCGAATAACTCGAGATTCAAATTGGTCTTCGAAATTCACGACGTAATGTGGGAAATCAAGATACTGCGCGACGCGCTTGGCGTCGTAGACGTCGTCGATGGAGCAGCAGCGATGATGTGCCGGACCCGTAGTTTGCAAGGTGGGAAGCCGGCGCTGATTCCACAATTGCATGGTGAGACCGATTACGGTGCGGTTTTGTTCCTGCATTAGCGCCGCGACGACCGAGCTGTCGACGCCTCCGCTCATCGCTACGGCGATGACCTCGGCGCGTGCCTCAGTCGTGGCAGCGAGAGGCTCGGATTGGAGAGTGACAGTCATGATTTTTAGTGCGCTACAGATATTGTACTGGAAAAGCCGATGGTTCCGTCTTACACCGCGAGTTAGAGTGGCGAGCGGGTGCCGCACCCTTACGCTTTTTGAGGGTGCGTTTTTTCTGCAAGTCGGCGTAGCTGAGTTGTCATGGGCAACTAGTTTTTTTTTGTGTATACGTGAGTTTGACTAAGCAAGATTTAGCCGGCCGCAAAAATCAGACTGTGTGTAGCTTTAGTTTTGGGCAGACAATTCTTTGTTGTAATTAGGTGAGATTTCGCGGAGCTGTTCGACGGCCTCGGGAATCGCCAGCAGGACCGCATCTATTTCCTCGCGGGCGGTGTGGCGGCCGAGGCTGAAGCGCAGGCTGTTCCGAGCTTCCGCAGCCGTGAGACCAATAGCGGTTAAAACATGGGAGGGTTCGACTGCTCCCGACGAACACGCGGAGCCGGTCGAACAGGACAGGCCTCTGAGATCGAGAGCGATCAGCAGTGCTTCGCCATCGACGCCAGGAAAAAGAATATTTGTGGTGTTGGGCGTGCGAGGCGCGGTGGCAGCGTTGACTCGCGATTGCGGAACGCGCTGTAGGATGCCGCGCTCCAGATCGTCGCGCAGCGCGGAGATGCGTGTCGCGTCGTGCTCAAGCGACGCGGCGGCGAGCTCCGCAGCTTTGCCTAAACCGACTATGCCTGCGACGTTTTCCGTGCCGGGGCGGAAGCCGCGCTGGTGGTGACCACCGAATAGGAATTGGCGCAACGGTGTGCCAGTGCGGATGTAGAGGGCGCCGACTCCTTTAGGGCCGTAAATTTTGTGAGCTGAGAGAGAAAGCAGATCGACCTGCAAAGCGCTTACGTCGATCGGCAATTTGCCGGCGGATTGCACCGCGTCGGTATGAAAATATACTTCGGCTTCAGCTGCGATGCGGCCGATTTCTTCGAGCGGCTGCACCGTACCGAGTTCATTGTTGGCGTGCATAACGGAAACGAGACTCGCGTCAGGGAGCGTGTGAAGGAGATCGCGCAGATGTTGCGGGTCGATTTGTCCTTCGCGATTGGCAGCGAGATAACCGACCGTAACGCCGCGAGCGGCTAATGCCTGGCAGGTGTTGAGTACGGCTTCGTGTTCGATTACGGTGGAGATGAGATTCGCGTCCGCGTAATTGGTGGGATTGAACATGCCGAAGATGGCGTGATTGTCGGACTCCGTGCCACCGCTGGTAAAAACAATTTCCTGAGAATGCGCATTAATTAAAGCCGCGACTTGTTCGCGAGCGGTCTCGACTGCGGAGCGCGCTTTTTGCCCGCTGGTGTGGATGGACGCGGCGTTGCCAAATTCGCCAGAGAAGTACGGCAGCATGGCCTCAAGCACCGTCGGCTCAACTGGAGTGGTGGCGTTGTAATCAAGATAAATGCGAGGAGCCATGACAGCTTGAGGATAACAGGAGTGAGGCGAGAAAAAAATTGCGCTCGATGGGAGGGTTGGATGTTTCCGGCTTTTTTTTGCGGCAGACAGCAGCGCTTGTGTTTGTAAAAATTTGGGAAATTAGCCGATCTCGTGTGGTCGCCTGAAAGACTCGGTCTACAATACCCGCCGGAGGAACGATGGCTAAATCGCGCAGGGAGTTTTTGACTCACGGATCGCTTGGCTTGGTGGGGACGGTTGTTGGAGCGGAAGTGCTGGCGCTCGTGCAGCCCACCACGCAGGAGCCCACGCCCGGAGCGCCGCCGGCGTTCGGCACGGGCCCCGCGGTCGGGCCGGAAGTATCACCCACGACATTTGCGGAAGCCGAGAAGCTGGTGCAGGTGCAATTGAGCAGCGCCGAACGAACGGTGGCCGCGGAGAGTTGGCGCGTAAACCTGGCTTCGGTCTACGAGCGGCGGACTGGGCCGCGCAAAGTCACTCTGGATGCGACGCTTGCGCCCTGGTCTCGCTACAACTCTGTTCTTCCCGGGCAGCCAGCGGGCCCGCAGCGCGATCAATTCCTGCGCAGCGACGCGAACCCCGGTGCAATGCCTTCCGACGATGCGGATATCGCGTATGCACCGGTGACGCAACTTTCGCGTTGGATTGAGCAACGCAAACTTTCATCGGAGCGGCTCACGCAAATTTATTTACACCGGCTGGAGCGTTTTGATCCGAAGTTGCGATGTGTGATTACGCTGACGCGCGAACAAGCGCTCGAGCAAGCGCGAAAAGCCGACAGAGAAATTGCCGCCGGCAAATATCGCGGGCCGCTGCACGGTATTCCGTGGGGCGCGAAAGATTTGGTGGACACCGCCGGAATCCCGACGACTTATGGAGCGGAGTTTTATCGGAATCGAATTCCCAAAGACGATGCGGCGGTGGTTAAAAGGCTGAACGAAGCCGGTGCCGTGCTGGTGGCAAAACTCAGTCTTGGCGCACTGGCCTTGAACGACATCTGGTTTGGCGGGCAAACCATGAACCCGTGGTTATTGGAAGAAGGCGCGTCCGGCTCAAGCGCCGGCCCCGGCGCGGCCACCGCAGCCGGACTGGTGGGATTCGCGATCGGCAGCGAAACGGGAGGAAGCATTGTAAGTCCGAGCATGCGTTGTGGGGTTTGCGGGCTTCGTCCTACTTTTGGGCGTGTGCCGCGTAGCGGAGCCATGACGCTGTGTTGGTCGCTCGACAAACTTGGCGCGATGACGCGTGGCGTCGAAGATTCGCTCCTCGTGCTGCACGCGATTTCCGGCGCTGACGCGGGTGACAATTCCAGCGTGTCGAGTCATCTTGCATTCGATGCGAACGCAAACGTAAAGGGGCTGCGAGTTGGGTATTTCCCGCGATGGATGAATGAAAGTCCTGCAACGGATGTCGATCGCGCGGCGCTAGCGTTGCTGCCAAAGTTGGGAATGGTTCCGGTCGAAGTGAATTTTCCTGATTGGCCGTATCAATCGCTGAATCTGATTCTTTTTGCGGAAGGCGCGGCGGCTTTTGAAGAACTGACGCTGAACCATGAGCTCGATCAACTGAAAGTACAGACGCCCGACGCATGGCCCAATCTTTTCCGGCAAGCACGGTTTCTCTCGGCTGTCGATTTCGTGCAAACCGATCGCTTCCGCCGAAAGGTCGCGGAGGAGATGGCCCGCATCTTTTCGGAAGTCGATGTGTTACTAGTGCCTTCACTGCGCGATGAGATGTTAACCATCAGCAACCATACGGGTCATCCATCGATTACGATACGCGCGGGATTCGTCGAAGTATCGGAAGCGCGCTCGGATTGGGCACCCGACCCACAACATCCGCTGCCAAAATTTTCGCCGCCGCGTCGCGTACCGCATGGAGTCACACTAATTGGCAGACTTTTCGAGGAAGGCACGCTGGGGCAGATAGGGATCGCGTTGGAAGGTGAGTTTCACGTTGCCAACGAGCGCCCGCCATCGTTTTGATGCACTTTCTGTGAAATTGACGCGCGGCCGCGGTGCCCGTCACAGCATAACCCGCGCGATGACTTCGTGCTACAGTTTGCGATTTGGAAGATGGACGGGGAGGGTGTGTGGGGTATCGGGATTTGCGGGAATTTGTAGCGAGGCTGGAGAGGGAAGGGGAACTGAAGCGCATTCGCGCCGAAGTGGATCCTGTGTTGGAGATTACGGAAGTCGCGCAGCGTGTAGCGCGTTCGAAAACGCGTGCCCCGCACAGTGTAGGGCCTGCGCTACTTTTCGAAAAGCCGAAGGGCTCCAAGGTGCCGCTGCTTATCAATACATTTGGAAGCGTACGGCGAATGGAGTTGGCATTCGAAGTGGACAAACTCGACGACGTGGCGGCGCGGATTCAGGGATTTTTGAAAATGGAAACGCCGCAGGGATTGTTCGACAAAATAAAAATGCTTCCGAAGCTGGCGGAGTTGGGGTCGTTTTTTCCGAAGAGCGTGAAATCCGGCGCCTGCAAGGAAGTGATTCGCAAAGGCGCAGATGTGAACCTCCTCGAATTTCCTATTTTGAAGTGTTGGCCGCAGGATGGCGGACGATTTATTACCTTTCCGCTGGTGTTCACGAAAAATCCGGAAACCGGCAAGCGCAATGTGGGGATGTACCGCATGCAGGTTTACGACCAACGCACCACCGGGATGCATTGGCAGACGCAAAAACATGGCGCGGAACACTTTCGGCGCGCGCGAGCTGCGAATCCCGAGGGGAAGATTGCTGTGGCGGTGGCGATTGGTGCGGACCCCGCGACCGCGCTGGCGGGGATGCTGCCGATTCCGCCGGACCTCGATGAAATGATGTTCTCAGGATTTTTGCGGCGGGAACCGGTGGAGATGGTGCAGTGCGAAACTTGCGATCTGGAAGTTCCCGCTAACGCGGAAATTATTTTGGAGGGCTACGTAAATCTGGGTGAGATGCGCGTCGAGGGGCCGTTTGGCGATCACACCGGATTTTATTCGCTGGAAGGGGAGTACCCGGTTTTTCAGGTGGAGTGCATCACGCACCGCAAGGATCCGATTTATCTCACGACCGTGGTGGGACCGCCGCCGCAGGAAGATTTTTTTATGGGCTACGCGGTTGAGCGCGTGTTTTTGCCGGTCATGAAGATGCAGTATCCGGAAATTGCCGATGTGGCGATGCCGGCGGAAGGAATTTTTCACAATCTTATGATTGTGGCGATCCGCAAGAGTTATCCCGGGCATGCGCGGAAGATCATGAATGCGATTTGGTCCCTGGGCCAAGCGATGTTCACCAAGGTGATTGTGGTGGTGGATCACGACGTCGACGTGCATAACTACAGCGAAGTCGTATGGAAAGCTTTGTGCGCGATCGATCCGGAACGCGATGTGCAATTTAATCTCGGGCCGGCCGATACGTTGGACCATGCTTCGCGGATTCAGGATTTTGGATCGAAGATGGGGATCGATGCCACGCGGAAGTGGGCCTCGGAGGGATTTGCGCGGCCTTGGCCGGACGAGATTTTAATGGACGCGGGGACCAAGGCGCGAATTGATTCGTTGTGGAAGAGTTTCGGGTTGTGAAAGATTCCGCTCATTGAAAGTCGCCGCTGCTGTAAGAAATACCCACGAGCAGCAATCCGCAGGAAAATTCCAGGAAAATGACTGTCTGTGAGCGGTGTTGCTCGGGTTGACAACGAGTCGTATAATTTAAAGTTTAAGCAGTGCTCAATTTAGGCGCTGTATGGACTCCTCTTGGGCTACGACCGATCTAATGGTTAAAACCGATCTGACACCCGCGAATGCCGCGGAAGAAGTCATTCATGTTCGCGGCGCGCGCGTTCACAACCTTAAGAACATTACCGTGGCGATTCCACATAACGCCATCACGGTGGTTACCGGCGTAAGCGGTTCGGGCAAGTCTTCGCTGGCCTTTGACACTGTTTATGCCGAAGGGCAGCGGCGATATGTTGAGTCACTTTCCGCGTATGCGCGGCAATTTCTGGAGCGGATGGAAAAGCCGGATGTGGACGAGATTTCCGGGATTGCCCCGGCTGTGGCGATCCGGCAGAAAAATTCCACGCGCAATCCGCGGTCGACTGTAGCGACGGCTACGGAAATTTACGATTATTTGCGGCTGCTCTTTGCACGCTGCGGGCAGACTTTTTGTATCAAGTGTGGCGCGGAAGTTCGGCGGGATAGCCCGGACGAAATAGCGACACGTGTTTTGACCATGACGCCGGGGCGGCGTTTTTATGTGTTGTATGAGTTTCGTCCCGGCGGAATGCCTTCGGCGGCACCTTCCGCGGATGTTACCGGCGCTGTTGCGCCATCATCACGGCGCGTGGCGAAAAAGAAAGTTACGCAACCTTCTGCTGAAGCGCTCCGGCAGTCCTTGATCGATCTCCAGAAACGCGGCTTCAATCGTTTATATCAAGACGGGCGGATGCACGAATTTTCCTCGCCGGAGACGTTGCTGGACATTGATTTTTCGCGGCCCGTGTACGTGGTGGTGGATCGGCTGGCGATTAATCCGGAGTCTCGCTCGCGGCTGGTCGATTCCATCGAGATTTGCTATCGCGAGGGACATGGCGAGGCGCTGCTGGAATTTGTGGCCGATGCGGCGGGTCCGGCGGAGTGGCTGCGATTTAACGAGCGCTTCGAATGTAAGAATGATGGAACGCTTTATCAGGAGCCGGAGCCGCGACTTTTTTCTTTTAATAATCCTTATGGGGCGTGTCCACGATGCCAGGGTTTTGGCAATACCATCGATTTTGACTTGAATTTGGTAGTGCCTGATTCCAGCAAATCCCTGGACGAGGGCGCGATTTTGCCGTGGACCAAGCCGCGTTACCGGAATTTGTTGCAAGACGCAAAGAAGTGGGCGCGTGGGCGTGGCATTCCCACGAATGTGGCCTGGCGGCACCTTACCGAAGAGCAGCGGCGCTTGATTCTGGAAGGCGACCCGGACAGCGATTACGAGGGCATCGCCGGATTTTTTAAATATCTGGAGCGCAAGAAATACAAATTGCACGTGCGTGTGTTCCTGAGCCGTTTTCGCGGCTATGCGACGTGCCTGGAATGCGGTGGGACGCGGCTGCGGGCTGAGGCGCGGGCCGTGCGCGTGGCCGGAAAATCGATTACCGAAGTTTGCAAGCTCACGGTGAAAGAAGCCCGCGCGTTTTTCTCAAACATGCAGCTGACGCAAGCACAAAATACCGTCGCGGATAAAATTCTGCAGGAAGTTCGCTCACGGCTGCAATTTCTGGATGAAGTGGGATTGGATTACCTCACGCTGGACCGGCTTACTTCCACGTTGTCCGGAGGCGAATCGCAGCGAATTCAGTTGGCAACTTCGCTGGGCGCGCATCTCGTTGGGGCGTTGTACGTTCTGGATGAGCCCTCGATCGGATTGCATCCGCGAGATACGCAACGGTTGATCGACATTTTGAAATCGTTGCGCGATTTGGGGAATACTGTGCTGGTCGTGGAACATGATCCGGACACTATTCGGGCAGCGGATTACGTGATTGATCTTGGTCCCGGGGCCGGGGAGCTGGGCGGCAAATTGCTTTTCGCGGGCTCCTATACGGCGATGTTGGAGGAGCCGAAATCAATTACCGGCCGATATTTGACTGGGGATTTGCGGATACCGGTGCCGAACAACCGGCACAAGTTGAGCGGAAAATTCCTGAAAGTGTTTGGCGCACATTTGCATAACTTGCAGGATGTGGATTTGACGTTGCCGCTCGGTACTTTGACGGTAGTCACTGGAGTCAGCGGGTCGGGAAAATCCACGCTGGTGCATGACGTCCTCTACAAAGCGCTGGCGGCCAAGCGCAATGGCTCGAGCGTCAAGGAATTCTGCGAACGCATCGAAGGTGATGCGCAGATTCGCGAAGTGGTGATCGTCGATCAATCGCCGATTGGTCGTACTCCACGATCCAATCCCGCGACTTATTTGAAAGCGTTTGATGCCATTCGCGAAGTTTTTGCGGATACACCGGATGCCAAGCGGCGCGGTTATACTGCCGGCCATTTTTCGTTTAATGTGCCGGGTGGGCGTTGCGAGACGTGCCAAGGCGATGGGACCGTTACGGTGGAGATGCAATTTCTCGCCGACGTGGAATTGATTTGTGAGGAGTGCCGCGGAACGCGCTTCAAGAGCGGCGTGCTGGAAGTGCTGTATCACGGAAAGAGTATTCATGATGTGTTGCAACTGACGGTTCGCGAGGCGCTGGTATTTTTTATTAATGTGCCGAAGGTAATTTCCAAGCTGCGGGTGCTGAACGAAATTGGGTTGGGTTATTTGCGGTTGGGGCAATCGGCGACGACTCTTTCCGGTGGAGAAGCGCAGCGGTTGAAATTGGCGTCGCATTTATCGCGGACCGAGAATCAGGGCATCCTTTATATACTCGATGAACCGACCACTGGATTGCACTTTGACGATATCGCGAAATTGTTGGCGGCGTTCCGCAAATTGTTGGAGTCGGGTGCGTCGTTGCTGGTGATTGAGCACAACCTTGACGTGATTAAATCGGCGGACTGGTTAATTGATATGGGGCCGGAGGGCGGGGATCAGGGCGGGAAAATTATTGCGACCGGAACGCCGGAGCAGGTGGCACGGAATGCCCAGTCGCATACCGGACGTTATCTGGCGCGCGTGTTGAATGAGAATGGGCAGGCAAAAGTTGTACAGCACGGGGCATCCAAGATTGCAAGTGCGGTGGGTGTGGTGAACGGATCCAAGGTTACCTCGGTTTAGTTTGTCGCGAGTTATTGGCTTGCTAAAAAGGTTGTGCCTGCTTACTCATCTCAATGACAGATTTCGTGCGCTCGAATAGGCTCACAACCATAGATAGCCGGAGGGTGCCCCACCCTCGCCTTACAGGGTGGGTCCTTCTTTTTCTTTATTCGGTGTGGGCGCGGGAGTCGTGGCGTCAAGGTGATCTGGGCAAAACCCCACGCAGATTCGTATTTGTTATTTTGCCTCTGGCCGTGATTTTCGCGGGTACGGCGTCCTCCCGGAGCGCTGAGGCACAAACCTTGGCGCAAAATTCTTCCAACAAAACACAGGGTGAGTCCCAAGGCACTCAAGGCACTGTCGCCGGGTCGCGGCGCCAGAAGCTTGCTAATCCGCTGAATGATCTGTTGGAGGAAGCGCAACGCGATATTGAGAAGAAGGAATTTGCCGCAGCGATTGATCCGCTGCAGAAATTTATTGCTGCGCAGCCGGATGTTGCTTATGGGCATTTTGAGCTTGCCTATGTTTTCACCGCGCTGCAGAAGGCTGACGAGGCGCGCGGCGAATACGAGCGAGCCATCGCGCTTGATCCAAAAATGGCCGAGGCGTATTTGAATCTTGGGATTTTATTTATTGAGCGCGATCCGGCGGCGGTGGCTGTACCGAATTTGCGTAAAGGTGTGGAATTGCTTCCGGCGCAAAGTCGCCCGCGTTATTTGCTGGGTGTGGCGCAGGAGAATGCCAAAGATTATTCAGCGGCCGCCGAATCGTTTGAGGGTGCCTACCGGCTGGACCCACACAATCTGGAACCAATTCTGCATCTGGCGAATTTGTATGTGCGGCTACAGCGGCCGGCCGACGCGGAAGCGAAATTTCGCAGCATATTGGAGGCCCAGCCGAATAATGCGCAGGCCCTGTTGGGCGTCGCCGAATGCCTGGCTGCGCAGAAAAAACCGGAGGCCGGGAATGCGTATCGCAGGTATCTGACGGTGCAGCCCGCGGATAACGGGGCGCGTGCGCGACTCGTGCACCTGCTCGTAGAGCAGCAGCAATATGATGCGGCGCTGGCGGAGCTCAATCGCGCGGAAGCAGGTCAGGGCGCAAATGCGGCGCCGAATCTGGATTCATTGCGGATGCGCGCGGACATTCAGATCGCGCAGAAAAAATGGGATGACTCCATCGTTACCCTCAACAAAGCCATCGCGCTTTCACCGCGAGATGCGCAATTGCACGGCGGGCTGGGGCGCGTTTATCTGCAGAAACGAGATTTTCCCGATGCGCTGAAGGAGCTGAAGGTCGCTTTGCAGCTGGACGGGAAGAACCTGGCGTACTGGAAGGATTTGAGCAGTTCCTATTATCTTTCTGGAGATTGTGCCTCCACCCTTGCAACGCTGGATCAAATTGCAAAAATGGAAACACCTGGCGCTGGGCCATGGTTTATTCGAGCGCTCTGCTACGATAAGCTGAATCAGCCGCAGTCGGCGCTGGATGCTTACCAGAAATTTTTGAGTCTGGATCAGGGGAAAAACGCT
>Ga0073928_10009588_pt1 | contig 11746 bp, 13 predicted proteins | sample PaiPotPPA55metaG_FD_76969 | JGI IMG/M metagenome (GOLD analysis project Ga0073928, IMG submission 76969) | Iron sulfur acid spring bacterial and archeal communities from Banff, Canada, to study Microbial Dark Matter (Phase II) - Paint Pots PPA... ...
AGCCAACGACCAACGACGCACGACCAACGACGGTTTTTATGACTTGGATCAAAATCTGCGGCACTACGAATCTTGAAGACGCGCTGATGGCGGTTGAGGCTGGAGCCGATGCGTTGGGGTTCGTGTTTTATGAGAAGAGTCCGAGGAATGTTACGCCCGAAGTTGTGCGCGAGATTGTGGCAAGGCTTCCGGAGAAGATTGAGAAGGTCGGCGTGTTCGTGAACCAGTCGTTCGAGTTTATGGAGAACGTCGCTTCGCGAACCGGGCTGACCGCAATTCAAATGCACGTGGATTTATCGGGAAACAACGGCACGCCCGGGTCGCCAGGCAATGCTCGACTAAAGAGATATTTGGTGATCCCGGCAGATTCGCACGGCGAACTCCACGCCGCAATCTCTCCGAAAGATCAAGAGTCCGAAAAGTGGCTCAACGCCATTTTTTTGGATTCGGGAACTCGGCAGCAGCCCGGCGGCACTGGTATCGCATTCGATTGGCTCAAGAGCGCGCCGATAGCGGAAACCATCCGTAGGTCAGGCCTTGACTTTGTCGTTGCCGGTGGCCTCAACCCCGGGAATGTCGCTGAAGCAATCCGTATACTAAATCCTTGGGGCGTGGATGTGGTTTCGGGAGTCGAGGCCAGGCCGGGCAAGAAAGATCCGGAAAAAGTTCGGGCATTCATAAGTGCGGTCCGGCAAGCGGACAACAACAAATAGCACATGGCGACTGCAACGGTAACGAGAGCGAAGAAAGTTTCGGTGAAGCCGGTCCCCGGGCGCTTTGGCGCTTACGGCGGCCGCTATGTGCCGGAGACGCTGATGGCTGCGCTCGAAGAACTGGAGCGCGAATACGAGGAGGTAAAGCGGGACAAGAAGTTTCAGGCGCGATTGGCCGAGTTGCTGCGAACTTATGCAGGACGTCCCACACCGTTGTTTTTTGCCGGACGCCTAACCGAAAAACTCGGTGGCGCGAAGATTTATCTGAAGCGCGAAGATTTGCTGCACACTGGCGCACACAAAATTAATAACTGTCTGGGACAAGGCCTGCTTGCCGAGCGTATGGGCAAGCGACGAATTATCGCGGAGACTGGGGCGGGGCAGCATGGCGTCGCGACTGCAACCGTATGCGCGCTGCTCGGATTCGAATGCGTCGTCTACATGGGCGACGAAGATATGCGTCGCCAGGAGCTCAACGTTTTTCGCATGCGGCTGCTTGGCGCCGAAGTCCGCGGGGTGCATTCAGGATCGCGCACTCTGAAAGATGCCATCAACGAGGCCATGCGCGACTGGGTCACCAATGTCCGGACCACGCATTACCTGCTGGGAAGCGTTTTGGGTGCTCATCCTTATCCCACCATGGTTCGGGATTTTCATAGAGTGATTGGTCGCGAGGCGCGCGCGCAGATTCTGAAAACAGAAGGAAAACTGCCCACAGCAATCATCGCTTGCGTGGGAGGTGGATCGAATGCGATCGGAATCTTTTACGAATTCATCAAAGATAAAAAAGTTAAATTCATTGGCGTGGAGGCGGGAGGCTGCGGCGACGCCCTCGGCGAGCATGCAGCCCGCTTTCGTGGAGGTTCTCCCGGAGTGTTACAGGGAACCTATTCCTACGTTTTGCAGGATGCGGCTGGGCAAATCGCAGCCACACATTCGGTTTCTGCGGGGCTTGACTATCCATCCATCGGCCCGGAGCACGCATGGCTCAAAGACATAGGCCGCGCGGAATACGTCCCAGCTTCCGACGCCGAAGCTCTGGAGGCTTGCACACTGCTCGCGCGGACCGAAGGAATTATTCCGGCACTCGAATCTGCGCATGCGGTCGCGGAGGTGATCAAGCGCGCGCCTGGGATGAAGAAGTCGGACCTGGTGATAGTGAACGTCTCCGGGCGCGGGGACAAGGATGTCGGAATATTGAGAGAGCAACTCAACTTTTGATATTGGGTCCGGCCATGCCAATCCGGGGTAATATGGGCTCGTGATCGATTTACCTCATGGCGGCGGCGCTCGGATTAACGTACATGAACTCGTGGACTTCGTCTTAGCGTTTAAGCCGCCACGCAACTACGTCATCATAGGCGCATCACACGTTGCCGAAGTATCACAAGAAACAAACTCTTGATTACTGGCTTCGGCAACGCAGCCAATATCCAGACACCACGCAGGCTGTCGAGAGCGTCATCAGCGCGCTAGTGGCAACAGGTCTCTTTGTCGACGAAGAAGAATTGTTGTGTCCTGAATCTCACAGGAAATGCAGAGGACTACGACTCAGTGAAATGGTATTGGCCCGAATTAACCGACCCGAAAGGGTCTGAGAAGGCTGCCCACGAGGGCGCAGGTGTTTGCTTTCTCGTGGCTGTAGTTTCAGCCATTATCGGCGTTATTAGCGTATGGCTGGGTAAGCCTGTTATCGGGATGGACGCGGGAGTCTTCGTCGACGGAGGAATCTTTACAATAGCCGGGTGGAGAATCTGGCGGTTATCGAGAATATGGGCTGTTTTAGCCCTCACGATGTTCATCCTCGAGAGCGTCTATGCACTTACTTTACACCCTTTACCTGCGGTATTCCTTATTCGGGTGACTCTGACCTTGGTACTCGTCAGTAGCGTCAGGGGAACGTTTGCCTATCACAGGTTCAAAAGCAAAGAACCTCTGCCCTCTCTCAGCGCGACTGCTGGTGACCACTGACATGGGGGGATTGGTGGACCACTCACGACCTCCTTCGGCTTGAGTAGGAAGCTCCAATGCGCCTCCCCGTAGCGAGCTACTTCGGCGCTGGCCCTGAAGGCACTCAGTCGTACACCTCGCGCCTATGTGCAATCCGCGTAACGCTCACAAGCTTCGCGCCGTCGTCAATGAGATACAAGATTCGCCAGTCACCTACACGAATGCGCCAAAGATCTCTGTAGCCTTTAAGCTTCTTGCAGCCCGCAGGCCTCGGGTTCTCACCAAGGGATTCCATTTTGCGCACCGCCCGTGCCAAAACGTTATCCGGTAAGTCTTCGAGTTCTTTCCTGGCCGAGGGCTTCACCTCGACAACGTAGCTACTCACGAAGACGCCGGCGCCGAATCAGATCTGCCTTGATTTTTTCGAGAGGTACGCCCTTTTCCCTGCGCCGCGATTCTGAAACGAGCCCGTCCCACAAATCTTGCAGCCTGGCTCCGTGCTTTTTCAGATCAATCAGAACGGCGACTTTGCGTCCTTTATCATCGGTAACGAACTGGATTCCAGTCATAAAATTATTGTCCGTTAGGCAGTGTGCTCACCGCAAGAGCTCTCTTTGTTCTTTTCGGTGCGTCGAGAGCCTGTTCCAGAGACAGACTCGCCTCCAAAAAATCGGTCGAGGCGTAGTGCTGCATCTGGACTAGAGCGGACGGATACGGCCGTTCTTTTCATCTTCCAGGGCGCGATCAATCGCCGCGTCGAGGCGCCCGGCGGAAAGGTCGGAAGAGAGCCGACCATCGATCGGGTGAGGATAGTGTTCATCCAGCCAGGCATACAATTCCGCGATCTCTCTCGTCGTGAGAGTTTCCATCGCGCGTTCGATGTCTCTGACCGTACTGGGGACCATACCCACCTTTGGTTGATTATCATATGGGCAAGCTGCGCAAGCAAGAAAGATCGAATCAATTTGATTGGCCCGGATTTCTTCTGCGTTAGGATAGTTACGCTCCTTCATGACCCTCCACTTCGAACGCAAACCATCCCTCGTCGGGTACGTCACCTGTGGCGATCCCGATCTGGCGACGACTCTCGATATCGGGCTCGCGGCAATCGACGCTGGGGCTGACATTATCGAACTTGGCGTTCCCTTTAGCGATCCTGTGGCCGATGGACCCGTCATCCAGCGTGCCAGCGAGCGGGCTTTGAAAAATGGAACAACTCTCGAAAACGTGTTGAAGCTGGGTCAGGACATCCGCAAAAAATCTCAGGCGGGGTTGATTATTTTTTCGTATCTGAATCCCATCATGCGAATGGGCGTTGCCAACTTTGGTGCAGCCGCGGCGGAAGCCGGTGTCGATGGCGCGCTGATCACTGACCTTCCGATGGAAGAAGCAGACGAGTATCTCCACGAAATGCGGAAGAGAAATCTTGCGACCGTGTTCTTAGCCGCTCCGACCAGTACAGACGCGCGCTTAAAGCAGATTGCAAAAGCTTCCACCGGATTTGTTTATGCAGTTTCGCGGACTGGCGTAACCGGCGCGCAGAAGCAATTACCTGACGACGCTCAAAAGCTGGTCAAACGGCTGCGCAGATATACAAAGCTGCCGATCGCGGTCGGCTTCGGAATTTCGACCGCCGAGCAGTTTGCAAGTGTGGGTGCATTTGCCGACGCTGCGGTTGTGGGTAGTGCCATTGTGGAGACTATCGAGCGCAATCCGGGCAGAGAAGCGGAGTCTGTGGCACAATTTGTAAAGCAGCTTTCAGCCGTCAGCCGTCAGCCTTCAGCCAAACACTGATTTATCATTTATTATTGCGGCTTGAAAATGCCCGCTTCTGTCTGCGGGATAGGATGGGGTTTGTAAGCTGATTTCCGACCGCTGAAAGCACATGGACATTTCAGACTGGCGCACGAAAATCGATGAGATTGACCGCAGGCTCGTCGAGCTGCTGAGCGAACGGGCGGACGCCGCCCACGAGATCGGCAAACTTAAGAGCCAGACAGGCATGCCGATTTATGAGCCGGATCGCGAACGAGCGGTTTTTAATAATGCGGTGAAACTTAACAAAGGACCGCTTCCCAACCGCGATCTGTTGCGGATTTACGAACGCATCATGGACGTGATGCGGCAGATTCAGCGAGAGGAAATTGCGCCTGCGGAACCGGGCGCCGCGGCGGGACTCGGCGAAACGGAATTGGATAATGACGTAAATGATTAAGAACAGCTGTCAGCAATCAGCTGTCAGCAATCAGCCGAAAGTCAAAAGAGACAAGCTGAGAGCTCAGAACCAACATTACCTATGATCGTTGCAATGCAAGATTCGGCGAATGAAGAGCAGATACAGGATGTGGTGGAGCACCTCGTCCGTATGGGCTTCTCTGTGCATCGGACCACAGGCGAGCGGCAAACCATTCTTGCTGCCGTCGGTGCGCGGACTGATTTCGATACGCGGAATCTCGAAGTGCTTGCAGGAGTCGAGAGAGTCCATCGCATTAGCGCTCCTTACAAGCTTGCTGGGCGCAGCTTTCGTCCAGAAGGTACGGTCATCGAATTTGCCAACGGTCTGAAGGTTGGTGGCAATGAAGTTGTAGTGATGGCCGGACCTTGTTCTGTTGAGTCTCGCGAGCAACTTTTTACCGTCGCCGAACTGATCGCAAAGGATGGGGCGCGCGCACTTCGCGGTGGCGCGTTCAAACCGCGTAGCTCACCTTATTCATTCCAAGGGATGGGGCTGGAAGGGCTCAAGATTTTGCGCGAGGCTGGCGATCGGTTCAACCTACTGGTAATCAGCGAAGTGATGGAGATTTCGCAAATCAGCCTGATGCTTCCGTATATCGACATTTTTCAGGTGGGCGCGCGCAATATGCAGAATTTCAATCTTCTGCGCGAACTGGGGAAAGAGAAGAAGCCAGTTTTGCTCAAGCGTGGCATAGCGGCCACGATAGAGGAGCTGTTGCTCTCGGCGGAATACATTATGTCGGGCGGCAATTACGAGGTCATCCTTTGCGAGCGCGGCATTCGGACTTTCGAGACGTACACGCGGAATACGCTCGACATCAGCGCTATCCCGGTTGTCCACAAGCTTTCGCATTTACCGATGGCGTCTGATCCTTCGCATGGCACGGGATTGCGCGATAAAGTTCCTCCCATGGCGCGGGCGTCGGTTGCGGCGGGAGCAGACGTGTTGCTTATGGAAGTGCATCACGATCCGGACAAGGCTTTTTCGGATGGGGCGCAGTCGCTTTATCCTGAGCAATTTTCAAAGCTGATGAAAGAGCTGAGGATGATCGCGCCAGCGGTTGGAAGGACTATCGCCTAGCGAGGTTCGTGGAAAATTCGGGATATGAGTTAAGTTGTCATCCTGAGCGGAGCGAAGGACCTGTGCATCGCGAGTCGAATTACATAGGTCCTTCGCTCCGCTCAGGATGACAAATGATTTACGCGCATGCCTGTTCGCCAAATCACGATCATCGGCACCGGGCTCTTGGGAGGCTCTCTCGGTCTCGCGCTGAAGAAATCCGGGTTTACTGGAAGGATCATCGGCTGCGACCGCGCCCCGGTACTCGAGCGCGCCGGGAAAAAAGGCGCGATTGATGATGGCGAAATCCATCCTTCTGATGCGGTGCGCGGAAGTCAGATCGTTGTTCTTGCCACTCCTGTCGGCGCCATCATAGAGTTGATCAAATTTCTGGGGCCCGCGCTTCCAGCTAAGACTTTGCTGACGGATGTGGGCAGCACCAAGGCCGAAGTTTTGGCAAGCGCACGGGAAGTGTTCGGCAAGAATCTTTCACGGCGGTTTCTGGCGGGACATCCCATGGCTGGCAAGGAACAGGCTGGCGTTGAGTTCGCAGAGCCGGATTTGTTTCGAGGTGCGGCATGGTTTCTTACTCCTGCGCCCGCACAGAATATTTATGACGGCCTGAGCGGAGAATTCTTGGGCTGGGTAGAGAAGATGGGCGCGCGTCCCATCAGCATGGACGCGGTCGGGCACGATCAGCTGTGCGCCTGGATCAGTCATCTGCCGCAAATGATTTCCACGGCGCTGGCGGCGACACTCGTCGACGAATATGGCGAGGACGCGCCTCTGCTCGAGGCGGGCGGACGTGCTCTCCGCGAGATGACGCGCATTTCGGGGAGTCCTTACTCAATGTGGCGCGACATTGCTCTGACCAACAAGAAGAGTATTAGCGACGCGTTGCTGAAGCTTGAGCAGCGACTTGCGCATATCCGGGAGAATCTTGACACGCGCGAATTGGCGATGGAGTTTGAACGGGCGCATCATTTGAGAAAAGCCTCTCCGGGAAGGTCACCACGAAGCCTCGGTGCCACGGAGAAAACGAAATCCTGAAAATGCTCTGACGGCAGTATCGTTTAATTTCAACTCAGAATTCAGGATCTTCCGCAGTCAAGGTTTTCTCTGTGACTCGGTGCCTGCGGGGTGAAATTGTTCTAGAATCCCTATCGCATGCATAAAGTTGTTGCCAACTCAGATGAAGCCATCCGCGACGTGTTTGATGGCGCGACCATTATGATTGGCGGCTTCGGACTGTGCGGCATCCCGGAAAACCTTATCCGCGCGTTGGTTCGCAAAGGTGTGAAGAATCTCACAACCATCAGCAACAACGTCGGCGTGGACGGTTACGGCATGGGGCTGCTGCTCGCGGCCGGACAAATCAAAAAGCACTTTGGCTCGTACGTGGGAGAGAACAAGTTGCTGGAAGAAATGGTTCTCGACGGCCGGATCGACCTCACACTGGTGCCGCAGGGGACGTTTTCAGAACGCATTCGGGCTGGGGGAGCCGGCATACCTGCGTTCTTTACTCCCACTGGAGTTGGCACGGTTGTCGCGGACAAGAAAGAAGTCCGGGAATTCGACGGACGGCCGTACGTCATGGAAACCGCGCTGAAAGCCGACTTCGCGTTTGTCAAAGCGTGGAAGGGCGATAAGTGGGGCAACCTTGTTTATAGAAAGACGGCGCGCAATTTTAATCCAATGATGGCGACCGCAGCTAAAGTAACGATCGCCGAGGTCGAGCACTTGGTCGACGTTGGAGAGCTTGATCCGGACTTGATTCACACGCCTAGCGTTTACGTGAAGCGAATTTTTCAGGGCGAGACGTTTGAGAAGAGAATCGAAAGAAGAACGGTGAGGAATGCGTCGTAGGTTAGTGCATACGAAAAATATCAGAAATGCCGAGGATATGAAACGGCTCTCAGTGAGCGACAACGCCATCGTATGGAGTGCAGCGGCGGTCGGGCTAATTGCTGCAATCGTGCTAGACAAAGGCAGCGCGCCGCATAAATGGCATGCAGCCATCATGTGGACTGGCGTGGCGTTCTATGGCGTTCTGATATTTGGTCGGAAGAAATGGGGTTCATGGCTTTTCTGGATTTTGTGGGCATTCTTTCTGGTATTGCACGGATTTGCGATGTGGGTAATCTTTGCACAGCTTTTACCGCGGCTAATTCTGGGCACGGTCTATGTAGTCCCCCTGGCCTTCGTCGAATCGGTATTGTTGTTGATAATCATTTTAAAAACTGAACGGATGCTAGAGTAGTTCGGGGGTGGGAGAGTCCAAATCCTGCGTCGGGGCCTGAGAGTTACCGTCGCCGAGAGTTTTTTCAAATCCTGCAAACCACGGAACTTGCCCTTGCTCTTTGCGAGCGATCAACGACCAAAAGACCAACGACCTTTAATCATGTCCAAACCTGCAAAAGACACCGACAAGCGCGAGCGCATTGTTAAGCGGATCGCGCGTGAATTGCGCGACGGCTTTTACGTCAACCTTGGCATTGGCATGCCTACGCTCGTCGCGAATCACGTTCCTCCGGGCATCGACGTCATCTTGCAAAGTGAAAATGGGATGCTGGGCATTGGACCTTATCCCATGCAAGGACAGGAAGACTGTGACCTCATTAATGCTGGGAAAGAAACCGTCAGCGAAATGGCGGGCACATCTTATTTTTCCAGCGCGGATTCATTTGCCATGATCCGAGGCGGCCACATCGATTTGAGCGTACTCGGTGCGATGGAAGTGGATGAAGACGGTAATTTGGCGAATTGGATGATTCCCGGAAAAATGGTGAAAGGCATGGGCGGCGCAATGGACTTGGTTGCCGGTGCGCGCCGCGTGATCGTGGCGATGGAGCATACAACCAAAGATCTTCAGCCGAAGATTTTAAAGAAATGCACGCTGCCTCTGACCGGGATGAAAGTTGTGAACATGATTGTGACCGAGATGGGCGTAATTCAGGTGACTCCGTCGGGCCTGGTGCTGGAAGAAATTGCCCCGGGGATGACTGCTGATGAAGTGCAGAAATTTACCGAGCCGAAACTGATTGTGAGTTCAAAACTGAAAACGATTGAGTGTTGACTCGGGTCAGTTTCGATACTTTTTCGTAAAACTTGTTGGTAAATAATCCTGCGGGGTCGTACTTGGTTTTTGCCGCGAAAAAGGCGTCGATTTCTGGATAAGCTTTGTGCAGTTGCTCCTTCGAGTAGAAGAGTTGGTATGGGAGATCGTATGTCCCGTCCAATTTCGTCGCCAGGTCAATCAGATCGATCGTGGCTTTCTGGAGGGCTCTGCTGTCCATTTCATCCAACTTCTGATTGAAATACAGCACGAATGCAAACATGTTTTGTTTGACATAAGGCAATGCCGAAATCGTGTCTTTATGAACGACTCGAACCGTGATGTTGGGATTCATCCCATCTCGTGATAACAACAGTTAACCTCCGGTTAGCCCGTGATCAAGGAGGAATCGGTTACTTCCTGACACCCGACTTATCGGCATCAATCCGGTTAGTTCCTCGGACCGTTTATCGCCAATTTCGGGGCCAACCAGAACTTGGTTCACTAATTCCAAAGACGAAATCGGCGATCAGGTGACGCAGCCGGACTGTCTGCAATCATGGCGGAGTCAGAATTTGTTATGTTCAACTCCGCCAGCAAATTCTTTGACTTGCATTCTCGGTTGCGGCTTGGTCAGCGTCCGCTCACTTCAAAGTTGACAGGCTTTGCTGTCGCATTGATGTTCGGATCGTAGTATTCGTACACGCGCGAGGCGAACCCCTGCGCATGGATCGGGTACTTCGCTTGCAGCCGGTACCGCACTTCGAACGAATCGCGCGGCGCAATCGAATCGAAATATAAGATCGCCTGCGTTGCGGTCATACTGAATTTTTCCAGCCGCCCGCTTTTTGCGCCCGCCGTTTTCTCCACCATCTTCTGCAAGTCTTCGCTCAGCAATTCGAATCCGGGAGGAATCCCCAGATCTACCATCACCATTTTTGCAGTCTTATCCAGATTGTTGTGGATTTTCGCCGCCCCCGTCACTATCTCATCCTGGGCAAGGCGCGTGCGATCGTACTTTACTTCGATTGCCAACGGTTCATGCGTTGCCACATGCTGCCATGGAACAAAGTAGCGCCCGGCGATTTGATAGGCCAGTCCGCCCTTTCCGGAAAAACGAATCTCAATTTCGTTGTCGCGATCCGCGTCCGTTTGCGGCAGGACAAAATGGTGGAACAGATCGTTGTTCTCCTTATTGATTTCCAGGCTCGCTACCTTCTTCCCGTCGAGCAGAACTTCGGCCGTTCCGCGGGCGTCGCTCCCGCTTTGTTCGGAGGCCCGCAAAAGCGCACGCAAGGCCATGATCGTTGCCTGCGTCGTCCCCCAATTGCCGTCGCCATTCTTTTTTGAAGCGATCCACGAAAGCGACTTGCGGACGACATCGGTGTATCCTCCGGCCCTGAGAAACGCCTGCACTGCGAGTCCTGTCGTCTCGACGGCCGCGCTGTCGCCGGTCGCATAGACACTGGTTTCGTCCGCCGACCACCACACGAAGTCGCCCTTTTCCGTTGCCGCGTCCCTTAACGTTTCCAAGGCGCGCCGCGCGAGTTCCGAGTCCTTGCCGTTTTCTACCGCGAAGTTCGCAACCACGGCGAGCGTGTACGCGTCCATCCTGCCGTCGAGATGTTTCTCGACAAACTGCCTGGCCTTCTCAATCGCCGGTCCTTTGTAATCGGCCGATTCGAGCGCCCATGCGATGTACGCGGTGATGCGCACCACATCCGCGTTGAAGCGGTTCGTCGCGCCTTCGTTGATGAACTGCGTGTCGGGCCTCCAGCTTCCATCGGGCTGCTGCTGACGCACCAGCCAGTCGCTGGTGCGCGCAATCACTTGCGGGTCCATGTCGTAAACGTTCGCCACGTCGTGGAATTCCATGAGCCCGTATGCGGTGAGAATCTTGTTGGCAGGAGCATTGCCAAACCACGAGAATCCGCCCCCGGGAACCTCGAAGGTCAGGAGCCTCTGGTAGCCGGTTGCGACAAACCCTTCTGCCTTCGCATGAATCGCTGGCGTCAGCTTCTTGGTCCGTTTCATGTAATCAAGCGCGAGCACGTTGGGATAAGTAGCCGACGATGTCTGTTCGAAGCAGCCGAAGGGCATACGCAGAATACTATCCATCCCCTCGATCACCTGGCTCAATGGCCCGGGATAAAGGCGGACGAAAAGTTTGCTCGCGTCGGGAATGGAAGCTTCTGGAAAGCGCACAATCTGCCGCACCGCCGAATCCAACCGGCCGCTGAAAACGATCTCCTTGGCTTCTCCATTGGGCACTACTTCGATCTCGCGCACCACAGTGTCTTCGCGCTCCGGTCCGCCATTCATGCGGCCGGTGAGCGTTAGTTTGAATTTGCCGATCTGCTTCGCCATGATGGTGAATTGCGCCGCGCCTACCTGCCCTGCGCCGACCGAGACGCTCCGCTCGTCCGCTCCTTCCAGCGAGAACCAATCCCCGGATTCCAGTTTCAAATCCACGTCGCCGGCATGGCCTGCGTAGTTGTAGACAGCCACGGGGATCGAGACCATATCTCCCTGCGTCAGGGTCACGGGAAGATCGAGGTCGACAAAGAAATCCTGGAAGACCTTCAGTTCCGAAGTTCCGGTTCCCAGCGCGCCCGTTTGCGTGGAGGCCAACATCGCCATGCGCCATGTCGTAATCGAATCCGCCAGCGGGATCGTGATGCTCGCCTTGCCTTCGCCATTGGTGAGTATCTCGGGATTGATGTAGAGCGCCTC